>SXGQ01610512.1_pt1 | contig 13243 bp, 7 predicted proteins | sample 3178371 | NCBI WGS metagenome assembly SXGQ01 (sample SAMN11356859, study PRJNA531348) | freshwater metagenome | isolation source: freshwater sample F1-20 | place: China: Fuxian Lake, Yuxi | collected 2017-12-25
CCTTTTTCAGCGCGACCTCCAAGTCGCAAGCCGTCTTTTGGGACTCCGCCACCCACTGCTCTTTCTCGGCTGCAAACTTTGCCTGAAGCTCTGCTGTCGCCCGCGTTGAATCCTCTACCCACTGCTCTTTCTCGGCTGCAAACTTCGTCTGCACAGCGGTCATTTGGCGCGCGCTTTCTGCCATCATTTCTTCCAGGCGCACCCGCATTTCACGCGCCTGCTGCTGTGCATGATCCCGCTCGGCATGGACCGAGTCCAATTTACACTGGAGAGCCGCACGCTCCGCTTTGTATTTCTCCTCCAGCGCATCAATCTGTTGCTTGCCGTCACGCTTGAGATCAATCAGCTCCCGCTCCAGCTCTTCCTCAAGAACTGTTTTTCGGGGTGGTTCAGGTGGACATACATCGCGCCGCGCCACCGCCAAAAATCTGATATCCCGACTGATGCCATATGCCTCCCCGGACACCGACCAATCGGTCTGTGAGTCTACGGAGAATTGGACGCCTTTGCTGAACAGGATCGAACACAGTTGCACAGGCAACTGAGCCGCCTGCCGCAGAAGGGATGTCGCGATACTGGTATCAAACGACGCGTTATACAGCACGGCAACTCGTTGAGCCTCAGGCAGACATTCGTCAAACAGCGATTGCAGCGATCTGCCCTCGGCGCAATACTCTTGCGTCAGGTGGACGTGATCTCCGCACTGGTCTGGCCAGCGAGATCGCAAATGGTCCAGTGAAGAGAATCCGTCAAATTTCGGAAAGTTGAACCTGAAATAGGAGACCATCCCCGGCTTGTCGACCAATGCCCCGTGAAGGCAGGTGTAACCGTCAGCAAGCGCAAAGGCCTGATTGCTTGCAGCAACCTCGGGATTAGCCTCAAGGCTCACAACCTTTTTGAACCGTCCCAGCACCGCATGACCCTCAATGGCAGCAAGGGGACCGCCATTGAGCAGAACCAAGGCGTCAGGAAAATTCTCAAAATCGGCAGCGCGTGTGTGCAGCAGATCCAGCAGGGCTTTCATGCAATCCTCGTATCGTCAGTGCGGACTGACTGCAATATGCGAAGAGAGGCCTGTTTCATGAGACTGGCGGACTCCAGCGCTTCGGTTTTCAAAGCGCTGTTTTCAAGGTAGTAACGCTCAAGTTGTCCCTGTACCGTGAGCAGTTGCTCAAGAACCAATCTGTTCTCTTCAAGCAGCCCGGCGCTCTTTTTCTCAAGCGGCTCAAGTTTGCCTTCCGCATGCTTTGCCCTGCCTTCGAGCTCCTTGTTTTTTCCCTCCAGCGCTTTCAGCTTGCCTTCCAGCTCTTTGCTCCTGACTTCCGAAGTCTTGACTTTGACCTCTGTCCCTTGCAGCTTTTCAGCCATATCGTTCAACTGCTGCTGCAGCAGCTGTGCCTTGTCTTCGGCTTCACGCAACTGTGCTTCATCAATTTTGCACGCCTGTTCCAACTCGGCGCGAAGGCCATCAATTTGACTCCGCAGCGCTGCGAGGTCTGCATTCAACGCTTCGTTTTCGTTTTGTAGGCTATCTGCAGCAGCCGCTTTTCCCAACACAACCGACAGCTCCCTGAATTGCGACTCACTTAACTGTCTTGCCTGCGGTGGCAAAGCGGGCTGACGAGCCGCTTTTTGCCCCTTGGCTTGCAAACATGCAGCCGATTCCAAAGCCTGCAGCAATTCAAACAGGTCAGGACGCTCGCCATGCAACATAAAGGCATTCAAGCTTTGTGCATCTGCAAGTGTCGCACTGGACACACCCTGCTCAGCAAGCCATACGTCGAGCGGCCACAACACAACTCGCGCGGGGTACTCTTGCTGAAGGCTGATACACTCGAGGTAGTAGTCCATCCAGGCACCATGCTGCTCGGGCGCAATATTCCAGGGAGCGGGATACACAACATGTACCTGATAGCGCGGCAACGTTTTCAAGCCAGCCCAAGCCGTTTTGAGGTTGTATTTTCGCTGTGCAAATTGAGCCAATACAGGCAAGGTGGGCTCTTCTTCAAAATACCAAACGGGTACAAGCGCTATGTTCGACATGGTAACGTCACCCTGTGAATTTTTTTGATGCAATAAAGAAATTCTGCGTAAGATCAGATTCGGTCATACGCACTTTGCCCCACCGGACTTCACCCCTATTCAGGACGCTGACCGGGATTGAATTGGCTTCACGCCATCCAGTGTCATAGCCAATTGGAGCAGGCGCCTGGATTTTCTCAATGCCAGATACTCATCGCCGCTGGCTGACGATGTTGTCACCTGCTCAACAGCACCGGACTGGCGATCAATGACCTCGAGCAGCAGGTCCTCAAACTCACTGTCGCCAATGCAACGTAGCCACATGCTTTTGAGCATGTCAGACAGACGATCCCAGTTGACCTTGGCAGTCGCTTTGTCAAGCGCCTTTCGACATTCCAACTTAGTCAACAGCAGCCTCGCACCACGATGCTCGGGCTTGAGTTTGAGAGACAGCTTCAAGGCCTCAGTTGCCTTGTCGTGCAAACCCTGACGATGAAGCGCATGGGCCAACGCCACACACGCATGAGCTGCTCCCGGTGCCTGCTTGAGGACAGCAGAAAACACCTCTACCGCCTTCTTCCATTGCGCTCTCAACAGAAGCAACTCACCGGTCTTGAACACAAAATAAACATGCGGACTGCCTGACTTGGATGCAAAGTCGAGCAAGGCTTTTGATTGCGGAAACTCCAGATTGCGCAGATGAAGAGACAACTTGGGGGCAACATGACTGAACAGATAACGCGATGCCGAATCCCCGGTCTCTTCGAGCAGTTGGGTCACAAGCTCCGTATCCTCCTGCGGGTCCATGAGCATCAGAAGTTCGGGTCTGGAGTCGGCCAGGCGATCACTTTGATAGACGCGCGTTTCCGGCAAAACAAAACCTGTTTCATGGGTGGACTTTTGCGCAACCCTGAACTCCAGCGTATGCGTCATTCCATCCCGTAAAAACAAAGGCATTGAGAGTCTGAAACCCACATCGGTGACCGGCACTGCAGCAGCCTGCGCCCCAACAGCCGCCTCAGTCGCCTTTCCATAGGCCACCAGCATACCCCCAGACCACACTTGAACCTCATATCGTTTTTCGGGGGCAGCGGCATTCCACAGCCATCCCTCAAGCGTATCGTCCTTGATGGGTGAAAGATGGAACCTCACCGAATCAGGACACGGGGGTAGCATCTGCAGCAAGGCGGATGAACTGCGCTGCGCTGCGGTACGGGGCGGCTGGATGTATTCGGCCGTTTCGACAGCCATAGGCACTGCGTGGATTGTCTCCATCGATGAAACACTTGCTGCCTGAACGTTCATCCCAGGAATCCGGCTCAGCAGAAGTTGCAAGTCCGCTTGCGGTGTTTTCAGATGGGCCATCATGTCAGCCAGAGCAGCCTTGTAAAGGGCGACGTGCGACGTGGCAAGTGATTCGAAAAATGTATCAACATCCATGACGTCATCAACAGGCAATCCGTTTGCATCATCTCCCGTTGAACCAAACTCGATATGCACTCCACTTACAGTGACAGGAACGGATGCAACCAGCAATGCACAGTAACCATTTGAACGACCGAACGCGCCATTCAATGGTCCAGCCCCCAAGTAAACCCGCCTGAATTGACGCACCACAAAAACGCGCGGCACAGTGAACGCATCGACCAGACTGCTCTCCGAAAACAGCAACACGAGATGTTGTCCAACCCGCAGCACCCATCGGGACGCCATTGTCGTGACCGCTGTCGCGTCGGCTTTCGACACACCTGCGGACACATCTGCGCGTTTGCTGGAGCGTGCTGCAGGAGGGGACACATTGTCCCCAAGCACTTTAGCAATACGGGCCGCCCCGGAAGCGGAACCTGACTGCCGTGTCCGTGTTTTTTTCGGCTTGTCTGTTGAAGTATTCATCTTCTCTGACTGTTGACGTTGTCTACCGACTCAAGGCCGATCCCACTGTATCGACCCATTATTGACGCACTGCTCAGACTGCGCCGGATGGGCGAGGAAACGCGTGGGCATTTTGCTCCACCCAATCCTTACCCTGCGTAGCCAGCAAATACAATTGCCGATACCCGGCCCAGATCTTGCGCATGGCCCCTGGCTTTTTCTCGTTGAGTGCCATCTGCCTCAGCACTGCAATATCTTTTAGATAGCTGTTCAGCTTGCTCTCCTGCGTCTGGCTTCGAACGCGATGGATTTTCAACCGCGTCTCGGATGCAGCCAGGTACTCCGCCATCAGCCGTTCAATCACAAACATGAGGTATGTCGAATTGGCATGCCGCCCCTTGGGGTCTGCATTGCCGCGATACAGGCGTGCCTTGATTGGATCGGGCAGAGCGTCGGTCTTTTTGAGGAACACGGTCAAATACGACAGCCAGCCCTGCCAGAAAGCCGCAGTTCCCACAACAGCCTGCCCGGTAACGAATTGATCTGCCGGCATCATGCGGGTCAGCAGGTCGGTCTTCAATCCCACGTGCTTGAACACCTCGGCACACAGCGCCAGCATCTCCGGATGCGACACCTCACCCTGCACCCACAGATTTTCATAGAGAAGCTCAACTTCGGGGTGCGGATTGAATGTGTACACATCAAAGCCCGGCTGTGACTCAATGGTCGTGCGAATCTGCTCGCCTGTCATGACCAGACGGTTTGGATAGTCTGCGGGCAACATACCCCACACGCGCATGCCATGCGTCTGCGGATGGGCCAGCAACTCGCGTATGAAACTCGGATGCGTCAGCGGCGTTACTGCATCGGGCGCCTTGATGGCCACCATGCCAGCATCCTTCAAAGTCGCAGGCTGCTTGGGCAGAAAGTACTGGAACAATCCAATCGCGGATGAACTGTCGGACGACTTCTCGGACGTTTTTGCAGCCGCTTTTTTTGCAGCTGATTTTGCAGGCGCCGCTTTGACTGATGCAGACGCGCTGACCGTCGTCTTTTTTGCGGCAGCTGTTTTGACTGCCGTTGCTTTGACTGCGATCGGCTTCGCTGAAGTGTCTTTTGCAGTGACTGGCTTGCTCACAGCCACTTTTACCGCAGGCGCCTTCGCTGCCACTTTCTTATCGCTGGTCGCAGGTTTTTTGGTAGTGGATTTTTTCTCAGCCATCATTCATTCCTGTCAGTCATTTGCCTGTGCATGGTGGTTGATCACATGCGCCCAACCATGCCGCTCACAAAACAAGGTCCGCTCTACCGGCGGAAAGTACACATCCAGCCCCACATACAAAGCCTCAGCCATGGTCAGCCCGCAGCTGTAGGGGAAGGTGTCAATCAAACCGTCGAGACTGGTCAGCGTTTCGATAAACGCCACATGCCCCTTGGGTACTTCAAACTGCAATCGCTCGCCCCACGCGGGGCGCAATACAGACTCCACCCGCTGGCGCACCAGCGGATTGGCATAGCGCTGGTCAGCCAGCACCAACTGGTCAACATACGCTGGCTGCGCTTTGCCGTGCGGCTGCAACTGCGCATCAGCTTGCTGCCCCAGTGTATTCAACCATGCCAGAAACGCCCGCGACAGCTTCAGGGGGTTGGAGATGACACCCCATCGCCCTGTTCCCTTGCGGGCAGCGCCTTTCAGATGCGCCAGATAAGGCGGCGGCTGATAGGACACATAGGATGCAGGTTGCAGCAACAAGGGCTCGGAGTAAAGATGCGCAGTCTCCAGCGGGGACTGCACCGGGTCGGAAATGAATGCATCAAAACCCGGCAAACCGGTTGTGCAGCTTTGCCCGCCCACCCATTTCACCATTCGGGGGCAGGGCTTGACCGACACGGCCCGCAGCCCCGCGGTGTCCATCCAGCCACCCATTTCATACAGCTCATCAAGCTCCAGCCGGGTGAGCAATACATGCAGCGCAGCCGGCCCCATATCGGCAGCCTCCACCCACGCTGATGCGATGGAACGGAACTGCTCTGTAGCCCAGTCGTCAGTCTTGCCACGGCGAATGAACACCAGTTCAATGCCCTCTTGATGCAGGCGACGAAACGTCTCAAAACAAAATGCATGGACGGGCGATGCCGACAGCATGGGGCACAGTACACCCACGCGGCGCCCTGCTTTTTGCGGCAGGTCAAACTGCGTCATGTCGATATCGGACGCCTCATCAATCTCTGCTTGCGACAAGGTCAGATCTGCCTTGGCCAACGCAAAAATATCAAGCGTGATCTGCTGGGGTGTATCGCCTTCATCGCGGTCATACAGCCGCGACATCAGCATCAACATGCGAACCTCGCGCCCCTGCGTCGGGTGCTGCGTAAACGGCGCGAGCATGCGTCTTGCGCCAGCAGCATCACCGAGATAATTCATGGTTGCGTTTGCAGCGGCCAGTGCCACTTCGGCATGCAGGGCGTGGCGCTCATACAGGGCGACAGCTCGCGCCACATAAAGCTCATTCAAGCCCTGCTGCTTGAGCGCATTGATCTCAATCACACCGCTTTGCCACAGGCTGTCGTTCAATTCGTATGCCGTGATGGCCTGTGCAGCGGCAGCCGGGTACTGCCGCAAGGCAAACAGGCACACGGCATGGTTGTGATGCACTGCTGCGCGTAGTGTGTTGTCAGCCGAACATGCCAGTGCAGCCGTCAGCCGTTCGTAGAGCGCAGCAGCCTCTTGCCAGCGCGCCTGCTTGCGCAGGTTTTGCGCCAGCTCCATCACCTGCTGAAGGGTAGGCTTTGCTGTGACGGTGCTGGCGTGGGGGCTGGGCATGGGCCGCCTCACTGAAACAGAAGACGTTGCAGGTCCAGCACGATTTCTTCTGGCGGCTGGGCAGCCTGAACACCCAGGTTCATGACGTTCTGCGCAAGGGCCAACAGCGTGGTCACATAGTCTTCATTGACCTGAAACTGCGTCTGTACGGCATTGAGAACATCCAGACGGGTACGCACCCCTCCCCGGAAACTCTTCTCATTGGCCACCACACTCAATGCGGCAGATTCGATGGCCTGCAGGCGGATATTGCTCTCATTCAAGCCCGCGCTGACCAAGGTATGAAAACGCTCAACGTTTTGCGCCACCTGCATTTCGGTCTGACGGACAGCCGCCTTGGCTTTGTCGATTGCATAGGCACTGCTGAATACGTTGAGAACGCCACCGGCCTGCAATGGGAAGTTGATGACAATGCCCTGCGTATCGTTGGTGCCGATTGCCGTTTGTGATTTGCTGATCTGGTAGTTCACTTCAGGAGCCAGTGCACCCTTGGCGCGGAAGTGATCAAGCTCTGCAATGCGCAGGGCACTGTAGGCGTTCATCAACTCGGCATTCGATGACATGGCAGCCTGGGACACTGCATCGAGGTCCTGCATTGCAAGACGCTTGAATCTGCGCATCAGAACGAAGTCTGCTTCTTTGGGAACTTCGCCCGTGATGGTGCGGTACGCGCGCGCTGCTGTCTGTTTGCGTGCCAGCAGCGACTGCTGCGTGGCGCGCGCCTGATCCAGACGAACCTGCGTGTCACGCTGGTCTGTGATGGTGCCCTGCCCCAATTCATATTCGCGCTGAGCCTTGTCGGCCTCACCGGTCAGCGTGGCAATGCGCGCTTCATTGGTACGCAGGCTCTCGCACGCTTGAGAAAAATCTGCAGCAGCGGTTACCACGCGCGCGAGCAATTCATATTCACGGATGCGCAAGGTGGCTTGCGCCTGTGCCGCTTTGGAATCGGCTGATCGGAACGTGCCGATTTTGTCGATGCTGAAAAGCGGAATGCTCAGCGCGGTTGTCTTGCGGCTCTGGCGTTCAAATTCCAGGACACTCTCGCTGTAACGCAAACTGGGCACATACGCAAAATAAGCAGCTGTAGCCTGCAGACGTGCCGATTCAAAATCAGCCAGCGCAGCCTGATAGGCAGCATCAAATGCACGGGCATTGGCATATGCTTTCAACAATACGCCCTGAGCCTTCACCATGGCCGCACGATCTGTTGGCGACAGTTCATAGACTCTGCGGACTGCGGGCTCCTGATCTGCCGCCATCGATATACCCATGGGCCACGCACAAGCCAATACAAAGCCTGCGACCACCGCGGCAGACAGCGATCTGATACTACCGAGAGTCATGCATGTCAGGTGTATCCGGGTCACAGCGGATCCTTGAAAGCCTGCGCAGTGCGGTCGGTCAGCGGCTTGAGCAGATAACTCAGAAAGGTACGCTCGCCGGTTTTAACCACCACCTCCACCGGCATGCCCGGCTGTATCTGCAGGTGGCTGACCATCGCCATCGATTCGGGTTTCATCTTGATGTTGGCCAGATAAAACTCGTCTTTGCCGTCTGACGTCTTGTCTGCTGCAACCAGAATGACTTCACCCTCAACCACCGGTGTGGTGTTGACGTTGAAAGCGGTAAACCGTGTGAAGGCCGTCAGGCCGGTTCGCACCTTGTCGATGTACTGCGGTGCCACCCGCGCATCCACGATAAGCTCACCCTCGGTGGGCAGAACTTCCATCAGGATATCTCCACCCCGGACCACCCCACCTTCGGTGAATACCTTCAAGCCAACCACCGTACCGCTGATGGGAGCCTTGACCTCGGTCAGGTCGCGATCAAACGTGAGCGACTCCACCCGCGACTTCATCGCCTTGCGGTTCTTTTGCGTATCGGACAACTGGGTTTCGATTTCTTTGGTCAGGGTAACGCGCTGCTGCAGCAACTGCAGACGGTTGGCCGCCAGGCCCGACTGCGTGCGGCTGATCTCGGTGCCCAGATTGGTGATGGAGGCCAGTAATTCGGAACGTGAACGTTCCACTTCGTTGGCGCGCGATGCGGACACATACCCTTCACGGGCCAACTCGCGGTTGTTTTTGGCATCCACACTGAGCGTTGCCAACTGCTCGCGCTTGATGGCCAGCACTTCATTGAGGTCACGCAACTGCTTCTCGCCGGATGCAATCTGCTCATTGAGGATGGACTGCTGCGTATTGAAATCTTCACGCCGGGTTTTGAACAATTGCATCTGCAGTTGCCGCGCCTGCTGCAGGCGCGTGTCTGATGCCGGCCATGCCGACAGCTCCGGTATCCATTCAATGGTCGGGCGTGCCGTGCGCTCGGACAGCAGACGCGATTCGATCACCATCAGATTGATGTACTCAAGTTCGGTCTGGTCGAGGCTGGCTGCGGTACCCAGCGGGTTGAGCTTCAACAGCACCTGACCCTCCGTCACCCGTTGGCCCTCATGTACTTTCAGGTCGGTCACGACACCACCACTCGGATGCTGCACGGCCTTGCGATGTCCCTGGACAATCACGGTTCCCTGCATGTGAACCCCGTTGTCCAGCGGTGCGACGGCTGCCCAGACCATGAAAGCGGCCAGCGCAACAAAGACGAAACGGAAGGTGTTGCGACGGGTGACCGATTCCTCCAACTCAACCGGAATCAGATCGGAGCGCTTCAGTTTCTCAGGGTTATAGGGGTTCCAATCATCCAGCCACGAGGACAGACGGGAAGCGGCACTGGTGCCAGATACGGAGGCAACGCCAGACTTGCCCGGCATGATTTTTGGTTCAGCACTCATGGCTTGCCCCCCTGGACGGGCAATACTTTTGGTTTGGCATCAGCCGCGCTGGCAACGGAGGTATCACCCGCAACACCGCCAGCACTGACGGCACTCAGTTCGGGCTTGTCTTTTTTGCGCTCACTCATGTGTGAAATCATCTCGCGCACCGGACCAAAGCCCACTTGCTCGCCGCCCTTGAGCAGCAGCATGAAATCAGCCATGGCCAGCAGGCGCGGTCTGTGGGTTGAGAAAACGATAGCAGTCCCCTGCGATCGCAAGAGTTGCAGCATGGCCATCAACTCGGTCTCTGCCGTGTCATCGAGCTTGGCATTGGGTTCGTCAAGCACCAGCACGGCAGGGTCGCCGTACAGCGCACGGGCGATCGCTATGCGCTGCGCCTGTCCGCCCGATACCGCATGGGCACTGTCACTCAGTACGGTGTCGTAACCTTGGGGGAAAGACAGGATGAGGTCATGGATGCCGGCGATCTTTGCAGCCTTCACAACACGTTCTGCGTCGGGCTTGCCCAAGCGTGCAATGTTCTCCGCAACGGTTGCCTCAAACAGTTCAGCATCCTGTTGAACATAACCGATGTGTGGACCCAACTCATCGTGATCCCAATCCGACACCTCGACGCCATCGATACGCACAGAACCCGACTCCGGCCTCCACAGACCCAGCAATGCCTTGAGCAAACTCGACTTGCCCGCACCGTTGGGCCCAACCACCGCAACCATCTGCCCGGGCTCAAGCGCGATCGTGACACCCTTGAGGATAATGCGCCCCGAACCTGGTGCCTTGAGCGCCAATCCCTGCACGGTGATCCGACCTTTGGGAGCCGGCAGGCTCATGCGGCTTTCGCGCACAATGTCTTCCTGCATGAGTTCGTCCAGACGTTCGAACGCTACACGGGCATTGACCACGTCTTTCCAGTTGTTGATGAGGGCCTTGAGGGGAGACACTGACCGGTTGATGAGGAAAGTAGCCGCTATCACCATACCGCCCGTGATATGGCCCTCTACCGCCAGGAAAATACCCAATGCCATCTGCAGAGATGGCGTGAGCTTGGTGATGACACCGCTGACCCAACCGATGATGCCGGAGGCCTCGCTGCCATTGATCTGGTTTTGCAGGAACCAGCGGTGCTTTTCATGCCAGCGCAGACGGATGGCTGGCAGCATGCCCATGGCCAGCGCGGTTTCGGAGTGTCGCAGGCATTGGGACGCCAGACGCGTGGCTTCGTTGGAGGCTTCGTTGGCTGCGCGCAGCGCTGGGGTGGCAATCTTGCGGTTGAGCAGCGCCATACCGGTCACCAGCAGGGTGGAGGCCAGCGCAAAAACCGCCAGATAAGGGTGTATGAGACCACCCACGATGATGTAGATGATGGCAACCGGGGCATCAATGACACTGATCATGGGGCGCCCGGTCAGGAACTGGCGCAGGGTCAGCAGATCACCCATGACCTGCTGGATGTTGTTCTTGCGCCGGCTGGCATTGCGGCGAAATGATGCGTCGAATGCGCGGTCCGCCAGGTCCCAATCGATCCGCAGGGAAATGCGCAGCATGATGCGGTTGCGTATCCACTCCAGACCTGACCAGAACAGGTAGATACCGATGACCAGCAAAACCAGCGAGACCATGGTGACGCCGCTGCGGCTGGTCAGCACGCGGTCGTACATGTTCATCATGTAGAGCGTGGGCACGATGCCCAGGATGTTGGTCATGAAGCTGATGAAAGCCATCAAGCCAAAGGCTTTGCGGCAGTCGGCCATGGCCAGACGCAGGGGACTGGCGTCTCCCGGGTTGTCTGCAGTCGCCTGTGAAGATGCTTTTGGGTCAGCCATGGTACTCCCGCAGGGAGAATGCGTTAAATGTATACATACGATATTTTACGATTGATCGGGCTAAACCACATGGGTTAAACCCCCCTCATTTGGAGAGTTCCGCATTAAAAAGACAAAAAGGGGATGGGCCCTTGCGGACCAACCCCCTTTTTCATGCTGCGCCGAGACAGAAAGACTGCGATCAGCCCTGGAGATAGTTACCCAGGAAGTCCAGATTGTCCAGATCGATGATGTCGGTCACAGAAGTGCCATCACCAATCACCAGACGGTCGATACCGAGGTCTGTCAGCGAGTCGACCTGGCTGACCGCCTCCAGCACGGTTGCACCGGCGTTGGCGATCAACTGGGCGGCGGCACCATCATTGTGGCTTGCATCGGCCGTTGCAAGCCCCGTCAGGAAGGACTCAACCTGCTGAGCCAGTGCTGGGTCGATATCGACCACCACGCTGGCCACCACGTTGGTGCCCAAAACGGCGGTGTGGTCGAGCGACTGCGGCAGTTGAGCTTGCTGTGAAGTGGGCTCGCTACCCAGAGGCGCTAGGCCCAGCGCCGCGCGAATGCCTTCGATGGCACCGGTCAACGAACCAAAACCGGCGTCGTCACCGATCTGGTCCACATCGATGAAGCGGACCTCATCGATACCCAACGCGGCCAGACTGTCGGCACCCAGAAGATGCTCGCCGGACAGAACCGTTGCTTCCACGACCACGTGACTGCTGACAGTGTCGGCACCACCTTCGGCCAAATGGAAGCTGTCAGCCAGACGAATACCTGCGGTGCCCAGCGCATCAGCGAGTGCCTGCGAAATGATGAGGCTGTTGCCATCGACGCCGCCTTCGGTCTGGGTGGATGCGATCGCATCGATTCCGCGGGATGCCAGCGTCTGCAGCGGATTGGACGCCTGCTCATCTCCGTTACCGGACACGAATGCGCGCACGGCCGCCTCAAGCTGCGTGAACTCGAAGTCGCTCAAGCCCAACGTCACGTTGGCCGCGTCCGCGAATGTCGGTGCATGCGAGAAAATGAAGTTGCTGAGTTGTTCGCCAGCATTACCACCTTGATTACCGGTAGACCCGCCATTGCCGCTGAACAAGTCTGCGATGGCCTCTCCGAGACCCAGCTCGATGTCGATGCGCGGAGTGTTCGAACCGCTGCCTGCAACCGAATCAACGCCCAGCAGAGCCAGGTCTGCAAGCGTCAGATCGCTGTCGGCCAGCGTCGAACCTTCCACCAACAAACGACCCACCGTGTCACTCGGACCGTTTTCGTCGGTGAAGCTATCGGCGATCGTCAAATCATAATTGCGCAGCAGATCGAGGTTGGATTCGGTCAGGGTCAGGGTGCCGCCGTTGGTCAGTGCGATCGAGTCAACCCCGATCTCGCTGAGGAATTCCAGTGTATCGGGCACGCCCTGGTTATTGGTTTCGAACAGCAACTCCAGTTCGTTAACCTCACCCTGTTCGAGACCCAGTGTAACTTCGGCATCTTCCTCGCCGACGAATCGCGCGGGATTGAAACTATCGCCGGTGGCCTGATCCACAAGTTCTTCGCTGCCGAGTTGCGTAGCCAGGCGGGCAAAGCCAAGCTCAATATCAGCACCACTGCCCACATCGATGGTGTCTACACCGAGCAGACTCAGCCCGATGTAGTCCAGACCGGAGTCAGACAGGGTAGATCCATCGACTGACAGCGTGACCAGTGCGGCGGGATCGAACGAATCGCCGTCAAAAGCAAGCTCGTTATCGGCTACGCCACCCTCAAGCAGGGCTGCCAGCTCAGACTCGGACAATTCGACAGAAACGGGGTCGGTATCGCCGCCGCCGTTATCACCGCCACCGTTAGGCCAGCGACACCACATGGACATCGGCTGCCGACAGCGAGTGGCGGATCTCCGCGAACGGC
>SXGQ01520627.1_pt1 | contig 13242 bp, 7 predicted proteins | sample 3178371 | NCBI WGS metagenome assembly SXGQ01 (sample SAMN11356859, study PRJNA531348) | freshwater metagenome | isolation source: freshwater sample F1-20 | place: China: Fuxian Lake, Yuxi | collected 2017-12-25
CCGCCTCCATCGCGGACGTCCGGGCACGCTGTGGATGCGCCGCACGAACGTGCGATGCGGCGGGCGCACGCCATGGCCATGCCACCCCAACTGTTACACGAACCGGATGCACGAATCCGTTGACAGGGGGATGCACGGAAGCGCACCTTGCGCACGCCCCTCCGTTTCTCGCCGGAATTCCCCCCGCACGCCCGGCCCCCTGATGCGCGCTTCCATCCCCCTGAAGGTGCTCGCCGCGCTGCTGCTGGCCGCGTGGCCCGCCGCCCTGCGCGGCCAGACGACGGACGCCACCGTGGTGGTGGCCGTGCGCTCCACGGACGGCGAGATGCTGGCCGGCGCCACGGTGGAAGTGCGCAACACGTCCACCGGCTTCACGGCCCGGGGACGGACGGGGAGCGACGGACGCGCCACGTTTCGACAGCTTCCCCTGGGCGGGCCGTACACCGTCAGCGCGTCGCGCATCGGCTTCGCCCCGCGGCAGCAGACCGGCTACGAGCTGGCCCTGGGCTCGCGGGTGCAGGTGGGGCTGGACCTGCCGGACCAGTCCGTGGCCCTGGAAGCCGTGGTGGTGAGCGGCGAAGGCGCGTTCGCGCGCGACCTGCGGCTGGGCGGCAGCACCCGCATCGGCGGGGGGGAACTGCGCGCCCTCCCCGCCACGAGCCGCAACTTCACGGACCTGGCCGGCCTGGCGCCCACGGTGGGCCCCACGCTTTCCGTGAACGGCCAGCGGCCCACGGCCACGGACATCCGCCTGGACGGCCTGCAGTCGCGCAACATGCTGCGCGGCGGCGAGCTGGGGCGCGGGCCGTACACCGTGTCCATGGAAGCCATCCGCGAGTTCGAGGTGGTGACCAACGTCTACGACGTCACCCTGGGGCGGCAGGGCGGCGGCACCATCAGCGCCGCCACGCGCGAGGGCACCAACACCTGGACGGGCACCTTCTTCGCCTACGGCCGCGACGACCGCCTGGCGGCGGAAGAAGACTTCCTGGGACGCGGCCGCGACGTCCGGGACTTCGGCGTGCTGCAGTGGGGCGGCAGCGTGGGCGGGCCCGTCGTCCGCGACCGGGTGCACCTGTTCGCCGCGTTCGACCGGCAGGACTCGCGCGAGCCCCTGTTCGTGGCGGACCTGCGCACCCCCCGCGACCAGCTGGACGCCGGGATCGCGGCGGACTCGCTGGCCCGCGCCCTCACCATCCTGCAGGACCTGTACGGCACCAGCGCGCGGGAAACGGGCGTGTTCGACCGCCGGCCCCGGGCCACCACGCTCTTCGCGCGGCTGGACTGGCAGGCGTCGGCCCGCCACCGCGTGACGCTGCGCCACAACCTGAGCGACTGGGACAACCCCAACAACGACGTGGGCGACCAGCCGCTCTCGCTCTTCGAGTCGCGCTCCAGCATCCGCTCCACGGACCACCAGTCGCTGCTGGCCGTGCGCTCGGAGCTGGGCCCGTCGGCGCAGAACGAGCTCAAGCTCGGGCTGTCGTTCAGCGACCGTGAGCTCACGCCCAACTCCCTGGCGCCCCGCGGCTTCGTGCGCGTGCGCTCCGCCCTGCCCGACGGGTCCACGGGCGACGTGCGCATCCAGTTCGGCGGCAACCGCCTGGCCCCGGAGCGCTCCGGCGAGCGGCAGCTGCAGCTCATCAACACCACCTGGGTCACCCGCGGCCGCCATACCCTGGCGTTCGGCACGGACAACTCGCTCACCCACCTGCGCACCTACATCCCCATCGAGCAGGGCGGGCTCTTCGAGTTCGAGACCCTGGCGGACCTGGAGGCCCTGCGCCCGTTTCGCTACTCGCGCCAGGTGCCGCTGGCCGACGGCGAGCAGTGGGCCCGCCAGTACGTGCTGGACGCCGGCCTGTTCGCCCAGGCGGAATGGCGCCCCGGCGACCGCGTGGTGGCGTCGCTGGGCGCCCGCTGGGACGTGACGGCGTTCCTCACGGCCGCGCCCCGCAACCCCATCGTGGAAACGGCCCTGGACCGGCGGACGGACCAGACGCCCACGGACTGGGACAACCTGCAGCCCCGCGCGCAGGTCACCTGGGACGTGGGCGGCGACGGCCGCGACGTGGTGCGCGCGGGGGCCGGCGCGTTCGCCGCGCAGCCGCACTACTACCTGCAGGCCAACAGCCTGTTCAACAGCGGGACGGACCTGGCGGACCTGGTGCTCAGCGGCACCGCCGTGCCCCGGCCCGACTACGCCGCCTACCGCCGCGACCGGTCCACCGTGCCCGGCATCCCCGCGGGCACGTCCGTCCCCGCGTACGTGAACCTCACCAGCCCCCACTTCGAGACCCCCACCACCTGGAAGGCCAACCTGTCGTACCAGCGGCGGCTGGGCTGGCGGCTCACCCTGGCCGCCACGGGGCTCGTGGCGCGCACGGTGGACAACTACCACTACGTGGACCGAAACCTGGCCGCGGACCCCGCCTTTACCCTGGACGCCGAGGACGGGCGCCCCGTCTTCGTCCCCGCGGGTACGATCGAGTCCCGCGGGCGCACGTCGTTCCGCAACGCGCGGCGCTCGGAAAGCCTCACGCACGCCCTGGAGCTGGTGCCGGCCGGCGAGCTGCGCCAGCGGGCCCTGGTGGTGGAAGGATCGCTCTCGCTGCCGCGGGAAAGCGGGCTGCACGCCTCGTACACCTGGAACCGCACGCGCGACAACTCGTCGTTCAACTGCTGCATCGCCCGCTCGGCGTCGCTGCTCACCCCCGTCCGCGGCGACCCCCGCGACCTGGACGGCGCCTGGGGGCCGTCGGACACGGACTTTCGCCGCAAGCTCGTGGTGTTCGGCACCCTGCCGGCCCTGGCCGGGTTCCGGGTGAGCGGGCGGTACGTGGGCAGCACGGGCCGCCCCTTCTCGCTCGTGGTGAACGGCGACATCAACGGCGACGACTACAACGGCAACGACCTGGCCTTTCTCTTCGACCCCGACGACCCGTCCACGCCGCCGGACGTGGCCGCCAGCATGCGCCGGGTGCTGGCGAACCCCGACAACGCGGCCGCGGACTACATCCGCCGGAACCTGGGCAGCATCGCGGGGCGCAACGCCGTGTTCGCGCCGTGGGTGTGGCGGCTGGACGCACGCGTGTCGCGGCCCGTGCGCACCCTGGGCCGCCAGCGCGCGGAGCTGGTGGTGGACGTGTACAACCTGGCCAACCTGCTCAACGCCGACTGGGGCGGGCAGTACCTGCTGCCGGGCGGCATCTCCGCCTCCAACGCCGTGCAGCAGCGGCTCACCCTGCTCAACGTCACGGGCTTCGACCCCGCCACGCGCCGCTACCGCTACAGCGTGAACGAGAACGTGGGCGTGCTGCGCAAGCAGGGCGACCCGTACCAGATCCAGCTGGGCCTGCGCTACGCCTTCTGATCCCGGTTGAATCCCCGGATGAAAGACGAAGGGCCGGCCTCCCGCGGAAGGCCGGCCCTTCGTCGTTCCCGCGATCTCCTCTCGGCCCCGTCCAAAACGGCCGGGCTCAGGGCGATCCGGGCGCCCGGAACAGGGCCAGCTCGTCCACGGGCTCGAAGCCGAGCTTGCGCGCCAGGCGCCACGACGCCGGGTTGTCCTCTGCCGCGCCCCACACGGGCCGTTTTCCCCGCGCCTCCATGTGGCGCACCATGAACGCCACGCACAGCCCCGCGTATCCCTTTTGCCGATGCGCCGGCACAGTGTCGATGGAGATGTCCCACAGCGTCTCCGTCACGGACCCCGCGTAGCAGAACGAAACCGCCTCCCCGTCCACCACCGTCGCCGCGATCGGCGAGCTTTCCGCCGCCGCGCGCAGCTCCCGCCGCAGCGCCTCGGGAACCCGCAGCGCCCCGATCTCGTCCGGCTCCAGCAGCCGCACCTGGCCGGGGGCCGGCACGGGGAGCCGCGACGCGTCCGCCAGCACGTGCAGGATGGCCCGCGTCCGGTGCCATCCCGGCAGCGCCCGCGCTACGCCGTCCACGTCCTCCGGCGCGCACACCAGCTCCGCGCCCGGCCCGCACGCCGCCGTCGACGCGTGGATGGCATCCCCGTCCGCCGCCCCCACCACGATCAGCAGGTCCAGGTCCGGGTCGCGCAGGACGACGGCGAGGGCCGGGTCCCACCGCAGCCCGCGCACCTCGCAGCCGGCGGCCGCGAGGTAGCCGCGCGCCTCTACCCAGCGGGGCAGGTCCGGCAGCAGGGCCGCGGCGCGGCGGAGCGATTCCATGGCCAAGGTCAGATCCGGGAGTGGGTGCACGTTCACCTCCGTGAACGATTAGGGAAACGCCGTGTACGCTTCCGCGGTTCCCCGCCAGGCCGCCCGCGCGCCGGTGAATGGGGGCGCGGCGGCCGCCTCGCGGGTGTGCAACGTTTTGCGGGTCAGGCGTTTCTATAGTGGCGCGACGGGCGCGTGCGCATTAAACTACCCCGCGAGCACCTCGCGCGAAGGCATGTCGGGAGCGGCTTTCGCATCCGGGGAGAGGGTAATATTTTAGCACACCTTCGCACGCCTCCTCACGGACCGTGCGATTCCGTGCAACTGGACCGTGCCGCGCCCGATGGGCGCACGCAGAACCTTCAGCCAAAGGACGCAGAAAGCCGGAACATTTGTCTGAACGCAGTGCCCCGGCCGCACCGGCACCCACATCGGACGGGCCCTGAACGGCGACCCGTTGGCGCCGGAATCGAAGAACGTACGCGGGCCGGGACCCATACACCTGGCGGCTCACGGAGCGAGCCGCCTTCCGAACAGGAGGCAAGAGGATGAGAAGTTTACGTCCGCTTTTGGCGGTCGTGACTGCGCTTGTCTTTGCACCGGCGGCATTGCCGGCGCAGGGACCCGCGACGGTCACGGGCCGCGCCACCAACCCCCAGGGTCAGCCCGAGGCGGGGGTGCTGGTGCGCATCGAGGCGTTGAACGTGGGCGCCAGCACGGGCGCCGACGGCCGCTACACCATCACGGTGCCGGCCGCCCGCGTGGGCGCGGGGCAGACCGTGCAGGTCACGGCGTCGCGGGTGGGGCTTTCCACCACCTCGCGCACCATCACGCTCAACCCGGGCGGCTCCGTCACGCAGGACTTCCAGATGGCGTCCAACACGCTCGTGCTGGAGGGCGTGGTGGTGACGGCCCTGGGCATCGAGCGGCAGGAGCGCGAGCTGGGCGTGAGCACCACCCAGATCTCGGGTGAGGAGCTTTCGCGCGTGGAGCCCAACGTGGTGAACTCGCTGTCCGGCAAGGTGCCGGGCGTGAACATCACCAACTCGGGCCCGCAGGGCGGCTCGTCGCGCATCGTCATCCGCGGCGAGAACAGCATCACGGGCAACAACCAGCCCCTGTTCGTCATCGACGGCGTGCCCGTCGACAACTACAGCACGGGCGGGAACCTGAACACGGGCCAGGGCGGCTTTGACTACGGCAACGCCCTCCAGGACCTGGACCCCGAGACCATCGCCTCGGTGACGGTGCTCAAGGGGCCCAACGCGGCGGCCCTGTACGGCTCGCGCGCCAGCAACGGCGTGGTGATCGTCACCACCCGCAACGGCACCAGCGCGGGCGCCGGCGGCCGTGGCGCCGAGATCGTCGTGAGCCAGAACGTGACCTGGGAGGACGAGCTCCGGCTGCCGGACTACCAGAACGCGTACGGCCAGGGCCTGCACGGCCTGTTCTCGTTCTTCGACGGCTACGACAACGGCATCAACGACGGCCAGGACGTGAGCTGGGGTCCCCCGCTCGACACCGGGCTCCTGATCCCGCAGTTCAACAGCCCCGTCGTCAACGGCGTGCGCCAGCCCACCCCGTGGGTGTCGCATCCCGACAACGTGGACCAGTTCTTTGACGTGGGCCGCACGCTCAACACCAGCGTGTCGGTGGCCGCCAGCAACGAGCGCCTGAACGGCCGGTTCGCCGCCTCGCGCCTGAACCAGAACGGCATGGTGCCGGGCTTTGGCCTGGAGCGCACCACGCTTTCGTTCTCCGGCGGCATGGACGTGACCTCGCAGCTGGAGGTCAGCAGCTCCGTGCAGTACGTGCAGTCCGACGGCAACAACCGTCCCGGCGTGGGCTACGGCGAAGACAACCCCATGTCGCAGTTCGTGTGGTTTGGCCGCCAGGTGGACGTACAGGACCTGCGTCGCAACTGGAACACCACGCGCGGCAACGAGCAGCCCGGCAGCATCGAGGGCCTGCCCTACAGCTGGAACTACCTGTTCCACCCCAACCCGTACTTCCTGCAGCTGGGCAACCAGAACAACGACGAGCGCAACCGGCTCATCGGCCAGCTGACGGCGGCGTACCAGTTCGCCCCCTGGCTGCGCGCGCAGGCCCGCACCGGCACCGACTGGTACCAGGACGGGCGCACGAAGACGTACGCGGCCGACGGTAACGCGGCCAGCGGCCTGTACACCACCAACCCCCTCACGCTCAACCGCGAGTTCGTGGGCGTGAACGGCGCGTTTGCCAACTGGGACATCGGCTTCCAGGAGACCAACACCGACTTCCTGGTGGCGGCCAACCCGGAGCTCAACCTGCCCTTCACGGTGAACGCCACCTTCGGCGGCAACCGCCGCGACGTGGAGCGCCGGCTGGACTACGTGTGGGTGGGCGACCTGGCGGCTCCGGGCATCTTCGACGTGTCCAACGCGTCCATCACGCCCGACCCCTTCAGCAACCGCAGCCGCAAGCGGGTGAACTCGCTGTATGGGCAGATGGACTTCGGCTTCAACGACTACCTGTTCGTCACGGCCACGGGCCGCAACGACTGGTCGTCCACGCTGCCCGAGGACAACAACTCGTACTTCTACCCCTCCGTGAGCGCCTCGCTGGTGTTCTCGGACGCCGTGCCGGCCCTGCAGAACAGCAGCTGGCTCAACTACGGCAAGCTGCGCGCGAGCTGGGCGCAGGTGGGCAACGACACCGACCCGTACCAGCTGGTGAACACCTACGGCGCCGACGAGATCTTCAACGGCATGCCCACGTTCACCATCCCCGACGCCCTTCGCAACTCCGAGCTGCGCCCGGAGATCACGGAGTCGGTCGAGGTGGGCACGGAGCTGGGCTTCTTCGACAACCGCGTGGGCCTTGACCTGACGTGGTACAACGAGAAGACCCGCGACCAGATCATGCCGGTGCAGATCTCGCGGTCCACGGGCTACGGCAGCCGCATCATCAACGCCGGCACGGTGCAGAACCGCGGCGTGGAAGTGATGCTGCGGGGCGAGCCCTTCCGCACGTCGGACTTCTCCTGGACCAGCACCGTCACGTGGTCCAAGAACGACAGCAAGGTGCTGGCGCTGGCCGACGGCGTCGAGGGCCTGGAGATGACCCTGGGCGACTTCTGGGGCGTGCAGCAGTTCGCCCGCGTGGGCGAGCCCCTGGGCCAGCTGGTGGGCTCGGCGTACCAGCGTGACCCCAACGGCAACATCGTGGTGAGCCGCGGCGTGGGCGTGCCCCTGTGGACGGCCGACAAGCAGGTGATCGGCAACTTCAACCCCGACTGGCGCGCGGGCTTCAGCAACGAGCTGCGCTACCGCAACGCCCGCCTGAACTTCCTGTTCGACATCAAGCACGGGGGCGAGATCTACTCCGTGACCCACATGTTCGGCCGGTACTCGGGCGTGCTGTCGGAAACGCAGGCCGGGCGCTGCACGCCGGCGGGCGACGACCCCGTCCCGGGCTACCCCACCTGCGACGCCAACACGGGCATCGTGTTCCAGGGCGTGAACCGGGTGGTGAACGGCAGCGACACCACCTACATCCCCAACACCACCGTGGTGGACGCCGAGACGCTGTGGGAGTACGCCTACAACGTCAACGAGGCCCACATGGTGGACGCGGGCTTCGTGAAGCTGCGCGAGCTGACCCTGGGCTACGACCTGCCCAGCAGCCTCACCAGCCGCTTCCGGGTGAACGGGGTGCAGCTGGCCCTGGTGGGCCGCAACCTGTACCTGTGGACCAAGAACAAGCACATCGACCCCGAGAGCGCCTTCGACAACTCGAACGTGCAGGGCTTCGAGTACGCACAGATGCCGAGCGCGCGGAGCATCGGCTTCAACATCACCGTGCGCCCGTAAGGAGTCATCCATGAGAAAGCTCAACACCGTGCTGCGGGCCGTGCCCGCCCTGCTGCTGCTGGGAGCGGCGGCCGGGTGCGACGACGGCCTCACGGAGATCAACCGCAACCCCAACTCGCCGGAGAACGTGCCGGTGGAGTTCCTGCTGGCCAGCGGCATCTGGGACGCCGTGGACAGCAACGCCGGGGTGGGCGCGTTCGGCCCCTGGACGCAGCTGTACCACACGGAGCTGTGGGCCCAGCACATCGCCCAGGCCGGCTACAACGACGAGGACCGGTACACGCCGCGCGCGGGAATTCCCACGGCCATCTGGGACAACTTCTACGCCGGCTCGCTGAACGACCTGAAGCGCGTGAAGGAGATCGCCACGGAGGACGGGAACGACAACCTCTGGGCGGTGGCGGAGATCATGTCCGTCTACAACTTCCTGCTGCTGACGGACCTGTTCGGCGACGTGCCGTACAGCGAGGCGCTGAGCCTGGACGAGGGGATCCAGAACCCCAAGTACGACGCCCAGCCGGCCATCTACCAGGACCTCATCACGCGCCTGCGCGCGGCGTCGGCCCGGATTGACGAGGGCGGCGACGTGAACTTTGACGACGGCGACCTCATCTACGAGGGCGACATGGACGGGTGGGTGCGGTTCGCCAACTCGCTCCAGCTGCGCGTGGCCATCCGCCTGGCCGGCACCAGCCTGAACGCCGCGGGCGGCACGGCGTTCGCCCAGGCCTGGGGCACGGGCCAGCTCATCACCAGCGTGAGCCAGCAGGCCGACCTGGACTGGACGGGCGAGCAGCCCAGCCAGAACCCGATCTTCGAGCAGATCGTCCTGGGCGGCCGTCCCGGCGACTTCCGCGTGAGCCGGGCCCTGGTCGACACGCTCACCAACCTGGGCGACGCCCGCCTGGCGGTGTTCGCCAACCCCGCCGTGACGGACGGGGCGTACCGCGGCCTGCCCAACGGGCTCACGCCCGCGCAGGTGGGCGGCACGTACAACACGTCGGGCGCGTACAGCACCATCGGCAACTACTTCCTGCAGCCCGACGCTCCGTCGGTGCTCATGTCGGCGGCCGAGGTGTACCTGCTGGCGGCCGAGGCCGCGGCCCGCGGCTGGATCGCGGGCGACCCGGCCCAGCTGTACCGCCAGGGCATCACGGCGTCGTTCGAGCAGTACGGCATCGCCGGCGCGGCCCCGGCCTACCTGGCCATGCCGCGGGTGGCGTACACGGGCCTGCAGAGCATCTACCTGCAAAAGTGGATCGCCCTGTACATGTCCGGCCCCGAGGCGTTCACGGAGTTCCGGCGCACGGGTTCGCCCAACCTGACGCTGTCGGCCAACGCCCTGCTGGAGACCTTCCCCGCGCGGCTTCCGTACCCCACGGAGGAAGGGCTGTACAACCCCCAGAACTACCCCAGCAACGTGGAGATCACGACGCCGGTGTGGTTCATGTCCCACTGACGGTCCGACGTTCCGGGCCGGGGCTCCCCACGGGGGGCCCCGGCCTTTCCTTTTTCCAGACGGAGAGGGTGAGATGAATCGCCTGCGTGTTTGGATGGGAGCCGCGCTGCTGCTGGCGACGGCGGCATGCGCCGGATCGGGGACGGCGGGCGCCCGCCCGGGCGGGGGCGCCGGCACCAACGACGTCATCCTGGCCGACGAGATCGCCCGCGCCAACGGCAGCGACATGCTGGCCGTGGTGCAAAGCCTGCGGCCCCAGTGGCTTCGGGCGCCGCGGGGCCAGCGCGGCAGCGCGGTGGGGGTCAACACCAGCGCCGGGGGCACCGACGCGCGCGGGGGCGGGTTCTCGGAGGGAAGCCCCAACGTGTACCTGAACAACGCGCGCATGGGCGCCGCGCCCACGCTGCGGCAAATCCCCGTGGCGGGCATCCGCTACGTGCGCTTCTACACCCCGGCACAGGCCAACCTGCGCTTTGGCACGGGCAACCCCAGCGGCGTCATCCTCGTTTCTACCGAGGACCTGCCGCAGCAGTAGCGCCGGCGGGGCGGCGCCAACCGGCGAGCGGGGCAGGCTTCCAGTTCGGCCGCCTGCCCCGCTTCCGTTTCCCCCGGCCGCTCCCCCTTCCCGGCCCGCGCCTCGCCCGGATATGCCGCCGAGCGGACCGGATCCCACACCTCTGATTATAGAATATTAAGGCATGAAAAGTGCCTTTGCAGAAGCTTTGTGTCGTCCTTGGATCGCAGGTGCAGGAGTCCAGCGCCACGTACCTGCGCACATTTTTCTTTTCCGTCTGCAAGCATGCAGGCGGCAACGCGTTGCGGCGCGTGCCCCGCGAGCGGAGGTGAACCGGCACCTGCCCGGACCCAGGCCATGCCCAGGGAAGTACGGCAGCACTCACCACACCATCCACGGAGGAACCGATGCGACTGAATGCACGATCGGCGGTGGCGCTCCTCGCCGTGGCGGCGCTGGCCGCCTGCACCGACGACACGCCCTCCGGCCCGCTCACCCCCGACGAGCGTCCGCCGGTGCGCAACGAAGAAGAGCTCGCCCCCCCCAAGGACGGAGACCTGTTCCCGGGCGAAAAGGAGTTCCTGGAGCTGTCCCGGGAGATCCCCGGCTTCGCGGGGTACTGGTACGAAGGGGGCGAGCGGGTGGTGGCCCTCACGGACCCCGAGCAGGCCGAAAAGGCGCAGTCCGTGCTGGACGCCCGCATCGCCTCGGCCGAGCCGGCCCACCGCGACGAGGCGCAGGGCACGGGCCGTACGCGGTACGTGCCGGCGCAGTACGACTACAAGACGCTGCGGGCGTGGCGCGACGGCGCCATCGACGCCGCGTTCGAGCAGGACGACGCCACGTTCGTCGACCTGGACGAGGCGCGCAACCGCATCACCGTGGGCCTGCTGGACGAGGGGGCCCAGAAGCCCGTGGCGGAGCGGCTGGCCAAGGCGGGGGTGCCGCTGGAGGCCGTGAACTTCGAGGTCACGGGCCCGGTAGAGCAGGAGCAGACGCTGCAGAACTTCTTTCGCCCGCTCATGGGCGGGTACCAGATCCAGAACCCGGGCGGCGGCATCTGCACGCTGGGCTTCATCACCCGCAACCCCGCCAACGGGGCCCCGGCGTTCGTCACCAACTCGCACTGCACCAACACCTACTGGGGCTTTGACGGGGTCGCCTTTGGCCAGGCACAGTGGTGGCAGGGCGTGGGCAACGAGGTGCGCGACCCCAACGGCTTCCGGTGCTTCCTGTGGGGCCGCTGCCGCTTTGCCGACGCGGCGCTGGTGCAGACGAACGCGCCCACGGCCCTGAACCAGATCGCCCGTACGCAGTGGTGGGGCACGCCGGGCAACGCGGGCTCGCTCACCGTGGCCAACCCGCCCCTGCAGGTCGTGAGCAACGTGCTGTACCCCAGCTGGGGGCAGATGGTGGACAAGGTGGGCCGCACGACGGGATGGAACTACGGGTTCGTGCGCAACACCTGCGTGACCGTGCACGTGTCGTTCAACCGCCGGCTGCTCTGCCAGTACTACGCGGACTACCTTTCGCAGGGCGGCGACAGCGGCTCGCCCGTGTTCATCTGGTGGGGCGACCGGGTGGGCCTGACGGGCCTGCACTGGGGGTCGTTCCGGTTCCTGTGGGTGCGCCGCGCCATCTTCAGCCCGCTGGGCGGCGTGCGCTTTGACCTGGGCGTGCCCTGACCGCGGCCGCCGGGCGACCGCGCCGGCAGCCCCCCGCCCGGCTTCCGGGCGGGGGGCGTTCGTCCATCCCCCTCCCACGCCCCCGCGAAATCAGATCTCGCCGGTGCGCATGAAGACGAGGATGAGCCCGTTGGCGTGCGACTCGTAGCCGATGCGGGGCGTAATGCCCTGCACGTACACCTCGATGCGCGACACGTCCGACGGCTGCAGCTGCTCCAGCACGCAGGTGTTCGACACCCGTGCCCCGTCCACGTACACGATGGGGCTGTTGTCGCCAAAGATGCTCTTTCGGCTGCGCAGCACCACGTCGGGACAGTTGTTGGTGCCGGTGTAGCTCACCTGCATGCCCGAGATGCGCCGCCGCAGCACGGTGAGCAGGTTGGTGGTGTGGGCGTCCAGGTCGTCGCCGTCCATCACGATGGCGCGGCCAAAGGCGCGGGTGTCGGGATCGGGCTCGGGCCCGCCCGGCTGGGGGATGACGGGGCCGCACGACGCCAGCGCCAGGAGCGCCACGGCGGGGAGCGGTGACATCCAGCGGTACCTCATGGCTGCCTCCTGCATGAGGTTTTGGACCTCGTCGGCCGGGATGGACGGCGGGGTGTGGGCAGCAGGGGGAGAGGCGGACCTCCCGGGTGTTTCGGGATGCATGGACCGGACCCGCGCGCGGCCCAGGCGCCGGCCGCGCGGAACCCATGATCTCCCGTATGCTTGCAACGAACGAGGGCAGGCGGCTATGACGCGCGCGCCGCCTCGCGGCGGGTCATCCGTGCCCCGGATCGGGACAGTGCGTGGACGGGAATGCAGCACGGCCTCCCCCGGGCCCGGTGCCGGAGGAGGCCGTTCGCGCGTCCCGTACGGCGGGCGGCGCGGACGCGTCCTACCGGCCGCCGCGGGCGGTGTAGCCCATCACGTAGCCCGTCACCAGCAGCGCCAGCGGGTCCGGCGATCCGCCCGCCAGCAACTCGTCCGGCCGCTCGCGCAGCATGCGGGCAATGCCTTCCAGCCGCACCGCCACGTCGTCGAACGGGCTGTCGGTGGCGTCCGTGGAGGCGGCCGGGATCGGCTCCGGGTCCACGTCCACGCCCGCGTCCGCGGCGGACGGCGCGGGCTCGGCGGCGATGACGGCCTCGGCATCCGCCACGAAGGGCGCGGGAGCCGCGTCCGCAGATGCGGCCGGCTCGGCCGGCTCGATGGTCAGGATGCCGTCCTCCACGGACAGCTCGAACGAGGGCTCTGCCGCCGCGGGCGATTCGGCGAAGTCCGGCAGGGGCGCCTGGTCCAGGGACGGGGGCTCGGCCGCCTCGGGCGCCGCGAGCGACCACTCGTCCGCGCCCTCGGCGGGCGGCGCGTCGAACCCGCCCTCCGTGAACGGCTCGGGCTCGGACTGCGGCTCCACGGAAGGGAACTCGGCGTCGAAGGCGGACGCTGCCGCGTCGGGTGCCGCCGGCTCGGGCTGCGCCCACTCCAGGGCCGGCGCCGGCGCGATGGACCCGCCCAGGCCGTCCAGGGGGACAAAGTCCTCCAGCCCCGCGATGGGCGCCAC
>SXGQ01697824.1_pt1 | contig 13239 bp, 10 predicted proteins | sample 3178371 | NCBI WGS metagenome assembly SXGQ01 (sample SAMN11356859, study PRJNA531348) | freshwater metagenome | isolation source: freshwater sample F1-20 | place: China: Fuxian Lake, Yuxi | collected 2017-12-25
CACCCTCGTCGTCGGGGAACGGCCAAGCGCGGGCACCCCAAACCCCTCGGTCTGACTGCTACCTTGGCCAAACCTCCTATCTGCACCCGGTCATGAGCGAACCAAATGGCAATCGGGCAGAGTGGTGGCGGGGAGGAGTGGCCGGGTGTCCCTGCCATCGCGCCCAGTCACGGCGCACCGAGGTCCGACTTGGATTACCATGGGCACAATAGGCAACGCGCTCTTTCGGACGCGTCAGGCGTCAAATGGGAGTTTCCATGGACACGGCGGCATTCTGTCCTGGGTGCGGGACCGCGATTACCGCGGGTGGTCAGTTCTGTGGCAGCTGCGGACGGCGCGTCGGTCTCGCACCTCCGGCAGCGACATGGTCGGGCAACGCCGGCCTTGAACAAGGCGTCGCCCATGCCTACGCAGGGTTCTGGCTCCGGTGGGTGGCATCCAGCATCGATTTGATCCTGTCCTATTCGATCGGGGACGTCCTAGGGGTCGTCCTAGGGGTCGTCCTAGGGATCGTCCAACTTGTGTTCAGTGACCGCACTGTTGGGGACGTCCATGCCTACCTTGTCGGTTTTTTCGTTAACTGGCTCTATTACGCCCTCATGGAGTCGTCAAGGTATCAGGGAACCGTCGGCAAACTGGTTCTCGGCCTGATCGTGACCGACGAGCAATACCGGCCGATCAGTTTTTGGCGTGCAACCGGGCGCTATTTCGGGATGATTGTCTCGACAATCATCCTGTTCATCGGGTACCTCATGGCCGCCTTCACCGCCCGCAAGCAGTGCCTGCACGACAAGATGGCCGGGACACTCGTGGTCAAGAAGCCAGGCGGGTACGTCCGTACCTGACCGCCTCGGCGTGAAATCAGTCACCAGGCATCTCCCCCTCCTGACGCAACGGGCGCTACGCGCATCGCACGGCAAAGGGGAACGGAGATGGTGGAGGGTTGAGGGCCTCCCCGACAGGAAGGCGGCTATCGCACCACTTCAACCGCCGTCCGCGCGTGTTCATCCCAGTCGGGTTCCTGGGGACGACGATCACTGTAGGCAATGGACATCGCACCATTCTCAACGACCAGTGTCCCTCGGCAATCCAGTTCTTCCTCAGGTGGTCGGGGCTTCAATCCCATATGGGCCTCGAAGACCGGGTCGTTGCGGATGGCCAAGATCACGTGGTGATTGCCTCCATGCACAAGGGCTCCAAAACTCTCTGCCAAATGGGCGAGCTTCATCTGCCCGGTGATGCCCACGCCCCGTTGGCGCACGATGTCGCAGGCTTGCTGCGCCAGAAACGCCGACGCGTTGAAGGGTTGGCCACCGAGGTAGCCAATCCACTCCAGTGCCAGGATCGGCAGGTCAAGGCGATCGCTGAGCCGCTTGAGACCGAGCAGGTCATAGTCCTGCAGTGGCTCTTCCATCCACTTGTAATCACACTTCTCCAGCGCCCGCCCCACCTGCACCGCCTCATCGTAGTCGTAGCACTCGACAGGGTCATGCATGAGCAGGAAGTCGTCACCCGTCGCCGCGCGCAACTCCCTGGCAAGCTGGATGTTGCCTTTGACCCCCCGGTACGAATGATCCTTGGCACCGACGAACCCGAGTTCCTTCACCCGAACGGCGTCCGCGACATACTCATCGATGGTTGTCCCGCCAATCAATCCGTACGCCGGGATGCTATCCCGATAGGCACCAAGCAGTTTGTAGATCGGCAGACGGCTGTGACGGCTTGCCAGATCCCAGAGCATGTTGTCGATGGTGTCGACCAAACCACGCCCGGTATAGAAGAACCGCTGCGCGTACCAGAGCTTCTGCCAGACATGTTCCCGGTCGAACGCATCAATGCCGACCAGCATCGGCGCGATGGTTGCCATGAACTCCCGCGCCTTCCAAGCCAGATCATCGGCGTGGAAACCCGAGGCAAAGTCGGTGTACGCGCTGAGATTGCCATCAGTGACCATTCGGAGAACAAGGCGAAAGGTGGGTGAGGGTTTGTCGTCCCGGTAGTGCACGGGCGGATTGCCCAAATGACCGCGCAAGCCATGCGTGTGAGTGAACATGCCCGTCCAACCCGGTGGCACCTTCTCCATGCCACCACGGCTCCCGTCAACTTCGCGCACCTTGGGTTCGCCGGACATGACATAGAATTCGATTGATTTGATGAGCATCAGGTCTCCATGGTCCGTATTGGCTGCCCATGGTAGTGAACCCACGTCCACGGGTGTCGAGGGGCGATCGTTCCCAGGCACAATGTGGTGGCAACGGCGACCTCGGTGCCACGCCACCGACGATCCTTCCTACCCCTGAGAACAGGAGGCCGTCCCACCCTACCTCGCGCAACCTGATACTCATACTCACGGTGACCCACAACCAACACCGGACACGGACCCGATACTCCCGGGTGGGCGACCGGGCGATTGCCGTCAGGAAGCCGGGCGGATTACAAATGTCCCTGACCCAAAAGCCAATTCAGCGAAGCGTGTTGCAGTCAGGGGCGATGGGGGTTGCGCTCTCCGCAACCGCTTGCCGGTTTGCGCAACCGTCGATATACTGAGCGCACAGGCAACGACGGAGCCAAGTAGTTTCGAGACTTGCAGTTATAGCGAACCCGGTACGGTGAAAGCGGGTGCTGCGGGCGAAACGAAGTCTCTCCTGAGCTGTCCGCCAAAATCCTGAGCCTCGTCTTGCGGGCCCCTTGAGTGCCGCGTGCGTCCGATGTGACGCGCGCCACCATGGTGGAACCAGTCGTGATTACTCGGGATGGAGACCGGGCCGGTGTCACCCGTTATCGTGATTGCGGCGCAGGAATGCGCCCACAAGTGCCTTCGCGCGGTGACGTGTGTCGGAATCAGGGTGGTACCGCGAGAGTTCCTTCTCGTCCCTGAACCGGACGGAGGTTTTTTTTATGCCCCCGTCCCCACCGCGACCTCCGGGTCGGTGATGAGCGGCGGGTTCTCCCCCCAGTTCATGCGCCTCCCCGACCGCGGTCATCACGACACATGTTGGGGACCCACGGCCATGACCACGACGATTGAACCCGCCCAGGACCAGACCAGTGCCACGCACGGCACCGACATGACGCCCTTGCGCACCCGCCTCTTCCCGGGTCTTGCGAAGCCAGGGCTTCCTGGGACGACGCGCTACGGCCAGTCCCTGAGCGGCGCCGACATGACTGCCGAGTTCATGCGCCTCACCCGTGCCGAGTACGTCTTTGGGATCCCGGGTGGGGCAAGTCTCCCCCTGAACGACGCTCTCACCCACGCACACGGCGATGGTGGCTTCCGGTACATCCTCACCGGGCACGAGCAGGGTGCGGCATTCGAGGCTGAGGGATATGCGGCTGCGACGGGCCGTGCGGGATGGTGCACCGGCACCTCTGGCCCCGGCGCCACGAACTTGATCACCGGCCTGGCCGATGCCTTCCGCGACAGCCGGCCCGTGATCGCCCTCACTGGCAACACTGCGACCACCGCCGAACCCGAAGCCTTCCAAGCCATCGACATCGTGGCTATCACCCATGGCAAGGCCACCAAGGCGAGCTTCCGCCCCGAACGGCCGGAAGAAGTGCAACCCGCGCTTGTAGCGGCCTACCACGCGGCCATGACCGGACGCCCCGGGTCGGTCCTCGTCGACTTCCCCAAGGACATCCAGATCAAGCCGTCAGTCATGCGTCCGTGGGAAGAGTTCATCGCCCGCCACGACTGGTCCACCCCACAGGCGTCCGACGAGCAGATCAGGCAACTCGCCGACCTTCTCGCAACCGCCGACCGGCCAGTCCTGTACTGCGGTCACGGGTGCGTCATCGACGACGCCACCGAGGCCATCCGGACCCTCTCCCACCGCTACAACATCCCGGTTGTGACGACCGTCCACGGCTTGGGCATCCTCGCCACCGATGACACCAACAACTTCGGAATGCTTGGCATGCACGGCACCGTTGTCGCCAATCTCGCGCCATTCCTCGCCGACGTCACCGTTGCCCTCGGTGCCCGCTTCGATGACCGGGTTGTTGGCGCGCGTGCGGCCGAGTTCTCCCCGGATGCCACCCTCGTGCATGTCGACATCGACAGCCGGCAACTGAACCGCGTTCGTCCAGTGAACCTGGCCATCCACGCAGGTGTCCGCGACACCATCGTCCGTGTCCTGGACGCTCTTGAGACCCGAACGGTCGCCTCCCGCGATGCCTGGCACGCCCGTTTGGCCGAACTTCGGACCGAACTGCCGTTTTCCTCGTACGACGACGCCACGTCCGAGGACCTCTCCCACGAGTGGGTCTATGCCGAGATGACATCGGCAATCACCGACAACGGTCGCCATCTTGACGAGGTCGTCGCCACCTTCGACGTTGGCACCCACCAGATGAAGGGTGCGCAGTGGTTCCCGGCGACAAAGCCACGTTCGTGGATTACATCTGGTGGCATGGGGAGCATGGCCTGCGCCCTCCCGATGGCCGTTGGCGCTGCCTATGGACGTCCTGACGCCACGATCATCGCCTGCGTCGGCGACGGCGGCTTCGTGATGTCTTCGCACGAACTCGACACCATCGGCGCCTACCAGGTCCCGGTCAAGATCATCCTCTTCGACGACGCCGCCCTCGGCATGGTCACCAACTGGCATGGTCTCTTCTTCGAAGGTCGCGACATGACCAGCGAACGCCGACGTGGAAGGACCATAAGCGAGGTCAATGTCGCAGCGTACCGCCAGATGATCATCGAAGGTCTCAACCGTGCAGAGACGGCCGACGACCTCGCCAACGTCCTGGCCTCCGCCACGAACGAACTCGCACACACCGAGTGGCCACTCTTCACCGCGACCGCCGCGGGTTACGGCAGTCCCGCCGAACGCGTCCATTCCAAGGAAGCCTTCCGCGCGGCCGTCCGGCGCATGTTCGACATGACCGGCCCATACCTGATCCAGGTGATGCTTCCCACCAAGAACCAGGTCTATCCCCTCATGGAGCCGGGCACGACACCCCAGGACCTCGTCTGGAAGGAATCCTCACCTGGGTCCGGAGTTCGCGTCTACGTCAAGGATGTCTTCGACTACGCTACCGGCCAGATGAAGGACAGCGAGTCGCGAGGCCCAGCAAGCGCCCGGCGCGACGACATCGACCTCAGCGTCGTCTGACCTCTACGCGTCGCACAAGCCACTCCCCTCTCCCGTCGCAAAATGGGAGAGGGGGTGGGGTCCGCAGCCCCTGACCAACATCAGGCCAGTCGGCAGGGCGTATTGAGAGCAGCCCGGACACACGGGGCGGGGTAGGTCTCACCCCCCGGTGACGCGCCTACACCACCACGATGCAGACGGGCTTGTTCGTGTGAACCACGTGACCAGCCTCGGTCAACGCACCCGTCTTCCCGTCCACATGGAACGTCACGATAGTGTCACTCCCTTGGTTCGCTGCCAGAAGCCACGCACCGTCAGGGGTCAGCGTGAAATTGCGCGGGGTCTTCCCCCCAGATGAAGTCTGGCCATGCGGGATCAACCGGCCCGTCGCCTGATCAATGCCGAAGACCGCGATGCTGTCATGCCCGCGGTTGGACCCGTACACAAAGTGCCCGTTGGGATGTACCCGCACCTGCGCGCAGGACGTGTTCTCGTGGAAGTCGACCGGGATGGTCGTGTGCGTGTCCACGTACACCAGCGCCCCGCGATCAGCATCCCATGAGAACGCCGACATCGACGACCCGACCTCGTTTACCACGTACGCGAACCGGCCGTCCGGCGTGAAGTCCATGTGACGGGGACCCGCGCCCGAGCTGATCTGCGCGTACGGGAAGTCGGCCGGCGAGAGGTGCCCCGTCTTGGTGTCGAGGTGATAGATCAGCACCTTGTCCAGGCCGAGGTCGCAGACCATCACGTACTTTCCGGATGGATCAAACATCACGTAATGCGCATGTGGCCCATGTTGGCGGTCCGGGTGCGTGCTGCGTCCCTCGTGTTGAATGACGTGCGTCGCCTCGCCAAGGGCTCCGTTGGCACCGATCGGGAAGACCGCAACGCGCCCGTTGCCGTAGTTCGTGACGATCACATGCGTCCCGGATGGGTCAACCGTCAGATGACACGCCGAAGTTCCGTGCGACCGCACCTTCCCGAGTTCGGTCAGGGTGCCATCGTGAGAACTGATCGCGAACGACGCGACCGCGCCGTCAGGTGACCCCTGGAAACCGTCACGTTCGCAGACGGCGTAGAGGAACCGTCCATTCTGATGCCGGGCAACAAACGATGGACTATTGACTGGTGCCGTCTGCACGTGGTGGAGCGCGCCGGTCGCGCCGTCAAGCCGCCAGACCCCAACGCCCTGCCCATCTTCCTCATTACCGTAGCAGCCGGTATACACCGTCCGATCCATGTGTCTACTCCTGTGTCCTGCGTTTCTCATTGCACTTGCGCGTTCGCTTGGCATAGTACCCGCGGGTCGGCCTCGTGACTGCCATCCTTGTCACCGTTCACGCGACCTGCCTAAGCGGTGGCACCCCGGTGCCGGTGCCGCCCGTTCGCACGGCAGGCAATGCCTGAATTGCGGGACGATTGCGTTGGGCCAGAGGAAGCGCGTTTCAACAAAGTGCCTCGAGGTGCGGTACATCGTGACCGCCATGTCATCATGACAACCGTGCCTCCCCAGAATCGAGGCCTGGGCAGTACCCCACCCGGTCTACCGCCCGGAACGCTGGCGGCGTGGGAGTCGTTCTGTCCACCTGTCCGCGCCGAACTGGTCGCAAGCCAGGAACCGGGCACCCGGGCAAGGCTGGCGGCACGCGCCCTGCTCCGGCGCATCTCGGTACGTTCACCGGGCAACACCAGCAGAGGCTCGAAAACCGGACCAGCCGGTACCGGGGGCAGAACGTCCGCCAGTCCGCGCGTCCTCGTCATTCTTCCCGGGCATCTCGGCGACCTCATCGTGGCAACACCGGCCCTCGGGTGGTTACGCGCCAATCTGGGTGACGCCACGATCACGGTCCTCGCCGGGCCATGGGGGCGCGACGTCGCCGATCACTCCCCTCACGTCGACGCGGTTGAGACCTGCGCGTTTCCCGCCTTTGACCGAACCAACACCGCTTCCCCAAACCCAATCGGGCAGGAAGGGAGGGCCACCCGCATCTCCCTTCCTGCGCCGGTCGCCCGGATCCGCGAGTTCGCGACGCGTGCAATCCGAATGTGGCGCGCCGACCGCCTGCTTCGCCTCACTGCCGACCGCCTTCGGGGACGGTTCGACGCCGCGATCATCGGATCCACCGATTTCGACTGGGGGGCGGCGCTTGTCGCCCTCGCCGGGGTACCGATACGTGTCGGGACAGCAACTCCCGATGCGACCGCATTCCTGACGCACACGACCCCGATGGATCACGTTCCCATCGGCGCATGGACGCGAGGGCTGCCTCGCCGGAACACCGCAGCCGTCCTTCTGGATCTCATCGACGTCACCACCACCGCATTGCGTCCGGTCTCAACACCAACCGCGATACGGATGCCAACCGCACGGAAATGGCGCGATGCCCCGTCGTCGGAACTCCGTCTTCGCTACGACCCAAGCAACGTCGATACCGCCGAGGCAGACCGCGCATGGTCCTCCCTCAACGGCCTCCACGAAATCCCTCTATCCGTTTCTCAAGCCTCGCGGGCCTCGGGAGTGGAAGGACCGCACATCACACGCGACGGTGCCATGCAAGATCTCGTGGTCCTCCACCCCGTTCCCGGGTCCGCGGTGAAACGTTGGTCCCCGGAACGGTGGGCGACCGTGATCGACCGGATCCATGCAAGCTATCCGGCGCGCGTCATCCTGACCGGAACCGCCTCTGATCGCCCCGAAATCGAAGCAATCATCCGGGCGTGCACGGCCCCGGTTCTCCCCTTCTCCTTAGCCGGAATGGTCCGGTTCGGTGCCCTCGGTGCCTTCCTCCCGCGCGCCCGCCTGCTGATGGGACCCGATAGCGGCGCGATCCATCTGGCCGCCGCACAGCGTGTGCCGACCCTGCGCCTCTTCGGCCCCACTGACGCTGCCGTTTGGGGAGCGTGGACCGGCATAGACCCCTTGCCGGTCCCGCCAACAGGTCGGCTGCTACGGGACATTCACGACGTGCCAGTCGTCCACGTCTCGTCGGCACGCGCCTGCGCTCCATGTCACCGCCTGTCGCTGCCGCCACGCGACCAATGGCCAAGCGACGCGTCCTTCCCCCACGAATACCGGGACCAGGCGGGATCGGTTGGGACGTCCACGGCAACGGCAACCCTCCCATCGTCAACGTACCCTTGCATGGATGCCATCTCGGTTGAAGCGGTGATGCGTGGCTTCGACGCCCTTTGGCGTGCCACCGAAGACACCACCAACAAAAATGCCAACTCCTCGCAACGCGACGAGGCTTCGCCAGAATGACACGCAGCGATTTGCTATCCGGGGGGATGGGGGCGGTCAAGCGCGCAGTGAATAGCCTGTATCGGATGACACTTGGCGCCATTCTCCAACCCATCACCATCCTCACCCGATGGTTCGGGCGTCGTCCATCAACCGAACCACGGAACATCCTTGTCATGCGCTTCGGACTGCTTGGCGATGGCGCACTGCTGATCCCGGCCCTGCGCGACCTTCGTGGCCGTCTCACACCACTTCACCAAGACGCAGGCACGAGGAGAGCAGATGACGTCCGGCGTGCCCATATCGACGTTCTCGCCACGCCACTGCAAGCACCCCTGTTCGATGGCTTGGTGACCGACGGCACCATCGATGGCGTGGTTATCTGGAGTGCCGGTGATCTCACCGAAATCCATCGCGCCCGACATCGAGACAACTGGGCGTCGGCCCTTGCCACCCTCGCAACCCTCCGTGCGAACCGTTACGACGTCGCCTACAGTTGCTATGGGCACCTTGGAAGTGCCGTCGCGCTACTTGCCGGGATACCCACCCGGATCGGCTTCGGGTCCGAGGCGTTTCCCGGAACCCTGACCCACACCGTTCCCGGAACCCGCTACACCGCCGGGGTTCATGAGTCGTCGTACAACCTTGCGGTCATCGATGCCGGTTTCAAGTCGCCAACACATGAACTCCATCCGGTCCGGGTTCCTTCGGGCTTCGTTCCGCGGGAAGCAACTGACGATCACGCCGGTGGTGATCCGTCCGAAGCGAACCACTTTGCTGAGCGCCGCGCCGCCCTGATCGCACACGCCGGACACCAACACGGACCTGAAGACCGTCTCACCCATCCGGAAGACGCGATTGCCCGTATCCCCGGTGGGTCCGCCCCATCGACCGCCGGAAGCACTGTTCCCACCGCGCCCACAAACGTCACCTTTGACAACCCCCACCACGACCCCCACCACGACCCCCACTACGACCCGACCGCGGATCCGACCTCCGGTGGCCGTCACACCATCACCGTCAGCCTTGCCGACCGCATCGCCACGTGCGACCGCTTCGGCATCACTAACGGGCAAAGCCACCTTGGATCACTCCCCACCCCCGTCACGACGGTGGAGGGCGCCACGTTGGCTTGCCCTGTAGCAGCGACGGAGAGTGCCGGCTACGTGGTCCTGCACCCCGGTGCGACCAACGGCACCGCGAAGCGGTGGCCCATCAAGTCTTGGCAGACAATTGCCAGGGGTCTCGTCTCATCTGGTCGGACGATCGTGATCGTCGGCAGTGCCGACGACCGCCATCTGGGTCAGCAGATCAGCGGTGATGTGGTGGGGCGAGAGCCTGATCCGCGGAGATCCCTGCCCACAACGGCGTGGGGCGACGTGCGTGACCTTACCGGTCTGACGACCGTGCGTGACCTCATCGCGATCCTTGCCAACGCAAGTGTCGTCGTGACTGGCGACAGTGGGCCACTGCACGTCGCGGTCGCCGTCGGGACACCGGTGGTGGCCATCCACGGGCCGACCGATCCCGACGTCTGCGGTCCGATCGTCACCACACCGGATCGCGCAATCATCCTCGGTGCGACACTGGCGTGCCGACCGTGCTACACCCTCGCCCGGATTGCCGACTGCCCCCTTGGTCACGCCATCTGCCAGGATCTCATCACCCCCCGCCAGGTGCTGACCGCGATCTCCCGCTTCGCACCGCCCCTAATGGTTTCAGGATCGAGTAGGTAAAACAGTGGCTCGCAAGGCCGGGTCGTCAGTTGGCGGAACACCATCCGCATGAAGCGCGCCATCATCCACGACTATCTGTACGTGCACGGTGGTGCCGAACGCACGCTAGCCCAGGTCCACGCCATCTGGCCCGAGGCACCGATCCACACACTCCTGCACCTGCCCGGCCGGTTCCCCCCTGCCTTCAACGACATGCCCATCCGGACCACCTGGGTCAACCGACTGCCGGCAACGTCACGTCTTGCCCGCTTCTACTCCCTTCTTCAACCGATCGCGTTCTCGAGACTGCACCCCTACGCCGACACCGTGATCTCACTGGCGAGTTTCGGCGCGAAGGCCGTCCGCCCGGTCCGCGGTGGACGGCACCTGTGCTATTGCTTCACGCCGCCACGCTTCCTATGGGGACTGAACCGTGGGACCGACCTCTCCGGGCACGTTGCGCCACTGCAGATGATCGATGCCACCCTGATCCGGTGGTTGCGTCGGTGGGACCGCCGGGCCGCCAACCGGGTGACCCACTTCATCGCCCAATCTCACTACATCGAAACTCGCATCGCCCGGATCTATGGCCGAAGTTCCCGCGCCGTCGTCCATCCGCCAGTCGATGTCGACCGCTTCCTGAACCAACCCGGCACCGCGCATGGGCGTCCAAGCGGGAACGATGGGTACCTCTTCGCCGTCGCTCGTTTCGAGGCCTATAAGCGCCTTGACCTTGCAATCCTCGCCTGCCGGCGACTGGGCATGCGATTGCGTATTGCCGGGTCGGGTGTCGACGAGGTGCGCCTACGCACCCTTGCAGGTAATGACCCGAACATCCAGTTCCTCGGTGCCATCAGTGATGAGACGGTCGCCCACGAAATGGCCGGATGCCGTGCGTTCCTGTTTCCCGGCGAGGAGGACTTCGGCCTGACCGCCGTGGAGGCGCAAGCATGTGGAAAGCCCGTGATTGCGTACGGCGTCGGCGGTGCGCTTGAAACCGTCGTGGCGGGCGTAACCGGAACCTTCTTCACTGAACCGACCACCGATGCCCTGGCCGACACACTCGCATCGTTCAAGGCCACCGATTTCAATCCGGACGACTGCCGCATACAGGCACTCCGGTTCGCCCCGGAGCGCTTCCGCGCCACCTTGCACCATGCCATCACGACCCTCGAAGTCGAACCTGTCGGGTAAAGCCTTGGGGACCACCGCGCATGATTGCGGATGCGGTCGCGCACCCCGAGGGTGCCGTTCAAGTGGGGTCTTCCAGTTACATGCCGTGGCGGGATGCCCGGTTTGATCGCGGTGCGTTCCGCTTGACGAGAGAAGACGGACGAGAGAAGACGGACGAGAGAAGACGATGGAAACCGACCCGGCGACGCACGGTGCAACAAGCGCCAATGGGGACAGCGATGTGACCCGGCGATGGCAAGGCCTCCGCGTCCTTGTGATCGGCGACATCGTGGCCGACGAACACGTCACCGGGCGTCCGCACCGCATCGCCCGCGAGGCACCCGTCCTGGTCCTCGAACATACGGGCAGCACGCTGAACCCGGGTGGCGCAACAAACGTCGCCGCCAACCTCGTTGCACTGGGCGCGCAAGTCGCCCTGGCCGGTGTCGTGGGTGACGACCAGACCGGGCACAAGCTCGTCACTGGACTGCGCGACCGTGGCATGGACGTCGCAGGTGTCATGGTCGACCCGTCCCGCCCAACGACGACCAAGACCCGTATCTGGGCCGCCGGTGCCCAACAGCAGGTTCAGCAACTGGTCGTGCGACTAGACCGCCTCGACAACCGCCCTCTCGACCCCGCGGTCATCGCCCCGTTAGTCACCTATCTCGAACACGCGATCCTCGAGACCGATGCGATCGTCATCTCCGACTACGAGAACGGCGTCATTCATCCGGAAATCATCGAAGCCTGCCTTCCGGTAGCGCGCGCGCGTGGCTTGCCCGTGGTGGTTGACGCCCACGGCGACCTCGCCCGCTTCCGTGGCGCAACCATCTTCACACCGAACACTCCAGAAGCCGAGACCGAACTGGGACATTCCCTGAATGGTGACGCGGGCGTCGAAACCGGGGCGCGAACCCTCCTCGACCGCCTCGACGCCAAGGCACTCCTCATCACTCGCGGTCAGGAAGGAATGACCCTCGTAACCCGCGACCGGCCAGGCGCGTTCCACATCCCTGCCCACACCATGCCTGCGGTCGATCCAACCGGGGCGGGGGACACCGTCGCTGCGACCTTCACCCTCGCGTGGCTTGCCGGGGCCGATGCCTCGATTGCCGCCGCCCTCGCCAACACTGCCGCCTCGATTGCCGTTTCACGGGCCGGAACGATCGCTGTCACCGCCACCGAACTCCGAGAGACCATTGCCTCCCGGCGCCGTTCGCACGCCGGCAGTTAGGAACCCAACCACTTCCCAGAGATCTGGTACCGTTCATTGTACCTATGCCAATCCGTCATTACCTGTGCCAACCGCCCGTGAACCAATCCGAAGACGACGCGGTCCAGCATCTTCTGGCTTCGGTTCCGGCAACCGGTGACTGGTTGGTTCTCTCCAATGTCGGCCTGCCAGGTCGTGGGCAATCCCGCCGCGGCGACATCGATATCGTCCTGATCGGGTCGGATACCGTCCACTGCATCGAGGTCAAACCGTGGGAGGACAGCTTCCTCGCCAACCCGGACCACCGGTCCGTGATCGACGATGCCCATCGCCGTACCAAGGCAAAATCGGGGCGCCTCCACCAACTGACCAGACGTCAGTTCCCCCATCTGAACCACCGCGCTACCATCCTTGCCACCAACATAGGTATCACCCCACCTCGTCCAACCAGTCGTGTCGACGGTTTCCCCCAGACGGGTGACATCATCGACATTCACCAGTGCGCTCGGTTCTTCGACGCCGACGCGAGGCCACCGCTGACACCAGCCGAACTGGATGACATCGCCACGCTCGTTGAAACAGGGTTCCACCCATCCCGTTGCCTCATCACCGGACCACCGGCAAGAACCACCGGTCCCACCCAAAAAGACACGTCCCGGAGGTCGCGACCACGCGGCGCACCGGTCACTCCCTATCTGCCGCCCACACTGTTCTTGCAAACCGCGACCGACCCCAGTCCGGCCCTACCCGTCACCCAAGTGGTGGCACGACCCGCACGAAGGCCCAACG
>SXGQ01087242.1_pt1 | contig 13238 bp, 11 predicted proteins | sample 3178371 | NCBI WGS metagenome assembly SXGQ01 (sample SAMN11356859, study PRJNA531348) | freshwater metagenome | isolation source: freshwater sample F1-20 | place: China: Fuxian Lake, Yuxi | collected 2017-12-25
GCCGTCCCGAGGCCCTCGCAGGCCTGGGACACGGGGGCGGGAATGGGGTCGAGGACGAAGGACTCCGGCTCGTCGCCAAGGGTGCGGCGGACCTGCAGGACGACGCCGCCGCCACGGCAGAACGCGTTGCCCCCTTTGTCGGGGGTGAGGTCGATCCAGTACCGGCCGACGCCGGGGCTCTCCCACTCGGAGCGCACGAGGTCGGGGCCGGCGGTCTCGCTCACGAGGCGATGGCCGGGCGGCGGCTCGCCGAAGGCTCCCCACGGCGCGGCGTGGGAGAGGGCGACGGTGAGCAGGAGGAGCATTCACCCTGCTAACCACGAGCCACGTACGCTATGATTCCCTGATGCTCCTCGCCCTTCTCCTCGCATGCCCCGCCCCCATCACCGACGGAACTCCGGTCGACACCGACACCGGCTCGGGGGGCGAAACCGGTCAGGACACCGACACCGACTCGGGGGGTGAAACCGGTCAGGACACGGACACGGGCGGGGACACCGACACCGACACCGGCGGCGACTCCGGCGAGGCGCTCACCTTCGCGAACACGCTGTACCCGGTGTGGGCCGAGGACTGCGGGGATTGCCACGGCGGGTGGGGCCCGGTGGGCGACCCGAAGGTGCTCTGGGAGAACCTGCTCTCCAAGGGGCCGGACGGCCCGCCGATCGTCGCCGGGGATCGGTCCGCCAGCCAGGCCTACCTCAAGCTGCTCGACGGCGTCGGCGGCCTCGAAGGCCAGCGGATGCCGATGGTGCTGAGCTACCTCTCCGACTCGCAGGTGGCTGAGGTGGGCGCGTGGATCGACGCCGGCGCGGTCAAGGACTCCACCTGGACGGGCATCTACCGCACGATGTGGGAAGAGCGGAAGTGTGGCATGTGCCACCAGGAGTGGGGCGGCTTCAAGGAAGACGACGTGCACGCCTACCTCACGACGAATTCGGTGTACGGCGGTCCGCTCATCGAGCCGGGCAACGCGGCGAACTCGCTGGTGTACCAGCGGCTCTCCAGCACCGCGAACGCGGAGGACCGGATGCCCGTCATCTTCGACTTCGTGGACGACGTCACCATCGAGCGCATCGGCCAGTGGATCGACGAGGGCGCGGTATTCGAGTAGGCCGGTGAGCCGGGGCACCACGCTGCGCTTCGCCTCGCGATAGCTTCGCGCCACCGCGGGGCCTGCGATGACCACTACGATGACGGCGCTCACGTTCGACTCCCAGCGCGATGGCTGGCAGCGTTCCACTGGGCTGGTGAAGGAACGTGTGGCCCTTCCGGACTTCGATCCGGCGCAGGACCACGCCAGCGTGCTGATCCGCGTGAAGTACGCCGGCTTCTGCGGGAGCGACCGCGGCATCTGGTGGCGAAAGGCCTTCGGCGACATGATCGAGGGGTCGCTCGCCGAGGAGCAGCGCACCACGCGCGTGGTCGGGCACGAGCTGCTCGGCGAGATCGTGGCGGTGGGCGTGAAGGTCACCGGCAAGTACGGCTACAAGCCGGGCGACGTGGTGAGCACGGAGTCGCACATCATCTGCGGCACCTGTCACCAGTGCCGGGTGGGCGACAGCCATGTCTGCGCGCGGGACAAGATCATCGGCATCTCGCTCGACGGCTGCTTCGCCGAGTACATCAAGCTGCCCGCCAAGGCCCTGTGGCCGACCGACCTCACGCGCATCCGTCCCGAGGTGGCGGCGGTGCAGGAGCCCTTCGGCAACGCGGTGCACGCCTGCCAGGCCACCGACCTGCGCGGCAAGACCGTGTCCATCATCGGCTGCGGCACCATCGGCCTCTTCGCGGTGCTCATCGCCCGCGGGCTCGGCGCCACCAAGATCATCGGCGTCGAGGTCGACCCCAAGCACGCCCAGATGGCCCGCGACCTCGGCTGTGACCTCGTGCTCACCCCCGGCGCGCCCAACCCGCTGAAGCCCCACGCCTCCGACCCCGAAATCCGCGCCGCGATCCGCGACGCCACCGACGGCGTCGGGGTCGACGTGGCGCTCGAGATGGCCGGCTTCAACAGCTCGATGAACAACGCCATCCGCTCGGTGCGCCGCGGCGGCCACGTGGTGCTCTTCGGCGTGAAGAACGGCGACGCGGTGGTGGAAGACGTGCACCGCGTGGTCATGGACGGCCTCCAGCTCCACGGCATCGTCGGCCGCCAGATCTTCGGCACCTGGGAGATCACCCGCCGGCTCCTCGAGGATCGCGCCAACGGCATCCAGGACGCGATCTGGAACACCATTCTCGAGCGCGGCAACGACACCATCGTGGACATCGACAGCTGGGAGAAGAGCGCCTTCGAGGGTGTCATCTCCCGCCACCCGAAGGCCATCATCAAGTTCGCGGGCTGAGCTCCCACCGGCGGCACCCGTTCTGCGCCGCCAGCCGGGCGAACGCCGGCTCGGCCCCTTCGATCGGGCCCCAGGTGCGCTCGATCCGGAGCGTGTCGCCCTCGCGGCACCCTTCCATGCGGCCGCGGAGCTGGCCATCCACGAGGATGGGGCAGACGTAGTAGCCCCAGCGGCGCTGGACGGCCGGCTTGTAGATCTCCCAGAGGTAGTCGAAGTCGAAGGCGTCGCGCACGAGCTCGCGGTTCCAGATGAGCGGGTCCAGCGGCCCCAGCACGACGGAGCGGCCGACGGCGGCGTGGAGCACGTCGGCGACGGAGCGGTCGAGGCTCTGGGGGAGCGCCAGGTAGGGGCGACGACCGACGCGCACCTCGACGAGTCGGCCCGCGGCGAGGAGGCGCTCCACGGTGCCGTCCTGCCGCGTGTCCGCGAGCATCGACCAGGTGGGGCCGCGCGGCGGCCGCGGGCGTCCCGCCCCGGTAGGAGGGGAAGTGGCGCGCGTGGATGATGCAGCGCTCCTTGGCAAAGTGTTCGAAGCTGCGCCCGGCGAGGGCGCGGTGCACCTCTCCGGGGCCGATGCCGGCGACCCGCGCACCGGCCACGAGGTCGGCGTTCTGGCCGACGCGGTCGATGGGGTCGAGCTGGATGCAGCCGAGCGTGTCGAGCACGGCGACCACACCCTCGGGGCCGGCGGGCCAATCGCGATCGAAGCCGGCGGCGTGCAGGAGGATGGCGCGCGCCTGTTCCGGCGTGAGTGTGGGTATGGCGGCGGCTGTCGGTTTCGGTCTCGGACTGCGCGCGGCTACCGTTTCTCCCTCCCGCGGGGTTATCGCGGGGGCATGGAGTTGCCGGCCACCATCGGGCTGTACGTGGGCGTGGACGGCGCCGTCCTCCCTTTCGGCGACCTCGATTTCGACCCCGAAACGGTCTGCGAGACGGTGCGCGATACCGAACTCAACCCCGTGGACGAGGACTTCGGCACCGAGGAGACCACCACCTGCACCACGGCCAGCGGCTGGGGCGGGGTGAAGGGCGATCCGGGCACGATCTTCCCCGCGGTGGTGGCGGGAGGCGCGCTCGAACGGGACCGTCTGCGGCTCGTCGCGTTGGCCAGCCTCGGGCCGGTCATCGCCGAACCCTCGGGTAACGACGACCGAACGCTCACCCCCGACTTCGCGCTCGGCGCCCAGTTCTCGCTCGAAGGCGTCGCGGTCCAGGGCCCCGTCACCTTCGCTGCAGGCGGGCTCGGCAGCCTCCGCGGCTTCTCCGCGCGTGGCACCCACATCGCCACCGACGACACCCGCCTGTGGTCCACCGCCCAGTTCACGGGCGGCCCCACGCTCTCGGTCGGCCTTGCGGGCCCCGGCCTCATCTTCCGCGCCACCGGCCTCATCACCACCGCCGGCGCCCTCGGCGGCGGCCTGACCGTGACGTGGGCCCCCGTTCGAGGTCCGGTCGCCCCGTAGGGCGGTGCGGCGCGACCCACCTCGGGTCCACCGGGCGTCGCCCCGCACCGCGGCGTTACCCTGGCGCGCCTTTCGTCTTTTTAGTTTCAACCTATATTTTTCGAATCGCGACGCTCGACTTCCGACGTTCGAAGCTCGACGCCGCCGCCCCCCTGGCCTCCGGCGCTTCGCTGTCTGCCCCGCGGTCGAACACGCCGTCGACGTGGATCACGAGGTAGTGGAGGTTCAAGTTCTCGGCGGAGCCGAGCCGCTGGATTGCTGGGACCGACCTGCACTTTCCGCCGCGGCGCCCGGTGGCGCCCTGGTACCACCGGCCCATGGCCCGGAGCGCCGCGACGTGTGGGAGGACCTCCGGGGGCGTACCGCCTCGGTCAGCGCCGATCGCACCGGCGTCATCGAGCTCGACGCGTTCCGCTACCGGCGGCTGCAGAAGGCCACACGTCTGCGCATGCCCTACGAGCAGCTCGACCAACTCGTGACCGCCCTGGCCTCCGAGCGCGCCCGCCTCCCGCTTCAGCGCGCCGCGGACTACGCGCGGGCGCTCGCGGTCCGCCTCGGCCATTCGCCGCCGGCTCCCCCACAAGACCGAGGCGGACCTGAACGAGGCGCTGTTCACCGACGGCCTCTGCGCGTCCGTCGAGGCCAACGCGGTCAGGGAGCGAGAGGTAGGAATGGCTACGTCCAGGGCGACCGTACGCTCGATAGGGGGTACGGCCGAGGTGCTGAGCGAGACCGACGTCGGAACGCAGATACGGGTCAGGTTGGCTGGCAACCTCGCCTTCGAAGCGCCTCTGGAGCTTCGTGACAGCGCGCAGGGCGCGGACCTCTCGGCGGCGAGAGGGAGAGAGGCGAGCCACCACGTTACGTACCTCGCCATGGCGAACCCCGACGTCCTCGTGCTCGGCGCCGGTCCGGCCGGGTTGGCGCTGGCTGGCGCGTGTGCCCGAGCGGGTCTGTCCGTTGCGGTGATGGCCCCGGAGCCCGAGGCGCCCTGGGTGCCGAACTACGGGGCGTGGGCGGCCGAGTTGCCGCCGGAGTGGCCGACGTGGACCGAGGCCACGTTCCCCGAGGCGGTGGTGTACGTCGACGATACGCGCCGGCACGTGTTGCCGGGCCCATACGTGCGCGTGGACGGACGCAAACTACAGGTTTCTCTCCTTGCTTCTGTGTCGGACCTGCGCCGCGGTACGGCCACGGATGCTCCCCCGGCTCGCCTGGTCATCGACGCGACGGGTGCGGAGTCGCCCCGGGTCCCCCGCCGTACGGCGGCAGACCCAGGCTGGCAGATGGCCTGGGGCGAGGTGCTCGAGGTGGACGGCGCCACCGACGAGATGATGTTGATGGACTGGCGGGCCCCCCCGCCGCCGGCTGGGGAGCCACCGAGCTTCCTGTACGCCATGCCGTTGCCCGACGGGCGCTGGTTCGCGGAGGAGACGGTGCTGGTGTCTCGGCCGGGGCTACCGCTCGACGTACTGCGGCTGCGGTTGGGGCAGCGGCTCGACCGGATGGGTGTCCGTGTGCGGGCGCGCCACGAGGTGGAGCGCTGTCGCATCCCGATGGGAATGCCGCTGCCGACCGGAGCAGTGCCGGCGTTTGGGACCGCCGCCGGGTTCATCCACCCGGCGACGGGCTATTCGCTCGCAACGTCGCTCCGGCTGGCGGACCCCGCTGCACGAGCGATCGCAGGGGCGTTGCGGGGGCACGTGGGCTCGAACGTTGCCGCGGTCACCGCGCTCCACGAGGCCTGCTGGCCCGCCGAGCGTGCGCGCGCCTGGGCGTTCTACCGCTTCGGGATGGAGGCCCTGCTCCGGATGGACCTGGCGTCGACCCGTGAGTTCTTCGACACGTTCTTCCGGCACTCACCAGAGGTGTGGCGCGCCTGGTTGGGGGGGGACCTTCCGCCGGCCGGGATCGCCGCCGCGATGCTGGCGCACTTCGGGCGTGTCGGGTGGACGGTTCGCGGACAGCTGGTGGCGACATCGCTCGGGCCGGAGGGCATGCGGCTCCTGAGTGATCTGGTGCGCCCCGGATGATCCGCCGTCGTCGCCTGTTGTTGGGCCTCGGCGCGGCCGCGCTCGCGGTCGGCGGGATGGCCGCAATCCAGCCCCGGCGGACGGTGTGGCCCCGCGTCGGTGGCGGCGCGGCGCCGCGCGTGCAGGGGGACGTACATGTCGCCGTGGTCGGCGGCGGGCTCGCCGGGATGTCGGCCGCGGCAACGCTCGCCGAACGCGGGTTCCGCGTCACGCTGTACGAGCGGGCGAGCGCGCTCGGCGGGAAGCTCTCGGGCTGGCCCATCACCGTCGATGGCCGGTCCGTACCGATGGAGCACGGGTTCCACGGGTTCTTCTCCCAGTACTACAACCTGCGGTCGCTGCTACGGGCCGCGGGGGCGGACCGCGACTTCGTGGCGCAGGACGCCTACCCGATCTTGTTCCGTTCCGCGCCACCCGAGGGCTTCGGGTCGTCGCGGCTCCCGTTTCCGGTGAACCTGCTCGAGGTGCTCGGCCGCTCCGACGGGATCGACCTCCTCGACGTAGCGGGCGATCGCCCGGGCATGCTCGACCTGCTCACCTACGACCCGGTCCGAACGTTCGCGAAGTGGGACGGCGTGGACGTCGAGACGTTCATCCGCGAGGGCCGGCTCGAGGGAGGCTTCGCCGACGTGGTGCTCCGGCCGTTTGCGCAGGCGTCGATGAACGCGCTCGGACAGTTCTCCGCGGCGGAGTGCATCCGCTTCTTCCACTTCTACATGTTGGGGAACCCGGAGGGGCTCGGCTTCGACGCGCTCGGCCGTGGGGTGCATGAGAGCGTGCTCGCCCCGCTCGAGGCCCACCTGACCGCGCTGGGCGTCACCATCCGGACCAACGCCGAGGTGCGCCGTGTCGTTGTGGAGCGCGGCCGGGCTCGGGGGGTGGAGCTCGGCACTCTGGACACGCGCCGCGTGGTGGCGGGCACCGACAGTCCGAGCAGGATCTCCGTGGCGGACGGTCAGGCCTTCCTCCGCCGCACCCCTTCCGGTCTGGAGGCCCTCGACGCGCGCTGCACACACATGGGCTGCCCGGTGCAGCTCACGGGGGACGGGTTCGTGTGTCCGTGCCACGCCGGGCGCTACGACATGGACGGGAAAAACGTCTCGGGGCCGCCGCCGCGCCCGTTGGACGTGCTGCGAGTCACCGAAGACGGCGGTGTGGTCGTGATCGGCGCGTCGGCCGGCAGCGAGGTGGAGCCCGCCGACCACGTGATCATCGCCACGGAGGGGCGGGGCTTCCGGACGTTGGCGGAGGGTCTTACCCCAAAGCTGGACGCCGCGGCCGCAGCGACGGGAGAAGCCGATCCCTACGCGGTTGCGCGCTTCTGGCTGGACGCTCCCGTCGATCCGAGCCGGGCATCGTTCTACACCGTGGCGGACTACGCCTGGACGGACTCCATCGGCGTGTACTCCAGCTTCCAGATACCGTACACCGAAGACGCCGGGCGTCGGTCGGTCGTCGAGAGCCACGCGTACGCCATCCCGTCCGCAGACGTCGGGACGGCCGAGAGCCACGCCGCGGCGCTGCTCGCCGAGTTGCGGCAAGCGTTTCCCGAGCTGGCCCGCGCGAACGTGACCCACCAGGAGGCGATGACGCAGTCGAACTTCACCCGCTTTGCACCTGGAGACTTCGCGCGTCGCCCAACCGTGACCACGGAGCTGCCGAACCTGTTCGTGGCGGGAGACCACGTCCAGCTCCCGTTCCCGGCGTTCCTGATGGAGGCCGCTGTCGCGAGCGGACGACTGGCGGCCAATCACATCGCCGCGGCACACGGCGTAGATGAGGCCGAGGTCGAGACCGTAGCGCCCCGAGGGCCGCTCGCCGGCTGACCGCGGCACGCGACGTTCCCCTCGCGACGAGAGGTCCGCGCCTACTCGCGTCCAACGCTCCGAAGCTGGATGGTCAACCCCTTCAGGAACGCGCGCAGGAGCTGGTCGCCGGCCGGGCGGAAATGCCGGTGGGTGTCCGCGCGGAACATCCCCCGAGATCGGAGGAGAAAATCTACGACGACGACACGCAGGTGTACGAGAGCGCACCCGCGAGCGGCCAACTGGTGAGCGTTGTCGGCGCGATGGCGGCGAGCTGGCCCAAGGGCTTCGTGCTCACCACGAGCGATCGCGGGGTCCGGATCAGCGTCACCTGGTAGCGCCCGAGCCTGCCCGAACTCGATCCCAACTCCCGCCGAGGTCCACCAACCGAGGGAGGAGGCGGGCTGGGGGCAGCCGATGGTGCCCCTCAGCCGTTCTTGCTCGCCTTCACGGGGAGCGGCTTCCCGCCTCCCGAGGAGAAGGTGCCGGAGAGATCCTTGCCGGACAGTCGCAGGTCCAGGCGCCCGCTGCCGCCATCCTCCGAGAGCGACAGGCGACCGTCGGCCGATACCGTGCCCGTGTACCGGGCGCTGCGTTCGGTGGTGCCGAGCAGGATGGTGACATCGGCCACCAATCGCCCGTCGGGCTGGCTCACGATGCGCAGCTGCAGGGGCCGACCGGCGGCGGTGCCGCTGTAGCGACCGCGCACGTCGGGGAGGAAAGCCGCCTCGGGCGCGCTGGCGCTGAGGACGGGTGCAGCAACGGGCGTCGGCGGCTCCCCGGAGGCTTCCATCGCCACCGCGACGGGCGCAGGGGAGTCCTCCGGTGCCGCGCCGCTCGGGGTCTTCGAAGGGGATGGCGCGGGCGCCCCAATGGTTGGCTCCGCGGCAGCGACGGGCTTCCCAAGGGGTGCTCCGGGGGGCGGGCTCGTGGGGAGCTCGCCCGGCTTCGGCGCTTGCGGGGAGGACCCGGCCGTCGAGGCGGGGGATGCAGTCCCCGGCAAGCCAGGAGCGAGCAACGCTGCACCCGGGCTCGGAGGAGTCAAAGACGCTTCGGGCGATGCAGGCACCACCGACTGCGCTGCTGCGGCTTCCGGCGTCAACGGCTCCGATGCCACAGGGTCGTTGGCGGCCACCGCCCCGGACGCGGTGGGCTCAGCCGCAGGCTCCGAAGGAGCGGGCTCCTTGCCCGCCTGCAGCCACACGAATGCCGCAGCTGCGGCCACACCGCCCAGCAAAACCCCACCTAACAGTCCCCACGGCCGCGCGGGCGGCCCTTCGGGCACCGGCTGCGTGGACGCCGGCGGAGCGGCGGCCGAGCGCGTTTCGCCCGTAGTCGCGGACGGGGCAGGCGCTGCGTCGTCGAGGGTCGACGGCCCGGCATCACGGGCCAAGCCCTCCCCGGTCGGGACCTCGAAGGTGGCCGAAGTGTTGGGTGGGGCAGCTTCCGGGGGCGCCAGCCGGGCCGGGGGTGGCTCCCGCGGCCCCAATTCGTCCGCCACCAGCGTGCCCCCGCTGATGTCCTCGCTGATGGGAGCACGAGCGATGAACTCGCCCGAGAGCGCGACGGGGGTTGGAACCACGGCGCCGGTGGCGATCGCAAGAAGGTCCGGTCGGTCGCTGTAGAGTGCCTGCGCTAACTCTTCGACGCTCGCCAGGCGGTCGTCCGGGTCGGGCTCCAAGGCGCGCTCCACCGCCGAGCCCAGCACACCTCCGCCCAGCGCGACCCCGGCGGCCGCGGGGTTGGGCGGTGCGAGGCCGGGTCGCGGCGACACCGGTAGCTCCCCGGTAAGCAGCTCGAACAGCATGATGCCGAGGCCGTACCCGTCCGCCCGACCGTCGGTGTCGAGCGTGCCCCACACCACTTCCGGCGCCATGTAGCCGGGGGTGCCTACGCCGAACCCGTCGCGCGTTTGGCGGCTGGCGGCCGTAGCGTTCACCGCGCGAGCGATGCCGAAATCGGCCACCTTCGGCAACCAACCTCCCGTGTGCGGCTCGAGCAGCACGTTGTGGGGCTTCAGGTCACGATGCAACACCCCGAAGCGGTGGGCGGCGCCGACGCCGGCCAGAATGCGCGCGAACAGCTCGAGCGTCTCCTCCTGCGAGACCTTGCCCTGAGCGAGCACGTCCGCCAACGAGGGGCCTTGCACGTACTCCATGAGGAGCCCGGTCATGCCTTGGTACTCCACGACGTCGATCACCGACACGATGCAGGGGTGCCGGAGTCGCGCCTGAATCTGGCCCTCCTGCAGCAGCCGCGCCAGCGATCCCCCGCTTCCCGGAGCCAGAAACTTCACCGCGAGCACGCTTCCCAGCGCCATGTGGCGCACCCGGTACACCCGTGCTGTCCCGCCCTCTCCGAGCAGGGCTTCCACCTCGAATCGACCGCCGATTCGCTCGCCGACCGCGAGCGTCACGGCTCTTCCTTCCGGAAGCCCAGCCGATCGATCTGCAACCCCACGCCCACCAGGAGCGCGTCGGTCGGGTTGTTCACGACGTGTACGTTGTGATGAACGCTGAAGGAGAGCGCAACGCCCTGTTGCGCGCGGACGTACAGCGCCCCGCCCACCGCGACCTTCTCCACACGGAGAGCGCCGATCCAGTCGGGATCGGCGAAGTTGGAGGTCGCCACGTCGGTCCCATTGGGTCGGAAGAACCACGCCACCGTGGGGCCCAGCGACCAGGAGCCGAGCGGAGCGATCGAGAACGAGCCGTATCCGTAGGTTTCCCAGCCCGGGGAGGGCTCGCCGCCCACATCGGTGTTGGGGAAGCGGTAACGGGCTCCCGCCGTGGCACTCGCGGCCCAATAGCCGCTGGCGCCGAGCCCCCCCGAGCGGCCGAGCCCGAGGAGTCCGCCGAGGTCAAAGGTGCCTTCGCCAAGATTGGTGAGCCGATCGCGGGTTTCCCAGGTGAACTGGCCAAAGCGGGCCTCGCCACCCACCGCGAGTGAAAGGGGCGCTCCCGCGAGCTCGTCGAGCGCGAGGAACTTACCTTGGGCCTCCACTACCCCAATGCCCTCGGACGCGGCGCAGCCCCCCGCAAGCGCCGTGCACAGGGGCCCATCGGTGCGATTGGCGCGATTGTAGCTGTACGGCACGGTGAGCTCGAGCTCGACGTTGCGCACGATCCCGTAGGAGAGAATCGCCTTGGCGGTGAACTTGGACAGCCCTTCGTCCACATCGACAACCGTGTCGGCCTCTCCACCCTCTGCGCCCGCCAGGCGCGTGATGCGTTCCGCATCGAGCCCGAGAAACAGCGAGGCATCAAATGCGCCCACGACATAGGCGCCATCGGAGGCGTACGCGGACGAGACTAGCGAGGCGGCTATCAGAGAGATCATTGGCGGCCTTGGATAAGGTGGCCCCGAACGCTCGGCGATGGCCGTCGCTCGCAGCGCCCATGCCAAGTAACTCTGGTGTGGGGTGTGGGATAGACAGGATGAATGGTTTGGTGCGAGGTACACCCCCCGAGATGCCTCCCCCCGGGTAGCGCGCGGGCAAGCGCTCTCGGTGGCGACGCGGGCTCGGGCACCGGCCGGCACGCGCCACGAATCGGGTCGCCGAGCCCAGCTCCGCTCGCCGCAGGAGGGGTAGGCCCGATGACGACCGCGCGCTCTTGGCGGACCTCGGTCTTGCCCTCCACGAGGATGAGGAAGCCCTGAGTTCGGCGGGATTCGTCCCCGACACTCCCGACTACTGGTGCCCAGAAAAACAGTCGGGGAGCCGGCTAACGTCCTCTTCAGACGGATGTTCTCTCGCCCTCTCCATCGAGGAGCTTGCGACGGAGAGGGCCGCGCGCCTCTGCCGATCGGAGGGCGTAGGCAACCGCGTCGAAGGGGAGCTGGGCGACCTCCTTCGAAGGGTGGGGCAAGCGATTCCACTTGACCGGCCCACTGCCGCGAGAGGGGCTGTCCGAGGGCCTGCTGCCAACCTCCCTCCGATCCGCGTGCGTCCTGAGACTAGGGGCCACGCCGAGGGCTCGACCCAACCCGTCGGACCTGGCCGGCCACGCCAGCCGTCGCCGCTCCGCGACCCGGCGAATCCGACACGAGAGCCGGCCGGTTTCGTATGGCTGCTCGGTCTCATGCTGCTGGTTGGACCGTTGGCCGTCTGCGTGGGCGCGCTGGAACCGAGGTACCCGTGGAGCGCGGAGACTGGCAAAGCGGAGGGCCGAAGCCTCGCTCTGTCGCGCTGGATCGGCAGACCAGCAGGCCTCGCGCGCAGCATCACCCCGTCGGGGGGCCGGAGGCCGTCGATCCAGGCTGAGATACGCGCCTCTCCGCGCTCGAGCAGCTGCCCAGGTCAGCGATGCTGGCGCTCGAGGCCGGGGCCGTGGGCGCTGCTCCTGCGTCCTCGCCGATCTGTATCCAGTGGGCGGCGCCCCACGGGGGCTGCGTGCTTACAGGAGATTCATGTCGCGTCGCGTCCTGCTCCTCGCCACCTTTGCCGTTGTAGCCGGGGCACTGCTCGCGACGAGGAGCGCATTGGCCACTGAGACCCCTACCTACGCCGTTGTGCGCAGCTGGCCCGATGCCGAACTCCGCCGCTACGGCCCGACCATCGTGGCGGAAACCCGCGTGGAAGGGGCGCGGGAGGACGCCAGCTCGGAGGGCTTCCGCCGCCTCGCCGGCTACATCTTCGGCGGGAACCGCGCTCGCGCCTCCATCGACATGACGGCACCCGTGGGCCAAACCGCGGCCGGCGAGCGCATCGCGATGACCGCTCCGGTAGGCCAGGTGGCGGCGGGAGATGCCTGGGTGGTGACGTTCACCATGCCCGCCAGTTGGACCCTCGCCGCGCTGCCGATCCCGGACGACTCGCGGGTGACCCTCCGCGAAGTCCCGGGATCTCTTGTGCTGGCTCGCCAGTACTCCGGAAGCTGGTCGGAAAAGAGCTACGCAGCGGAGGCCACGGGCCTGCACACCACGCTCGCGCGCGAGGGCCTGCGTGCGCTCGGACCTCCGGTGTGGTCGCGCTACGATCCGCCTTGGACACCCACCTTTCTCCGTCGCAACGAGATCCTGGTTCCTGTCGCCGAGCCATGAGGGCCGGCTAAAAGTCTGCGAGCGGCGCGAATCCCGCGATTGCGGCGGAGTGGGCCGGGGCGATCCAATCGACCTCGTCGGAGCGCGGGGCCAGGCGCTCGGCGAGCGCGCGCACGCTCTCCTCCGCCTGCGCTGGGTCGTCCGAACGGTCCTCCGGCACCCCCACCAGCTCCCCGGCCGCATTCACCAGTCCCGCGTCGCCGAAAATCAGCGTGCCGCCAACGAGGTATACGGCGCTGCCGTCGGTGTGGCCCGGCACCGCGTAGACCTCCACGGTCTCGCCTGCGAGGGAGAGGGAGTCCCCGTCGGCCAGCACGCGGTCGAGCGCCGTAGCGTCGTCCGTCGCGGTCTCCACCAGCTCCGCCTCCGCACCCAAGGCCCACACCTGAGCGTTGGGCAGCACTTCCAGCGCGCCCACATGGTCGTCGTGGGCGTGGGTCAGCAGCACGTGCGTCACGTCGCTCGCGCCGCGGCCCTGCTCGCCCAGTGCTTCCTCGAGCCGGGGGCTGCGCCAGCAGGCGTCGAAGAGCACCACCTCGCCCCCGC
>SXGQ01068483.1_pt1 | contig 13237 bp, 20 predicted proteins | sample 3178371 | NCBI WGS metagenome assembly SXGQ01 (sample SAMN11356859, study PRJNA531348) | freshwater metagenome | isolation source: freshwater sample F1-20 | place: China: Fuxian Lake, Yuxi | collected 2017-12-25
ATGGAATGATGGTCTTTATAAAAAATATAAAAAGAATTTCACTCAAACATTTTCAGAACAAAAACTAAAATGATATTTTTTGATATTTATAAGTAAAATATATTATTATGAAACCAACAAAAGAACAAATTTTCGGAATGATTAGACATGGTCTAACATTTATTGGCGGTGTTTTGGTTATGAATGGATTAATAAACGAAGGAATGTCGCAGGAACTAATTGGTGGTCTAATTACATTTATCGGAACCGTTTGGTCGGTTTTTGATAAAAACAAGTAATTTTTGAATGAAAAAATTCACAATAGAAGAGGAGATTAGAAGATTTCACGAAATCACTTTTGGCGATAAATCAACATTAAACGAAAACTTATTAGATAGGGTTCGTAATTTATTTAACAAAAATAAAGTTGATGACCCGAAAAAGGCGGATTTTGTAACCGATGATGTTGCCAATTTTTTCAAAACACTAGAAACCGCATCCAATAGTGATGGTCTAAAACAAGGAGAAAAAGGTGGTATGAATTTCCAAAAGGAAGTCGAGGCCATGCAGATTGGTTTAAAATTATTAGACCCATCGGTCCTTCCCAAACATGGAATTGATGGTTTATTTGGTCCCGAAACCGCTGCAGCGGTTAAAAGTTTTGTTGAAAAAAATATGGGTGAAAAAAAACCCATAAATGAGGTTCAAATATCTTCACCAATTGGTGATACTAGTGTAAATTCACCATATGGACCAAGATGGGGAAGACAACATCATGGTGTTGATTTAAAGGCTGATTCGGGTACACAAATTAAATCACCTTTAGATGGTGAAGTTATTGATGCCGAAATTAGGTCGGATGCTTGTGGTGGTACCATTTATATACAACATGCGGATGGGATAAAAAGTCGATATTGTCATTGTAAACAAATTAACGTAAAAAAAGGACAATTGGTTAAAAAGGGGGAGATAATTGGTTTAACGGGTGGTGGTCAAGGTGAACCTGGTAGGGGTCGTTCTGGTGGTCCTCATTTACATTTTGAATTATATAAAGATGGAAGAACTGTTGACCCTATGCAATATTTGGGTTCAGAGGTTGGTGAATTTACAGGAACAGGGAGTAACGTTTACTACAACGCTTCTCCCGAAATGTTAAAAAAATTATTGGAACTTTTAAAAACAAGAGGAGTAAAACAAGAAGAATTAAAGCGATTGGTTGATAGTTCAACAAAGGGTATGTCGGGGGGTATAAAAATATCATTAGAAGGAAATTGGGTTGATATATCTAAACAATTATTAATGAAGTATGAAGGATTTTCACCCACGGCAAAATGGGATGAGAACGCGTATAGAGGGGGTTACGGCACCGATAAAATAATGAAAGATGGTAAAATCCAAAAAGCAGATGCAAATACCACGTGGACACAGCAGGAAGCATTAGATACATTAGATTATGAAATTAAAAACACCTACGCTCCAATTGTAGCTCAACAACTTGGTAGTGAGAATTGGGAAAAATTAAACGATAAACAAAAAGCGTCTTTGGTAAGTTTGGGATATAACGTGGGTCCTTACTTTGTAAATTCAAGAGATTACGGAAAAAGAATTAAAGATGCAATATCAAATAACAATATGGAAGACGCATCTGCAGCAATTGCAAGTGGTCCAACAAGAGGTGCGGGTTCTGGAAAATTCTATCCTCAGTTAGCCAAAAGAAGAGAGGAAGAGTCGCAGATATTCTTGGCTTGATTTTTAATATATTTTTTTGTAATATATATTAAAAAAATATATATTATGAAAGATAAATGTGTTATTTGCGGAAAAGAATCTCCTTACAACTATAACGACCACGTTGATTATAGAATAGGATACGTTGATGGTGGAGGACAAGGTTGTTTTCAACCAAATGTCTGTAAAAAAACAATCTCAATTGATGAGGAATTAATTAAAAACACTCCAAATGATTTTGATTTGGGTAAAAAGGTTAGACATTTGTTTTTTAAAACAAATAATTAAAATTAACACAAAACTAAGATATTTATAATAAAATATTATTTCATGGATAAATTAGTTGAAAAATACTTAAAAAAAATTGTAATCGAATCAATGTTAAATGATGTTGATGAAATGGCGTATGTCGCTAAAAATAAGCAAAGTAAAAATCTTAAAACGGGAGAAAAAAGACTGAGACAATACGTACCGATGAACGATGATGGTACACCATTCCCTGAAGAAGAAAGAAAAAAAAGCATACCAGATTATGTTATTGCGAATCCAAATTTAGTGGAAGGTGGGGAGTTTATTATAGTACCTTTAGGTTGTAATGAACTTGAAACATTTAAAGAACAAAATAAAGACTGGTTAGAAAGTATTAGTGTAAAAAATAATAATCTCGAAGTACAATTATTTCAATGTAGTAGAACTAAGTACCCACACAAAACACTTGAAAAGTTTTTCCCAAAACAAACGACGGGGAAATCAATAAGTGAACAACAAAAAATCAAAACGGCATTTTTTAAAATAATTTCTGATGAACTCGATAATGATGAATTTCAAAAAGAATTAAACAAGAAAAGTATTCCCGCTTTGAATATGAAAGATAATTCCGAATTCGGTAAAGCACAAACAAAAAAAACCAACATAAGTCAATATTCGGATTACAGTAATCAAAAAATCGTATTCGAATTACATAGTTATAATGTATATACTAGTTTAAAACTTTTTTTAAACGCGGTAATTGCTCGTATACAAGGAAAAGATACAGATATACCGGACACGCTATCCATGTCAAGACAGTATAATAAAAAAACTAGAAATTATGATGCATCAAGAAAAATGGATAAAACCTATATGGGTAAAACACCTGTACAAAAAAAAGACGCTAGAGATTATTTTGAAGAAAATTTAGACGCGACTGTTAGGTTAGATGTAAAAATAGAAGGTGAATTAATGGGTGATAGTTATTTATGGAATGCTCGATTAAAAACGGTAGTTGGGAAAAAACTCGAAACCGAACAAGGATTAAGAGGTGGTTATTTGGATGACAAATTAATTCAATCATCGGAAACAGTACAATTGAAACCTGGCATCGAATTTACTCAAGAAAATACTGTAATGAATAATAATGACATTGTTAATGGGTTAATTAATGTTTTAAATGATTTAAAATCTCAGATAGAAAGTATTAATCCAAAAGAAATGTTGAAATATGCCACAGTTAGAAGAAATGAAATAGCATAAATTAAAGAATAAAAAATCATGAAAAAAAATATAATAAAACTTTCGATAAAAGATATTGAAAATATCGTAAAAAGAACAATTAACGAGTCAAAATTGACTGAAGATGACATGATGAACGTGAATGGACCAGAATCAGAAGACACTTTTTCGGACAAAAATGTGATGATTGGTAAAGGTCCAGACGGTAAAATTTATGTTTATGATGTGACTAATAACACCATATTAGGTACAAAATAATTAATTATCTTTTTTACAATTTGTTTTCAATTTCTGTATCAGTTTAATTAATTTTTCATCTTTTTGAGGTTGAATTATGGTTTCTCGTGATTGCGTCCTCAATGAACCACTGTATAAAGTATCTTCATAAATTTCATTTGTTTTATAAACAATGGTGTTTTTAGGCTTTTTTACATAATTCTCGATTTCGTTAATTATTAATAAAATTTCATTCTCTCTTTGTAAAATTTTATTTGTACATTCTTTTTGATTTTTTATCACTGTTTCGTTTAAATCGTTTACATTCTGACTTAACTCACTTATTAATTTTCTTTGTGATTCGACTTTTATTTCCAATTCCTCATTATTATATGTTATCAGTTCAATAACTTTCGGACCTATTGAGATAATTATTATAGAAGACAAAAGAATGATAAGTGCAATAACTCTTTGTGTTTGAGTGAATTTTGATAAAATGTCAGATATATATTTAAACATAATAATAAATATTACATACTAAAAAATGGCAAAAAAAGGTTTAGAGGCTAAACTAATAACTGTTTTCAATCCCGAAAACGGTGAAGAATTTGAAGTATTTGTTACTTACGAATTTTTAAACGAAAACATGTTAGATGAAGAGGAGGAACTATATAATTACAATTATGGTTTCGACATAAAAAACTATGTTTCATCTAACAATGATGATATACCAGATTGGTTGACTGAAGAAATGATATATAGTTCATTAAGTGAGGCGATTGATGAGTCAAATTACGAACAAATGTTTAACACCGAAGACGATAACTACGATGATGATTACGATGACACAATCAAAGACGATGACTTCTCTGATTTAGATGACGATGAAGATGATTGGTAAATTATTGTAATTCATTTTTATTTTTAATACTTTTTTCGTATATTTGTTTTGTAAGGAACAAATATGAAAATTAACATATCAAACGCAACCTTTTCTTCCATTGTTGGTATTGGACAAAAAGTCAAAAAAGCAGCGAAAGAAACTGGTCAAGAGTATCTGGAATTAAATAGAGGTGTTAATGCGGTTGTTGAGATTGATTTAACAAAAGTAGTGGATGGTATTAATTTTAATTCAAAAGAATTTCAAGTTTATGCCCCTAATTTAGGTATTGAATCATTTAGGAAGTCAATTATTGGTGAGTATTTTCCATCAATAAAAATTGATGAGGAATCGTTGAACTTTATTTCAGTAACACCTGGCGGTATGCCGGCCCTTGATTTGGTTATTCAAATATTAAATGTTGAGAATGTTCTTTTTCCCAAATTTTATTGGGGGTCATATTCTAAAATGGCAACAATAAGAAAACGTTCATTTTCTTTTTATGATTCCATAGAAACAATAGAGACAGATAAACTTAATGATTCTACTTGTGTGTTTATCTGTGACCCGAACAATCCAACGGGAATAAAAATATCGGATTCAGTTTTGTTAAATAAAATAGAAGAATTAACAAAAAAAGGGGTGATTGTTGTATTTGATTCTCCATATCGAAAACTTTTTTTGAACGACGATATGTTTTTTGATACGATATCTAAATTTGACAATTTAATTATTACAGAATCATTTTCCAAATGGATTGGATTGTCAGGTCTTAGAATGGGTTTTATTTTTTGTAAAAACAAAGATTTCAATTCCGAATTAAACATACGTTTATTGTATGAATTCAATGGGGTTTCATCACCATCTCAAATGATTGTAGAGAGAGTTATATCAACACCGGAAGGTAAAGAGGCACATACACACTTTAGAAGAATCACGGTTGAGAACATTCAAAAAAATATCCAATTACTAAAAGATTATCAATTACTACCTGAAGAGATTTATGGTAAAAAATTACCAATTGGAATTTTTGCGGTTATAAAAAAGTCGGAAGACTTTTTATTTCAAAATCGCATAGGTGCTGTAGGTATGGACAAATTTGTTTATCATGACAAAGATTATTGGTCATCATATTCTAGAATATGTGTATCAGTTAAACACGAATTATTTAATAAATTTTTTTAAAAACAAACAAAATGCAAACACTATTATTTAACACAACAAACAAAGAGGTAAAGTTATTTTCAGAAATTTTACATGAATCAAAAATGTTATTTATGTTTACCGATGTCCCAACTGTTAGAATGTCTGATGGTTATTATGAGGTAATGAAAAAAGATGAACTTAACGATAGAAATATTCCTGTTTTGAGAGTCCCAATATCCGCAACAAATATGGTAATCGAACGATAATTTTTTTGTTTAAAACAATATGTCAAATTTTGCACCAAGTAAATATCAAAAAAAGATTTTTGATTTCATATCAACCAACACTAAAAACGCAGTGGTTTCTGCGGTTGCTGGTAGTGGTAAGACCACAACACTAATAAAGGCTTTAGACCAAGTACCAGAAACAAATAGTGTTTTGTTTTTAGCTTTTAATGTTAGTATTGTTGATGAACTACAAAAAAGATTGGAGGGTAAAAAAAACATTTGTGTTAGTACGGTACATAAATTTGGGTTCGATACTTTAAGAAATAATTTACTTTGTGATAAAAATACTCAGAAATACAGAGATATTTTTAAACAAATAACTAACGAATACTTTGAAAAAAGAAAAAAATACATAACTAATATTGTATTTGATGAATCACACTACCCATACGTTGAGAAAATATATCAATTTATTTCTGTTGAAAATTTAGATGTATCAAAGTTTATTAATAACTGCATCAAATTATGTGATTTATCTCGCTCAAATTATGTGAATCTTGAAATCAAAGCAATTGGTGTAGGGGAAATTAATACATTGGCAGTAAATCACGGTATCAGTAATGAAGATGGTGAGTCAACGGTTACATGGTACTTAGCCAAATTAGGTGCAATGTTTACTCACATTGTTGATTTTACGGACATGATTTTTTTACCGAACATATTAAATTTAAAATGTCAAGAATTTGATTTTGTTTTTATTGATGAATGTCAAGACTTGAATGCTTGTCAAAGATTAATAATGCAAAGGGCAATTAAACCAGAGACAGGGAGGTTTATTGCTGTTGGTGACCCTAGACAAGCAATTTACGGTTTTGCCGGTGCTGACTGTCAATCATATGAAAAATTAAAATCTTTACCAAACACAGTTGAACTACCTCTTTCTTTTACATATAGGGTTTCTCCTGAGATATTGAATTTAGTAAAACACATAAATCCTTCAATTATTGCACATAGTAAAAATAAAAAAGGGAGGATTGATAATAATTCATCATATAAAGACATTTTAGATGGTGATATGGTTTTATGTAGAAATACATTTCCGTTAGTTGTTTTATGTATTAGATTATTACAAGAAAATAAAAAAACATATATTATTGGTTCAGATATTGGTGGTAATTTAAAATCTTTAATTTCAAAATTCGAGAATCAAGTAACACCATATACAATAGAAAATGTCATTATTGGATTAATGAAAGAAAAAGAAGAGATGATTGAAAAAATCATGTCATCACATAACGTTGATAGGTCAACCGCATGTGATGAAAGTTCTATTGTAATTTTTAGTGAAAATATAAAAGTTATTGAAGCATTATCCGATGGGATAGAAAACCCTCTTAGTGTGATTGAAAAAATAGATAACATATTTTCCAAAGATACTAAAACTGGTATATGTTTAAGTACAATGCACAAATCAAAAGGATTGGAATCTGAAAGAGTTTTTATCTTACATCCTGAACTCATACCATCAAAATACGCAAAATTAAGTTGGCAATTGGAGCAGGAAAAAAATTTAGAGTATGTTGCCTATACTCGAGCGAAAACGTTTTTAGGTTTCATAACTGATTTTGATGCGTTTAAAGAACATAAATCAAAAAGTTATGACACCAACAAACTTAAAGTAAGTAAACATGTTGGAACAATTTCAAAAAAAATGTGGTTAAGTCTAATTATAACTAATATTAGAGAAATCGATTCTAAATTTGGTGGAAAAACGTTTGTTTATGACATGGTGGATGGTGATGGAAATGTTTTTTCTAAGTTTGATAAAATAGATAATTCATTTTTAGACGATGATAATGAAACGGATAGAATCGTTATAAATTCTAGAGTTTCGTTTTATGCTATTATAAAAAGTCACGGGGAATTCAAAGGTGTAAAATGTACAACTTTAGGTAAACTATCACACTATTAATATATGAAATTTTTAGAATTATTAACAATTATACTATCTACAGTATTGGGTTTTTTACCAATGTACTTAATTATTTTTTTTCTAACAAATAACCCAAACTTATTAAGTTGGGATTTGTGGATGAAAATTTTATTTCTTTTCTTCTCATATGGTTTATCAGGTATCTTATATGATAAGATTAAAAAAAACGTTAACGAAGAAACAGAATAAATTTGATAATTAGACTTTTTTTTCTTATATTTTATAAAAAAAAACATGATAACAAAAACTTTTACACCCGAATGGAAATTATGGATATGGTCAAACATCGTAGGTGGGTTTGATAGAGAATCAATATTTAACATTTTGTTAAATAATGGATTTGATTACTTTTTAATAAAAAATGAATTAGGTATTGAACCAACAAATTCAATGATTTGGCAACGTCAGTACACACAAGAAAATTTAAATGCACCATACGAAATTGAGTTATATCCATTTAATAAATCTTTGTGTGATAATCCCAGGTCTTATCGTATCGAAAACAACCAAATGGAAATTTATCATTTTCCTGAATTGTTAACATATGAAGAATGTGACGAATTAATTTCGATTACCGATAAAAAATTAAGTTCTAACAAGAAAAAACAAAGTCCGCAATCGCCTTTAATACACAAGTTAGATATGTCTTTGGATATATCTAAAACAATTAATGAAAGACTATCAAAAGTTGTTGGTGTTTCCGAGGATTTTGGTGAGGATATTTTTATTCAAAAATTCACACCTGATTTCGAATATCCTGAAACAATTGATTATATATTGCCAAACCAAAAAGATTATTTGTTTGAAACAAAAGGTCAAAGGGTGTGGAGTATACAAATATGGTTAAATAGTCTTAGTGAAGGTGGACACTTAACTTTTGAATTAATCGATAGAAGTGTTAAACCTGTTAAAGGTGAGGGAATAATATGGAAAAACATGCATCACGATGGTAGTTTTAATGAGAACGCAAAACACATCCACAACTCGTTCAATGAAGAAAGTAAATATGTTTTATTTAAATATTTTAGAGAAAGAGGCGATGTAACTGTTGAAGTTTTAGAAAACAAAGGACCGTCTGAAATTGAGTTTGATATAACTGAAATTAAATAAATGGGCAACTATAATTTTTCTAAAGATTTAAAGTTTGGGAATATTGGTGAAGAAATCGTTGCAAAATATTTAACTAAATGTTACGGAGCGAAGTTGATTGGTAAAAGTGATGTCATCAGTGAAAATCACAAACACTTTGATTTATCTTTTGAATTCCCTCATTCTAAGAATGTAACTTACGAAGTAAAGTCTGAAGACATTTATATCGTACCAAGAAAAGTTTTACCTAACGGAAAAGTATTTCCTGGTAAAGACACTGGTAATCTTTTTATTGAATATATGTGTTACCAAAAAGACAGTGGTATAATGGTAACTAAAGCAGATTGGTGGGCTCAAGTGTTGGTACATATTGGTGAAATATGGTTTATTAAATCCAATGAATTGAAATCGCTTTTAAATGAAAAAGACTACCCAAAAACAATTGGTGGCGATTCAAAAGATAGGAGGGGTAATCTAATAAAAGAGGAAGATAGGGCCCATGGATATCTGCTTCCAAGAAAAGAAGTTGAAGAACATTTTATAATAAAAAAATTTAATATCAAAAATTTGTAAAAAATATATTAAAAAGATAAATATTTATCTTTATAAAGATTTAAACATGAAAAAAACAATAAAACTCTTTATAAAAGAAGCACCGATTTGGCAAGTATTTACAATAATTTTTTTATTAGTCGGTATAATTTTATTTTTTGGATTATCAACATTAAACCTATTTTTTATATTAAATTTCACAACACTGTCAATTCTTAAAATGTCCGTTTCTTTTGGTTTGTTCTTTGGTGTTGCAAGTGTTATTGCTTCAACAATAAAACGTAAAAGTTGTGAGTTTTGGAGTGCTGCTGAAATATTAGAATGTAAAATAGAAGTTGCTAAAGATAAAAAATCGATAGATTCATTATTTAAAAATGATTTTCAAGATTTAAGAAAATTATGTCAAGGAAGTCCACATAATGAAGAAATAATCAAACTGTACACCATAATGAAAACTAAATATAGATACGTAAAATGACATCTGAAGAAACATATGAGCACTATGGGTGGATGGCCTATTACAACGGTTTTTTTGAAGAGTGGAGAAAAGAAGTAACTAACCGAATCAAAATAACCTTGAAGGAACATGAAATTCCTAGAGAGAGAGCAAATATTTCAGAAGAAGTATTTAAAAAGTTGTTATCAAATAAAGTAACAAATGAATGAAAATAGAATCATTATTTTTATCGGATATACATTTGGGTTCGAGAGGTTCTAATTCGGATTTGGTAATTGAGGTTTTGAAAAAATATGAACCCGAATATCTTTTTTTGGTGGGGGATATTATCGATGGTTGGTTACTTAAAAGAAAATTTAGATGGAAACAATCCAGTACAAATGTTATACGAAAAATACTTTCATATTCAAAAAACGGAACTAAAGTTATTTACATAACCGGAAATCATGATGATTTTTTAAGAGAGTATGGTGAATTATCTTTTGGTAATATTGAAATAGTCACAGAATATAAATACAAAAATATATTTTTGACACATGGTGATTTGTACGATGGGGTTATAAAATTAAAATGGTTAGGGGTTTTAGGTTCTGTTGGATATGATTTGGCAATTTCAATTGATAGATTCTTAAAAAGAATAGGATTTAAACGCTCTTTATCAAAATTCCTAAAAGACAAAGTAAAAGAAGCCGTTAAGTTTATTACCAGTTTTGAAAACGAATTGGTCAGACAGGCAAAAAAAAGAGAATGTGACGTTGTTGTTTGTGGTCACATTCACAACCCCGAAGACAAAATAGTAAATGGTGTTAGATATTTAAATTGTGGTGATTGGATTGAAAACAATACATATATTATTTTTAACAATAACGAATTTAAAGTAATTAATCATACCAAAAATGAGTTACATTAACATTAAAGAAAAACTAACCATCGTTGTTCCTTGTTACAATGAAGAAAATTATATTAGGAAAACCATTGAATCCATATATAAACAAATATACATTGAGGGTACCAGAGTTATAATAGTTGATAACTATTCAACAGACAGAACGGGACAAATTATTCATAATTTAACTAGAATGTACGCTGATAAGTTAAATATAGAAACAATCAATGGTGGACCCGTTGCGGTGTCGAGAAATTTAGGCAGTGATTTGGTAAGTACCGAATATGTTTTATTTATGGATGCTGACGTTAGTTTATTTACAATCACAACCATATCTGAAACATTAAATAACATGATTAATTTTGAGTTAGATTTATTAACTTGTAGAATTAAATCAACATCTTCTGATATAAAGAGTAAAATGATTTTTTGGTTGTTTAATGTTATTAATTCGTTTATCAGTATAAGAACCCCATTTGCGGTTGGTACATACTTTTTAACTCGAGTTGATGTTTTCAGAAAACTTGGTAAGTTTGATGAAACATACAAACACAGTGAAGATTATGGTTTAAGTAGAAAATATGACCCATCAAATTTTATGATATCTAAAAACTATGTTGGACAAGATAATCGTAGATTTAAGAAATTTGGATATCTAAACATGATAAAATTAGTAATAAAATCATTTAAAAATAGAAACAACCCTCGTTTTTTTAAAGAGGATGTGGGATATTGGTAAAATTAGAATATGGTAAAAAAAATTTATGTCGCATCAGACCATGCTGGTCTTGAATTAAAAAAAGAATTAATTAATAGAATAACAAAAAATGGTATAGATGTGGAGGACATGGGACCCTTTACATACGAGTCAGTGGATTATCCCGATTATGCTCATATGGTTTCCGATAAAGTATCAAAAAATGAAAACACAATGGGTGTTTTACTTTGTGGAACAGGTAATGGTGTCGCTATGACTTCAAATAAATGGGAAAATATCAGAGCATCTCTTTGTTGGAATAAGGACATTGCGGTATTGGCTAGGTCACATAACGACGCTAATGTTTTATGTATACCCGCTAGATTTTTATCATATGAAGATTCTATTGACATTTTAGATTATTTTATCCATACTCCATTTGAAGGGGGAAGACATGAAATAAGGATAAATAAAATAAATAAACAATGAACGTAACTATTCTTCAGACGGATATTAAATGGAACGATATAGAATACAATCTTAATAAGATTGAAAAAGATTTAATTGATTTAAAAAACTCTAACTTGGTTATTTTGCCCGAAATGTTTACCACGGGTTTTAACATGAATCCAAAAGAATCTTTTGAAACAATGAAAGGAAGAACGGTTCAGTGGATGAAAAAAATATCAAACGAGAAAAACTTTGCCATTTGTGGTTCTATTATCATTAAAGAAAACGAAAAGTTTTACAATAGATTCATATGGGCGGAACCAGATGGGACAATTAAACATTACGATAAAAGACATTTATTTCCCAAATTAAATGAAAATGTTAATTACACAAAGGGTAATAAGAAATTAATTATTGAATATATGGGGTTTAAATTTTTACCCCTCATTTGTTACGATTTAAGATTTCCTGTTTTCTCACGAAACAATGAAAATTATGATGTCATAATTTACATTGCAAATTGGCCAACGAAAAGAATAGAGGCGTGGTCACAATTATTGGTCGCTAGAGCAATTGAAAATCAATCATATGTTTTTGGTGTAAATAGAATTGGTGAAGATGAAAACGAATTAATCTATAACGGTATGTCACAAATTATTGAACCAGATGGACACAAAGTGATAACCATGTTGGGTGGTGATGTTATATACACATACAATATTAGTAGGGAGTCGATTACAGAATTAAGGTCAGAGTTTCCCTTTTTAAAAGATAAAGACTATTATCAAATTTATCTTAACTAAATTTTCGCAATGAACACTTTTGGTTCAATACCCATCGCAGCTGCTGTCACTAATCTGGTGTTTCCTGCAATTAAATAATATCTATCATCGAAATTTAATATAAGTGGTCTCTCATATTCTCCCGTTTCAATAATTTTTTGTAGTTCATCCGGAGTCATTTTCATTTCGAATGAGTTTGCAATATTACGTGCAGAATCAAAATCACCTTTCTTAATTGTATTAGATTCGGTATTTTCTAATTTATCCCATATTTCTCTAGTTAAGGTTGTTTCTTCAGACTCCATAAGAGACCTAACCACATCTTCGATTGAAATATCTAAATTTTCCAATTGTTTAAGTCTTATAACCATTTCTTCTATTTCCTCAATTTCACCTTCGATATCGGGTCGCATATTGGGTCCCATATCATATAATATTTCTTCTTTTATACCCATCATTTTTTTCATTCTGGTTACTTCTTCATGTAGGGTCAAATATTTTTTCATTCAAATTTGGTTTTTATGATAAATATTCGTATACTTTATAATGACTCAAATAAGAACACATGAAAGTAACACAATCAATGAAACTTACCAATTGGACATATAATGAAAAAAAAAGTCTAGTTGCATTTGCTATGAAATGGTGCAAAAAAAATATTGAA
>SXGQ01159511.1_pt1 | contig 13237 bp, 11 predicted proteins | sample 3178371 | NCBI WGS metagenome assembly SXGQ01 (sample SAMN11356859, study PRJNA531348) | freshwater metagenome | isolation source: freshwater sample F1-20 | place: China: Fuxian Lake, Yuxi | collected 2017-12-25
AACCGATTGCCCGCGGTGAACCCAAACAAGGGCAACGTGAATGTGGATCGCGCCGTGCAAATACTCAACGCCCGGCGCAACGGCGGGTTTGGAAACATGGTTCAGAATCGCGCCATAGAGGAGTCGATGTCGCGCGCAAAACTGGAAATTGTGCAGCCGTTACCCGAGTTGTTGAAATTGCTCGAGGAGCTTGATGATCCATCATTTGAAATTCGACAGGCGGCGTCGCAAAAATTACTCGATCGATCTTTCACGGACGAAAGTATTTGGGCGGTGCTTGATCGATTCACTTTGAGCGAAGAGGCACGCGGCCGCTTGCTCACCGCGGCGTGTCGGCGCGTGTTGGATCGTCCTCGCGGCGCGCTTGGAATTCGAATGGGGCAAGCGCCACTGGATCGTCCGGGAGTTGTGATTCAAGCCACGCTCGTGGGCATGCCGGCCGAGAAATTTCTTCGCGCGGGTGATGTGATCGAGGAGATCGACGGGCATAAGGTTGCCAGCACGATGGATCTTGTTGAATCGATTCAGAATTATTCGCCTGGCCGCGAGGTGAAGATCAAATTGCGTCGACCCGAACGCGACCCGCAAGGGCGCCCGTTGATTGGTCCAGACGGAAAAATGATCGAACGCCCAGTTGATCTTGCCATGCCCTTGGGCAACGCGGAGGATTTGGACAAGGCCGACCCGGGCGATCCGCGCGCCGCGCAAAACATGCAACTTCAGCAAAGAGTTCTGGAAGCGCAATTCATTCTAAAGCGCTTTGCCGAGCCAAGCGCGCCAGTTTTGGCGCCGGCACCCGAAGCTCCATAAAATTTTCGCTGGTTCAAAGCGTCAGTGGATTTTTAAAGTGATGGTCTTGAATCGGCGCCACCAAATCCAGCACCGACATGAGAACCATGGACGGACTTTCAGTCGCGGGTACCTCATGGATGATGTCGGCGGGATAATACGACAGCACGGGCTCGGTCTCATTTCGATAGACATCAAAGCGGTGGTGAATCACTTTTTCGTCCGCGTCATCAAGGCGATTTTCTTTCAAAGCGCGGCGGCGCATGCGTCGAACCATTTCTTTTTGGTCGGGACAAATTAAATGAAGAACCGCTAGAACATCGATGTAGTTCTTCAGCGCCTTGGCTTGGCTCACTGTTCGTGGAATGCCGTCAAGCACCAGCAAATCTTGGGCAGGCTTGAAGATGCTCAGCGCCACTTGCGCTTTCATATTTTGCTGCCACATTTCAACTGTCAATTCATCAGGAACCAGTTCGCCTTTGCTGGAGTGCGTCATAAATTTTTTCCCCAGCGGGCTGGCTAAATCAAGCGAGCGAAATACATCGCCGCATGCAAGATGAAAGAACCCTGGCACTTGTCCAAGAATTTTTCCTTGAGTTCCTTTGCCAGAACCTGGCGCGCCAAACAAAAGAATGCACTTGTATCGATGACTCATCGTGGGGCTCCTTGGGGTGACGGAGTATGCCATGGGAATCGATTATTTGAAAGTGAAATTTGTATAGGCTGTGCCTGTGGAATTTCCCAGATACCAATGGCATTCGACGGCGCCGGCTCGGGATTCTTCTATTGGTCTGCGCGAGCGGGTGATTCGCTGTCGCGGACTTGCGGGCGAGCGCAATGCGCAATTGTTCGCCACGCCTCAGCCGCCTCTGGCATTGATGCACGATCCGGGCTCGTTGCATGGCGCTGACAATGTGGCGCGGGTTTTGGATCGTTGGATCACGCAAGGCAAACGCATCGCCGTGTACGGTGATTACGACGCCGACGGAATTTGCGCCACGGCGATTCTGATCCGCTTGTTTCGTGAATTGAAAGTGCAGCCATCTCCGATTGCGTACATACCGCACCGCGTGATCGAGGGATATGGATTGCACAACGAGGCGCTTGATGATTTGCGCGCGCGCGATATCGAAGCCGTTGTCACCGTTGATTGTGGCGGGTCCTCAATTGAAGAGGCGCTGCATGCGCAAAAGTTGGGGATTGAATTGGCGATCACGGACCATCATCGATTGCGTTACGACGGCGATGGAAATGTGCAGTTGCCGCAATGTCAGGCGATCGCGCATCCTGAATTAGGCGACACGCCGTTTCGCCCAATTTGTGCCGCAATGGTGGCGCTGAAAGTGGCCAAGCGTTTGATTCGAATACGCACGGGCGATCAACCGCCTCAGGTCCTGCGTCAGTGGATTGTGAATGAGGCAATTCCACTCGCGGCCGTTGCCACCATCGCGGATGTCATGCCCATGATCGATGAAAATCGCATCGTGGTTGGAAGCGGTTTGGCAGTTCTGAAAAACACAACCGTCGTGGGTCTGCGTTGTTTGATACCCAACGCCGCGTTGGCAAGTCCGATCATGGACGCAAGCGTGATTGGATTTCAAATCGCGCCGCGTTTAAATGCGGCGGGTCGGCTTGAGCACGCCACACAAGCGCTGGATTTGCTTCTGAATGAAAACCCAGCCGAATGCAAGAACATGGCGACGAAACTGGATGAATTAAATGAAATGCGTAAACAGAACGCCAAGGACATGGTGGATTTAGCGCGCGCCAAAGCAATAGCGGCGTCATTGAACGCTGAAGATCGTTGCGCGATTGTCATGGCGGACAAAAGTTGGAATCCTGGCATTCTTGGTTTGGCCGCGGGCCGGCTTTCCGAGGAGTTCACTCGTCCAGTGATGTTGTTCGGCGCAAGCGACAGTGGCTGGAAGGGATCGGGTCGCGCTCCAGTTGGATTTGATTTGCACGAGTGCCTCTCCAACTGCGCCAAATTTTTCACCAACTTCGGCGGACACGCGGCGGCGGCGGGGGGCTCCATGAACTTTGATCAATTCGAGGCGTTCGCCCCGCGCTTTGAAAGCGCCGCAAAAATGCAAATGCGCGACGGTGTTCAAAAGCCGGCGCTTGAAGTAGACGCCGAACTTTCATATGGAAACGTCAAGGATAAAAAAACCATCCCCATCATCCAATCGCTTGGGCCATTCGGTCAAGGATTTGCCGATCCAAATATTCTTATGCGCGGCTTTCAAGTTTTGCGCACGGACATTCTCGCAGGGACGGGTTTGAAATTATTGGTGCAAGACGACACCGGCGCCAAGGGCGAACTTATATTTTGGCACAACGCGCAATACAGAAATTTATTCACGCCTGGTCGTCGCTTTGACGCGGTGGGTTGCCCAAAGCCCAGTAGTAATCCACTCTTCCCGCCTTCGATCCATTTGAAAGACGTTCGCTTTCACGACAACTCCACCACCGCGTGATTTGTATTTGCGCGCCGAACGCGCCTGTCACATCACAAATTCTTCGCCACGGCGAATGGATCGCGCTGGGTTTCGGTTGCGCAAATCGTTGGCTTCAAGCGCCGCAAGTGGACCGATCTCAATCTTTGCGTCCACGCTGCCATCGGTTCGCCGCGGAATAATCACGCCCACGCTTTCAAGCCACGCGCCATTGCGGTCGCTTTGAATTCGGTGGCTGCTCGCGGGGCTGTCCTCGCCCTCGGCGTTTTTAATTGGCGCGAACTCCTCCATGCGCGTGGTTTGCAGCGTGACGCTTGATTGCGCCAGTGGCAACGCGTCGAAAATAAAACATTCAAATTTAAAAGCGTTCGGCTTGTCGGGTTGAGTGTGCGCCCCGGTGGCCGGGTCAAAGCATGGAACTTTTTTGTGCGCCCTATGCCACGGCAATTTAATTTCCGCGCTCAAGGCCAAGCGTTGCGCGAACTCGACGGAGATCACATGCACCGCAATATTCGCCGCGCCAAATGCCAACTCGCCACCGGCGTCGCGTTGTTGCGCCATGGCCGGCGGCAAATCCGAATATTCAATCACAGTGGTGCGGTCGCCTTTGTCAGTTGGAAAATTGCAAAGAACGCCCACTTTTTCCGCGGCATTACGCTTGGGCACGCACTTGCTGCTCATCTCGCCGCTGGATCCCTTGGCCGACACATGCGCTCCGATAAAAACGGGATCAATCACGCGGACCAACGGATTGTCAACTTGAAAGTAACTCAACTGCGTGATTCCACGCGCGACCATTTCTTTCAGCGCGCCCGTTTGATGCAGCGCGCGAATGGCGCCGCCGTGCCCGTCGGGATTGGTGGCAACGTGTCCCGCGTCCGACAAAAGAATTCGCCCGTCCGCGTCGGTGCATGGAACCACTCCTTGTGGAATGAAGATGTGTTCCTGCTTGTGTCTTCCAAAATAATTATTGTCGGCGAAGAACGCTTGCGTGTCGGCGTCATTCTGCGGGCTGGTCATAATGAACCACGGAATGCGCACGCTGTAGCGACGCTCGGTGGCCAGCAGTTGCTCGGCGAACACGCGAAAGAGCGGCTTGCCCGTGACCACGGTGGCTGGATAGGGTCCCTTGGGGCCGCGCCAACCAAGCCTGGTTCCTTGTCCGCCAGCCACGGTGAACGCCGCCACCTTTGCGCGGCGGATCAACTCTTCGCCAACTTCGCGAAACTCCTGCGAATTTGCGGCATTGTGATGGATGATGTTGGGAGGCGAAAGCGCGGACAAGTCGCGGGATTTTTGCGAACTTGTTTGCGCCAGCATGCCGGCCAAATCCTCAAGTGGCAGCGAATTTATTTCATTCAGAAAACGAACCAGCTCGGGCGCGCCTAATTTTTCGGCGCCAACAAGTAGATGCGCTTGTCCCGCGCGATCCAGTCGTTCTTTTGTTTGTTGCATTCGATCCATGGTTGCAATTTAAATTGAGTTTCGATATTTATGAAAGACATAATTCAAGGACACGTTTCAGGCACTCGCCTGAACGCTGATTCATGCCGCGCTGTCAACTTTCATTTCCAGAATCGGCGCCCAATGATTGCGGCAATTCCGGATCGCTCCACCCATCGGGTCTATGTCGCACGATCAAGCCACGCCGAAGATAAATCACCTGCTCGCAAATATTGGTGGCGTGATCCGATATCCGATCGACGGCTTTCACCACGCCAAGCAAGCGGAAGGCGAAGCCGGGGCTGAACGCGCCCGTGGCAACTTGATTTTCCGCGTCGAGCAGAATTTCTTTTTTAAAGCGTTGCACCGTGTCGTCAAACAGCAACACTTGGCGCGCCAACGCGGCGTCCTCGCGTTCCAATGAACGCGTGGCGTCACGAAGCATGCCCAGAACGCTATTGGCCATAACGCGAAACGTGTCGGGAGTTCGTTCTGTAAATCGACGCGCTTCAAACACACCCTCGGCAATGGTCACGCCGTCGTCGGCGATGCGCTCAAGTTCGTTGTTCACTTTCACAATCGTCAGCACCGAGCGGATCGCGTGCTCCTGGGTCTGGCCCATCGCCAACAAGGGCACGCTGGCGCGTTCAATCTCCACATCGGCCTTGTCAATCGCATTGTCGGCCAAGATCACTTCGCGCGCCTTGTCTATGTCGGAGTCAAAGAAACAATCCACCGCTTGCGTGCATAAATCCAGCACGCGGCGACCTTGGACGGTCATTTCTTTTTTGAGCAACGAAAGTTGTTGGTCAAATGCGCTCATCTCTTCTTGATCTTAGCGGCTACTCTTTGTTCGTGCCTCTTCTGAGCGTCAATGTGGATCATGTTTGCACGCTTCGCCAAGCGCGCAAGGGAGACGAACCCGACCCCGTGCTCGCCGCGGCGCAAGCCGAACTTGGCGGCGCCGATGGAATCACCGTTCATCTGCGCGAGGATCGAAGGCATATTCAAGACGCTGATGTGGCGCGATTGAAGAAGCATGTGTCCACGCGGTTGCATTTGGAAATGGCCGCGACAAAGGAGATGGTGCGCTTCGCCATCGCCACGCAACCAGCCACGGCCATGTTGGTTCCGGAACGGCGCCAAGAGTTGACAACCGAGGGCGGCCTGGACGCCGCGGGACAAATTCCATGGCTCACCGAGGTGGTGAGCATGCTTACGGGCGCCGGGATTCCCGTGAGTCTTTTTATTGACGCCGATCGCAAGCAAATCGATGCCGCGCGCAAAGTGGGCGCCGCGATTTGTGAACTGCACACTGGCCCGTGGGCCCACGCGGTGCATGCGCAGGCGGGAGCGTTGCTTGGAAAGCAATCGGATCATCAACTTGAGGTGTTGCTTGTGGCGGCTCGTCACGCGCGCGAACTTGGTTTGCAACTCAACGCCGGCCACGCCCTGAATGTGGCCAATGTTGGGCCCGTCGCCCGCTTGCCGCAATTGCATGAACTTCATATCGGGCATTCAATCGTCAGCCGCTCTATCTTTGTGGGCATGCAAGAAGCCGTGCGCGAAATCAAAGCCGCAATGTTGGAGGATCAAAAGTGAGTTCAAACAAACCACTGGCATTGTCCGGTTGTTGGACGGCCATGGTCACGCCATTCACCAGCGACGCAACTCGCGTTGATGTGGAATGTTTCAAGCGGCAAATCCGCGCGCAGGCCGAAGGCGCCGTGGCGGGAATTGTTCCGTGTGGCACCACTGGCGAAGCGCCAACATTGAGCGCGCAGGAACACGAGCAGGTTGTCGCCACCGCGGTGGAGACCGCCAAGTCGCTGCGTATGCAGGTGATGGCCGGCGCCGGAAGCAACAACACCGCAACCGCGGTGAAGTTGCACAAGTTGGTCGCGGCGCTGGGCGCTGACGCCGCCTTGCATGTCGCGCCGTATTACAACAAGCCAAATCAAGAGGGTATTTACCAGCATTTCATGCATGTCGCCGACGCGGCCGATTTGCCCGTGGTGCTGTATTCCATTCCTAGCCGCTGTGGCGTTGCAATTTTGCCTGAGACCGTGGAGCGTTTGTCCAAGCATCCAAACATTGTCGCCATCAAGGAGGCCACCGGCAGTATTGAATCCGCCACAGAAATTCGCCGTCGCTGTGCCATGCCAATCTTGTCGGGTGACGATGTGCTCACGCTTGCCTTCGCGGCGGTCGGCGCCATTGGCGTTGTCAGCGTGGTCAGCAACGTCATGCCTGCGTTGGTGCAGTCGCTGATTCACGCGTGCGTTCAAAATGATTTCGCCGCGGCGCGCGTGATCCATGAAAAACTTTTACCGCTGTCCAAGGGCTTGCTTTCATTAGATACCAATCCAGTTCCCATCAAGACCGCTATGCAAATCTTGGGCCGTGACAGCGGCGCCGTTCGATTGCCATTGGTGGGCGCGACCGCGGCAACGCAAAAAATAATCGCCGAACTTTTACATCACGCGGGCTTGATGTCAGGCCAACGCGGCGTAACTCAAACAGAGAGGGTGCATTGAGCGATCTTCATTCCGCGCAATACAGCGTTGAGAATTTGCCATATAAAGTGGCTGTTTTATGCTACTTGTGGGACAAGCAGGGGCGCGTCCTTTTGTTGCATCGCAAGAAGCAACCCAACATTGGAATGTGCAGCCCCATTGGTGGCAAACTTGAAATCAGCCAAGGCGAGGGTCCGCATGAATGCGCCATCCGAGAAATTTCCGAGGAGGCCGGCATCACGCTCGCGAGTAACGATGTGCGCTGCATGGGAGTGGTGAGCGAGAAGGGCTATCAAGGCCAGGTGCACTGGCTGATTTTCTTGTTCGAGACAACTCGTTTGATTGACCCCGCGCTTATTCCTGAGAATGAATTCGACGAGGGGCGGTTGGAGTGGGTTGCGCTAGGCGAAGTGGAGAAGCAAAATATTCCTTGGACAGATCGTCACATCATGTGGCCGGCGGTTCGCAAGCATAAAGATGGCGGATTTTTCATGGTGCATATTGATTGCTCCACCACGCCACCAAAGCACGTCATGTGCGAAAGCAAATTACCCGCGGTCTTTCAAAAATAAGTCTGCGTATTTACGCAGGTAATCCTGCGATTACGGCCACTTCATCGGCCAAGGCCTTGGCCTGACTTGCCGTCGCCGCCTCAGCGATCAGGCGAATAATGGGCTCGGTGTTGCTGGCGCGCAAATGCACCCAGCCGTTTGACAAATCAATGCGCACGCCGTCGGTCGTGTCAACTTTGGCGCCGGCAAATGCAGTGGCCACGCGATCAAGCGCGGGCTTCACCGCCGCAATTCCACCAATGCCTGAAAGTTCAAGTTTGCGTTTGATCATCGACACCGCGGGAATTTCCGCCGCGATCACGGATAATTTTTTACCGCGCGTGGCCAGAAGTTCAAGCGTGAGCGCGATGCCGCTGAGTGAATCGCGGATCCAACACACGCTTGGCCAAATCACGCCGCCGTTGCCTTCGCCACCAATCACGCTATTGGAATTTTTCATGGCGGCCACAACGTTCGCCTCGCCCACGGCGCTGCGATATACGCGGCTGCCGGAAAATTGAGCCGCGACAGAATCAATCATGCGACTGGTGCTGAGATTGGTGGCCATTGCGCCAGAGCCAACGCGTTCAAGCACGCGCAGCGCGCACAGCGCCAATGTGTATTCCTCGCCAATGTAGCGGCCGTTCTCATCCACAATCGCCAAGCGATCGGCGTCTGGATCTTGCGCGAAACCGCAGGCAAATGAGCCTTTTGCAACGGCGGCAGCGAGTTGATGCAGGTTGGCTTCGGTTGGTTCCGGGGTGTGCGCAAATGCGCCAGTGACCACGCCGTTGAGGTGTTCAAGGCGCACGCCCAATTGATCCAACAACAAGCCAACAGCGCGGCAACCCGCGCCGTTGACGCTGTCAACCACCACGCTCAGTTTCGCGGCGCGAATTGTTTCGCGGTCGATCAACTGCAGCACGCGGCGCACATGAATCTCATCCGCGTCGGTTTGGCGGACAACTTTATTCATGTCATGCATCGGCGTTGGCGCAAGTTCAACGTTATTTGGATTCCATCTTTTTTTAAATTCCTCAATGATTTCATTCGCTTGCTCCACCGGCGGCGCGGCGCCCGACGCGTCAAGACATTTGAAGCCATTCCACTCAATTGGATTGTGGCTCGCGGTTGAAATCAGCGCGCCGTCCGCGTGCGTGTGCAATACCATCACTCCAACGGTCGGAGTCATGGCCACGCCAAGATCCGTCACGCGGCAACCCGCGCGAAGCAAACCGGCGATTGCATGCTCCAAAAGTTCCGCGCCACTTTCGCGGCCATCGCGGCCAGTGATCACATGCGGCGCTTTATTTGAATGCTCAATCAACCACGAACCGAAAGCCAATCCAAACGCATGCGCCACTTGTGGAGTCATTGTTTTTCCAACAATGCCCCGAGCGCCGGAAACACTAAGCATCAAAGGTGCGGAGTTCATCGTGAAACAATAACGATTTCCACATCGGGGTGAAACATTCACTATTGCGGCACATTTGCGGGCAGACCATATACTCAATTTCATGTTTGAACTTCGAATTCAACGGACATTTTCCGCGGCGCACGCCATTGTGATGGCGGGAGTGCGCGAGCCCATGCATGGGCACAACTGGCAAGTCACCGTGGCGGTGTGCGCCGACGCGCTTGACTCCGATGGATTGCTTTGTGATTTCCATCTGCTGCAAAATTCACTCGATGAGGTCATCCAGCCATTCAACAACCGCTCCTTGAATGAGACCGCGCCATTTGATCGGATCAATCCAACCGCGGAACTTGTGGCGCGACATATCGCGGAGCAAGTTGGCGCGAAGTTGCCCAGTGGTGTGCGTATAAAGGAAGTCCGCGTGGTTGAAGCGCCGCAATGCGAAGCATGCTTCGCGCCGAATCAGGTGGCTCGTTGAAACGTACCCGCATTCAACTTGACCCCGCGGTCGATGCCAGCGCGGCGCCTTCAAGCACGTTCACAGCCCTCACGGCTCTCACGGATCCCGCGCGATTTTTAAACCGTGATTTTGAGTGGCTTGAATTCAACCGCCGAGTGTTGGACATGTCCAACGATTCTGGAACGCCGTTGTTGGAACGAATTCGTTTTCTTTCCATTTTCTCAAGCAACCTAGATGAGTTTTTCATGAAGCGCGTGGGTTCCTTGCGCGACCAGATTGAGCAGGGGCGCGCCGGGCCGGTGGTGGAGTCGCTCACACCGGCGCAGCAATTCGCCGGGATTCGTGAGCGCGTTGTAGCCATGGCCAAATCTCAGGCAAACACGCTAAAAAATGAGCTTTTGCCAGCGCTTCGCGAGAAGCAAATTGATCTTCTGAAATGGGATGGGTTGAACATCAACGAGCAGAACGAGGCCCGCGCGTGGTTTCGCCACAATGTATTTCCAATCCTCACGCCGTTGGCGGTGGATCCCGGGCATCGGTTTCCCTTCATCTCCAACATGAGCGTCAGTCTTGGCGTGATGTTGCAACGACCCGGCGAAAGCGAGCAACTTTTTGCGCGCGTAAAAGTGCCCGAGATTCCATCGCGCTTGTATTGCGTGCCAGGAACGCGCCGTTGGATTCCTTTGCAAGACATCATCGAGCATAACTTAGACGAGCTCTTTCCTGGAATGGAAATCCTGAAGGTGCTTCCATTTCGCGTGACGCGCAACGCTGAGATTGACAACGACAACGATGACGCCGACGATCTGCTGGAGGCGATTCAGCAGCAATTGCGCGAGCGCCGCTTCGCCCGCGTGGTGCGCATGGAAATTCCAAGCGACGCGAATCCCCGCATTCTTAAATTTCTCATGGACGAACTGGAAATTGACGAGGCGGATATTTACGAGACCGACGGCCTGCTGGAGTATGGAGCGCTGAACGAGATCGCGGATTTGGATGATGCGACACTTCATTTCAGCCCATGGACTCCGCTAAAGCCCCCGCAGGTTGGCCACGGAAACTACGATATTTTCGCTCGAATTCGCAAGGGTGACGTGTTGTTGCACCATCCTTACGAAAGTTTCGAGGCCAGCATTGAGCACTTCATTGAGCAGGCCGCGAAGGATCCAAAAGTGCTTTGCATCAAGCAAAGTTTGTACCGCACAAGTGGCGATAGTCCATTTATCACCAGCCTCATTCAGGCCGCCGAAAGTGGAAAGCAAGTCGCTGTGTTGGTTGAATTGCGCGCGCGCTTTGACGAGGCGCGCAATATTCGTTGGGCGAGAAAGTTGGAGGACGCGGGCGTGCACGTGGCTTACGGCGTGGTTGGACTGAAGACCCACACCAAGACCGCGTTGGTTGTGCGCCAAGAGTCCGACGGTATTCGTTGCTACGGACACATCGGCACGGGCAATTACAATTCCAAGACCGCGCGGTTGTACGAGGACATTGGTTTGTTGACATGCGACGCGCAAATCACCGAGGACCTGACGGGTCTCTTCAATTATATGACCGGTCGAAGCCGTCAGCGCGATTATCTTCGCCTACTGATCGCGCCGGTGGCCATGAAGAAACGTTTCGTGCAATTGATCGAGCAGGAGATTGAACTCACCAAGCCTGGAATGCCTGGCCGCATCATCGCAAAGATGAATCAACTTGAGGACCGCGGCATCATGGACGCGCTCTATCGCGCCAGCCAAGCCGGCGTTCAAATTGACTTGATTGTCCGTGGTTTTTGCTGTTTACGACCAGGCGTTCCCGGTCTCAGCGACAACATTCGCGTGCGCAGCGTGGTGGGGCGTTTCTTGGAGCACAGCAGAATTTTCTGGTTCCAAGCGGGCAAGAAAAATCCACTCGACGGCGAAATGTTCATCGGTAGCGCCGACTGGATGTATCGTAATTTACAAACGCGTGTTGAAGCGGCCACTCCAATTTTGCTTATGGAGCATCGGGCTCGGCTTTGGGATGTGATTCAAACGTGCTTGAATGATTGCCGTCAATCATGGCAGATGCGTGGCGATGGAACGTATGAGCGAATTCGTTGGGAGCAGTTGGATCCCACCGACCCACGCGCCATTGGAGTGCATCAACATTTAATAAACGTTGAAACACAGCGGCATCAAAGCCTTGAACATTCAAGCAGTTTGTAGCGCGCATGGAACCGCCCTCCACGCGTGCATTTTTATATTGCCATTGCAAAACTAGCCCGCGCTGGGAATGGTTCCGCCTGAACCCATGCCTGGTCCAGAAGCCGTGAACGGCGCGCTGGGACGATTCAATCCAAGGTCGTACAAAAGTTGGCTGAAGCGGCTAGTTTCCAAATACCGCACCGATCCGTTGACGCTCCAAGGCGATTCAGGTCCAGGCTGATTTTGAATTGGCACCACCGCGGGAATCGCCGTCAGCAATCTGCTTTCCGGTGGAATGGTGATGGCGGCAACCCATTGCCCCGAATACACCTGGTCTTCGCGCACGCGAACGGTATAATTCCAAGTGTCAATTCGAATTGCAACCTTGGTTGGATTTGTAAGTTGCAGTCGTATGGCCACCTCATTGGCGGTGCTTCCAACTTCAACCACGTCCACGGCAAGCACGGAAATTCCGGGTGGAGTGGTGCATGCGCAAAGGTTGGAAATAAAGCCCAGCGCCAAGGCAAGAAACCATCCGCGCGCCGACCGAGCGGTTGATTTTGCTTTGGCATTTGCACACGCGCACTTGGACATGGTTGCAATGTATCGTTCAGGCGTGAAACGCGTCGCCCATCACAATTTCCAATTTCAGATCGCCGCGGCATTCGCGTTGTGTATAGCGTTGTTGGCGCGCGGCGCTCACGCCCAGGAATCCGCCCCGGTGACCATAGATACAAGTCCCACCGCGGCGGAATTGCTGCGGCGCGCGCAAGAATCCGCCGTGAACAATCCAACCGAAAGCGCTCGCTCCCTGCAAGAAGCCGTGGATCGATTTCCAAATAAATTGGTTCCATGGGATGGCTCCAGCGACAGGTTTCAAAACACGCTCGACGCGGCTGAGCGATTTCTATTGAGCAACGCCTTGGTTATGCAAAGTTGGTTGCGCGAGGAATCCGCCGCCGCACAGCGGAGGTTGGATCAGGGCGAACTCTTGCAAGTGGCGCAACTTCGCGCGCTCACGCCCGCGGGCTTGCAGGCCATGATGACGCTCGCGCAGCAGTCGCTTGATCAAGGCCGAGTGGATTCGGCGCAGCGCTGGATTGAAAAAGCTCTGCGTCATCCGTCATTGGCGCCTGAACAAAAAATACTTCTAGAAAAGGCCGCGCTTGACATCGACAATTTCAAGGCCAATTTCAAGACCAGTTTCAGTATCACTCCAGCGCCCCAAAAAAATGACAGCGCAACTGCCGCGGACAAAGTTGTGGACATCGCGCAGTGGCGTCCGTTGTGGAGCGAGTGGATCGCGGAAACTTGGCTCAATCGCCACTTCGTACAAGTGGACCCGCAATCGCATGTTCGTGAGCAGCAAGAATCAGCCATCAATGGCTCGGCGCTTCTAAGTACCGCGCGATTCACTGCCGATGGTTTGCTGATCGC
>SXGQ01272694.1_pt1 | contig 13237 bp, 12 predicted proteins | sample 3178371 | NCBI WGS metagenome assembly SXGQ01 (sample SAMN11356859, study PRJNA531348) | freshwater metagenome | isolation source: freshwater sample F1-20 | place: China: Fuxian Lake, Yuxi | collected 2017-12-25
ACGCAGGAGGCTTTGGTCTGACTGGTACAGACAATGTGATTTCGTGTGGGTCGTTTACGACTAACGGAAGTGGTCTAGCAACAGTTAACCTTGGATATGAGCCACAGTTTTTATTGATGAAGGCTACTGACACATCAAGCTGGTTGATGTTTGACAACATGAGAAATTGGAGCAAAACTGGTTTTGACGAATTAAACCCAAATTTATCTGCTGGAGAAAGCAATTACACCAGTACAAATTTTAGCCCTACCGCTACAGGCTTTCAGCTTTTTGGTAATGAATATGGAACATCAAGAACATTCATCTACATCGCCATTCGTCGTGGCCCGATGAAAGTGCCTACAAGTGGGACGAGTGTGTTTGCGCCTAGTATTCGCACAGGTACAGGGACAACAACAACTGTATCAAGTACAAGTTTCCCGCCAGATTTATACATAAATGGCGACCGCACTTATGGTGGAAGCAATGGAGTTTTTGATCGGTTGCGTGGTCGAGGAATTCTTCAAAGTTTAAATACAGCGGCAGAAAATGCTACATCCCCATCAACTTATGATTTTGTTTCATGGGGCATGAATGGTGAGGTATTGGGCGCACCATACAACATCAACATGACTGGCTCTGGAAGAGATTTTGTTGATTGGAACTTTGGTCGTGCGCCTAGTTTTATGGATGTGGTTTGCTATTTAGGGACGGGAGTAAATGGTCGGTCAGTTTCACATAACTTAGCTGTTGCGCCTGAACTCATAATTGCAAAAAGAAGAACAACTACTGCAAGTTGGTTTGTGTATCACAGCACTATTGGAACTGGACAATATCTTATTTTAAACAGCATTGGAGGCCCTAATACTGACGCAAATATGTGGGGAAATACAACTCCTACAAGTTCTAATTTTTATGTTGGAAGTAGCACTAATTTTTCTGGGTTTGATTACGTTTCATACTTATTTTCAACATGCGCTGGTGTTTCTAAAGTAGGGGTCTACACAGGAACAGGAGCTACGCTTCAAATTGACTGTGGATTTACAAGCGGTGCAAGGTTCGTACTTATTAAGAGAATAGGCAGTGGTGATTGGTACGTCTGGGATTCTGCCCGTGGCATTGTGGCGGGTAACGACCCTTACTTGCTCTTGAACAGCACAGCCGCTGAAGTGACCAATACCGACTACGTTGACACATACAGCGCAGGGTTTGAAATTACTGCATCAACACCTGTAAACAGCGTTGGTGATTCATTCATCTTTTTGGCAATAGCTTGAGGTAATTAAAATGCAAATCAGAACACAATCAGGACAAGTCATGTACGAAGCAGAATTTCGTGCATACACAAAAGCCAATGGTGGCCCATCATGGGAGACAACTACAACTGAAATCCTAGACAATCTAGGTGCTGATGTAGTTTTTGAAGGCCCACAAGCTACAGGAGGTACTGTTTATCAATACTCTCAAGCCTCTGGTGTCGAGCAGATTGATGGTAAGTGGTACACAAAATATATCCTTGGCCCAACCTTTACAGACCGCCCTGCAACCGACACCGAACCAGCACAGACAGCCCTAGAGCAAGAGAATGCTTACAAGGCTATGAAGGATGTTGAACAGGCTAAGAGTGTTCGTGCTTCTAGGGATGAGAAACTGTCAGAGACTGATTGGAGATTTCGTAGTGACATGACACCCTCACAAGAGTGGAAAGACTACTGCCAAGCATTGAGGGATGTTCCTACGCAAGAGGGATTTCCTTGGACTATTACATGGCCTGATGCACCATGAGCGATGTAAGCCATGAGCAAATCTATGAGCGTCTATTGGCTGTTGAAGCTAAAGTAGATTCTATTGATAAGAATACAAGTGGTCTTGTAGAGGCTATTGATGCTGCCAAGGGTGCTGTAAAAGTTCTTAACTGGATTGCATCTATTGCCCAACCAGTTTTGTGGATTGGTGGCTTAGTCATAGCTGCTGGTGCTATCTGGCAGACGTGGCTTAAAAAGTAATGGCTAATGTAAAACAACAGTTAGATATTCCTGCTATACCTAGTTTGGGTACATCAGGAATTGTCTACTCTCAAAGTGTCCAGAATCAAAATAATGGCATCTTGAGGTTGTTTTTTACTAAGTTAGTTAACTCAATACAGTCTGTTTTTGGGCCAAGAGGTGGCAAGTATTTAAATAATCCTTATGGGGCATTTCAGAGCCTTGTAGATCAAACCGCAGCAACAGCTAATACAGCTTACGCTATAACTTTAGATACGATAGATTATGCCAATGGTGTAAGTGTAGTAAGCAATTCTCGTATTACAGTAGCTGAAGATGGTATATGGAATCTTCAATGGTCTGGTCAGTTTGAAAATCCTGATTCACAAGACCATGATGTTCGAGTATGGCTCAAGATAAATGGTACTGTTGTAACTGGTTCTACTGGATTCTTTGCAGTTCCAAGTAAACATGGATCTGTTAATGGTCATGCTTTGGTAGGATGGAACTACTTTTTAAGCTTAAATACAAACGATTATGTTGAATTATGGTGGGAAACTGATGATACCCAAGTAACAATTCAAGCTTATCCTGCTGCAGGCGATTATCCCTCAACTGCATCACTAATTGCTACAATGAGCTTTGTGTCTAACCTTCCAAACTTATAGACTAAAACATGGCTTACATTCCACTACAAATCCCACCAGGTGTTTACAAAAATGGTACAGATTACCAATCCAAGGGACGTTGGAATGGGTCTAATTTGGTACGTTGGTATGAAGGCACTATCCGTCCAGTAGGTGGATGGAGGAAGCGTTCTTCTTCTCAGTTAACAGGTATGGCTCGAGGTCTGATTAATTGGCGAGATAACTCCAACAACAGACGTATCGGAATTGGTACACATTCAAAGCTTTATTCAATGAATGAAGGTGGTACGTTGACCGACATTACACCAGCAACATTTACTGTTGGCGATGCTGATGCTGTACTAAAGATTGGCTATGGTTATGGCACTTATGGCAACTTTGCGTATGGTGTTGCGAGACCAGATGTAGGCCAATACACTCCTGCCACCACTTGGAGTTTGGATACCTTTGGCGAGTATTTGGTGGCTTGTTCATCCAAAGATGGGAAATTGCTTGAGTGGCAGTTAAATACTGCTAATGATGCTGTAGCCATTACTAACGCACCAACTAGCTGTACTGGTCTTATTGTTACTCAAGAACGATTCTTATTTGCACTAGGTGCAGGTGGTAATCCCCGTAAGATTCAATGGTGTGACCAAGAAAATAATACTGTCTGGACTCCTGCTGCAACTAACCAAGCTGGCGATTTTGAGCTAACAACTATTGGCTCTCTACAGTGCGCTAAACGCATCCGTGGGGCTACTATTCTGTTTACTGATGTGGATGTACATACTGCCACATACATTGGTCCTCCGTTCATTTATAGCTTTGAGCGTGTTGGTAGTGGTTGTGGAGTGATTTCTAAGCAAGCGGTAGCAGCTACTGACAATGCTTGTATCTGGATGTCTGGATCAGGATTCTGGATGTACGATGGTTTTGTTAAGCCATTAAATTCTGATGTGTCAGATTATGTGTTCAGTAATATGAATGTTACTCAGTCATCCAAGGTTTACTGTGTCCATAACTCATCCTATGGTGAGATCTGGTGGTTTTACCCTAGTGCCGCCTCTAATGAAGTAGATTCTTACGTTTCTTACAACTATCGTGAGAACCATTGGGCTATTGGTACTTTAGCTCGTACTTGCGGTACAGATCGTGGAATCTTCTCTAATCCAATTATGGTTTCTACAGATGGCTATGTTTATGAGCATGAAGTAGGCTTTAACTATGATTCTCAGACATTGTTTGCTGAATCTGGACCAGTAGAGTTGGGTGTTGGCGATAGGACTATGAGTCTGACAGGATTAGTTCCGGATGAAAAAACTGCTGGTGACGTACAGGTGCGGTTTAGCACCAAGTTCTATCCAAACTCAACTGAATACAACTATGGGCCATATTCAATGGCAAACCCTACCTCTGTACGTTTAAGCGGTAGACAAATAGCTGCAAAGATTGAAGGCGTTAGATTAACTGATTGGCGAGTAGGTGTTATCAGATTTGATGGGAAACCTGGCAGTTTGAGATGATTGACTACGAAAAGTACAAAACTAATGGTGAACTACCATTATGGGCTGTATCTTTTCAAAAAGTAGAGAAAATACTTGAACCTGCTTTAGAATACGATAACACTCATAATATGCAGGACGTAGCCGACTGTATTGACAGTTGTACGATGCAATTATGGCCTGGAGTAAATAGCGCAGTCGTTACTCAGGTACAAAACTTTCCAAGAATGAAGGTTTTGCATATATTTATGGCTGCTGGTGACCTAGTAGAACTAGAGACATTCACCCCCCATATTCAGAAGTTCGCTGAAGACATGGGATGCCGCAAGATCACCTTAACAGGGCGTAGAGGCTGGTCAAGAACTTTTGTATCCAAATTTAACATGAAGCCAACACATTATTGGCTGTCTACGGAGGTGTAATTATGTCTGGTGGTTCAAGTCAATCAACACAGCAGTTAGATCCTGCATTGCGTGATGCTTATTTGCAAAATGTACAAAGCGCACAAGGTGTTGCTGCAGGTTTGGCTCCACGACAGTTTGCGGGTTTTAACCAAGACCAATTAACTGGTGCGCAGATTTATCGTAACTTTGCTGATCCTAATAGTGAAGTCTTTACTGGTATGCGTGCTGCTTTTGATGTTGCTGGTCAAGCCGCTAATTATCAACCTCAAAATGTTCGTGCTAGAAGTTATGGTGGCGCTACAGTTGATCCTGCTGCATTGGCTGCCCAACAAGGATATACGGCTACTACAGGTCAATTCTCATCTGCAGGTCCTGCTGCACAAGCTGCGTCACAGGGTTATACGGCTTCTCAATTTGGCGGGGCACAAGCCTCTCCTGCTACTTTAGCCCAAGCTACTGGATATACAGCACAAGGATTTGGTGGTCAGACTGCTTCTCCTGTTGAGCGATTTACAGGAGTAAGCGCAGGTCCTGCCGCTACAGCTATTGGTCAAGGTTATGACGCTGAAAGAGCGCAAGCGGCTGCTTTGGCTCGTGGCGATATTCGTGATGTTGCCGCCCAACAAATTCAGGCTGAACGTGTTGCCGCAGAGCGTATTGCTGCACAACAAGCCGCTGCCGCACAAGCCGCCCGTAGTGGCGCAAGAGATGTATCTGCTACTGGTGTAACAGGAGCGCAGGTGACTTCTGAAGCTTTGGGCCAGATTGCTCCACAAGCTCGTCAAAATATTCGTGACATTGAAGCCGCATCATTCTTGAATCAAAATATTCAGCAGTATATGAATCCATATACACAGGCTGTTACTGAGCAAAGCTTGAAGGATTTGGAGCGTTCACGCCAGTTGCAACAACAACAGACTGCTGCTCAAGCAACGGCTGCTAAAGCATTTGGCGGTTCTCGTCAGGGTGTTGCAGAAGCAGAAACTAATCGTGCATTTGGTGAGAATGCAGCTCGATTGGTTGCTCAACAAAATGCTGCCGCTTACCAAGCTGCTCAACAAGCGTCTGAGGCTGATATTGCTCGTACTATGCAAGCACAGCAACTTAATCAAGCTCAAGATGCTGCAACTACTCAGCAAGCCCTTCAGTTGGCAGGTCAGTTTGGCTTGGCTAATCAAGACGCTAACTTGCGTGCGGCATTGGCTAACCAAGGTGTTGATGTTCAGTATGGCTTGACTAATGCTCAACTTCAACAACAAGCAACATTGGCTAATCAAGATGCCAACTTGCGTGCTGCTTTGGCAAACCAATCGACTGGATTACAAGCACAACAATTAAATCAATCTGCAGCTTTACAAGCAGCTCAAGCCAACCAAGATGCTTCATTACGAGCCGCCCTTGCCAACCAAGGTGTTGATTTAAATGTCGGCACATTGAATACTCAAAACGCACAACAAGTAGCATTGGCGAACCAAGCTGCTGCTAATCAAGCGGCTCAGTTTGGTGCTCAAGCTGGTAATCAAGCGTCTTTAGCTAATCAAGCGGCTGCTAATCAGATGGCACAATACAACGCCAGTAATCTTCAGCAAGCAGGAATGGGAAACCAAGCTGCAGCTAATGCTCTTGCTCAGTTTAATGCCCAACAACTTCAGCAAGCAGGTTTGTCTACTCAAGCCGCTCAAAATCAAGCTCTACAGTTTGGTGCTGGAGCGCAAAATACTATTGCTGCACAAAATGCTGCCGCACAGAATGCTTTGGCTCAATTTAATGCTGCAAACTTGCAACAAGCGGGACTTGCTAATGTAGGTGCGTTGAACCAAGCAGGTCAGTTTGGTAGTGCTGCTGCTAACCAGGCTGCTTTACAAAATGCTGCGGCTCAGAACCAAATGGGTCAGTTTAATGCAGGTAATCAGCAAGCGATGACTCTGGCAAACATGGGTGCTCTGAATCAAGCTGGTCAATTTGGTGCTTCAGCGTTTAATCAAGCCGCATTAGCTAATCAAGCTGCCATTAATGCTCGTGCTGCACAACAAGCAGGTTTAACTCAGCAAGCAGGTTTGGCAAATGCTCAGAACTTTTTGCAAGCTAACTTGGCTAACCAACAAGCAGGTTTAGCCGCTAACCAACAACGTTTAGGTGCTGCAGGTCAGATGTCTAACATTGCTTCTACTGGTCAACAGATGGGCTTTGCTGGTGCGCAGAACTTGGCAAACATTGGTACTGTACAGCAACAGTTCTCACAACAACAGTTGGATGCAATCCGCAACTTGCCATTGGAACAACAACAGATCATCAACCAAGCATTGGGACTCAATGTTGGTGGTGGTTCTGGTATGCAAACATCATCTACTTCACGCCAAGGCTTGCTTGGTTTGTTGGGTATCTAAGGAGTTTATATGTTTAATCTTGGTTTGCTGTCTGATGCAGCACTTACTGGTCTTAGTGAAGACGAAAAGAGCAACCTGCAAAAGCAAGCTACTCAACAGTTCTTGCTTGGCTCTTTGTTAAGCAATGATGCTTCTATGGGTCTGAAGTCCGCCCTATCTGTACCAGATCAGTATTTAAGTGGTCAACGTGCTATTTCTGAGATGCAAGAGAAAAGACGCCAGCGTGGTGAAATTTCTAACTTCTTAGAAGAGTTTGCACCTAATCAACAACAAGCACAAGGTCAGGCATTAAATGCAAATCTTGGCAGACCAAGAATGGCATCAAGCCCCTATGCTTTAGGCACAGCTTTAGGTTTGCCACAAGATCGTGTCGAGCCACAAGCAACCAATCAACCAATTGATTACGACAGAGCTTTATCCGCATCATTGCGTTTATCAGGAAATCCTGCTCAACCTCAGATTCGTGAAACTTTGTCGGCAATGCAACCAAAACTACAAGATGGTTTTATTGTTGGACCAGGTGGAAATATTACTGGTTTTGCTCCTAAAGTTGATACAAAAGCTGGAACAGTTACAACTGGAACAATGCAAGATGGTCAGCCATCTTTCCAAACAAATGTATTGCCAGGTGCTGCTAAAGCTGCTGCACTTAACACAATACCTCAATTGGAAAAAGGTGAGCAATACGTATTTGATAACAACCAAAATATTATTGGCATTCTTAATGCAAATGGTAAATTGCAAGCGATATCAGAACGAACTGCAGCAGAAACTGCGGCTCGTGAAGCTAATATTCCTCGTCCATCTACAACTGCAACTGGCGCTCCAACATTTACGTTTGTTCAGCCACCTGGTCTGCAGGGTGCGGCAGGTACTAATGTTGCTCAACCAGTTACAGGTCCAAGTACAGCTCAAGCGGCTTTGAATGAGGCATATAAGCCAATCCTACAGGATGCTTATAAAGGCTATCAAACTGCTAAAAAAACTATGCCAGTTATTGACCAATTGCAAAATGCTTTTAACGATCCAAACTTTGATACTGGATCGTTTACTAATGTTAGATTGAAGTTAGGCAACATATTTAATAGTTTAGGTGTATCTGGAGACAGAAATAAACAATTCTTAACAAGTGGCATTTCTGCTCGTCAAGGTGTTAATGCTTTAACAGGTGAAAGTTTGTCTGAAGCAGTTGGAGCAATCTCTAACTTTGAAATTGGTTACTATGGTCAACGTAATGCTCAAATTACTGATCCAAAAGAATCTACAAACTTTAACTTGGCAGTCTTAAGAGAAGCAAATAAACGTAAACAAGATTTTTATAACTTTGTTTCTGATCCAAAAAATGCAGGTGCAGATGTTATTGCCAAATGGGAAGCATCTCCACAAGGCCAAAAGCAAATGTTTGAATCGCCTGCATTGCGTAAATACTTGCCACAATTACAAGTTACTGCTGGTCCAGACAAGGGTAAAACTGCTTATCAATTGCCTAGTGGCGTTTATCGGGTTTATGACTAATGGCAACCAAAGAACAAGTTTACGAATTTGCTAGGCAAGAAGCCCAAAGGCAAGGCGTTCCTTTTTCTTTGGTACAAAAGATTGTTGAAACAGAGTCTGGTGGTTCTTTCAATGCGATAGGACCTAAAACAAGGTTCAATGATCGTGCTTATGGACCTATGCAGTTAATGGGTGCTACTGCTAAAGATCTTGGTGTCAATCGTATGGATTGGAAAGATAACATCCGTGGTGGTGTTAAATATCTAAGCCAGTTAACAGAAAGATTCCAAGATCCCACTTTGGTAGCAGCTGCTTATAACGCAGGACCAGCAAATGTTGAAAAGTATGGTGGCGTTCCACCATTTAAAGAAACACAAAATTACGTTCAGAAAGTTGTGGGTACAAATATGGCTACATATCGAGATATTGATCCTTCATTGCTTGGTCAACCACCGCAACAAGTTCCTAAACTTGATTTCAGGGGCATGGCTAATCCAGATGTTGGTTATCGAGATATTGATCCATCAATGATTGGTAAACCTGTTGTTCAACCTCCCCCTGTACAACAAAGTTCTGCTTTTAGTAGATTAGGTAATCAAGCGGTTAATGAAGTTGGTCGCACAATTAGGTATGGATTAGAAGGTGCGGGAGGAGTTGCTGACATTGTTGGCTCACCACTTAATATGTTGATTAACAGGGCTACTGGTAGTCAGCTACAGCCTCCTAGTCAAGCAATGTCTAACTTTGCAAATATGCTTGGTTTGCCACAACCAGAAAATGAGTTCCAAAGAGGCATTGCCAATGTTACTCGTGCAGTAGCTGGAATACCAGTTATGGGTGGTGCTGGTGGTTTACTACAACAAGCCCCTAATTTAACTGCACAAGTAGTTGGCAGAGGATTGGCGGCTCAACCAATTGCTCAAGCAGCGGGTGCTACTGTTGGTACTGGTGCGGCTGAAATTGCACGTAGTCAATTTGATATTACAAACCCATTAGCATTACTTGGTATTAACTTGGCTGCAGGACTTCCTGCGGGTGCTGTTGCTGCTCGTGCAGGTAATATTCCATCTGGTACACGTTATCGTGATCCAGTTACAGGTCAAATTATTGAATCTGCTGCACAACGTGGCGTAAATGTTGATGTTGGTGATGTAGGTGGCCCAGGTGCAGGTACGCTTACAAAATCACGTCAGTTTGGCTACACAACAGAAGCATCAAATCAAGCAAAATCAAATCAAGTTAAAAGTTTGATTGAAAGAACAACTGACAATGTACGCCCCTTTGGAATGAAAGATGGCGGTGAGAAGAAGATCATTGCTGATGATTTGCATAAACAATATGAGACTGCAAAAAAGAATGTTAATCCTGAGTTTAAACAAGCTGAACTTTTGGCTGGTGATGACATTATTCCATTGCGTAACACTAATCAAGCTACCCGCAATGTTGTAAAGCAATTTCCATCTACTTCACAAACTCCAATTATTGAGAAGACACTCAATAAATTAGACGAATTAAGTCAAAGTGGTGGTGGTTCTTACAAAGAACTACGTGATTTGCAATCTACAGTTTTTGCAGAATTAGAGCGTGTTCGTAAAGGTATAGTGCCTGGCTCATACAATGAAAAACAAGTTAATGCAATCAGCCAGTTATACAAAGGTATGGCTGATGATGTGGATGTATGGGCCGCACCTGCTATTGACGAAAATGGTGCTAGATTATTTACTCCTGCTGGCGCACAACACACTAAAGCTATGGATCAGTTTAAACAAACTGTTGTGCCATTTCGTGAAGATACAAATATATACAAACTTGTCTCTAGCAGATCAGGTATAGATGATATTGACTTGGCAGCACAAAAGTTTAATTTTGACACTAACCCTGCAACAGCAGAACGTGCAATTAATTTGATGTCGCCTGTTGGCAAACAAGCGGCTCAATACTCCATTCTTAATGAGGCAAGAAACAAAGCTATAAATCCTGATGCGGCTACTGGATTTTCAGCTCCTGCATTTACAAGAACATTAAATCTTGGCAGACCAGATGCACCAACACCACAACGTACCGCATTTGCAAGCAATCCAGAATTATTAGATGAAGTCACTTTATTGAGAGATATTGTTGATACAACCCGTGGTGCTATTACTCCTAAAGTTGCACCACAAACTGGCGCAGCATTGCTACCATTTGTAACAGGTGGCATGGGTGCTGCAGGTGGAAATCAAGCAGCGCAAATGCTTGGATTTGACAGTGCTTTGGGTACTGGATTTGGTGCAGCACTTGGTGCAAGCTTGGCTCCACCTATGGCAAACAGACTATCAAATGTTCTAGGTAGTCAAGCTGGTACTAGATTCTTGCTTGGTGAGCAACTTCAAGGTGCGGGTGGAATGGGTGGTGCAATGGGTCAGGGCGTAAATGCCGCAACAAATGATCCAGAAAACTTCTTCCCTAATGCCACTGGTCTTTTTGATATGTTTAGATAAAATGAAAGACTGGCTGCTTGCAACAACTGCAGCAGTCTGCATGGTCTGCCTCATCATCTGGTGTGTTTCAGTAATGATCTGGGTATGGAGTTAATTACTTTTTTGTTGGCTGTATCTATTGAATACAGGTGTGTTAAGTGGGTCTGGGTTGGAGATGTCTACAACCGAAGGGTCTACTGTATTGAATGGAAAAAGGTAGAGAAGAAATGATTCCTTTAGATCCGATGGCAGCACTTGATGGTTTGCAAAAAGCCATCAGTATGGTCAAAAAGGCCAGTAAAGTAGCAAATGATTTAGGCGGTCTTGCGCCGATGATTGGCAAGATGTTTGATGCCAAGAGTACCGCTACTAAGGCATTGATTGAGTCGAAGAAGGGTAAAGGTTCCAACATGGGAACTGCTCTACAGATTGAGATGGCTTTAGAGCAAGCCAGAGCGTTTGAAGAAGAGTTAAAGATGCTCTTTATGACCACAGGCAAGATTGACGTTTGGAACAAGATTAAGGCTCGTCAAGACCAAATGGATATAGATGATGCTAGAGAACTCAGGTCTTTAGCAAAAGCAGAGAAAAAGGCCAAAGAAGAAGAAGAAGAAATGCAACAATTAGCAATCATCATTGGTGGTGTGGCTTTTGTTTGTTTATTGGTTTTTATTGGTATCTATGAGTTGATGGACTTCTGTGAGACAACTAAAAGGTGTGGTCGGTGAATGAGTACCAGAAGACTTTTGACCTTTGCCTCAAGATATTCGTTTACGGATGTGTGGCACTTTATGTGCTTGGTTTCTTGAAGTTTTTGCCTGACGATTTGTCGGACAAGATTGTTAATCTCCTACTTAATCGTATTGGACTGTAATGCTATCTCTATTTTCTACACTTGGTGGTTTGCTTATTTCTGGCTTACCCAAACTCCTAGATTTCTTTCAAAACAAAGCAGACCAGAGTCATGAGTTGGCTTTGGCTCGTGTCCAAGTAGAACTACAACTACAAATGATGGCTCAAGGCTTTGCTGCTCAAGAGCGTATGGAGGAGATTCGCACAGACCAGATTGCCATGCAAACAGATGCCCAGATGACAGAAGCGGCTTTGGCGCATGATGCAAAAGTCTTGGAGAAGGCAAGCACTTGGGTGGTCAACTTTGTAGGTACTGTTAGACCTATTGTGACTTATATCTTTATCTTTGAGTTGTGTGCCATTAACGCATGGATTGCCTACTACGTTTACTCAAGACCTAGTTTAGTTAATAACATGGATGACTTAATTCGAGTTACCGACATTATTTTCTCTAGCGATGAGATGGCAATGTTGGGCGCAATAATCGGTTTCTGGTTTGGCTCACGCTCATGGTCTAAGAAATGAAAGTCAGCAAAGCTGGTGAGGACTTGATGCACTTCTTTGAAGGCTACAGAACACGCCCGTATCGGTGCTCTGCTGCGATTTGGACTGTCGGGTGGGGTCACGCTATGTATGCAGACCAATTAGCCCTGCCAAACGTCCGTAAAGAAGGTTATACAGGGCTTATCAGGTCTGATTATCAACTCAAGGGAGAAGACAATCGTGTATGGTCAAAAGAGGAACTGGTCAACCTTTTCAAGATGGATATCGATAATTTTGAACGTGGTGTTCTTCGACTTTCTCCTACTCTTGCTAGTCATCAAAGCAAATTCGACGCTGTTGTTTCTTTTGCCTACAACGCTGGGTTAGGCAATTACCAAAGGTCAACCATTCGCATGAAGGTCAATCGTGGCGATTGGGAGGGTGCTGCCGAGGCTTTTATGATGTGGACTAAAGCAGGTGGTAAAGAAGTGGCAGGGCTTGTCAAAAGACGCAAAGCTGAAGTGGTTTTGTTTTTAAACTAAACTGTAACAAAACTTGTATAAGGTGTTGATATGGCTAACATTCCTACACCGCAAGATGTCGCATTATTTGCACAAAGTGTCAAAAAGTGGCAACAAGTGCTTAGTCTTGGGGATTGGCGTATAGAAAAGGGTAGCAAACCCGCTAAAGCTGCGATGGCTTCTGTTGAGTTTAATGCTTCTGCTCGATTGGCTACTTACAGACTAGGCGACTTTGGTGCTGAGAAGATCACACCTGAGTCTCTGGATCAGACTGCTTTACATGAGTTACTTCATGTGTTTCTGCACGATTTGATGACTGTGGCACAAGACCCCAAATCATCTCAAGATGAGATTGAAATGCAAGAGCATAGAGTCATTAACCTGTTAGAAAAGTTACTATTTAAGGATTCTCATGGTATCTAGTAATAACATGAATTCCTGTACTGACGAGCAGTTTTTAGAATTGTGGGACAAGCATCGTTCTGTTACAAAAATAGCAAAGATTTTAGGCATAACTGAAAGAGCAGTTAACTATCGCAGAC
>SXGQ01366212.1_pt1 | contig 13237 bp, 5 predicted proteins | sample 3178371 | NCBI WGS metagenome assembly SXGQ01 (sample SAMN11356859, study PRJNA531348) | freshwater metagenome | isolation source: freshwater sample F1-20 | place: China: Fuxian Lake, Yuxi | collected 2017-12-25
CTTCGACACCGCACTGGAAGTACGCAGTCACATCGTAGAACAACTCGAACGAGTGACTGCACTGTTTTAGCAAACTCTTCTCCATCGAATCCTCAAGCAATAGTTTCAGTGATTGATTTTGGTATTGCAGCGAGTCATTCACCGAAACAATCACGAAAGATTCGTGATCCAAAAGAAACATTCACTTTTTGCGACGCAACTGCGTCGATCGCTGGTACCAATGATTGGGATGCATCGACGCCGTCGATGCGCATCAATCAACTGGAGGCACATATGAGCAGCATCAAGGACAACGACGACAGCAACTTCCCGCGAGAATTTCTCGACTTCGTCACTTCCCTGCGAGGTGAACATCGGGACGGAACCGAATTTGGTTCACCCGATGGCGTCATCAACCGTTCGGATGTCGCCGATGCGCTCCGATGGTTCACGCACGATGGCCGCGCCGTGAAGTCGGACGTTCCCGGCGCACTATCGAAGCGTCTCGGCGAGTGGATGCAACATACGTTCGCCACCGGGAGTGGGGACGAGATCATGCGATGCATCGAGGCGCTCTGCATGATGATTCACCTGATTCTCAGGGCCGTCCAGGAAATCCACCCGGACACCTGTCCGGAGGAGGTCCTGATGGTGGCGCTGGATCAATGTCGTCTCACGGCACTGTCCGTTGACCTTGAGGCCACGCCGTACAGGCTGACTACCGCAGGTCACGTGGCAGCCGACATCACCGACCACCTCGATCTCGCAAAGGGATTCGTAATCGACGAACTCGTCAAACATGCCTTCATGCGACGAAACATCACTCCGGTGCATTACGAAGCCCACCCCCAGGACTCCGATGCCGACGAGACGTCGACTGCCGAGCCCGAATCACTTCACAGTTCGGGCATGGAAATCATCGATGAAGCGGATCTTTTCGACACGAACACGACGAGCAGTGATTCGAAGACGGCTGGAACGCGCAAGGTCAGCCTTGGTGATCTCGGACCGCTCACCGCGTGCCCTCTGGAGGGCTTCGACGAGTTCCACGACTACTTCCGAGCCACCGACCACGTCCTGTGGGAAATTGGCGTGAACTTGGAGGACCTACCCGAACTTGGCCAATCAATCGACCTGGACGACTACCCGGAGTGGTGACGTCCGATTCAAATCCGCGCACCCAACCATGAGGCGCGGGTCACGGGAGTCTTCAACATGTGCTCAACCACCATGCGTGGTCCAACGATGATGACGTTCTTCTTCGCTCGGCTCACCGCGGTGTACAACATTTCGCGAGTGCAGATACGCGACGGCTTCATCGGCAACATCACCACTACGTCGTTGTATTCCGATCCTTGGCTCTTGTGGACGGTCATCGCGTAATTGAGCTCGTGGTCGCTCAGCCTGGCCACCGGCTGGGGCCCTCGGCCTGCTGGTTCGGTGAGGACGAACTTCAGCGTCGAGCCGTCACGAACCACAACCCCGGTATCGCCGTTCCACATCTTTTCCTTGGCATCTCGCTTGGTGTTGTCATTCTTGGTGATGAGTACCGGTCGACCCGGGTACCAGAGATCCTCCGCGCGCAAGCCGAGCCCGTTCTTCACCCATGAATTCACCCCACCAACACCGAAGTCACCATGGCGATGCACGCAGAGCACCTGCTTGAAGTCCGGTCCGGAGTCGTTCGACAAGGCCACCTTCATTGCGTTGACGGCGTCCGGGGCTTCCGCGATGTCGCAACGAAGCACGGCATCAGCTCGTAGCTCTGCGAGCAACAGCCGAAACGCGCCCTCGGGATCATGGGTGGGATCGATCCATCTCACCGCAACCCCGGATGAGCCACGTGCATCCTCGAGAATCCTCACGCAGCTGGCACCATCATCACTCGCCGAAGCACGAATCGCATCCACGAGATCGGCAACGGGATTTTGCTTTCCCGGACCGAGATCCTCCTGCCGAAATCTGGAAGTCAACTTCTTGACTCGTGGCCTACCGCCTTCGGGACTGCCACCGTCAATCGATGCCAGTCGAGCATGCGCCGATTCGATGTCGGCAAGTACGGAACCAACCCCGACACTTGCAAGTTGATCGGGGTCGCCGACGAACCAGACCTGGGCGGTTTTGGGGACGGCACGCAATAGATGAGCCAGCAGCTCGAGGGACACCATGGAGCATTCGTCGACGACGAGCAGGTCGCAATCAAGCCGACGATCGCGCCCGAGTCCCCATCTGCTGCGAGTATTGGCTGGATTGAATGCCAGGAGTTTGTGAATGGTGAAGGCTTCCACCGATTCCACTTGCGGTCGCGCTGCCGCAATCTCTTCGGCGGACAGTTGTACCTCGTCCTTCGCCCACTGATACTTCCCTGAATCCAACAGCTTGAGTGAGCCCTCGAGAGCGCTCTTCATGCGTAGGGCCGCCTTACCCGTTGGTGCGGCCATGCTGATCTTGGGCCGACCATCGAATGAATTGATGAATCGGATGAGCTGAACCGCAATGGTCGACGTCTTTCCGGCACCAGGACCACCGAGCAGCACGAACAAACTCGCGGACGAACGTGTGGCTTCACCCTGCAAGCCACCTACGGACCATCGCTCCTGAATGACTCGGGCAATCTCCCGTTCGTCGCCGTACAACTTCGCGAGGTAGAGCCGGTCCCCTTCCAATACGAGTGGCGTCTCGATCACCTCTGCTGGCGAACCGACGATGTTCGGAATCTTCTTGGCCAGTGATGACCAGAAATTCACGTCGTACGACGGCAGGTCGGGAACTCCCCTTCGCTCATCATCAGAAAGCCCGAATCTCGCCAACTCACCCAAATGGAGGAACGAGTGTCCGTCCTCGGGGCATCGCAGTGCCAGGGCGAGCAGAATCCGCAACATCTGCAAGTCAGCCTCGTCGAGCCCTCCGACCGCCGAGTAGTCATGCAGCAGATAGTCCGCACCAATGAGATGCTGGGCCTCGAACAACAACGGGTGGAAATACTGCTCGGGCTTCATTGCAGCCGTCGCGGGCGTCGATGTCATCGGCGATTGCCCATCAGTACTTCGGAAAGGCCGCTCCAGAACCCTGGATATTCTCGCGACGACCATGTACTCACCCCGTGGACGCTGCCCTCGACTTCCTTCGCGGATTCGCCGAGCATTCCACGAAGGAAGAGGTACGACCAACCACCGACGGCCGAATCGGCATCAAGGTGTGGAGCCCTCCACCGCAGATACCGGTGCAGGGCAACGCCATAGAGCAGCGCCTGAAGCGGATAATGCGCATCTTGCATGACTTCCCGAAGATTGCTCGGTAGATACCTGTCCACAGGACGTGCACCCTGCGGTGTTGCCACCTTGTTCGACTTGTAGTCGGAAACATAGAAGCGAAGCGAGTCGCCGCTTCCTACGGGAATGATCTTGTCGATCGAACCGTTGAGCGTGCCTCGTATCAACTCCCGACCTCCGGACGACTTCAACTTCTCGCCATAGCCACGCAGAGGATCATCGGGACCGAGCCGTTCCAGGAGATATTCGCCGACGTGCCCGACGCTTGCCGCATCGCCCGGCATCCCCACCGACACGGCTGCGTCAAAACGCATTTCCGCCACTCGGAACCGTGGATCGACGTCACGCAAGGTCGTGTCGTTCAACTCGGGACCGAGCGGGGTCGCGCACACCTGCTTGAGGCCTTCGAAGAGACGCTCATAGTGCGGTAACAGAAAATCCTGCGAGGCGTACCGCTCGATGACACGTCGCAATTCCGCATCGAAATCATCGGCCGATACATCGAGGTGTTCGAACACCTTGTGGAAGGCGTCTCCGACATGACCGCCGGCAGGCAGGTCCCACAGCGGCATCTCTACCTCGCTGACGGCATCGACGTCATTGGGCTGGTCACCCAGCTCGTCCTGTTGTCGAATGAGCTCCTCGAACACCGACCGGCGGTGTCCGTCGTAATCCCCATTGAGCCTGCCGACCAGATCGCTGTACGACACACGATCGCTCGTCTGTGCGACCGGTCGATGACTCTGTGCCACGGCAAGCGCGAGCTTTTTGGTGGATTGAGCAGGGAGCGGTTTTGTGCTCTTCACCAGCCGTTCACCATCCAAACGCTGCAGTACACCGGCCTTTTCCAACGGGTCGATTGCAGCTCCGTCAAGCTTCATGCAGTGGATCGGTTGTGATGGCTTCTTCCCGGAGTCGTGACCCATCTTCTGCGTGGTGAGAACACTCAAACTGTGTTCGGCTCGAGTCACTGCAACGTAGAACAGTCGCTTCTTGTCGAAGACTCGGTCGTCGATCTCACGATCGAAGACCGGTCCCTTCCCGGGCGGCGTTGCACTGTCGTTGACCCACGCCGCTTCCAGCCATTGGCGAGATGTGGGATCGGATGGTGGTGGCGTATCCGTCGGATCAACCGCGACCACTCGCGGGCCCGCTTGTTTGCCAAGTTTCCATGTGTCGGCAACGATCACCGCAGGAAACTCGAGGCCCTTGGCCGCATGAGCCGTCATCACCTGCACCGAATCGTCATCAGACTCCACCCGACGTGCAGCGATCTCGTCCATACTCTCCCTCGCTGCGATGTCGGCCAATGCCTCGATGAGCGCTCGCGGGCTTATGCCACGACCGCGAGCCGCTGCCGAAGTCAACTCGACGAGGTGGTTGAAGTCGGTGAGCCGTCGGAGAAAACTCGGACCCGACAAGAACGCTCGGTTCACCGATGGTGCCGCGAACACCGCAAGAGCCAGAGCAACTACTCCATCCTTCAGCAGAATGCGTCGCCACTTCTCCATCAGCTCTTGCTTTTCGCCGACGAAATCAGCATCGCGCAGTCTTTCGTCGTGACCCCGCATACCGAAGAGGGTTGAGAGCAGAACTCTCCGAACACGACCCTCGTCCGACGGTCGTTCGAGTGCCAACGCCAAGGCCGCCCATGCGACGAAGGCGTCACTCTCTGCAACCGACGACGTGCTGTTGCTCACTGCCGGGACGTTCCATTTGATGAGCTGACGTTGAATTGCTCGCGCGTTGGCACCCGACCGAGTCAATACCGCGATGTCCGACTTGGTGAACGTCCGAGGACTGCCGTTGTCGTCAAGGCCGATGGACTTCGACAGAAGGTCCACCACACGAGCCGCTGCTGGTTTGACCACCAATCCAGCCGGGTACGAAATCGCTCCCTTGTCGGAGATCGGACACATCGAATCGCACTCGATCAGCGATACCGGAGCTGCTGCATCACCATCGCCCGTCAAGTGCCTGCCCGACGCCCCGGCGGTGACCGACTCGTAGGCAGCAGACGGTCCGTACGAGGATCCATCGAGTAGCGCGTTGAGTGCATCGAGTACCGGTTCGTCCGATCGATAATTGGTGTTCAAGACACGGGATGTTCCGGCCGCTTTGGTCTGGTCGACCTGCTTCACGTACGCGGCAACATCCGCACCACGGAACCCATAGATGGACTGCTTCGGGTCACCGACGAACACGCGAGCGGCTCCTTCGCCGGCCCGGCGGGCCTGACTTTGCACCTCGCTCCAAAGCAGGTCGAACAATTCCCACTGCTGCCAGTCGGTGTCTTGCGCCTCGTCGATGAAAACGTACCGATACTGGCGAGCAAGCGAGTCGAGCACCGGACCACCCGCTCTCACCATTTCCAGTGCGCGACGCTTGGTTTCGTCGAAGTCGACCGCCGCGTCATTACTCGAATCCTGGATCACCCTCTTCAGGCGGGAGAGTCGGTCGAGTATCCTTACATGCACCGAACCGGCAGGTGCGGGGTGCGTGGTTTCGAATCGGGGCTCAGCCATCGCCCGCTTCAGCTGCGCATCCAGGACGGTTCGATAACGCTTCTCATCGATGAGTTCCGCAACAGTTCCAGCCGCTGCATTGACTGCTTCGTCGTTGACTGCACGACTCACCCGATCCGATTGCTGCTTGCCCGCACCTTCCGGTGGCACCACCACGCCGCCGAGCCGCAAAATCTGTGCACAGAACGAGTCGATCGTCATGATGTTGGCTGAGTCGAGTGACGTGAGCGCTGCTTCGAGCCTGCGGCGAGCATCCTCGGCAAACCCATCGACATGCCGGCGCAATTGATTCGGGAACTTTCCGGTGTCGGATGTCGGATTCAACATCTCGTTTATCACGTCGCTGATCTGCTCGCGAATACGAGACCTCAGCGCCGCGGCTGCGTTGCGCGTGAAGGTAACCACCAGGATGCGGTCGACGGTTGCGTCGTCATTCTCTGCCACCAAGCGGGCGAAGAGCGCGGTGAGCGAATAGGTCTTGCCCGTACCGGCACTCGCCTCGATCGCCAGATTGACGACGTGTTTCGTGCCGATCGGCTCACCGAGCAGATCGAGAATCGGGCTTGCGGTTCCCTCAGACATCGGCCGCCTCCTCCTCCCCCGCACCCAACGATCCACCTGGCGCGGACAACACGACCTTGTATCTAGGTACTGCGGTGATTTTTTTCTTTTTGACCGTCCAGTACTCGTGGCGGCCATTCCAGAACGCCGCCTCCGGCCCGTCGGCGATGAAGCAGTCATCGAACTCGGGTTCGGCCCCGAACACGAGCGCCTCATCGGTTTTCATGAAGGGTGTCGCGTGGTCGGAAACGTCCGACGACGTGTATTCGAAGAATTCGTTCTCCGCCGAATTGCGGTCGCGAAGAACGAAGAAGAGGTGACCAACTGATTTGTCGCGCGACTTGCCGAACGTCGGCATCGGTACGGCTGCCGCCGCCGCCCACAGCGCCACCATCTCGTCGAGCCACTTTGCTGCCAACGCTTTTCGACGGGCCGGCTCGGTGGGCAATCCCGCGATGGTCACTTCCATGCGCGCCCACTGCCTCTCCGAAGAGCTACCAACTTCGACAATCACGTTCCATTCACTGCAAACGACGCCTGCCGCGAGTGCAAAAAGGTATCCCAATGCAATCTCGTCGATGAACCGACCCAAGCGCGAATCGGAGATTCTTCGGTCGGACCTGAGGAGTGCAACTGCGCTCTGCCCGCTGTCGAGACTCGGAATTCTGTGGTCGATCGTATGCCCCGAAGGAAGCACGAGCCGAAACTCCTCTTCCCTGCAGAGACCAAGGGGGGTTGGAAGTGCCTGATCATCGTCCTTTTTCTCCAACCGACGCGCCAACAATGAACTGATGGAACCCCGGGCATCGCGGATCGATTTGAGTGCCGACTCCTCGGCAGCGGAGGTGAGTGGCAACAGGGCTCGGCGGCGCCACTCACTGGCGAGGTCTTCATCCGTGCGGCCCGCAGCCTGGAGAAGTTCACGCAACATCAGCGCGAACGTATCGCGCTCGAGTTGGAGCGGAATGGTGCCGTAGTCGGTCGGTTCATCGTCCCACTGTTTGTAGATCTTCAACTGCTGCTCCAAAAATATGGAGAGCGGATAGGTCAGCATGGTCTTGAGCTCGGAGAGTCGGAGCGGTGCAGCCATGTCCACCGGCAGTGCTACGGGTCGGACGACCTCGAACTTCTCGTCCGTACGGGAACTCGCGACGATGTCACGGGCGGTCGCATCGAACGACCAGGGCATGTTCTCATCGACTCCGACTTCACTACCAGCGCTGTCGCGAGCGTGAAGAAAATTCTTCACGCTCAACCTATGACGGGGATGCTCCCGCTTGGGGATTGGTGCGCCGATCGCATCCGCGTATTCCAGCAACTCTTCGAGCGGCGTAATGAGGTCGATCACCTGGTTGTTCTTGCTCGAGCGACCGTCGCATGTGAGAATCACACGATCACTCGCCGACATGATGGCATCGAGCACCTGCCGGCGCAGGTCGTGACGGGGATCGGCGTCGCCTTCGATCATCTGCCGACCCGTCAAATCGTTGCCATCCATCGCTCCGGCGGGTAGCGACGAATCGTCGAGGCCCACCACACAGATGACTCGTCGTTGTACCAAATGCTGCGAGGACATGTTGGTAACGAGAATGCGACCATCCCGACGATAGGACGAATCGGGAACGACGCTGAATCGACCCAGGAGGTAGCGGCGGACATCGTCAAAACTCACGGGCAGGTCGCACTGCATGCCGATTCGACGCAGGTCCTCGATTTCGGCGAGGGGGACTCTTACGAACTTGAGCTCACTGCCGCAAAGTCGTCGGAAATGGCGCCCCAACACCTGCGCCCAGTCCGACAGACTGCGCTCCGACGACACCTCGCGCACGGCGTCGGACACGCTGTCGATTAAGTCGAGTAGGTCGAGTACATCGCGCAGCTCCTCCGCATCGACGTCTTCGATCGGCACATGCAGGGGGGAGGGCACTTTGGTGTCTCGTGTTGCGATGGCCCCAAGCAGCACTCGTCGTGCGGTGTCGAGCCATGTGTGCTTGTCGCTCAACACATGGACGGCAGATGTGACTGCGGTATCGCTAACACCGAGCGCCGAGGTCCGATGCTGGTTGTCGATCGCCCAGCGCTGACCAGCACGCTCGGTCATGAGCCACCATCGATCGAATTGTTCGACCCCGAAGCCCCGAAGCTGAGCGAACTCGGGTTGCTGCACCAGATCGAAGAACGAACCCTTGTCCACCCTCCCGCCGATGAGGGACAGAAGATCGACGAAGAACTGAGCACCATCATTCAGTTCGCCGATGGAACGGTCGGCGACGACGACGGGCAGCTGAACCTTCCTGAGATTCTCGTAATCCTCCGACGACAATGCGGTTGCCGAGAGTTCGGCAGCAACCTCTGGCTCGAATTCAAGCGTGACCGTTTTGCCGAATGCAGCCTGCAAGTGCGGCGCCATCGTGGCAACGTCGGGCGTAACGATCGCAATCTCGTGGAACTGCAGATTGGGGACGTCTCGGTCCTGTAGTGCGGCGATCACCGCGTCTGCTGCCACCTCGGCTTGACGTGCCTTGCCATGACAGAGGTGCAGCGTGATGGATTGATCCGACGCCAATCGCTTGTCTTTTGCCGACGAAGGGCCTACCCCATCCGCTCGCACCCCGGTTTGCACCACCGACTGCAGGCGCAACAACGTGTTCGTAGGAGTCGATGGCTGCACCTCGTGCTTGGTCGGTTCGATTCCGTTCAATGCCAAGAGACCGAGAGTTTCGCGCACACCGCGATACCAATGAAAGGGCAGATTGAGCGTGGCCTTCAACTGCGTCGGGCATGTTTCGCCTTGTCGGCGAGTCGGCGGTGCCTTGACACCAGTTGACGGGTTAACGACCGGTTTCGTTTCGCGTAACAGTATGGCCGAGGGCGACACCAGCATCACCGACACATCGGCCACCTCGCCTAAATGCTGCAGGAGCTGGATGGTGTCGTGATCGAGTGTCTCAAAACCGAAGACAAGCAGGTGCCTGAGATTGCGAGCGTCACGTTGCAACATCGAGGCATCCATCCGTGGATGGATCTGTCCGATCCGCTCGAAGACGAATCGCCACGCCTGGTATTGCCAAACGTCGATTGGGGCGAGCTCCGGCACGGAAACTTCTGCGCCAGCCTGGAGACCCACCGGCATGAGGCTCGGCTCGCCCAGTGCCCAGGATCGCAACATCGCCGTGCGTCGCGACGAGTATTTGTTGAACATCCCCGCCAGCCGGGCGGCAGCACTGAGTGGCCCTCCCGAAGTGGCCACGAAGGTCGCGAGACCGTCGGAATCCGTAGCCTTAGTCGTGAAGTATTCGAACAGCAGCGCAACCACCCGCTCGTTCGACCACGGCTCATTTTCCCGTCTGGCCAACGTTCCGCGCGCCAGCACTGTCGGCATGTGGAATCTCACGTTGGCCACCACCCCGTCGGCCAATCCGCTTGAACCGAGTGTGCTCGCCAGGTGCTCCGAGAGCCATGAACGCATCCCCACCGTCGGGACAAGAACATGGAGGTCGCCGAAGAGATCGGTTACCGCGGTCGCCCGTTGGAGGTGGCTCAGGGCATCCCCTAGGGCCGCGCTCGCGCTCGGATAATAAGCAACCGATAGTGGCATGACTGACCCGACGTTACTACCGGGGTGCGACACCACACAAGGGCAGCTGCTGGACTTCACAGCCCTGTCAGACCCGTGCGTAAGGATGTGACCATGCGAATTCTCCACACCTCGGATTGGCACATCGGTCGCGTCTGGTCGAGGGTCGACCTTCTTGAGACGCAGCGTCACTTCGGAGCATGGCTATGCGAACTGGTGAGGACCGAGAACATCGAGGCAGTACTCATCGCAGGCGACATCTATGACCGAGCCGTACCGAGCGCCGACGCCGTAGCGGTAGCCGACGAAATCTTCACCAATCTCGCCGCCGCAGGAGCCACGATCGTCGCAATCTCCGGCAACCACGACTCCGCGGATCGCCTGCACTTCGGCTCCCGATTCATGGCCGGTGGTGGTCTGCACATTCGCACCGAACGCGCGGATCTCACCGATCTCGGCGCTCCGATCACCATCAAAGCCCCCACCGGCGAGTCCGTCGATGTGGTCTGCCTGCCGTTTCTTGAACCCAATCGTGTCGACCTGACCGAAGATCAAGGAGATCGCACTCATGAGAACGTCTTGCGGGTGGCCCTCGAACATCAGCGAAGCATGGTCGTTGATCCCAGTCGTGCCATCGTGATGGCACACGCCTTCGTCGGAGGCGGCGAAGCAAGCAAGTCCGAACGCGATCTCGTGTCGGTTGGCGGTACGAGCATGGTCAACCACCGACTGTTCGACGGCTTTGGTTACGTGGCACTCGGCCACTTGCATAGACCACAGCAGTTCGGGGCAAGCGGCAACGTCGTGTATTCCGGTTCACCCATCCCCTACTCGTTCTCCGAAGAACACCAGAAATCGGTAGTCATCCTCGACACCAACGGAATGACCACGACGAAGATTCCTGTTGGCATCGGTCGCGGTGTCGTCACCATAAAGGGAACACTCAAGGAGATTCTGAGTAGCCGCAAATACGAAGCTGCGGTTCAGCTCTACGTACGAGTCGAGTTGACCGACGAACAGGTGCAGATCGGCGCAATGGAGAGTATTCGCGAAAGATTCCCCCATGCACTTGAATTGACGCAACCCGAATTCAATGGTGACGGTTTGATCGAGGAGATCGTCGGCGGGAAGCCGCGTTCAATCGCAGAGGAAGTCACCGACTACATGGACAAGTACTTCGACGCCACCCAGCACCGGTTCAAGCACGAACTCGCCGACAAGGCGGTCGCGCACGTCGTCAACTCCATGGACGTCTGAGTCATGAAACCGAAGTTGCTCCGCATGGCCGGAATCGGCTCGTTTCCACAGGAAGTCACGATCGACTTCGAACACCTCGATGCCACGGGGCTCTACCTCGTCGTCGGCCCGACTGGTGCAGGCAAGACGACGATCTTCGACGCAATGTCCTACGCCTTGTTTGCGAAGGTGCCATCAGGCCGCAACATTGAATCGACGTTCCCGCACGAAAGATCGTTCATCGACTTCACCTTCTCGCACGGCGGTGCCGATCATCGCGTCGTGCGGAACAACAGCAGGGACAACAGCGACTACTACGAGCGCCTCCCCAAGGGAACGCGGGTTGCACAGCGCCGGGCGGTGACGCAACATGTGGAAGAACTCCTGAAGCTGACTGCCGACCAATTCATGAAGATCATCCTTCTGCCACAGGGTCAGTTCCAGGAGTTTCTGGTCGCCAAGACGAGCGAGAAAGAGGAGATTCTGCAAAGAATCTTCGGGACCGAGATCTACGATTCCGTTGCGGAGCGTGTCGCCGAAGTCACCGCCGGACTCGCCATCAAGCTCGACGAGATCGCATCCGCCATGAACGCCGCGTCGGATTCGGTAGCAAACGACCTGCGGAGTGTGCGGAGTGCCTACCCCGATTTGGAACTGCCCGAGAACACGTCTGACTTCGCGCAAGCAAGGAGGGTTGTCCAATCGAGGATTCCCGAGGCCGAAAAGCTGAGCGAAGCCGCAGCGGGCAGGGTGCAGGAACTGAGTGGCGATCTCGCCCTCGCCAAAAATCTCGAACAGCTCGTCGACGATAATCAGCAATTGCAGAAACTTCGGACTGAGGCCGAGGAAGGCTCCGCACTGCTGAAGGATTCAGCCGAATCGCTCGATGCCCATCAGCGCGCCGAGCGAGCACTGCGACAGAAGGACGACCTCGATGCCGCTGCCACGGCCGTCGAGTCGACGACATCCCAACGCGAGCTGGTCCTCCGTGATCTTCGGCGAGAAGCTGCACGGTTGAAGTTGGAACTTCCCCAGGTGACCACGTTCCGTGGAGCAATCGACTCCTCACAGAACCTCCCGGAGGAGTTCGGGGCCATGTCGCGTGCCGTTGTCACTGCGTTGGATGCGCTGGACGAACTCGCGGCACTCGACGAGGAGCTCGATGACGCCAAGTCGCAATCTGACGATTTCAACGACACGTTCAAGGATCTGACGACCTCTATTACGAAGCTCGAAGCCAAAAAGAGGCAACTCGGCGGTGAGCGTGCGGCAGCCAACGCCCTTGCGGGAAAGCATGCCGATCTGCAACGGAAGGTGGATGCCCTCGACCTCCTTCTGGAGGCTGCCGATGTCAAAGAGGCAACACGTCGGCTCACCGCTGCCACCAAATCACTGGAGAGGGCTACGACCGCACTCGCTTCCTCGGAGAAGGCGCTGCAAACGGCACAAAAATCCAACGAGCATCACCTGGCAGGGCAACTTGCCAAGCAGCTCAGGGCTGACGAGAGCTGTCCCGTGTGCGGATCCACGGAACATCCGAAGCCGGCGCGCTCTTCGAGGAAAATCGACGTGCAGGCTGCAATCAATCGTCATGCGGAAGCCCGAACGGCCGTTTCCCACGCCAAGCGCGAAGTTCTCGACGCCGAGAAGGCGCTGGTCGCGACAAAGAGAGCGGAGTCGAAGCTTCCCACAAGTCCAGCACAGAACAAACTGCGCGATCAACTCCAGCGGGCCGAGGCAGCATCGAAGGCCCGCTCCAAGATCGAACGAAGCTACGAGTCGGTGGTCGAGCGTCTCGCCTCTGCGAAGGAGGACAAGACGAGATGCGCAACGGAACTTCGCAATACCAAGGCAACAATCAAGCGCGTGACCAAAGCCATTGCGCGCATCAAAGCGGAAGCTCCGCCGCGTCTTGGTGATGCACAGCGCCGTGAGACCACGCAAGCGGTCACCAGACTGAGGGATTCGGTCGGCAAGAAGCACTCGCTCGATCAAACCCACGCACGTCAAACTACGAAATTCACCACACTCGACAACGCAGTCGAGCAGGCACTCAAGAGGGAGGGGTTCCGCCGGCTCGACGATGC
>SXGQ01796820.1_pt1 | contig 13237 bp, 11 predicted proteins | sample 3178371 | NCBI WGS metagenome assembly SXGQ01 (sample SAMN11356859, study PRJNA531348) | freshwater metagenome | isolation source: freshwater sample F1-20 | place: China: Fuxian Lake, Yuxi | collected 2017-12-25
CGAGGCGTGCGACCTTCACTGCGGAGCCTCGTCCAGATCCGGCGCAGCGCTCAATGCAAAGCTCCGCTGGCGGTAGGCAACGGCTCCGTCGGCGACGGTCAAAAGCACGCGTCCGTAGAGCGACTGGCCGCCGAAGGCGCAGTTCTCGGAGCGGCTCTCGTAGCCGTCTTCACCGACGCGCCACTCCTGATCCAAGTCGACGAGAACGAGGTTCGCGCTCTCCCCGATCGTCATCTGGGGAATCGTAAGCCCGAAGATCGCGCCGCCGCAGGTCATCTTCTCGATCAGCATCTTGATGCTCATCAGTCCACCTCTAACGAGCTCCGTGTAACAGGCCGCGAATGAGCTCTCAAGCCCAGTAGTCCCCATCGGTGCCTGCTCAAACGGCACCTCCTTCTCGTGCGCGCTGTGGGGCGCGTGGTCGGTGGCGATGCAGTCGATCGTCCCGTCGATCAGTCCAGCGATCAGCGCTTGGCGGTCGGCTTCGGTCCGCAGCGGCGGGTTCATCTTCATCCGCGTATCGAGCGTGCGCACCTTCTCTTCTGTGAAGCAGAGGTGGTGCGGACTGACTTCGGTCGTGACGTTGTAGCCGAGCCGCTTTGCTTCGCGAATCGCCTCGACCGATTCGGCGCAGCTTAGATGCTGCATGTGAACCGTTCCGCCCTCGTATCCGGCCAGCGCGGCGTCGCGCGCGACCATCGTCGACTCGCTAGTGCTTGGAATCCCAGCAATTCCCAGGACGGCGCTCACTGCACCCTCGTTGATCGATCCGTCGGCCGAAAGCGACGGGTCCTCCTCGTGGAGCGCCAGCACGCCGCCTGACATCTGCTGGTACTGCAGCGCCTTGCGCAACATCCCGGCCGACTCGACAGGCATCCCGTCGTCGGTGAAACCAGCGGCGCCGGCGGCGCGCAGCTCGGACATCGCCGTCAGCTCCTCTCCATCTAGGCCAGCGGTTATCGCGGCAAGAAAACCGACCGGCACTCGTGCCTCACGCCTCGCTGCGTCGCGCAGCGAGCGCATCACAGACGCTGAATCGACGACAGGGTCGGTGTTCGGCATCGCCAGCACGGCGCAGAAGCCACCGGCGGCGGCCGAGCGGGTGCCGGTTTCAATGTCTTCCTTGTGCTCATGGCCTGGCGTCCGAAGATGGATGTGCGGATCAACGAAGGCCGGAAAGAGGTGAGAGCCGCTGCCATCAATCTTCTCCGCGTCAGGGCCAGCGGTGAGAGTGCCCGGCGCACCGATCTCATCGAGCTGCCCGTCGCTGACAACGACGTCGAAAACGCCATCAATCCCGGCGCGGGGGTCGATCAGGTGAGCGCCGGTAATGACTAGGTCGGCTTCGGCGGCGGTGCCGCGGACGAGTACCTGCTCTTGGCGCCGCGTCATACCGGCTGGGGCTCCGGCGCGGGATCAAAGGTCCGTGAGGCGGCGAGCAGCTCGAATAGAACGGCCATCCGCACGACGACGCCGGCGGCAACCTGTTCGAGAATTAATGACTGGGCGCAGTCAACTATCTCATCGGAGAGCTCTACACCGCGATTGACCGGCCCAGGGTGCATTAGGAGCGAGCGCGTACCGAGCCTGCGCTCGTCAATCTGAAAGAGCGAGGCGTATTCGCGCAGGCTCGGCAGGTAGGCCTGCTGCATCCGCTCGTTCTGCATCCGCAGCGCATAGACAACATCAGCTTCGTGCAGGTCGTCGAGCGAGTAGCGAACCTCGACGCCGATCGCCTCAATATCGCGCGGCAGCAGCGTTGGCGGCCCTGCGACCGTTACCTGCGCCCCCATCTTCTGGAAGCCAAGAATGTTCGAGCGCGCAACGCGCGAATGGAGAACATCGCCGACAATCCAGATCTTTGCGCCGTCGAGCGAGCCGAGCCGGCGTCCAAGCGTGAAGATGTCTAGCAGCGCCTGGGTCGGATGCTCGTGCTTGCCGTCACCGGCGTTAATGACCGCGGCGTCGGTCCACTCTGCCACCAGCGCCGGGGCGCCAGCCCAGGGGCAGCGGACGACAATCGCGTCCGGCCGATGGGCGCTGAGGGTTTGAACGGTGTCTTTGAGCGACTCGCCCTTCTCCGTTGAAGAGCCAGAGGCGCTGAAGTTGACGACGTCGGCGCTGAGCCGCTTGGCGGCAAGTTCAAATGAGCTGCGCGTGCGCGTGCTCGCCTCGTAGAACAGGTTCAGCACGGTGCGACCGCGCAGCGCTGGGACCTTCTTGATCTCGCGCTCTTGGTTCTCCGAGAAGGCCGCGGCGCGGGCACAGATCCGCTCGACGTCGTCGCGGCTGACGTCTTCGATGCTGAGTAAGTGCTTCATGCGGCATCCCCTGTGACGACGCTCTCAGCGTCACCGATTACGACGCGGTCTACACCGTCGGTCTCTTCAACTTGTACAAAGACGCGCTCCCCAGGAGCCGTCGGCAAGTTCTTGCCGATATAATCCGGGCGGAGAGGAAGTTCGCGGTGGCCGCGGTCTACGAGGACGGCGAGCTGTACGCAGGCCGGGCGCCCGTAGGCGAAGAGCGCCTCGATCGCGGCGCGGACCGTGCGGCCGCTGTAGAGCACGTCATCGACAATTACGACGGTCGCGCCGTCAAGCGGGAAGTCGATCTCGGTTGAGTAGACCTGCGGCGCTTCGGGCCGCTTGCCGAGGTCGTCGCGGTAGAAGCCGATGTCGATCAGGCCAAGCGGAATCTCGCCGCCAGCAAACTCGTTCAGTAGAGCGACAATCCGCCGCGCGAGCACGGCGCCGCGACTGTGGATGCCGACAACCGCAAGGCCGGTTTGATCGGTGTTGCGTTCGAGGATCTCGTGAGCAATGCGGGTTAGCGCCCGGCTTAGCTCTTGATCGTCTAGGACGACGTTGGGTTCGCTCATTGATCCTGCCCTTCTTGGCCTCTCGGACCGAGTTAAAGGGGGTGGACTCCTAGACGCACGTTAGCACCGCTCACGGCGCGAGGCTGAATTAATTCTCGCTCTTTGCGGAACCCTCTTCGGCCGCTTCAGCGAACTGAGGCGCCCCTACCTGCTCAACCTTGACGTCATCGGGGCGGAGTAAAACCGGCTCGCCCTTCTCGGCGAAGGGAATCTTGATTGCGTCAAAGTCGCGTGGCACTACGGACGCCGGGAAGACCGCTTCAGCTTCCTCGATGATCTTGCGCACCGGATAGCGGGCGGAGATGTGCGTCAAGGCGAGCATCGCTACATTGGCCCCCGCCGCGACCTGTGCGGCGCCGCGAGCGGTGCTGTGCATTGTTTCGGCAGCGCGCTCATCGTCCTCGTCGGCGAAGGTCGCTTCGTGAATCAGCAGGTCGGCCCCGCTGGCGGCGACTTCAACCGTCTCGCAGGGGGCGGTGTCGCCGGAGATGACGATCTTCCTGCCGGGGCGCGGTTCGCCAATTACTTCGGCTGGTTCAACCTCACGGACGTTATCGCCGGCAACGAGCGCCGCAATCTCCTTGCCATCGGTGATTCCGAGCTCGGCTGCCCGTTCGGGGTCAAACCGGCCAGGACGCCCCTTCTCGACCAGCGTGTAGCCGAGCGCGGTACCGCGATGGCGAACGTTGAACGCTTCGACCTCATATCCGTCGAACTCAATCGCGTCACCAGCCTCGAGTTCAGAGATGTGAAGTTCGTAATCGGTCTTGCCAGTCGCGATCCCGACGGCAGCAAGCTGTTTAGCCGTGCCGCTCGGGCCATAGATGTCGAGCGCCTTCTCGCGCCCGCGCAGTTCAAGCGTGCGGACCAGCCCCGGAATCCCAAGCCAATGGTCAGCGTGAAGATGTGTTAGGAAGATCGCGTCAAGGTCGGCGAGGCCGATGCTGCGGATCAGCTGGCGCTGCGTTCCTTCGCCACAGTCAAATAGCAGTCGGTCCCCATCGAGGCGCGCGAGCGTCGCGGGCAGGCCGCGGCGCGGCGTCGGCACCGAGCCGCCGGTTCCGGCGAAGAAGAGTTCAATCTGATCCACGTCCGCGAGGGTACCCGCGCGAGGCGCACGGTAGGCTCAGGGACGTTGCGCCCGTAGCTCAGTGGATAGAGCGCCCGCCTCCGGAGCGGGAGGCCGCAGGTTCGAATCCTGCCGGGCGCGTGGCTTAGACTCAGCCACCAGCAACGGCGGGCAGAATCTGTACTTCTTGCCCGTCAACGACTGGTGTGTCAAGAAGTTCGCCGAAGCGGATGTCGTCGCCGCTGACGTAAACGTTGATAAATCGCCGCAGCATCCCGTCCTCGTCGCTGAGCCGCTCGCGCAGCTCTGGGTGTGCCGCGTAAAGCGCCTCTAGCGCTTCGCCGACCGTTGATCCCTCGACGACTACGGCGCCCTCTCCCCCGGCGCTCGCTCGGAGCTGCGTCGGCAGCTTCACGGTGACGCTCATTGAACACCGACTAGACTCGCCTCGACCTTCGAGGTGAACTCGCCAAAGGTCGGCTCGATCTCGAACGATTCGAAGCTCCCGCGGACGGCGTCAAGCGTCTTGAGTCCATCTCCGGTGATTACGGCGACGACCGATTCATCGCGGCCGATCTCGCCGCGCTCAGCGAGCTTCGCCAGCGTTGCAACGGTGACGCCGCCGGCCGTCTCGGTGAAGACGCCGGTCGTTTCGGCCAAGAGTCGAATGCCGGCGCGGATCTCATCGTCGGTTACCGAGTCGATTGAGCCGTCGCTGCTCTTCGCCAGTTCGAGCGCGTACGGGCCGTCGGCCGGGTTGCCGATCGCCAGCGACTTGGCGATCGTGTTCGGCTTGACCGGCTGGCAGAAGTCACGCCCCTCTGCCCAAGCCGTGGCAACCGGCGAGCAGCCAGCAGCCTGAGCACCGTTCATCGTCGGCAGCTCACCTTCGAGCAGGCCGAGATCAAGCCAGTCGGCGAAGCCTTTGCCGATCTTTGTGAAGAGCGATCCTGAGGCGACCGGGGAGACAATCCTGTCCGGTGTGCGCCAGCCGAGCTGCTCGCCTATCTCATAGGCGATCGTCTTCGAGCCCTCGGCGTAGTACGGGCGAAGATTCACGTTCACGAAGGCCCAATTGCGCTCGCCGCTCAGCTCCATGCAAAGACGGTTGACGTCGTCGGAGTTGCCGCGAACCTTGACCAGGTTGGTGCCGTAAACGCCGGTAGCGAGGATCTTCTGCGCCTCGAGGTCGGCCGGGATGAAAACGTAGCTCACCATCCCGAGCGCTGCTGCGTTGGCGGCGACAGAGTTCGCGAGGTTGCCGGTCGAGGCGCAGGCCAGCACTTCGAAGCCAAACGCACGGGCGCGGGCAGCGGCGACGCTCACGACGCGATCTTTAAATGAATGCGTCGGGTTGGCGGCATCGTTCTTGACCCACACCTCGCCGAGCCCGAGCCGCTCGGCGAGCCGGTCGGCGCGGATCAGCGGCGTGCAACCGGCCGCAAGGCCAACGCGCGAGGAGTTGCGGCCCGAGGGGGCCGGAGGGCCGTCAGGCAGCGGCAGGAAGTCGGAGTAGCGCCACAGGTTTTGTGGCCCGCCCTGAATCCGGCGGCGGAGCTCAGGAATGTCCCGACTCAACGCACTGTTGTCGTAGCCAACCTCAAGAGGCCCGAAGCACCGCTCGCAGACGTAGATCGGGTCCAGTTCGTATACAGATCCGCATTCGCGGCACTTCAGATTGGTGGCGCTCATTAAAAAACCTCCGCCGTCAAGTGGCGGAGGTCTGGAGACTCCCACCACATCTGTCAGGAATTGGCACCTTCCCTTTCGGGAGGTTGCCGGGGTTTCAACGGGCCAGTCCCTCCACCCCTCTAGATGTGTCCAGCTATGTGCAGAGCAAGATAGCACGTCGGCGTGCAGAGCTACAGCTGCCGGCCGCTCGCCGTTACACTGCGCAGCAGAGGTCAATTCTGATGCCAGCCGACGAACCACGAAGTCTCGATGCCGAGCCTTCCCAAGCCTACGCTGCGTCGACCTCTGCGCCGACGTGGCAATGAGTCGGTCCCGGTAGCCGAAGAGCTTGGCGCTGCCCGCGTTGAGGTAATCGAAGCCACCGGCACAGACGCTGGCCTGAAGTGGATTAACTTCAGCGATTGGCGCTCAGTCGAGCGCGACTGGCTCAGAGAGCACTTCGACTTCCACGCGCTCGACTATGAAGACCTGGGATCGCGCAACCAGCGTCCGAAGGTCGATGAGTACGACAATTACCTCTTCATCGTGCTGCAGTTCCCCCGCTACGACAAAGAGCTGCGCCGGCTCAGCGCTGTTGAACTTGACGTCTTCGTCGGCGCCGACTACGTGATCACTATTCCGAAGGCTCCGCTCGCGGCGGTTGACTACCTCTTCGAGCGCTGCGATAGCCGCCCCCATGTGCGCGACGAACTCTTCGGCAAGGGCGCTGGATACCTGCTCTACCGGATCGTTGATGACTGCGTCGATGCGGGCTTCCCGATGCTGCGTAAGATCGGCAACAAACTCGAGAAGCTCGAGAACGATGTTTTCGAAGGCCGCTCAAACGAGGTCGTCCGCGACATTTTCACCGCCAAGCAGGAAGTAATCAACTTCCGCTCGATTGTTCGACCGATGCGCCCCGCCCTCGCTGACCTTGAGCGAACCACCAAGCGCTACATGGCCGCAGACCTCGACATCTACTTCGACGACATCAACGACGCCTCTGAACGAGTCTGGGAGATGCTCGAAAACTTTAAAGAAGTGGTCGAAGCGCTCGAGGAGACGAACGAGTCGGTTCTCTCCCACCAGCTGAACACGATTCTGCGCGTACTGACGGCGATCAGCCTGGTGCTGCTTCCGCTAACGCTGATCGCAAGTATTTTTGGCATGAACGTTCGCGTACCCGGTCAGGGGCAGATCGAGGCATTCTGGATTGTTGTTGGCGTGATGACCGTCCTGCTGATCGGGATCATCACGCTCTTCCGCCGCCGTGGCATCCTCTAACGTCACGCCGCGACGACGGCTGCTCGTAGTCGTCAATCCCTACGCAACTTCCGTCGACCGCAAAATGCGTGACCTCGTGTTGGCCGCGCTCGCCAGTCGCTATTCAGTCGAAGTCGCCGACACGATCGCACCCGGTCACGCTCGCGAGCTCGCGGGCGCGGCGGCCGGCGATGGCGTCGAGCTTGTCGCAACCCTCGGGGGCGACGGGACGCTCAACGAAGCCGCCTCGGCACTGTCGGGTACCGGCGTTCCGCTCTACCCGCTACCTGGAGGTTCGCAGAACGTTTTCGCCAAGCTCCTCGGCCTGCCGAGCGAAATTGTCGACTCCACCGCCCGGCTGTTGGAGCTGGCCGACCGTTGGCCGCTGCGGCGCGTTGACCTTGGACGCGCAAACGACCACGTCTTCACCTTCGCGGCGGGAGTCGGGTTGGACGCCAGTGTCGTCGATAAGGTTGACGCAAACCCTGAACGCAAAGCGCGGCTAAAGCAGTGGTCTTATGCCCAAAAAGGCGTCAGCGTTTTTCTGCGCAGCTACGCGCTGCGCAAGCCCAGAATTCTGGTCGAAAGCGATGGCGGCGAAGTGGCCGCTACAACCGTGCTCGTTCAAAACGGCGCGAGCTTTACCTTCGCTGGAACGCGGCCGGTCACGCTGTGCGCGAACGTCGCTTTGGACTCAGGGAGATTCGCGGCCGCGCTCGTGAAGAGCGGATCACCGCTGCGGGCCGCAGTAACGGCGCTGCGGATCGTTGGCGCGACGGCCGAGACCGATGGTGTGAACGGGACGACTCAGCTGGACCGGTTGACCGCGCTGCGTTTGCGCTCAGCCGACGGACAACCGCTCCCATTGCAAGTTGACGGCGACTTCGCAGGAGAACACCTCGCCGTTGATTTCGCAACCGAGCCGGGCGCGCTAACCGTGCTCGCACCGTCCGCTACGCACCAGGCGTGACGCGATAAGCGTCAAAGACGCCGTCAACGGCGCGCAGCCGCGCGATCGTCGCCTTCAAGACCGTCGTATCAACAACCTCGATCACGAATCGATTGGCAACCATCGGTCGGTGATCGAGGCACTGCGCCTCAACGATGCTCGCGCCCTGCTCGCCGATCGTCCGTGAAAGATCTTCAAGCAGACGCGTTCGGTCCCACGCGTCAACGTGGATCTCGGCCAGAAACCCGCTCTGGTTGTCGCCTTCCCAACGGACGTCCACGAACCTCGCCGGGTCCTTGCGCAGCGCGGCGACGTTGCGACAATCATCGCGGTGGATTGTGATCCCGCGCCCGAGCGAGACGTAGCCAACGATGCCATCGCCCGGGACTGGATGACAGCACTTTGCCAGCCGCAGCATCACGCGGTCAGTTCCCTTGACTTTAATACCGAGTTCGTCCGAACTGCCGCTCGGCATCCGCGGCCCAGCGCGCTCAGTCTCAAGCACGTCGCTGGCGGTAGGCTCAGGCTCAGCCGTCTTCCCTTGGCCGAGCTGGGCGATGACCTTTGCGACGACGACCTTGGCCGAGATCTTTGACCCGCCAAGCGCGACGTAAAAATCTTCGGTCTTGCGAAAGCCCATCTCGCGGATCACTGCCGCTAGTAGCGGCGAACCAGTGACCTTCTGTACCGGCAACCCAGCGCTGCGAAGCTGGGCTTGCAGCATTTCGCGGCCGCTTCGTTCGGCGTCCTCGCGGCTCTCGGCGCTGAACCATTGGGTGATCTTCTTGCGCGCGCGTGTGGTGGTGACCACCGCCAGCCAATCGCGAGAGGGCCCGCGCTCCCTGCGCCCAGTAAGAACCTCAACGCGGTCGCCGGAGCGAAGTTCGTAACCGAGCGGCACCAGCTTGCCGTTGACCTTCGCGCCGACGCAGCGATGACCCAGCTCAGTGTGAATCTCGTAAGCGAAGTCAAGCGGCGTTGCACCTGAGGCGAGCGAGCGCACCTCGCCTTCGGGGGTGAAGACAAAGACTTCTTCTTCGTCCTCATCGAGTTCGCCCTTGAGGTTGCCGACAAACTCGTCCGGGTCGGCGAGCTCCTGCTGCCACTCGAGCATCGAACGCAGCCAGATCAGCTTTGTTTCGCCGGCTGGGGTGCCGGGGGCCGCGCCGGCGAGGCGCTCCTTATAAGACCAGTGCGCTGCTACGCCGTACTCAGCCGTTTCATGCATCTCGCGCGTGCGGATTTGAATTTCCAGCGGCAGCCCCTCTGGGCCGATCACGGTTGTGTGCAGCGACTGATAGCGGTTGGCCTTCGGCATCGCGATCATGTCCTTGAAGCGACCTGGCAGCGGCTTCCAAATCGAATGGATCACGCCGATGGCGCCGTAACAATCCTTCACCGACTCGACCGTCACGCGCATTGCCGTGAGGTCGTAGATCTCATTAAACTCGCGATCCTTCTTCGTCATCTTCGAATAGATCGAATAAAAGTGCTTTGCCCGCCCTAAGATTTGAGCCCCAATCCCGAGCGCCTCAAGCTCCGACTGGAGTTCCTCGCCAGCCGCCGCCACGTACTCCTCGCGCGCCTCGCGCTGCTGGTTCACGAGCCCTTTGATCTCATTGAATTTGCGCGGATGGAGCGCAGCAAAGGCAAGATCCTCCAACTCCCACTTGATCGCGTGAACACCAAGCCGGTGAGAGATCGGGGCGTAAATCTCAAGCGTTTCGCGCGCCTTCTCGACCTGCTTCTGTTTCGGCATCGCGGCGATCGTGCGCATGTTGTGAAGGCGATCGGCGAGTTTCAGCAAGATCACGCGGATGTCAGTCGCCATCGCGACGATCATCTTGCGGTAATTTTCGGCCTGCGCCTCGTTGCGCGACTTAAACGAGAGCGCGTCGAGCTTGGTCACTCCATCGACCAGCGAGCCGACCTCGACGCCAAAAATCTGTTCGATTTGAGCGAGTGAAGCAGCCGTGTCTTCGACCGTGTCGTGGAGCAGCGCGGCAACGAGCGTCTCCGTGTCGAGACCGAGGCTGGCGCAGATAGTCGCGACGCTGACGGGGTGGCTGATGAACTCTTCACCGGAGCGCCGCCTCTGATCCCTGTGCTGATGGCCGGCAAAGCGATAGGCCTCAATGATCCGCGCCTTGTCGATCGGGAGGGCGCTTTGCGGCTCACGCTCGGCGATCACGGCGAAGAGCTCCGCGAGCGCATCGCGCTCTGCATCTTCTAGTGGCGCCGCTGCCGGAGCCGGCTGCTGCGGCGAGGCGACTAGGCTGCCAGCGACGCGATCGGGCTCAGCCATGCGCTGGCCTCCTCGCTGGCACGAGCGTTCTCGACGAACGTTGGCGAGCTTTCAAGATCCCGCCGCTCGCCTGGCTCGGCCAGCAGCGCCAGCGAGCCGCCGTCGAAGCTTGCGAGCCGAAGCTCTTCAAGGACGCGGAGGATGCGCGCCATCTGGATCGGCGTGCGCAGCTCGTCGCCGCTACGCAACTGTTCGAGCAGCGAAAGATCGGGGCTGTCTCGTAAGGCCCGATAGACGCTTGCCAATGAGCCTCGTAAATCAAAATTGCGCTCAATTTCATCGAGTGTAAAGCGTAGCTCAGCCGGGCCCCACAACTGGTGGGCGAAGCTGCCGGCCGGCCCTGCGGCGAGCAGATTTGCCTCTGCTGCGCTGGCAGGGGGATCTAGCGCCACAAGGTGGGTAAAGCGGGCAGCTAGAGCGGGGGCGGCGCCAAGAAGCGGCCATGAGCTGAGCGCGAAGCCGCCAAAGCGCCCTGTAAGCTGGGCGCGCCGGCGCTGCTCTGAGGCGCTGATGACGAGCACGCTCTCGCCGCTGGCGACGAGAGCGCCGAGCGCTCCAGCCACGCCGCAGCCGCGGCGATCAAGCAACTCGCGGACGCACAGCCCAGCCGGCTCAGCAGTTGTCCTCGGTGTTGCAGCGAGCGCAGCGTGCAGCGCCGCTAAATCATCTTCGGGGCGGCCGGCAAGCTCAATCGTCCCGCTCGGCGCGGCCGTTTGCGAAATTACGAAGCGCAGCTCTTCGGCCCCGCGCCAGCGATTGATTTCCAGTGAGCCGACGACGTCGAGTGCTCGCTCAGCCCCCTCCGGCAGCCGCGACGCGCCAAAGGCGACCGCACCAACGCGCAGACCGCCGCTGTTGAGGGTGCAGCGCAAGTGCTGGCCCTCGCCCATCGTGCGGGCGCCATCTAGCCGCGCTCCAGGGATCAACAGTTTCGGCTTTGGGTTGCCGATTCCAAACGGCCCAAGCGCACCGAGCTGCTCGGCGAGTTCAATGCTGAGCCCGTCTCCTCCGACGACGGCGTCGGCTACGTCGACTGCGCCTTCCGGCTGCCCCTCGAAGATCGCAGCGCAGTGCGCCTCGAAGTGCGCTGCGAAGCTGGCCACCTTGTCGCTGGCGACGGTGCAGCCAGCGGCAGCGCGGTGGCCGCCAAACCTCAGCAGGTCGTCGGCGCAGGCCGCAAGCGCGGCAAGCAGATCGAAGCCCGGAACGGAGCGCCCCGAGCCGCTCCCCTCCTCGCCATCGAGGGCGACGATCACGACCGGGCGCTGATGAGTTTCCGCCAACCGTGCGGCGACTATCCCGATCACGCCCGGGTGCCAGTCTTGGGAGCTGAGCACGTAGCCGTCGCGGCGGCCGAGCGCGACTGCCTGCGCCTGTGCTTCGTGGCGGATCCGCGCCTCGACGAGCTTGCGTTCGTTATTGGAATGATCGAGCTCGGCTGCGATCGCCTCGGCCCTGACGGGGTCGTCGGTCAGCATCAGCTCGACCCCACTGTCGGCCCGCTGCATTCGGCCGGCAGCGTTGATCCGCGGCGCCAAGCGAAAGCCGATCGTCTTCTCATCGATTTCGGCTGGGTCAACCTGCGCCACGCGCATCAGCGCTCGCAGCCCGGGCCGCTTCGTCTGCGCGAGCGCGACGAGGCCTTCGCGGACGAGTCGCCGATTCTCACGGATTAGCGGCACGCAATCGGCGACGGTCGCCAGCGCGACGAGATCAAGCTGATCCTCGCACTCTGCTGCCGATCCACCAGCCGCGAGTCGCAGCGCCTGAGCAAACTTGTAGGCCACGCCCGTCGCGCAGAGCTCCGGATCGGGATACGAACTGACGAGCGGATGAACGATCGGCGAGTCCGGCAACTCGCCGTCGGCGCGAGGGCGATGGTGATCTGTGACGATCACGTCGAGGCCAAGTTCACGCGCGCGCGCCACCTCATCTACTGCCGTGATCGCGCAGTCGACCGTAATCAAAAGCTTTGCTGGCCCAGCGGCAAACCGCTCAACGTTTGCGAGGCCAAGCCCATATCCGTCCTCGCGGCGACCGGGAATGAACCACTCAACGTTGGCTCCAAGATCCCTCAGCGTGCGAACGAGGATCGCCGTTGAGCAGACGCCGTCTACGTCATAGTCGCCGTGGATCAGAATTGTTGAGCCTTCCCGCACGTGCGCGAGCGCAAGCTCCACGGCTTCGTCAATTCGCTCAAACTCACTTGGCTGATGCCGGTCGGCGGCGCTCAGGAACTCGCGTGCTTGGGCCGAATCGCCCAGGCCGCGGCGAACGAGCAGCTGCGCGACCACCGGGTCGAGATCGAGTTCATCGGCAAGTGCCAAAACCTCGCTAAAGGGCGCTGGTGCGATCTCAATCCGGGCCGGTTCCACTATTAGACAGTAGGCTCAGCGGCCGACAGAAGTGCGCTTTAGAGGTGGAGCGCGGGATTGCCGCGCCGCACGCCAATCGCGTAGGCGGCGGCAAGGCCGAGTAGCGCGCCGGGAATCGCTTCGACGGCGCTGAGAACAGAGATTGTGGCGTTGCCAGGCACGCTGAAGCCACTGAAGATAAGGCCGATGATCACGGCGCCGACGATCGCACAGAGTAGGCTCCCGACAATTCCGCCCCAGAAGCGATCGGGAACGAAGATCGAGAAGTGCCAGATCGCAAGGCCCATCATCACCCAAGCCAAAGCAGCCATCAGCGCCTCCCGTGCTTCTTATTGCGTTTGCGCCGCGGCGTCGCCGGCTTCGCCGGATCGTCCTTGAGCACCAAATCTTCAGGTTGTGCGTCGACGCCGCTACTGGCAGCGGGCGGCTCTAGCCGCTCAGCCTCTTCAACGATTACCTCTTCAGCAACATCGACCTCAGTTGGAACATCTTCTTTCGCGACCACGCCCGAGTCGACCCCAAGATCACGAACCATCTCATCGAACTCGGCGCCGCTAACGGCGCGCTCTGGATCCTCCGGCGCTGTTAGTCGACCGCGCGGCTTCTTCGGCTCGTCAACCTCTACCTCTGTCGCCGCCCCACCGGCCGCAGTCGCGTAGGGCGGCACTACTCCACCGTTGGCAGCGGCGATCCGCGCCCGCCGCGAACGCCAGACCCCCTCGCC
>SXGQ01830960.1_pt1 | contig 13237 bp, 23 predicted proteins | sample 3178371 | NCBI WGS metagenome assembly SXGQ01 (sample SAMN11356859, study PRJNA531348) | freshwater metagenome | isolation source: freshwater sample F1-20 | place: China: Fuxian Lake, Yuxi | collected 2017-12-25
GAGTCTTGGGAACAAGCGGCTAAACGTGAGTTTAAAGAAGAAACTGGTGGAAACGCTGAAATAGATGATATTATATATATTTGTAGTAGTGCTGTAAAAGATTGGCGTTATAACAAAACAGAATCTGGTATTATGACAACACTTTTTATTGGTAAGTTCCTATGGGGACGAATTGAACCATCTGATGATATCGCATCATTGCATTGGGTTAACCCATCTGAAATTCATATTATCGATGAAATCATGCCAGAACATCAAGGGTTATATGAAAATTTGATACGTTTTTTACATAGAACTGATTTAATCAGTAAAAATACTGGTGAAGGTAAAATAAAAGAGGCAAAAGCTAAATACGGAGAAAGCATAGCATGAAAGTAGCGGTAATCGGTATTAGAGGCTTTAATGACTATGAGTTAGTTAAAGAAACTTTAAAACATCATACTATAACATTGTTGGTTAGTGGTGGTGCCAAAGGTGCTGACTCATTAGGTGAGAGATATGCGAATGAAAATAACATTGAAACACTTATATTTAAACCAGATTGGAAGAAACATGGACCAGCAGCTGGTCCACTTAGAAACACCGATATTGTTAACAATGCTGATACTATCATAGCATTTTGGGACGGTGAAAGCAAAGGGACAAAAGATAGTATCACAAAAGCCGAAAAATTAGGAAAAAACATAATAATAGTAAATACAAAATAGTATGCAATCAGAAACTAGAAAATTGAAAAGAAGTTTAGCACTTAAAGAAGTGATTAAAACTAGATTGGCTGAAGCCATTAAAAATAAAGATTGGGCTTCAATCGAAACATTAGAAGGTCTTATCACAAAAGCGTTAGATAAACCTAACAACCTTGTACTTATGGGTGATGCGTATAAATACTCACACCATAAATTCTATGAGGATAACACAACAACTGTTTATTCTTACATGGAATCACGTGGTGGTCGTTTCCAAGAAACAGTTTGGTACGGTCTTGAAATGTTTATCAAAGAATACTTAGAAGGTGTTGCAATCACACAAGAAGAATTAGATGAAGCGTATGAGTACTTAGGTACAAAATATGGTGTATTTGGTCGTGAAGATGTATTTGATAAATCTAAATTCCAATACATTATCGATGTTCACGGTGGTAAATTACCAGTACGTATCAAAGCAGTACCAGAGGGTACAGTTGTAGGTGTTAAAAACGTTCTTATGACTATTGAGAATACTGACCCTAATTGTTATTGGTTAACTAACTTTTTAGAAACAATCATGATGCAATTATGGTATCCAATTACAGTTGCAACATTATCACGTGAAGTTAAGAAAATCGTTATCGAATATTACCAAAAAACATCAGCATTGCCAGAACACATTATGAACACTGTTATCGAGTTCGTATTGAATGATTTTGGTTTCAGAGGTGTGTCATCTGTACAATCAGCTGGTTATGGTGGTTCAGCACACTTGATTAACTTTATGGGTTCTGACACAACAGTTGCATCAAAACGTATTTGTGATTACTACAATACTGACACTGTATTCGGTTTATCAGTACCAGCAACTGAACACTCTATCATGACAATGAAAGGTGAGGCTGGTGAAGTTGAAATGATGAGAAGAACATTAGAGAAATATCCTACTGGTATTGTTGCTTGTGTATCTGACTCTTACCATATCTTACGTGCATGTACTGAATATTGGGGAACTGAGTTACGTGACTTGATTTTATCTCGTCCAGCAGAACCAGGTAACCAACTCGTAATTCGTCCAGATAGTGGTCACGTTGTCAACACATTAAAAGAAGTTTTCGCAATCTTGTTTGATAAATTTGGTTACACTGTGAATGATAAAGGGTTCAAAGTATTACCACCACAAGTTCGTGTAATCCAAGGTGATGGTGTTAACATCAATTCAATCCGTGAGATTTACGAAGAGTTATACAGATTAGGTATTTCTGCTGAGAACATTGTGTTTGGTATGGGTGGTAAATTGTTACAAGCTGATATCAATAGAGATACACAAAACTTTGCAACAAAAGCATGTTTTGCTGTTGTAAATGGTGAACAACGTGATTTGGTTAAATCACCAACAGAAGTTGATGAAAATGGTGAATTAAAACCATCATTCAAAAAATCTAAACAAGGTCGTTTGAAATTGGTTAAAGATTATATAAATAATAGTTATAAAACTGTCACATCATTAGAAGATGCATATGAGTCTTCACGTGATGAATTGGTAACTGTTTTTGAAGATGGTAAATTGTTAAAAGAAACATCATTTGAAGATATAAGAAAAAGAGCTAAAATTTTTAAATTAAACGTAGAATTAGTATAATGACAACAGATAAATTTGTATTCTTTTGGGGTGGGACATTCAGCCAATGGTGTCCCTCACCATTTGAAATAGGTGGTGTCCAATATAATTGCTGTGAGCAATACATGATGGCACAAAAAGCGTTATTATTCGGTGATGAAGTTTCATACGATGAAATAATGGAAACTAATAAACCAATGACTCAAAAAGCTATTGGTCGTAGAGTAAAAGGTTTTGATAAAGAAAAATGGGAAGCTGTTTGTAGACAAATTGTTTACGATGCAAACTATGCGAAGTTTACTCAAAACCCTAAAATGATGGCTGAATTGATGGCTACTGGTGACAGAGAAATAGTAGAGGCTAGTCCAGAGGATAAAATCTGGGGTATTGGTTTACATGAATCTGATGTAAGGGTTCATGATAAATCAAAATGGCAAGGTACTAACTGGTTAGGTGAGGCTATCATGCAAGTAAGAGAAAAATTAAGAACTATTAAAATTGAAATGTAATGATTAGATATGTAGATGGCGATTTAGTACAAATGGCCAAAGAAGGTAAATTCGATGTAATAGCACATGGTTGCAATTGTTTCTGTGCTATGGGTGCTGGTATTGCACCACAAATTAAAAAAGCTTTTCCAGAAGCTTATGAAGCTGATTGTGAAACAATCGCTGGTGATGAAAACAAAATGGGTACTATTACTCATACAGTTCACAGTAAACCAACTGTTGTAAACATTTATTCACAATACGATACCAAAGGTAGACGTAGTGGTAACATGGATTTGGATTATGATGCGTTACGTTCTGGTATCAAAGCTATGAAAGAAAAGTTTTCTGGTAAAACATTTGGTCTTCCAATGATTGGTGCTGGTTTAGCTGGTGGTGATTGGAATATTATTGAGAAAATCATCGAAGAAGAAATGATTGGTGAGTATGTAACTATTGTAAGATACGTACCATGAAAATAGTTTTTATTGATAAACCAATACAAGATGCAAATACTATCGAAAAACAATTAATTGATGGTAGAGTAGTTTATTGGACTGTGGCTAGTGAGTCTATGAAAGTGGGTGAAACATTTAAAGAATGGTTAATCAGAAAAGAAGAAAAGATTAATACACACCCTAATTATAGTTCAGTAGAAGGTATTTTAGTTTACGATTTACAAACAGTGGTTTCTATACCTTATGAAGGTAAAAGTCATAGTAGTATGATTATTAGGTACGCTTATTTAAGAAAAAGTGACCAAAACATTTGATTTTTCAAAAAATTTTAGTACATTTGTCTCATGAAAGTTATATTTTTAGATATTGATGGTGTGTTGGCTACAAATTCTTGCTATGGCAAAGGAACCAACAACAAATGGGGTTCGTATATGTTTGACCAAAAGGCTGTTATATATTTAAATTATATTATTAGTGAGACTGGTGCTGAAATAATTTTATCATCTGATTGGCGTACACATTATACATTACACGAAATGCGTGAGATATTCTGTCACAACGGAGTGTTAAAAGGTCCTATCGGTTTTACCCCCTCTTTAAAAACTTATACTGGTGATAATTTAGAAGGTGGTCGTGCTGATGAAATAAAAAAATGGTTACAAGATAACGCATGGAAAGATGATACAAAATGGGTTGCTATTGATGATTTGAATATGGACGAATGGTTATTTCCTAACTTTGTTCATTGTCCAAATGGGAATGAGGGTATCAAAAGACAAAACATCAAAGATAAAATAATAAAAATACTAAATGGATAATTGGGATAGAAAGTTCATCAAGTTGTGTAAACACATATCTGGGTGGAGTAAAGATAAGAATAGAAAGGTTGGTGCGGTTATCGTTGATAATGATAATATTGTACTATCAATGGGTTACAATGGTATACCTAGAGGTTGTGATGATAGTGTTGAATGTAGATATGAACGACCTACCAAGTATTTATTTACAGAACATGCTGAAAGAAACGCAATATATCATGCGGCTAGACACGGAGTATCGTTGAAAGGTTGTAGATTATATGTAACTTTGTTTCCATGTGCAGATTGTGCTAGAGCATTGATACAATCTGGAATAACAAAAATAATTGCTCCAGAACCAGATGTAACGCATGAAGTGTGGGGAGAACATTTCAAAGCTGCGATACAAATGATGGAGGAAGCTAATATTGAACTAAAATTAATTTAATGGGAACAGTAAAAGTTGGAATTGCCAATGTAGGTGAAAAAAACCTTAAAATTGAAGAAGTATCTAAGTGGGAACCTACAAATGTGTTATACGCTAGTGATACAGTTTTTTTTAAATATAACGAAGCATATTATTCTATGAATGTTATGGACTTTAGAAAAATTTTTAAATCATAAAAGATGGGTGTAATAAATTCAATTAAAATCAATCACTTTAAGTATAAAGAAGAGAGAGGTTGGGATAAAACGTTTTGGTTTTTTGATATTCACGCAACAATATTAAAACCTAATTATACATTTGGTGACATACCAAAAGAATTTTACCCATATGCTAAAGAAACATTACAAATTCTTAGCAAATTACCAGATGTTGAACTGATAATTTATACATGTTCACATCCACACGAAATTGAACAATACTTAGAGTTCTTTAAAGAGAACGGTATTGATTTCAAATACGTAAACGAGAACCCAGAAGTTAAAACTCAGTTAAATGGGTATGGGTGTTACGATAAAAAACCTTACATGAACGTTTTATTTGAAGATAAAGCTGGGTTTGATGCTGAAACAGAATGGTTAGAGGTTTTAGAGTTGATTAAATCAAAATATGGCGAGAATATCTGACATACAAAGATATAATCAAGGTAGAAAAGACTTAACCAGAGATAAAGCCGATTTTGAAACATTAAGGTTTGAAAATCAAAATGGTGATGTCATGGTTGTAAAACCACAAGAAGTTAGAGAAGTTTTACATGATTTTATCGATAGTGAAATAGGTTTTTTAGGTGATGCGATGAAATCTCAAATAAAAGAACGATTAGATTTCAAATTGGTACAAATAGAATATTCACTAAAAGAACACATAGAAAATAAAATCAATACATTAACTGAAAAAATTTTGGAAAAAACTATTGATAGAATAGTTGAAGAAGAAGTTAACAGAAGAGTTTTAGAAAAAATAAAAAAATGTTTATGAAAAGAAAAAGAATTGTAGGTGTTATCATTTTAATAATTGTAATTGCATTGTTTGCGTTAACTAGTTGTGCTGATGTATCACACGTTCAACAATGTTTACCAGCAACAGAACACACATATGGTTTCTGGGGTGGCACATGGCACGGTATGATAATGGTGCCATCATTTATTGGTAGTCTTATATTTGACGATGTTGCTGTTTATGCTGTAAATAATAACGGTGGATGGTATAATTTTGGTTTTGTTGGTGGGTTTTTCTTTATGTTAAGGATGATTTCATTAGCGTTAAAAGGGTATAGAACGATAAAAGAATAAAATGAAAAAGAAAGTAGTAATATTTAGCGGTGCTGGATTAGATAGAGAATCTGGTGTATTAACATTCCGTGATTGTAAAGACGGATTGTGGAACAATTATAAGATTGACGAAGTTGCAACAAAAGAAGCTTGGTCGAAAAATCGTGAGAAAGTTTTGGATTTCTATAACCAAAGACGTAGAGAATTACCTAACGTTGAACCAAACGATGCACACAGAGCATTGGTGCGTTTAGAAGACAAATATAGCGTTGTGAACGTAACACAAAACGTATCTGATTTGTTAGAACGTGCTGGTGCTAGTGATATAATTCATTTGCATGGTGAGTTAACTAAAGCAAGAGGTTGTTATCATAAATCAGAAGGTTTAGACACAAAATATATAGTTAAAGAAATTGGTTATAATGACATAACCATTGGTGATAAATGTGAATATACTGACTCACAATTAAGACCACACATTTGTTGGTTTGGTGAATGGCCATATGAAACTGATAGAGCGTATGATGAGGTAGCATTTGCTGATATTCTTATCATCGTGGGTACAAGTTTAGAGATTTCATATACGTTATCAATGTTAGGTCAATTAAGACACAAGTTTTTAACTGGAGAGTGTGAGGTTTATTATGTTGACCCAAACCCATCAACACACATGGAAGCTTATGGTATTAAACCAACTTATATTAGAAAACCAGCAACAGAAGGGTTAACAGAATTAGTAGAAAAATTATTAAACTAAAAAAAAAAGAATATGGCACATTATGTATTTGAAGGGGTAATTAAAGATATTTTTGATACCCAAGAATTTAAGAATAATTTCAAGAAGAGAGAAATTATCGTAACAACAACCGAAGAATATCCACAAGATATTAAGTTTGAGTTTACCGATGAAACTGGTATCAACAAATTGGATGATTATGGTGTTGGTGAAGCAGTTAAAATTGCGTTCCAATTGAAAGGAAGTGAGTGGCAAGGTAAGTATTTTACAAACTTGAGAGGTATTGCTATTTCTTCATATGATGAAGAAAAGAAATTCGCTGAGAAACAAGCAAAAGAAAACAAAACAACTGCTAAAAAAACAAAAGATGCAACAGTAACAGTTGTTGATAACGATGGAGATGATTTACCATTCTAATTATGAGTGTAATTAAATTTGAATTAAAAGAAGAACACGTAAAGTTGTTAAAACATTTGCGTTGGAGTAAGAATAAAAATCATATCGTTAACATTTCTGATGATGAGGATTCAGTTCCTTTTGGTTTTGATAGTATATATGAGGCAATTGATACTATATTGAATGGTAGACCAGAAGATTTTGACCCATTTGAAACACATGATATAATAGAATACACTGATGAGCAAAAAGCTGAATGGGATAAACTATATGGTGAATTACCAACAGCGTTAGATGTTATTCTATATAATCAATCCTTTGATTTGGGGCATTATAAGACCAAATATCATGACAGAAACTGGAAAAAGATGAATTAATTTTCATCTTTTTTTGTTTATGTGAAAAATTATTCATACATTTGTATTAACTAATAAAATATATAACTATGAAACACGAAAAAAGTTTTTGTATCATCAAAAGAATGACACAGCAAAACAGTAACAGACCATTGAATGTGGTTTTGATTGATTCTAATAATGAGGTATTAGAATTTGACACCAGAGAAGAAGCTGAAAATTGGGCTAAAATATTAACACAGAACTCTGACTCTGGTTGGGAATACATCGTAAAAGAAATATAATATGAGAGAATCTTTATTATTCGTCTTAGATGGACGACAAGATTTAGCTGAAGATATTATTGATTCAGTTAATTTAATGAGTAACGATGCTGAAATAAGTTTAGGTTACTTAAATAAACAGAAGTTTTCTGATGGTGAATTATGTGTTGATTTTACTGATTCAGTTAGAGGTAAAAATGTGTTTTTATTATCTAGCCCTATCACATCTGATGCTATCATGAACTTATTGTTAGCTATTGATGCTGCTAAACGTGCTGGCGCAAAAGAAATTATTCCTATCCTACCGTATTTTCCATACGCTAGACAAGATAAGAAAGACCAATCAAGAGGACCAATCGGTGCTAAAGTAATGGCTGAAATGATTGAACAACGTGGTTCAACATCTGTAATCACTTATGATTTACATGCTGACCAAATCCAAGGTTTTTTTAACATACCAGTTACACATATTGAAGGTAAACATGTGTTTGATACTTATATCAACCAAAAAGTTAAAGAAAGTAACGGTGAAGTTGTTTTGTGTGGACCAGATGCTGGTTCTGGTAAACGTGTAAAACGTATGCGTGACCAAGTAAACAAACGTTATGGTGTTAATTTAAACATTGTAATGATTGATAAAACAAGAAAACAAGCAAACGTTATTGATGAAATGATTATCATAGGTGATGTTAAAGATAAACATGTTATCATATTGGATGATATGGTTGACACTGCTGGTACGTTGTGTAAAGCTGCTGAAGTGCTAATTGAAAATGGTGCTAAAACAGTAAACGCTGGGATAAGTCATGGTATTTTATCTGGACCAGCACATGAAAGAATATCTAATTCACTTTTAAAAGAATTGGTAATAAGTGACTCATTAGAGTCAAAAGATAACGATAAAATATTAATAGCTAGTGTTACTCAGCAAATAGGTTTAGCTATTTCAGCATCTATTAATAATTTAAGTTATGAAGTTTTAAAATCTAAATTAGTAAAAATATGAAAGAGTTTTTTGAAAAGACATCACCATTACAATTAGCATTAATTGCTGGTATTGTAATCCTAGCAGCGTTGGGTGTGGACGGTTGGGGTTGGTTAGTTTTCGCACTAATAGTAACATTATAAAAAATAAGAATATGAGTCACTTTGCAGTTTTAGTCATCGGTGATGACATTGATGGGCAGTTAGCTAAATACGATGAGAATTTAGAAATGCCAAGGTATGTTAAATACACCAAAGAAGAATTGATTGCTGATGAAAAACAATCAATTGAAGAGTACAAAAATGGTACGTATGCTGAATATTTGGCTGACCCAATAGGGTACGCTATAGCTTGTAATGATAACGAAAATCATTTAAAGTATGTATCAGAAACATTCCCTAAGAAGTTAACAATGACTGATGAGGAAATCTATGAGTTGGCAACTAAGTGGTATGACCCAGAAAATATTGGAGAAAATGGTGAAGTATATTCAACTAGAAACCCAGATTCTAAATGGGATTGGTATGAAGTAGGTGGACGATATGCTGGACGTATTGCAGTGAAAGATGGTGTTGAAATCGATGAACCTAATTTCTCTTGGGGTTGGAGTGAAGATGAAAAAGATAAAGTGATAGCGATGGGTTATAAAACTGATTCAGCATATATTAAAGATATTGATTTCTCTAAAATGCATAGAACAGAAGAAGATTACAAAGATGCTATTCGCTATTGGGAACTTGTAGTTGAAGGTGATAAACCTAAAAACAAAGAGGAAGAAGATATCGTTAAATGGTCTTTATATAAACCAGAATATTTTATAAAACGATACAAAACTAAAGAATTATATGCTGAATGTAATTCATCGTTTTCTATGTGGGCTGTTGTGAAAGATGGTGTATGGTACGAGAAAGGTAAAATGGGTATGTTTGCTATGTCTGATGAAACAGATGATGAAGCTATTGATTGGGATTTGAATTTCTTTGATAGATTTATCAAAGACTTACCAGAAGATACAGTAATTACTGTGGTTGATTGTCACATTTAAAAATAGTTTTATGGCTGAAGAAAAAGAATACGAAGATAAAACATTCACTTTGAGTGCTGCACAATATAAAAAGTACGATGAGTGGAGAAAAGAAAAGAACAAAAAAGACGGTGAAGTGTATGTAGGTGCCATTGGTGGTGCCTATACATTTTGCTTCACTCCAACTGGTTTGGGTGATATGGTGGTTGTTAAGTGTGCTGATGGCACACAATTAGATTTAACCGAATATGAATATTGGTAAATATGAAACTAGCTGATAGAATAAAAGAGTATTACGAAGATAGAACTAAATCATTCTTAATGAGAAGAATGATTACTATTATTCGTTTAGATGGAAAAGGTTTTTCCAAATGGACAAAAGATTTAGAAAAACCATTTGATGAAGGTTTCACAGATGATATGATTGAAACAGCAAAATATTTATGTGCCAACATTCAAGGTGTTAAGTTTGCTTATGCTCAATCAGATGAAATATCTATTGTGTTAACTGATTTTGATAACTTAGAGTCACAAGCTTGGTTTGACTATAACGTTCAAAAGATGACAAGTATTGCTGCATCTATGGCAACAGCTAAGTTCAATCAGTTGAGATTAATTAGGTTTGCTAAGAACAATGTAGACCCATATACAAGTACATGGGCTAGTATTTTAGATGGGACTTTGAATGTTAATGAAATAAACAATTTCAAAATAGCTATGTTTGATGCTAGAGTATTTCAAGTACCTACTGTTGATGAAATGGTTAACGTGATGATTTGGAGACAACAAGATGCAACTAGAAACAGTATTAGTATGGCAGCTTATGAGATTTGTGGTCACTCAGCAACTATGAATAAAAGTGGTGATGAGAAACAAGAAATGTTATTTCAAAGAGGTGTTAATTGGAATGATTATCCAGTTAAGTTTAAGAGGGGTACTGTTATCAAAAAAGAAGAAGTTATTTTTGTACAAAATGTTGATGAAGTTTCACAAAAAACTATTCCTATTGATGAAGCACGTATCTACAAAAGAAACGTATGGAATGCTGATGAAGATACACCTATTTTCACACAAAACAAAGAGTATTTGTCTAACCTAATAACTACAACAAATGACTAATGATGAACTATTTATTGCTTGTGTAAACGGTGATAGAAAAGCACAAGGATTCTTGTATAAAAAGTATCAACAACTTTTATTTTCAATATGTATGAAGTACCTTAAAGATGAGGACAACGCTATGGATTGCCTTCAAGATGGTTTTATGCATATTTTTAAGAAACTAAGTAATATGAACCCTAATACTGTTGTTATTTTAGATGGATGGCTACGTGTAGTAATGAGAAATTACTGCTTGGATGTTGTTAGAAAGAAGAAAAATGAGATGTCTTTTGAAAATATTGAGTATTTCACATCTGAAATAATTAATGATGACGAGTTTGTACCTCTTATATCACATAACATACTATTAGATTTAGTTGAAACGTTAACACCGCAGTTTAAAAAAGTGTTTACAATGTATGCTTTGGATGATTTGCAACATAAAGATATTGCAAAACAACTAGGCATAAGTGTAAATACATCTAAAACTAACTACCATAGAGCCAAAAAAATATTACAAAAACGAATAAGTGAGTTGAAACTTATATAATTTTGTTGTATTTTTGACAAAATAACATTGCTGATAAAAAGTTTATATGAAATTTAAAGAATTAACCGATGAAATAATCGAGAAAGCAAGACAAATCTACACTGATAAGAATATTAGTTGGGATAATCGAATGCTACAACTAACAGATTTGTTTGGTCGTTCAGAAAGAACGGTACGTAAATGGTGTTCTGAGAAGTTAGGGTTCAAAGAAAAAACAGAAGTTGAACCAGAACAATACACTCAAGCAAAAAGTAGAGAGTTCGATAAAGAAAAAAAGAGATTTATCATTACATGGGCGCAAAATAACACCCCAGTACATACTAAATTCCTTAAAAACATTGAAAAGTACGCTGAATTTATCGAGGCAGACATCCATGTTATCGCTGGTAGATATAAAAACCCTACTAGTGTATGGACCAACCAACAAGAAAATGAAGAGTTTTGGGATGATAGAGTGGTAAAATATTTGGATGCTAACAGACATGACATACATAAGTACGTATCTATATTGTCTGATATCAAAATACCACCAACAGCTGTTAACCCTATGACTGGTATGCAAGCGTTGAGTGGAGTTAACTCATGTGTTTTCGGTAGTCCTAAAGTACAAATGGAAATGATTCCAGTGTTAGATGGTAACGCACCTAAAATGATGTTGACAACTGGTGCTATCACTATGCAAAACTATACTGATTCAAAATCTGGTAAAGTGGGTGAGTTTCACCACACGTTTGGATTCGTTATTGTTGAAATAAAAGATGATGAGATTTTCTTTGTTCGACAAGTAACCGCTGATGATAAGAATGGTAATTTTTCAGACTTATGTTATAGGGTTGAAAATGAGTCAATCAAACAAATAAAATCATTAGAAGCTATTATCTTAGGTGATTTACACTGTGGTCATCATGATGACAAAGTATTAGACACTACAATCGATATGATGAATAAAATGTTACCTAAACACGTAATACTACATGATGTGTTCGATGGTGATTCAATTAGTCATCACCAGATGAAAGACCCATTTGTTCAATATGGTAAAGAAGTTCAAGGGACTAATGATTTAGGTAAAGAAATCGATAATATGATGGGTGTGTTGGATAATTTTAAACATTTTGATAATGTTGTAATTGTTCGTTCAAACCACGATGATTTTGTTGATAGATGGTTAAAGAATGAGGATTGGAAGAAACAACCAACATTCAAAAACGCACCATTGTATATGGATATGAGTGCTAGATTGTTAAGACAACACGCAACTGGTGGTGAAGTAATCGGTGTTATACCAGAGTTAATCAAAGACAGATTCCCTAAGTTTATCACGTTGGGTAGAAGTGCTTCTTACAGAGTTAAAGATTGGGAACTTGGACAGCATGGTGATATTGGTTCTAACGGAAGTAGAGGGTCTCTATTACAGTTTAGAAAACTAAATACAAAGATTGTTGTTGGACATTACCATTCGCCTGGTCGTAAAGATGGTGCGTTAGCGGTTGGTACTAGCACAAAACTTAGAGTTGGTTATAACAATGGACCTAGTACTTGGTTACAAAGTCACGTGATTATCCATACAGATGGTAGGGCACAACACATCAATTTTATTAATGGTGAATATACAACATTAGGGTAATGAAAAAGAAATTTAAAAAGTTTACAGCACTTAGTGATACTAGAAAAAAAGAGTTAACTAAGTTGTTTAAATCTAAAATAGAATTATATGAATGGCAACATCCTATCAGATGGTGTCACAAATACAATGTTTCAAAAGAAGAGTGTAAGTTATGGTTGGCTGAACTAATTGCCAATCATGCTAAGACTCCAAAGAACACATTGGATTATTCACAATATTGTTTAGGTGCTTGGGGTAAACATTTTGAAATGACAGCTGAACAATTTAATATGTTAAGTGAATGTGTTAACAATGGTGATGATGCTAATCAAATAGCTTTCAATGTTTTAAATACTGTTAAGTTTGACCAAATAGAATTAATTAGTGTTGATGAGCATTATTTCTTGGAAAAATGATTTTTTATTACTACATTTGTGATATTAATTAAAAGGTA
>SXGQ01127179.1_pt1 | contig 13236 bp, 12 predicted proteins | sample 3178371 | NCBI WGS metagenome assembly SXGQ01 (sample SAMN11356859, study PRJNA531348) | freshwater metagenome | isolation source: freshwater sample F1-20 | place: China: Fuxian Lake, Yuxi | collected 2017-12-25
ACGACTCAATCCGAGGGGTAAAGCACTCCACCACGCCCGTCCATGGTCACCCGATCCGCATCAACCGGTGATCCGAACCGTCTCTGACCCACAGCAGCCGTCCATCTCCGTCAACTTCGATCCCATCGTAATGATCTGGGGGTTTTGGAGGTCCCCAAATGAGCCCTTCCCTACGCTCAGATGGGATGGCAGCCTCAATCCTTGGTGGGATTTCATCCTTCATGACGGAAGGTCGACCAATGCGGATCGCTATGGTGACCACCTTCTTCGGACCTCATCGGTTTGGTGGAGATGCCGCGTATGTGGAGCGCTTGGCTCAGGCGCTACTGAGGAGAGGCCACTCGGTCACCGTCTTCTACTCCAGAACCGCATTTGAGGCGCTTCGCGGCAAGTGCGATGCTCTTTCCTACCGGCCCCCACCGGGGCTGGAAATCACACCCCTCTGGTCACGATGGTTTCGGCTGGATCTGCTTTGGAGGCATCAGACGGGTAGGCTTGGCCATCAGGGCAAGGATTTGGTGCGTCGGCTCGTGGCAGGGGCGTTCGACGTGATTCATTTCCACAACATCTCCCTCATTGGGGGAGCGGCTCTGCTGAACGGTGCCCCGAAGGGTTCGATTCGTCTCATGACGGCACACGAACACTGGCTGACCTGTCCGCTCAGCCTTCTTTGGCGTCTCGGGCTGGAGGCCTGCGAGCGTGCGACTTGCGTGCGCTGCACTCTCCACTCGGGGCGTCCTCCCCAGCTTTGGAGACACTCGGGGGCGATCCAACGTGGCGTATCGGGTTTGGATTCCCTCATCTTCCCAAGCCATCACACCCTGGAAAGCCATGCCCACCGAGGCATCCGTCACCCACGGTCTCGGGTCCTTCCGTATTTCTTGCCGGACGACTGGGTTTCCCACACCCCACCTCCATCCCCGCCTCGGGATGCCCCTTTCCGGTTTGTTGGACGATTGGTGAAAGAGAAGGGGCTCCAGACCCTCATCCCTCTCTTCCTGACCCGCCCGGAGTGCCGACTGGAAATCTTGGGTGACGGACCTTTCCGTCCGGAGTTGGAGCGTCTTGCTACGGGTGCTCCCAATATCCGCTTTCTCGGGGCAGTATCCGCCGAGGAGGTCCGCGCTCTGCTGCCCAACACCCGGGCGTTGCTCGTCCCTTCACTGTTTCCGGAGACGTTCGGCTACGTGCTTCTGGAGGCGTGGTCCCAGGGAATCCCCACCCTTTCCAGTGCGGCAGGGGCCTTGGCGGAAGTCTCCGCCTACGGTGGTGGCTGGGTCTGCCACTCCCGAGAAGACTTTGCCGGGTGGATCGACCTTCTCAGGGCGAATCCCGCCACGGCCCAGGAACAAGGTCTCGCCGGATGGAGGCAGGCCCTCCAGCGTTTTGGAGAAGGCCCCCATATCCGAGCATGGGAGTCGCTCGCGCGGAAATCGGACGATGTCGAATCCGCTTCCCAGGATCTGGTTTCTGGAGCGACAGGTCTACCGTCCAGTCTGGAAGCCCCAAAAGCATGAACCCAACCGTCCCCATTCGCGTCTCAGCAGTCCTTGTGGTCGGAAAACAGCGATCCCGCGCCCAGACGGTGCTGGATGGGATTGCGGCTCAGTCCTGTGAGGGTCTCGAAGCCATCCTCATTGATCTGTGTCCGGATCTCCCGGACCTCAGGATCCCGGCTGGGCTGAATCTCCAGCATTTCCGGCAAACCATCTCGGGCGGTCTTGAGGCGGCGAGGGTTTTCGGACTGCACCGTGCCCAAGCCCCATACGTCGCCTTTCTGGAGGATCATTGCACCCCGGAACCGGGCTGGGCTCAGGCCGTTGTCCGGGCCTTCGATACCGGTCCCTGGGCTGCAGTGGGCTATGCGTTCATCAACGCCAATCCCCAGACCTGGGTCTCCCGGTCCTGCATGATGGCGGACTACGGGCTCTGGGCTTCCCCACATCCCGACATCGAGGTGGGACTCCTCCCGGGCAACAACGTGGCCTATCGGCGAGATATCCTCCTGCGGTATGGCGATCGGCTTGTCACGTTGCTGTCCCCGGACTTTGTGATCCACGAACGCCTCCGGCTCGACGGCTATCGGCTGTTTCTTGCGGGAACCGCGATTGCGTCCCATCAGAATCCCGAGGAAATGGGCTTTCTCCTCGCCGCCAACCACGCCTATTGCCGGGTGTTGGCAAGCCATCGCGCCCGAAGTCGATCTTGGGGCAGTGTCCGCCGGTGGGTCTACGCCCTGGGCGCCCCGCTGGGCGCTCCCGCGATCAAGATGGTCCGAACCCTGAGAATCCTCTCCCGCCGTCCCGGTATGCTCATGCGTTTCGCCGCGGCGTTGCCTGTCGTCGTTCCCACCCTCCTGTGGTCAGCCGTAGGTGAATCCCTCGGCTACGCCTTCGGCGCCGGCCGCTGCAAGGAAGAGTTCGAGGAGTATGAACTGAACCGATCCCGAGTCTGAGTCGAATGCCTGCAATCTCTGTCGTCCTCCCGGCGTACTTTTCACAGGCGACCCTCGGCCGCTGTCTTGCAGCACTGTGTGCCCAGTCCCGTCCTCCCGACGAGGTCATCGTGGTCAACAGCTCGAGCGATCCGGAGACGGCATCCGTTGTCGCCGGATTCCCCGGTGTGCGGCTGATCCAGAGTTCGTGTCGGCTCCTTCCCCATGCGGCCCGGAATCGGGGGCTTTGCGAAGCCATTGGAGATCTGCTGGTCTGCTCCGATCCCGACGTGGTGGCCGACACGAACTGGCTGGAGAATCTCGAGGCCGCCGTGGGCGAGGGGCATCCCTTGGTCGGAGGTGGAATGGCGATGCAATCCCATGCCGAGAACCGTCTTCAGGTTGCCGAGGCCATCCATCTGACGAAGTTCTGGTGGATACTCCCCTCTGGACCCCAGCGCCCCGTCTGGATCGTCCCAACCGCCAACAGCGCGTTCACCCGGGAGCTCTGGCATCGGGTTGGGCCTTTTCCCGAAGAGGTCTTCTGCGGGGATGCTGTGTTCTCCTGGAAGGCGGCGCGCGCCGGCTCGCCTCCGTGGTTTGTCCCTCGGGCTGTCGTGGCCCACGATCACGATGAGTCGGTCCTGGTGATGCGCACTCAGCGGTTTCGACGTGGAATCGAGTTTGCTCGGGAACGTGCCCGTTGGGAGCAATGGTCGCCAGTTCGCCGCTGGACGCAGAGCCTCGCGTCCCCATTCCGTATTGTTCGGGTTCTCAATCAGACCCGGGCCGCCGCCGAGGTTGCCGGATGGGGTCTGGCCTTCCGCCGATCCCTGCGTCTCCAGTTCCTTTTTCAGACTGCATGGGTGGCGGGTGAGGCCCGTGGTTGGCTCTAGATTCCCCTCTCGGATGGGAAGCCACCCGCCTCATGGCGGCCTCGAGGATTCACTGCCCAGAGGTCGCCCTCGATCACGCGATGGAGTACGCTGGTCGCCCATGATGACCGGGCCGACCCGCCAATCCCTGCAGGACCGCGAGAGCGATCTCGTCACCCGTCTGACCGGGCTTCGCGACCCGCAGGCCCGCTTCGCCTGGGCGGTGGAGCAGGCGCGGCTTCGACAGCCACTCCCCGATCCCCTGCGTCTCGACGCCTACCGTGTCCAGGGATGTCTGGTCCGACTCTGGCTTGTTCCGGAGTTTCGTGAGGGTCGCTGCTGGTTTCAGACCGATTCGGATGCCGTCACCCTGCGCGCGTTCAGCGGGATCCTGTGCGACATCGCCAGCGGCCTGCCACCGGAGGATCTGGTCGACTGGACCCCGGGATTCCTCGATCGACTCGGCCTCCTCCGACAACTCGCGGACAATCGCCGGGCGACGATCGGTCGGGTGGCCGATCTGATCCGCGGATTTGCAGCGGGACATCGTCCGGGTGGTGACGCGTCATGAATTCCGGTTCATCGCCAGCGAAGGAGTCGCCGGCCCCTGGCGGGCGGCTACGCTTCTTCGATGCTCACAATCATCTCCAGGACGAGCGGTTCCAGGGGCGCTGGGAGGAATTGGTGCACTCGGCGCGGTCGGTGGGTGTCGAGCGGATGGTGGTCAATGGGGCCTGCGAGGAGGATTGGCCCATGGTTGCGATGTTGGCCGGGCAGTTTCCGGAGGTCATTCCCAGCTTTGGCTATCACCCGTGGTATCTTGGGGAGCGGACCTCAGCGTGGCGGGAGACGCTGATCGGGTGGCTGGATGGGACCCCGGGTGCGGTGTTGGGCGAGGTGGGGTTGGACCGGTGGATGTTGGAGAATCCTGACCGGTGGCGACGGTATCGGCAGGGAGCGACGGCCTTTGCGGGGGAGCCGCCCGAATGGTCGCTCCAGGAATCGATGTTGGTCTCGCAGTTGGAGATCGCCGCGGCGCGCGGGTTGCCGGTCACGATCCACTGTCTCCGCGCGTTCGGCCGGCTGCTGGAGATCCTCGCGAGCGGACCGCATCCAGGGGCGGGATTCCTGCTCCACAGCTATGGCGGACCGGTGGAACTGGTCGATCGGTTCGTGGAGTTGGGCGGCTACTTCGGGTTCCCTGGCAGTGCTCTCGATCCCCGGAAGCAGCGTCAGCAGGAGGTGTTCCGTCGGATTCCGATCGAGCGTCTGTTGGTCGAGACGGATGCGCCCGACCAGATGCCGCCGGAGTCGCAACGTCCGTCTGTACTGACGGGACCGTCCGGGACTCTCCTGAACGTCCCGGCCAACCTGCCAGCGATCCATGCCGGCTTGGCCAGTCTGATTGGGGATTCACTGGAATCCCTCACCGAGCAGCTGGCTGGGAACTTCGACCGGCTCTTTGGTTCCTCATTGCCGTTGCGCGGCGGGACTGTTCGTTGACATCCCCGGGAGAAGTCCCCGAGAGGGTGGTTTCGGAAGCCGAAGGCTTCCATGGTTGCGTGATTGTGGGGCCGGTGGGTGATGCAGTGCCCTGCATCACTGGGCGCGGGAGCGCCCATCCCAAGGGAACCACTCCGCTGGGTTCCCATCTTCCCCGCGCGGGTGGGGTGGATCGGTGGGTTCAGCTGGGTGCCTTGAACGCTTCGCCGAGCCCGGAGCCCTGTGTTGAATGCCCTCCGTGGCAGGTCTAGCCCGTTGTCCCAATCAGCCGACTTGGGATTAGAGCGACCCGCCTCGCACGCCGAGTTTCCATCGGCTCTTGGACTTATGCCCAATGCCCTGCGTTCGGCGTCGGAGCAGCAGGGCGCAGTTCCACGACAGGAACTCCCGGAGCACGGGCACGGACATCAGGGGGCTGAATTCCGTGAAGTACCGGGGTGCCGCCGCCACCAGCTCCAGCTGCGTGTCGTTCCGGACGTGGGCCAGCATCCGTCCGATGTAGGTCGGGAAGAGGTTCCGGTGCGGATGATGGAAGCGCGCACGGGACGCCAGCCGATCATAGATGGCGGGTCCAAGGGATGTGCCCAGGTAGTGCCACGGGGAAAACTCGTGTCCACCCCAGGGTGAAAGCCAGTTGGTCCAGCTCAGGTAGAGCACCCCCTCCTCCGTCAGGATCTCGTGGGCTTGGGATAGAAACCTGTGGGGCTCTGCGAGGTGTTCCAGAACGTTCGAGCAGACGACGAGGTCATGGCGGCCGAGCGGTTGGAGTTCGTCGCGGTCCAGATTCACCTTTAGGAACGGGGCCCCCTGGATCTCGGGCATCAGTCCATTCGACTCGTCTGCATAGACCACCTGGATCCCGAGCCGGGAAAGCTCCCGTCCGAAGATCCCGTGTCCGCATCCGAGGTCGAGCGCGGCGCAGTCGGGCCTCTTTGGAATCCCCTTCGTCTGGAGCCACCGGATGGCATCGACGGCCTGGATGCGATAGAACTCCGGGTCGTCCCGATGGCGGGCGAAGCGCCAGAGCAGTTGGGGGAGGATCATGGTGTCCCGGGTTCTCCGACGGAGCGGTGGGTATCTTCTATTTGACCACCCGGAGCCGGAACCAGACCTCTTCTGGGGTCAGAAGGGTTGCCAGGAATCGTTCGAAGAGCACGGGTTCAAGGTTGATCGGGCCGTTGAGCCAGCGGAGCACGGCAAAGTTGGAGAAGTGGAACCGCTTGTCCTCGATGCGGAACCTTGCGGGGGAGCCGTAGTTGGTCCGGTGGCCGAGCTTCCATTTCTCGTAGAACCTGAGCGTGCGGCCCGAGATGTCCTCGTAGTTGTCGAAGCTCCGGATGCCAAAGGGGATCCGGTGGTCGGGTTCCGAGTAGAACTTGGTGCTCAGGAAGAAGGGGACCCGGACAACGATGAGGGCGCCGGGGCGGGAGATCCGCCAGAGTTCGGTCACAACGGCGTTGAAGTTGCCGAGGTGTTCGAGGATGTGGCTGCACAGGATCTCGTCGAAATGAGAGTCCGGGAACGGCCACGGGTAGCGATCGAGGTCGGTGAGGGTATTTCCTCCGTAGTCGACCCGGTCGAGGTTGACCCAACCGGGACGGACATCGAGGCCGCACCCGACGTTCAGGCGACGGGGTTCGGTGGGTGTGCCGGCGTGCGACATGTGCAGACGCTGCCCGGAAGGTGATGGAAAACCAATCCCCACTTCGGGATGGAGGGGCTCGGGTTTGAAGGCTCGCAGGATTTACTCCCCGAACGGATGGGGTTCGTTCAGCCTCCAGGACGCCGATGAGCCCCCGCGGTTGGATCTCTCCCTATTTCCTGACGCGTCACCTCCAGCGTCGGACCCTGCGTCGCGCCCTGGTGATGGCCCCCGCGACAGGATCGCTGATCGATGTGGGCTGCGGCCAGAAGCCCCATCGCGACCTCTTCACCGGGATCACCCGATACGAGGGCATCGACTTCGGTCGGTACTCCATCAACAAGGATTTCACCGCGGGAAAGCCCGACTTCGAGTTCCCGTCGGACTACACCCGGACCTGGGCGTTGCCGTTCGCAGATGCGAGCTACGACCATGCTGTGGCCTTCGAGGTCCTGGAGCATCATCCGGATCCGGCCAGGGCCTTGGCCCAACTGGCCCGGGTCGTGAGGCCGGGGGGGCATGTGTATCTGTCGTGGCCCTTCATCTTCCCGCTCCACGAGGAGCCGCACGATTTCTTCCGCTACACACACCATGCGATGGCCCGGTTGGCGGAGGGGGCCGGGCTGGAGGTCGTGGGCCAGTGGCGGACCGGTGGGACGGTGGCGGTCGTGATGACGTTGCTGACGGGGCAGCTGGCGATCGCCAACGAGACGGGTGGATTCCGGCGTCTGCTTGCCCTGGCCGCCTATCCCCCGTTCCTGCTGCTCCAGCACCTGATGGTCCCGTTTGCCCACCTGGGTGCGGAGACGGTGTTGTCATACGTCGCTGTGCTTCGCCGACCGGGATGATCCGAGGGGACCGCCGATCTGGGGCCGACGGGGCCGGATTGGAGGGATCAGATGGGGTTCCCGCCTTTCGAAAGGGTCCTGGACCCCATCTCGATGGCGTTGCGGATGAGTTCCTCGTAACGATCCACGACCGATTCGATCTCCATGGTGCCGAGGAACCGTCGTTCGGAGATTGGATCGAGGGGCTGGCGGAGGAGAGCGGGTGCGGCGAGGAGGGCCTGGGTCAGGCGATCCACGGTGATGCTGCGGTTCGCGGGGTCGGCATCGAACAGGACGGCCCGGGGATAACCCTCGAGAATCTCCGGGAGCCCGCCGCGTCGGGTGCCGACGACAACCCGTTGGGAGGCCCGTCCCTCCAGGACGGTCAGTCCGAACGGTTCATCCCACATGACGGGGCAGCATACGATCTGGTGGCGGGCGTACACCTCCGGCATGTCGAGATGGCTGCACGGCGGTTGGATCTGGATCCTCGGATCGGTTGCGGCGAGTTCCAGGATCTGTTGCTGGAGCGATCCTCGGAGACCCAGCACGGTCAACCGGTGGTCGGCTGGGAGTCTTCGGAAGGCCTCGACGAGAAGGTCGACCCCCTTCTCGGGGGAAAGCCTTCCGACGAACAGGTGCCGTGGGGCGTCCGAGGGCGAGGGTGGGGTGACCTTGCGGAATCCGTCGGGCACCGGGTTGTGGACCACGTGGATTGGCGGGTGATCCACCCCCAGCCAGGTTCGGGCAGAGCTGGCGACGTGGCGTGAGACAGCGGCCAGCCAGTCGAGGCCGCGAAGGTCGTCGGCCAGTGAACGATCTCTGAGCCGCGAAAGGGTCTGGAGAATCCGCTTCAGCACTGGGTTCATCACCCCGACCTCGACCTGTTGGGGAAGGGTGTCGTGCAGGGTGGTGCCACAGGGGATGCCGCCCTGTGCCGCGAGGGAGGCCGCGACCCGCAGGCCGAGGAAATCCTGGGACAGGATGAAGTCGTAGGGGCTGGACTGGCGGGTCAGTGAGATGGCCTTGCCCAGGAAGTGGCGGTCGAACCCGCGGTTGTTCAGGAAGAGCAGGACCTGTCGGAGCCGGTCCAGGTGAGGTCGGAACCCAGGAGGTGCCGGCATCCGCAACACCGTGCCGGGTTGAGTCTCGGTGCACCCGTCCAAGCAGAGGACATCCACTGAGTGGCCCCGTTCGCGGAGGTGTTCTGCGAGGAGTCGGGCGACGATCACGCCCCCGCCGGCCGGAGCCTCGTAGAAATACGAGACGATCAGGAGGCGCATGGGGCGGATTCCTCGGGCCGACGGGGACGTCCGGTGGGAAGATTCCGAAGGACCTGGTCGACGATCACCGGCCAGTCGAAATGCTGCTGGTAATGGGACCGACCGGCGGCGCCGAGATGCTGTCGACGGGCCGGATCCGCGAGCAGGCCTGCCACGGAGGATACGAAGCCCTCGCGATCGTCGATCCGGCTGAGTGCGGCCCAGTCGGCCTTGGCCAGGACTCTTCCGGTGCAGTGGCCGATGGTCGAGGCTACGGCGACACCATGGCCGAGGCCGGCCATGATGCTTCCCCGGCGTTCCGAGATCCCGTCGATGAACGGCAATGCGAGGACATCGACGGCGGACAAGGCGTGGGATGCGGCCTCTTCGGGCAGGTATCCGAGCGCCCGGAACCGGCCGGTCAGGTGGGCGGGGACGGAGATCGAAGGAGAGGCTCCGATGACAACGAATGCCGTCTCCAGTCCCCGCCGGTGGCTCTCCTCCCAGCACCCAAGGATCCAGTCCAGCTGCTTGCTGGGGTTCAGGGTCCCGAAGTAGGCGAGTACGGGGATTTCTGGGGGCAGCCCCAGTTCCTGCCTCCACCGGGCCCTGTGGTTTTCGGGCGTCGGGGCCACAGGGATGTTGCAGGGGGACGGCAGGGTAAAGAGCTTGCTGGCGATCTCGGGCTTCCGATGGCCCCAGTCTTCCACCCAGCGGCTGCAGCCGATCGGGACGATGTCGGCGTGTCTCAGGATGGCGGACCACTGGCGTCTCTGGTTCCAGACATACCAGGCCCTCACCGGATGCCACGACGGGTCCGCAATGATCTCGTGGGCCAAGACCATCTGGGGGTGCCCCTGTTGGGCGAGCTCGGCGATGAGGTGGGGCAGGGTCCAGTTGACGCCGCCTCGGCCATACATGTGGGGGACGTACTGCCAGAGAATCTGGGTTTCCCTCGGAATCCGGGCGAACTCCGCGCGCAGCCCACGGAGGTCATGCCAACTGCGGGCTGCGGGCCGGACGCTGAAATCCGATTGCGGGTCGGCCCCGGGAGAGGTGAGGACGGTGACCGGACGATGTCGGGCGAGACCACGGGCCAGAAGGAGGGTGTGGTCGGCCAGCCCTCCGCGTTTTGGGGGCAGCAGGTCCGAGACGACGAGGATCGGGCGGCTCACGATGACCCTGGATGGAATCCCATCCCCGGGTGGGTCGCCAGCAGGATCCGGCCCCGTGTCGGGCCTGTGGAGAAGGGATTGGCTTCCGAACAATCGCTTGTCCAGGACGACATCCTGTGTGCCCATTCTCGGGGAACGTAGTCCTACGATATGAGAACATTGATCACGGGCGGGGCGGGATTCATCGGGAGTCATCTGTGCACGGCATGCCTGGAGCTCGGGGAGGTCCGGGTCCTGGACGATCTCAGCTCCGGCGATCGGAGCCTGTTGCCGACCTCGGGGGTGGACTTCGTGCAGGCCTCGATCCTGGATCCGGATGCGGTGGCCCGCGTGATGGAGGGGGTTGATTGGGTTTTCCATCTGGCGGCGTTCATCAGCGTTCCGGCGTCGATGGAGGATCCGCTGGCGTGTGCCCAGGCCAACGTGATCGGCCTGCTCCAGGTGCTCGAGGCGGCGGAGAAGGCCGGGGTGCAGCGCCTGGTCCTGGCGAGTTCCGCGGCCGTGTACGGGGAGAATCCCGAGAATCCCAAGTGCGAGTCGGCAGGGGCCGATCCGAGGAGTCCGTATGCCGAGACGAAATGGGCGGGGGAGTTCTATTGCGACCTGTTCCAAAAGCGCGGCCGGTTGAGCACGGTCTGTCCCCGGTTCTTCAACGTCTTCGGGCCCCGACAGCGTCCTGACAGCCCCTACGCGGCGGCTGTCCCGAGGTTCATCGAGAGGGCCCTGGCCGGACAACCGCTGGTGATCCACGGCGACGGCGGTCAGACCCGGGATTTCGTGGCGGTGGAAGACGTCGTCGGGGCCCTCGTCCACCTGGCCCGCAACCGGGATTTGAGTGGCCCGTTCAACGTGGCCTCCGGGACGACCCTGTCGGTCAATGCCCTGGCCGATGCAATCATTCGCATCTCGGGTTCCAGCAGCCAACGGGTCCATGCCGAGCCCCGGCTCGGGGATGTCCGTCATTCAGCGGCGTCGATCGACCGCTTGCGGGCCACAGGATGGCAGCCACGCCACGACTTGGATTCGGCCTTGGCGCGGTCGATCGACTGGTATCGTCGACGGATGGCCCAGGTGGCGGCCTAGGGCTTGTGTCCTCGGGTTCCGCCCTTGGGGTGGTGCCGAGAGGGGAGGGTGGCGGTGCGCCGCGGCGCGCTGGAGAGCCCGATCGCCGACAGGAGGAGGAACATCACCACGAGCGAGGTGATCTGGAAGGGGAGATCGAACTTGGCGTGGATCAGGATCCCGAGCAGCGAGAGTGCCAGCAGTGCCGTGAATTCCCTCGGCGCCTGGATCCCGCGGCCGGTGGACCAATGGGCTGGGAGCATGACGAGGAGGGCCGCGACGAGTCCGACTCCGGCCCAGCCGAGGTTGATCCGGGTCTCCAGCCAATCGTCATGGACGAACCCCTCCCAGGTGTCTTCCGGGCTCGTCCGGTAGAGTCCGTTCAGACCGGTGTAGGACTCGGCCCCGAGGCCCCAGAATCCGGCCTCGTCGGCCATCCGATGGGCGACCTCGTAGATGGCGAGGCGGTTGGACATCTTGTCCTCGAACACGGTCAGAAACCGTCTTTGGAGGTCCTCTCCCCCCAGGAACCATCCCCCTGAGAGGGTGATGAGGAAAAGGGCTGCAGCGATGATGCGTCCGGTCCTTCCGGAGCGCCCCTGGGCTATGGCCAGGATGAGCAGTGTCCCGCCGAGGAGTCCCAGGGTGATGAGGACACCCCCTCGGCTGGTGGCGAGGATCGGGCATGCGGCGAGCAGAACCGTGCAGGGCAGCAGGATCATGCTCGGGTCGTTGCCCAGCTTGGCCCGACGCTTGTCCGAAGTGATCGAGCGTTCCCGTAGGGACCACCAGAACCCGAGGCACACCGGCCAGACCAGGTTGAAGTATTGCGCGCCGTTGGCCCGGTAGGGATAGGAACCCCAGATGGCCTGGGATTCGTGCATCAGGGGAAACTTCACGAGCCAGAGAACCTTGTTGGACGATCCCTCCAACCGGTGGGCGATGGCGACCAGCGCCAGGACGGCGCTGCTGATGCAGAGGGTCCAGAGGAACTGTCGAACCCGGGCGGTCGGGAAGATCCCTTCCAAGGAGTCGTGGCGTTCCCGACGAGTCTTGGTGGTCACCCAATCCCGGGTGGCCCAGAAGATCAGGGCCCAGCTCGCATACCGAAGGAGTCCCCAGAAGGACCGCACCGCGTCATACGAGGAAGGCAGCCATGGGATCGGCGTCCGCTCCCGGTACTCGAGCGCGGGTCCGACATCGGTGAACACCACGTTGGCCCGACCATTCAGCCATGCAGTCAGGACAATCCCGAGCAGGAGCAGGGTCAGGGACGCGAAGACGCGCACAATCCAGCGAGCGGGTCCACCATGTTCCACCCACCGGTCCGGGTTGTAGTCCTCCCGCCAGCGGACGATCCATTTGACGACCAGGAGCAGCCCGAGGGTGTAGCCCACGACGGTTACCGTGTGGACGGCCCAGGCCACGGTGCAGCCGAAGGCCCAGGGAGCAAAGACCACCAAGGCAAGGATCAGGATCCCTGAGAGGGTGTCGGCGATCCGATAGGCTGCAGGGGTTCGGTGGGAATCCACAATGGGTCTGGGTTGGGTGTGCCTGGAGCAGCAGCAGTCGGGGCTGTCAGGCTTCGAGGCGTTGGAGAAGGCGCTGGTGGATGTTCCCGAAACCCCCGTTGCTGAAGATGCAGACCACGTCGCCGCTGCGGGTCTCGGTCACGAGGTGGTCCAGGATCGAGTCGACCGTCGGAAGGTACGCTGCGGGCTTGCCGGTGAGCCGGAGGTCCTCCATGAGCTTCTCCGGGTTCAATCGCTCGGAGGGCGACAGCTGCTCGAGCCGGGCCACCTCGGCGACGACCACGGCGTCGGCTCGTTCCAGGGCGTCCACCAGCTCGTGCTGGAAGAGGTTGCGTCGGGTGGTGTTGGAACGGGGTTCGAAGACCGCCCAGAGGCGTCGTCCCGGATAGCGGATCCGCAGCGCCCGCAGCGTCTCGCGGATCGCCGTAGGGTGGTGTCCGAAGTCGTCGACCACCGCGATGCCCCGTACCTCGCCCCGGGTCGTCATGCGCCGCTCCACACCCCTGAAGGTGGCGAACCCGGCCTGGATCTGGGCGTCGGTCAGTCCGCAGTGCCGCGCGCAGGCGGCGACGGCCAGGGCGTTGCGGACGTTGAGTTCCCCGACCATCGGGAGGTCGAACCGGGAGCCCGCGATCTGGAATTCCGAGGATTCGGCCTTGAGGTGGATCCCGTTGGCGCGGATGTCGTTCGAGCCGCCGAGGCCAAAACGCTTCACCGGGCAATGGGACACGCCGAGGAGCGGAGCAAGGTTCGGCTCGTCGCCGTTGGCCAACAGGAGGCCGTTCCTCGGGATGAGGTGGATCAGGCGCTTGAACGACAGTTGGATGTCCTGGAGCGAGCCGAAGATGTCGGCATGGTCCATCTCCAGGTTGTTCACGATCGTCACCTCGGGCAGGTAGTGGATGAACTTGCTTCGCTTGTCGA
>SXGQ01331213.1_pt1 | contig 13236 bp, 10 predicted proteins | sample 3178371 | NCBI WGS metagenome assembly SXGQ01 (sample SAMN11356859, study PRJNA531348) | freshwater metagenome | isolation source: freshwater sample F1-20 | place: China: Fuxian Lake, Yuxi | collected 2017-12-25
GCCAAGTTTTCTGGGTTCACAATCGTGTCAAGACAATTGAAGATCGCGCACGAACGCTTCGCCAACTTGTGCCTGAGGCGCGCATTGCCGTCGCGCACGGACAAATGGACGAAGCAATACTCGAACGAACCGTTCAAGATTTCTGGGAAGGCATATTTGACGTCTTGGTGTGCACAACAATCATCGAGAGCGGCATCGACATGCCCACCGTGAATACGCTCGTCGTCGAACGCGCCGATCTGCTCGGCCTTGGTCAGTTGCACCAACTTCGTGGACGTGTCGGTCGCAGCGGACAACGAGCATACGCATACTTATTTCATCCGCGTGATCGCGCATTATCAGAAGATGCTTACGAAAGATTACGCACGATTGGCGAAGCAACCGAACTTGGTAGTGGTTTCAAGATTGCAATGCGCGACCTCGAAATTCGCGGTGCGGGCAATTTGCTTGGCGAGGCACAAAGCGGTCACATCGCCGCAGTTGGCTACGACCTTTATTGTCAACTCGTCACCGAAGCAGTCGCCGAGATGAAGGGCGAAGTTCCGCAAGTTGTAGTTGAACTAAAAATTGATGTTCCGATTACTGCGTTTTTGCCAAACGACTATGTTTCAAAAGAAGAAATGCGTCTCGACGCATACCGACGACTTGTTGCCGTTAAGTCGCATGCCGACGTCGAAGATATTCGCAATGAATGGCAAGACAGATATGGCGAACTGCCAGATCAGGCCAAAGCACTGCTTGTAGTTGGCTCGCTGCGAGCAGAATGCCATCGACTCGGTTTACGCGAGATCGTCGTCGCCGACAATCGAGCCCGGCTCGCACCGATCAATCTCAAAGCCAGCGAGTCGATGCGCCTTGTGCGCTTGTCGCCGACTGCCACATATCGAGAGCAAACTGGCGAACTCAACATCGCGATCCCACGCGGACAAGACGCGGCAACATATTTAGTTGGGTTCATGCAAGAGCTTGTAGAACTATAAGAACTAGTGTGAATGCGATGAAAAACAATTCTTTGGCCGTTAAATCTGCTCTGCTCGCAGCATTGGCAATTTTTGCCGCAGGGTGCGGAGCAACATCGAACGCCGCAGCCGAAATCAACGGTCGAAAAATTTCACGTGACGAACTTGAAAAAACAGTCACCGAATTAAGTGCTGCCGGCCAAACACCAGTCGTCGATGGCGAAGTTGACGGAGAAACAGTGCGCAGCATTCTCTCGGCACTCGTGCAAGGTGCGGCCACCGACCAAATGCTTAAACAATATGACGAAGAAATAACACAAGCCGATCGCGAATCGATCAGCGCCAAAATCGCCGAAAGCACCGACACATCGACATACACGCAACATCTAAAAGATTTGATTGTCGAACTCAATGCCGGCACTCTCGCGCTCACCCGAATTAAATCACCAGACGCAAAAAAAGCCGCCGAGATGTACGACAAAGCGCCGGGTTCTCTGGGCGTTCTTTGTGTGCGACACCTCGTTGTCAAAACCGAGGCGACCGCTAATGAAGCCTTGACCAAGTTCAACGATGGCGTCGAGTTTGCTGAACTCGCTGGCGAGTTTTCAACCGAACCAAATGCCAAAGAGTCAGGTGGCGCACTTGGCGGCCCCGACAGTGCCTGCATTACTTTGGCCGAATATCAAAGCGGCTTTGACGCCGACTTTACGGCTGGTGCACTGCTTGCCAAGCCTGGCGTTGCTTACGGCCCGGTTAAATCAAGTTTTGGCTATCACGTTATTTATGTGCGTCCGTTCACTGAAGTCTCAGAAGACATTTCGAAACTCTTGGCAACAAACGCTGGGGTGAACTTGTTGACTGGCTTCATTGCGACCTCAAAAATCAAAGTTGACTCTGCATACGGCGTCTGGAACGCAGCCCGCGGCGGCATCGTCGCTAGTTAATCGATCATTGTTGATTAGCGCATGACAGCGCACATAAAAATAGTTGGCCTCGGCCCAGGTTCTGACGATGCAATCACTACGCAAACGCTGCGCGAAATCGAAAATTCGACGCATTGTTTCATTCGCACCACAAGACACCCAAGTGCACACCTCGTAAGAGACGCAACAAGTTTTGACGCCGAATACGAAAAACACGACAAGTTCGAAGATGTCTACCAAGCAATCGCCAACAAATTAATTTCTGCCGCAGTGCAGCATCAAGAAATCTTGTACGTAGTGCCGGGCTCACCACTCGTGCTTGAGCACACTGTGCAACTTTTGCTGCAAAACAAAGCGGTGACTACAACTGTTGTGCCGGCGATGAGCTTTCTTGACGTCGTTTGGAGCGCACTTCAGATTGACCCCGTCGATGCGGGTGTTCGAATGATCGACGGACATCGATTCGCCGAACTTGCGGCCGGGCAAACTGGGCCGCTACTTGTTGCTCAATGCCACGCCAATTGGGTGATGTCAAACATCAAGTTGGCACATGAGTCTGCGAACGGCGACGAACCAGTTATCATTTTGCATCATCTCGGACTTGACGATCAAAAAATTGTTCATACGACGTGGCAAAACCTCGACCGCGAAATCGAACCCGATCATCTGACATCTATTTACATTCCGAAACTTGCAGAACCGATTGCCGGCGAGATGGCCAAGCTGCATACACTCGCCCGCACATTGCGCGAACAATGTCCGTGGGATGAAAAACAAACCCACGACTCACTTGTGCGTTATCTGATCGAAGAAACTTACGAAGTGGTTGATGCAATCAGTGCGCTCGACCCCGACGATCAATCAACAGACGAAAAGTTCATCGAAGAACTAGGAGATCTGCTTTATCAAGTTGAATTTCACGCAACCATCGCCGAGCAACAGGGTCGTTTCAGCATCGCTGATGTCGCCCGCTCGATTCACGACAAACTCGTTCGTCGCCACCCACATGTATTCGGTGATGTACACGCTGAAACAGCCGACGCGGTCGTCACAAATTGGGATGCAATAAAGCAACAAGAGCGTGGCGAGGTCACCGAAAAATCAGTCTTTGAGGGCGTGGCAAGTTCGTCGCCGTCGTTGATGTATTCGACCAAACTGCAAAAACGTGCCGCTGAGTTTGGGTTTGACTGGCCAGATAGCAAAGGCGCATCAGACAAAATCACCGAAGAGCTCGGCGAATTACGCAAAGCCGTCGAGTCAAAACAAGACGCAAACGAAATCGCACTAGAGCTCGGTGATGTGTTGTTTAGCGTCGTGAATTTGTCACGACATCTAGGTATTGACGCCGAAACTGCATTGCGCTCGGCTGCTGAAAAATTTCGCAGTCGTTTTCAAAGTGTCGTCGCTCTCGCTGAGCAAAGAAAACTCGACCTCGCAAAGTGTTCACTAGCCCAACTTGACGAACTTTGGGAAACCGTAAAACAAAATCACTAAGAGTTAAGCGCCCGAAAGTGCGGCTTCAAATTGGTGCGACTAATGTAGAAGCCGATGGCATCGATCAAAAGAGTTCATGCCCGCGAAGTGCTCGATTCGCGCGGCAATCCAACAGTTGAAGTTGAAGTAACTCTTGAGTCAGGCTCATTCGGCCGAGCGATTGTGCCGTCAGGTGCCTCGACAGGCGAACATGAAGCCGTCGAACTGCGTGATGGCGGCAGTCGTTATCTAGGCAAGGGCGTTTCAAACGCCGTAAATAACGTCAACACCGAGATCGCCAAGTTATTGATTGGCCAAGATGCGAGCGACCAAAAAAATGCCGACAGCAAAATGATTTCGCTCGACGGCACACCAAACAAATCTCGCCTAGGTGCAAACGCAATTCTCGGTGCAAGCCTCGCCGTCGCCCACGCAGCGGCAGCCGACAAAAAACTTCCGCTTTATAAATCTGTCGGTGGTAATGACGCCGTGATGATGCCAGTGCCGATGATGAATGTAATGAACGGTGGTGTTCATGCTGACAACAACATCGACTTACAAGAATTCATGATCATGCCCGTTGGCGCTTCAAGTTTTAGCCAAGCATTGCAATGGGGTGTCGAGACTTATCACACACTCAAGTCATTGTTGAAAGCAAAAGGTCTGTCGACTGCGGTCGGCGATGAAGGTGGCTTCGCACCAAACTTGGCGAACAACGAATCAGCAATCGAATTTTTAGTCGACGCAATCGTCAAAGCAGGTTTCAAACCAGGCAAAGACATTTCGATTGCTCTCGACCCGGCAATGAGCGAAGTTTATAAAGACTCGCGCTATCACCTCACAGGCGAAAACAAAGTTTTAACCAGCGATGAACTCGTAAATTGGTGGTCGCAATTAGTTGCTCGCTACCCCATCGTGTCAATCGAAGATGGCATGGCCGAAAATGACTGGGATGGTTGGAAGATGTTGTCAACATCTCTTGGTTCTCGAGTGCAACTTGTTGGCGATGACCTTTTTGTCACCAACCCCAAGCGACTTCAAATAGGCATTGATAAAAAAACAGCGAACAGTGTGCTGATCAAGGTCAATCAGATCGGCACTCTCACCGAGACATTAGAGACTGTTGCACTCGCAAATGCGAACCGATACACAAGTGTGATGAGTCATCGCAGTGGCGAAACTGAAGACTCGACGATTGCCGATCTCGCCGTGGCGACAAACTGTGGCCAAATCAAAACTGGTGCGCCAGCGCGAAGCGACAGGGTCGCAAAATACAATCAGTTGTTGCGCATTGAACAAGAACTTGGTTCGCGCGCTAAGTATCCATCATTGTTTGGGCACTCCACCAAATAACTCACTTTGCAAGCTTGCGGAGGCAAGAATAGAGATGTGAGCCCGACAACCGAACGACGCAATGGTGGCTCGCGTCGCAGCAGGTTTGCGATTATGCCCGTCGGTATATTTTTTATCGGCGCAGTGCTTTTAGCCCTATTTGTTATTCCGATGCGCACCTGGACTCAACAGCGAACTGGCGTGGCCGAAAAAAGTCAGCAGTTCGCCGCATTTGAAGACATCAACGATGCACTACAAGAAGAAGTTGACGTGCTGAAAACTCCTGAAGGCGCTCAAGAGGCGATCAGGTCGTCATTGGGTTATTTGCTACCAAGTGAAAAGCGTGTACCGATGCTTGACATGCCCCGCGCCACTGCAAACTTGCCAGATAGATGGCCTTACACGGTTGTTGTAAACATTTTGCAGGTGCGATCAGCGCAAGCAATTCGCAATAGTGGCGTTGAAATTTTGAATCCGCTTCAGCCATAACCGCCCAAATCGTATAGATTCAATTCGCTGTATTAATTGAGAGGAAATTGTGGCTGGAAGCATTCTGGGCAATCGCGTTCTACGCAAAGAAGACCCAAAATTTTTAACATCGGGTGGCAAATACATCGAAGACTTGAACGATGAGCCACTTTTCGCTGGCGCACTTCATGTCACATATGTTCGTTCGACCGTCGCGCACGCAAAACTCACAAAAATAGATCTGTCAGATTGCAAAGCTTCACCTGGGGTCGTCGCTGTGTTCACAGCCCAAGACCTCAGGCTTGAAGAAGAGCCTTCGAATTTCAACCATGCTGCTAAACGCGCACATCTAGCAATCGGCAAAGTGCGATGGGTTGGCGAACTAATCGCCGCAGTCATTACCGAGCGCCCCGACCAAGGCGAAGACGCGATCGAACGAGCCGTTATTGAATACGAAACTCTCGAACCGCTAACTGATGTCGAACAAGCGATGAATAGCAAGACACTGATTTACGAAGAATGCGGCACGAACATAGTGATGGGCACAGTCGAAATGGGCATGCCCGACAACACCGGTGACGAGTTGTTCAAAGATTGTGAAGTTGTCGTCAAAGGTCGATTCATGAATCAACGAGTTGCCCCGTGCCCACTCGAAGCGCGTGGCTCAGCAGCAACTTGGCTAGACGGCCGACTTCACCAGTGGATCTCAACTCAACATGCCCAAGGCGTGCGCAACGATGTTGCGAAAGCCAACAAGATCGATGCTGAAAAAATTCGCATCATCACCCCAGACGTAGGTGGCGGTTTCGGCGCAAAAATTAGTGCCTATTCAGAAGAACTTTTGCTTGGCAATATTGCAAAGCACGTCGGTAAACCAGTGCGATGGCGTGAAACGCGAAGTGAATCAATGATCAGCTTGGGTCACGGTCGAGCCCAACTGCAATACATCACAATCGGTGGCACAAAAGCGGGCCGAGTGACTGCATATCAGTTGAATGCAATTCAAGACTCTGGTGGTTGGGTTGACGTTGGCACTGTGCTTGCCCAGTTCATGACTCGCCCGATGTCGCAAGGTGTTTACGACATCGAAAAAATGGAGTGCCGAACAACTTCGGTTGTCACAAATACGGCGCCAATTGTCGCCTACCGTGGCGCTGGTCGACCTGAAGCCACAGCGGCGATCGAACGCGCAATAGATCTCTTTGCCGCAGAGATCGGCAAAGACCCCGCCGAAGTTCGTCGCATCAATCTGATTCCAAAATTTATGGAGACGCATAAAACAAAAATTGGTCATACCTATGATGTTGGCGACTACGGTGCTGCGCTTGAAAAAGCGATGACAGTTGCCAAATATTCTGAAGCACGCGCCGAGCAGGCCGAGCGTCGCAAACGCGGTGACAAAGTACAACTCGGCATCGGCGTAAGCGTCTATGTCGAAATCACTGGTGGTGTTGACCCAATGCAAGAGCACGCCAAGATCACCATCTTGCCGAACGGACGAGCAGTCGTCTACACAGGTACATCACCGCACGGCCAAGGGCATGTCACTTCGTGGGCGATGATCGCCAGCAGCGAAACTGGCATCGACATCGCTGATATCGACGTCGTCTGGGGCGACACCGATCTTGTGCCAAGTGGCGGCGGCACGATGGGTTCACGCTCGTTGCAACAAGGTGGCGCTGCAGTACAAAAAGTTTCGATTGAGTTAGTCGATGAGGCACGCAAACTTGCGGCTCAACTGCTTGAAGCAAACGAGAGTGACATCGTGCTCGACAAGTCGACTGGCGCTTTTCATGTTGCGGGCACACCATCGATTTCTAAGTCGTGGTCTGACGTCGCAAAAGCCACCGATGCAAAATCGGGTATGAGTCACGACGGTATTTTCGTCGCGAACTCAGCGACGTTTCCGTTTGGTGCACACATCGCGATAGTTGAAGTCGACACCGAAACGGGTCAAGTGAAACACCGTCGTCACATCGCCTGCGACGACGCCGGCAAAGTCGTTAATCCACTTATTTTGGATGGTCAAATTCATGGCGGCATTGCCCAAGGCACGGCTCAAGCGTTACTTGAAGAGTTTCGTTACGACAGCGACGGCAATCCGTTGACAACAAATTTTGCCGACTACACGTTTGTCTCGGCTGTCGAACTGCCGAGCATCGAGGTTGTTCACATGGAGACACCAACTTTTGTTAACCCACTTGGCGCAAAAGGCATCGGCGAGTCAGGCACGATTGGTTCGACCCCAGCAGTTCAATCTGCAGTTATCGATGCACTATTGCATCTCGGTGTTCGTCACATCGATATGCCGACAACTCCAGAACGGGTTTGGTCAGCAATCGCGAACGCCTCTGCTTAAGTTTCTAAGTCACAACTGAGTAATCTGTTGCAGTGAACAACTCGCCGATTATCGCCGAAAACCTGGTTCGTCACTTCGGTGATGTACACGCCGTCAAAGGCATAAATCTCGAAGTTAAAGCAGGCGAAGTTTTTGGTTTTCTTGGACCCAACGGCGCAGGCAAAAGCACTGCTGTGCGCATGTTGACAACCTTGTTGCGACCAACTTCGGGCACTGCTCGCGTCGCAGGTTTTGACGTTGTAAAACAAGCCGACCAAGTGCGTCGCAATATTGGTGTGGCGCTACAAGACGCAGCAATTGACCCATTAATGACGGGCGCCGAGTTGCTCGCGTTGCAAGCAGTGCTCTATGGCATTCCGTCATCGTCACTTAAAAAACGTTCTGACGAATTGCTCGAGCGCGTCGGTCTCACGGCTGCAGCTTCGCGTCGTGTTTCGACATATTCAGGCGGCATGCGACGCCGACTCGATTTGGCTCTCTCTTTACTTCATCAACCAACTGTTTTGTTTTTGGATGAACCTACGACTGGTTTAGACCCGATGAGCCGACTAACGCTTTGGGAAGAAGTGCGTCGCCTCAATCGTGAAGGCACAACCGTGATGTTAACGACGCAATATCTTGAAGAAGCAGATCAACTCGCCGACCGAATCGCAATTATCGATCACGGCAAAATTGTTCGCGAAGGTAAACCTGCCGATCTAAAAGCCAGCGTTGGCGCACCGACATTAATTATCAACACGAACATTGACCAGGTCGAAAAAGCAAACGCAGTGCTCAGCACTTTCGGCGATCTGCGACCTGGTGCAGAAGGTGCACTCGGCGTCGGCTTGCGAGGTGGCGCATCTCAAGTAACCGAGGTCGTGCGCAAACTTGATGAAGCCGGTGTGCACGTTCAGCATCTTGAAATCAACGAGCCGAGCCTCGACGATGTTTTCGCAGAAGCAACTGGCTATCGACTCGAAGGCGCAGACAACGCGCCATCTGCTGGCGACAACGGCGACGAAGAGCCAAAAAAGAAAAAACGCCGAGGACGAAAGTGACTATTGCCGCCGCAGTTATAAGCGACGCTTCAGTTCAGCGTTCAACATCGACCGCAATTCGCCAGACTCTGGCATTAGCCAAACGCTCGACCCTCGAGCTATTTCGTCAGCCAGCACTCGTCGTGCCGAGCCTTGTGTTTCCGTTGTTCTTTTCTTTTTTGGGCAACTCGTCATTCGGCAAGACAACATCTCTGCCGGGGTTTCCAAAAGTCAACTCATATCTTCAGTTTCAACTTGCGGGCACGATTACCCAAGGTGTGTTGTTTGGCTCTGTAACTGGCGCTGCCGCACTGGCAACAGATATTGAAAATGGTTTCTTTGATCGGCTTCTTGCGTCACCCACTTCGCGACTCTCGATTTTGTTTGGGCGACTTGCAGGCAGCACACTTTTCGGCGCACTCGAAACTGCGGTTTTCGTCTTGGTTCTTTTGCCCTTTGGTGCAGATGTCTCGGCTGGGTTGCCCGGCATCATCGCGATGGTCATCAGTGGTGCGTTGATCGCCCTTGCAGTTGGCGCATTGATGTCATCAGTGGCTCTCAAGACTGGTTCGGCCGAAGCCGTGCAAGGCACGTTTCCTTTGCTGTTTATCTTGTTGTTTTTCTCGAGTGCATTCTTTCCGCGCGAGACAATGAGTGGTATCTATAAAACAATTGCCGGCTTAAACCCGATTTCACATTTAGTCGAAGGTCTTCGCGCACTCTCACTTGAAGGTTTCAGTGTCTCAGCAACTGCGCGAGCAATCTTGGTGCCGCTTGCTATTGCAATAGTTGCTTTGATCATCGCCAGCAGACAACTCAATGCCCGACTGCGAGCAAACTAACGATGAGCACCACCGCAAATGCAGTTTCGACAACTTTGTCGACGCACGACATGCACTCGACAACAATGCGCAGTTCGTGGCAACTTGTAAAACGCAGCCTGATCAACACTCGTCGTCTGCCGTCTGCGTTCTTTCCGACACTCGCAATGCCTATTTTTAATATGATTTCATTCTCTGGCACTTTTTTTGCCCTGACAAGACTTCCTGGCTTTCCAACAGATCGGTCAGTCAATTGGTTCATGCCGCTCGGTTTGGCGATGGGTGCCGCATTCAGCGGTGTTGGTCTCGGGTTTTCACTTATCCGTGATCTTGAGAATGGTTTTTACGATCGCTTGCGCATGTCACCCACATCACGCACATCGCTAATCGTCGGACCAATTCTTGCAACATGGATTCGTGTCACAATCGTGACGCTAATTGTTTTCGGCGTCGGCACACTTCTCGGCGCACGACCAACAGCCGGCGTACTGAGTTATCTGTGCTCATGGATCGCAGCAATCGGTATCTCGACAATCGGTGCCGGTTGGGGTCTGGGTCTTGCGTTTCGGTTTCAAGACATGCGTGGCGCAGCGATCATGCAGATGTCAATTTTCTTGACGATGTTTTTATCGACTGCACAAGTGCCGCTATATGTAATGACCGGTTGGTTGCACACAGTTGCACGCATCAACCCGATCACAAATATTTTTCGCCTGTCACGATCGGGCTGGGTCAACGCAACCGACCCCGGGTATATGAGTTGGTCGAACAGTTACGGCGGCTTGATTGCCATCGCCGCACTAAGCGCTTTAACGGTGATTTTCGCCTTACGCAGTCTGCAAAAGATAGATAATTAACCCAATTTGTGCGGTCGTGCCCTTCGGGGGCATGATTGCCTACAGGGGTAAGCGTTCGGCAATGGCGCCGAACCAGATATGGGGGTTGAAGATGAAAGTTTCAATCACGGTTAACGGCAAAGAACATCATGGCGATGTTGAGCCAAGAACTTTGCTGGTGCACTACATCCGCGAGGTGATTGGCCTAACCGGCACAAATGTCGGTTGCGACACTTCGAGTTGTGGTGCTTGCACGATTCACATGAACGGTGAAGCAGTAAAGAGTTGCACAATTTTGGCAGTGCAAGCAGATGGTGCGAGCGTGACCACGATCGAAGGATTGGCACGCGACGGCGTGATGCATCCGATGCAAACAGCATTCATGGAGAATCACGGTCTCCAATGCGGCTACTGCACACCTGGCATGGTGATGGCGGCAATCGGTTTGCTGAACGAAAACCCGAAGCCAACCGAAGAAGAGGTTCGCATGGGTCTTGAAGGCAACTTGTGTCGTTGCACTGGCTATCACAACATCGTCAAATCTGTACTCGCCGCCGCGAGCGCAAAGTAAGAGGGCGCCATGACTATCACCGAGAACAAACCAACCAACATCATCGGCACACGGTTGTTGCGCCGTGAAGACCCGCCACTATTAACTGGCGAAGCGAAATTCACAAATGATTTGAATATTCCAGGTGCTTTGCATTTGTCAGTTCTACGATCACCTTATGCACACGCAAGAATTAAATCAATCAATGTTTCGGCTGCACTAAAAATCGCTGGCGTTGTTGCCGTGTACACAGGCAAAGATCTGCAAACAGCGTGGGCAGCGCCAATGCCTTGCGCATGGCCTGTTACTCCAGACATGAAGAATCCGCCGCACTTTCCGCTAGCGATCGACAAAGTTAACTATGTCGGCGACGGCGTTGCTGCAGTGCTGGCCACAAATGAAACTGCGTCGCGTGACGCACTAGATGCAATCGATGTCGAGTACGAGCCGCTGCAGGCAGTTGTCGATCTCGAAGATGCACTAAGCGACAAGAACGTCATTCACAAAGACCTCGGCACTAACCAGAGCTACACCTGGCCGCTTCTTGTTGAAGAGACACCTGGTTGCGTTGAAGAAGCATTCAAGAAAGCCAAATACAAAATCAAAGAGCGCTACGTTCAACAGCGCTTGATTCCGATGGCGATGGAGCCTCGCGCAATCGCCGCAGTGCCACAGCCATTTGGCGGAGACATCACCCTCTATTCATCAACTCAGATTCCACACATTTTGAAGGTGATGACTGCACTCACTCTCGGCATACCCGAGCAACAAGTGCGAGTTGTCGCGCCAAGCGTGGGTGGCGGTTTCGGTTCAAAACTTGATGTTTACGCCGAAGAACTCTTGTGCATGGCACTCGCCCGCAAACACAGCACACCTGTGCGCTGGGTCGAAGAACGTACTGAAAATACGCAGGCGACAATTCAAGGTCGCGGACAAATTCAGCATGTCGAACTAGCCGCCGACGAGAACGGCAAAATCACTGCGGTTCGCGTGCGAATCATCGGTGACATGGGTGCGTACCTGCAACTCGTCACACCAGGCGTGCCTTTGCTGGGTGCGTTTTTGTATGCAGGCGTCTATGACATTCCGAAGGCGTACGACTTCAGTTGCACTTCGGTGTTTACCAACTTGACGCCGACAGATGCATATCGCGGCGCTGGTCGACCTGAAGCAACTTACGCAATCGAAATGGCGATTGAAGCACTCGCCCGAGAGATGAAAATCGATTCGTTCGAACTGCGCAAGCGCAACTACATCAAAAAAGAGCAGTTTCCGTATACGGCATTTAGCGGTCTGACATACGACTCGGGCGACCACCTATTGGCAGCAGAAAAAGCCGCCACGATGACCGATCTTGCTGGCGTGCGTGCGCAACAGAAAAGACAAAACGTGCCTGGTGCGACGAAACTTCTGGGCGTCGGCATGAGTTCGTATTTCGAAATGTGCGGTCTCGCACCGTCGCGTGTGTTGGCATCGCTCAACTACAGCGCTGGTGGCTGGGAAGCTGCAACAGTTCGCGTGTTACCGACAAATAAAGTGCAGGTCATCACCGGCACTTCGCCACACGGTCAAGGTCACGAAACTTCGTGGGCGATGATCGCCTCAGAAAAACTCGGTGTCGCACCTGAAGACGTCGATGTCTTGCACAGCGACACAGCAATCTCGGCACTTGGTCTTGACACTTATGGCTCGCGAAGTTTGCCAGTCGGCGGTGTTGCGATTGCGCTCGCTTGCGACAAAGTTATCGAGAAAGCAAAACTGATAGCCGCTCATCAACTTGAATGTGCGGCCGAAGACTTGCAGTTTGTTGGTGGCACATTCAGCGTCAAGGGCTCACCCGACCGTGCTTTGCCGCTCGCAGCAATTGCGTTCGGTGCGTTCACTGCACACAATCTGCCAGACGGCTGCGAACCAAACCTTGAAGCGCAAGTTTCATATGACCCACCAAACTTCTCGTGGCCATTTGGCACGCACATGTGCGTTGTTGAAGTCGACACCGAAACAGGTGCGGTGAAGATTTTGAAATACATCGCGGTCGATGACTGCGGCAATCAGATAAATCCGCTGATTGTCGAAGGCCAAGTACACGGTGGTGTGGTGCAAGGCATCGCCCAGGCATTATTCGAAGAAGCCGTCTACGACAGCGACGGCAATTTGAAGTCATCCAACCTCTCCGAGTATCTAGTGCCAGCGGCAAGCGATGTACCGGCGATTACAACCGGTCACACGATTACGCCGTCGCCAACAAATCAACTTGGCGTTAAAGGTGTCGGTGAAGCAGGCACGATCGGTGCGGCCCCAACAGTTATGACAGCGATCATTGATGCGCTGTCAAGCCTGGGTGTCACGTCGATGGCGATGCCTGCGTCGCCACAAACAGTGTGGAAAACAATTCAAGAAGCAACTCGTGGAGGTAAAAAGTGATTCCTGCAGCATTTGATTACAAGCGGGCATCGTCTGCCGCCGAAGCAATCTCACTTGTCAGTCAATATGGCA
>SXGQ01389994.1_pt1 | contig 13234 bp, 6 predicted proteins | sample 3178371 | NCBI WGS metagenome assembly SXGQ01 (sample SAMN11356859, study PRJNA531348) | freshwater metagenome | isolation source: freshwater sample F1-20 | place: China: Fuxian Lake, Yuxi | collected 2017-12-25
CATGAGTGCTCGGAAGGATCCACAAGGCGAGCGACCGAAGTCTTCACGGTTCGACGATCTCCCTGCGGGGCCGATTGTGCCGTTCGATCCAAGCTGGGATGCGGGCCCTCGAGCGCAGCGTACGGAGCTTCCCATCACCGCGATGGCAGAGGACGGCGGGGATTCGGGACCAGGCATCTTCGTCGCGGCGTACAACCCGAGCGATGCCGGAGCGCTGCAGCGCAAGCTTGCGAATCGCTGGGAGGAGGGCCTCGACCTCGCCGGCGCTGACCTTCGACGAAGAGATCTATCTGCACTGGAGGATGAGCTCACGCGGTGCACGCTGCAGGGCGCGGACCTCAGCGGGGCGCGGATCGTGGACACGCACATGGAGTACGCCAACCTTCGCGGCGCGAACCTCTCTGGTGTGCAAGGGCTCGTCGTGGACTTCACGGGGGCAGATCTTCGCGATGCGAATCTTTATCGCGCGAATCTCGCCCTCGCCAACATGGGTGCGGCGATCCTCGCAGGTGCGAACCTAGAGGAAGCAACGCTCACTTCGGCAAAGATGGCCGCCGCAAACCTGCGAGGCGCCAACCTGCGCGGCGCGGATCTCACGGGGGCAGACCTCCGCGGCGCAGACCTGACCGGCGCCGATCTCTTCCGCTCGATCCTCGTGGACGCGGACTTCTCTGGAGCGGTGATGCCGAACGGCGTGCGCTTCCGCGACCCGGATGACGACGTCAGCGACGAGATCGCAAGGCGCTACGACAGGTCATGATTCTCAAGACAACGCGTCTTCAGCGCTGTGTCTGCTACAGAAATAATCATTCTTTTCACCAGATTTAGACGCTCTATAGTGCTCGTGATCAAGGTTAAGTCTTGGACTCGTTAAGGAGGGTTTAGTGGCTCGCTCTGCCAGAAAAATGCTCAATTGCAGATCGCGAATCAATGGCTGGATTGACGAGCACCTCCGGGCGTGGGAGCTGGTCATGGCAGGACTTGCCTTGCTCTCGGTCGCGATAGGAATTGCGGCAAGCCAACTAGGCGAGCCTGAAGCGCTTGTCTCAGCAGAGTGGCTCCTCACTGGGGTTTTCGCCTTTGAGTATGGGCTAAGGTTGTGGAGCGCTCCGAATCGCTTCACCTACTTCAAGTATTCGCTCATTGACCTAATCAGCATCCTGCCGCCAGTCCGCGGAGCTCGCCTACTTCGCCTGCTGCGACTCCTGCGCGTCGCCGCGGACTTGAACAAGGCACTGAGCACCACGCAACTCAGTTCGCGTGCACTCACCATTACAAGAATCGCAATCATGTGGTTGGCCGTGGTTGTGATTTCAGCCCTCGGCATGTATTTGGCCGAATACGAGCAGAATCCAAACGTGCGTACAATCTGGGACGCTCTGTGGTGGGCTGTGGTCACGATCACGACTGTTGGGTATGGAGACGTTTCGCCCGCGACCACCGAAGGACGACTCGCTGCAGGGGTACTGATGGTTTTGGGCATAGCGTTCTTTAGCTTCCTGACCGCAACTTTCACGGCTGCCCTAACGACAAGCCCGAATGTAGACAGCACCACCCTCGAAAGCCGACTCAAGGAACTGGAGACTCTCCGCAGGAAGAGTCTGATAACCCCAATTGAGCATGCGCGAGCCCGAAAGCGCCTACTGGAAAACTAAGCTCCAAAACCTTCGGCAAGTGCTAGATTTTGAATAGAGTTCACATTGCAGGCGAAACAACACCTTTGAGGAGGGAACAATGCCGGTGAAAAAGGTGAATAAACTGCAACGGCGCCGCACCCGACGCGCGCCAAAGAAGATTGCCTACGGGCAACGAACCCTCACTAGGATCAAGATGGCATTGCCGAAATTGAAACGGACCGCGAAATTGTATGCGGACCGCCGTGAGGCAGAAGCAGATACTCGTTTGTTAGTTGTCGACACCTTGGAAGCACTTGGTTGGGACCAAGGAACTGACCTAACTGGGGAAACTCGCGTCCGCGGAGATGCGATGGACTTTGCGTTGAGTTTGAAAGGTGATGCCGTCGCGGCGATCGAAGTAAAGAGCAGTTCCATAAACCTGGCCGAACGCCATCTTCGGCAGGTGGAGAAGTATTCTGCCGATAGCGGCTTTGAGTGGATGATTCTGACCAATGGCCACGTATGGCAACTTTACCATTTGACCTTCAACAGGCCGCTTGTAGTCGATCTGATCGCCACGGTAGATCTATTCAGCGACGCACGTCCCTCAGCGCTAGCAGAGGACTTTGCGATCTTCTCCAAAGAGTCGTTCGTGAAGAACTACGTAGGAACCAAATGGGAAACACGTATCGCGACCTCTCCAGACCAACTCCTGTCTGTACTGCTGTCAAAGGAGGTAGTTAATGCGTTTCGTAAACAGCTCCGGAAGAAAAGCGGGCACCTTTTGCCGCTTGATGAAACTGCACGAATACTACGAAAGTGGTTAAAGGTTTAAGGCCTTTAGGGCTTCGCTACAGACTAGCTTTTCACTCGCTGCATCCGTGTACTGCAATGAGTGCAAAACCCGTCAACAGAGACTGCTTCGTGCGTGTGCCCATGATCTCCCTTCGAATCTTTATTCAGCGCAATCAAATTGTTTGGCAGCAGTCGGAGGGAGTAGTGCCTCACGCCGAATGCAATAGAGTTCGCTAAAAATCCATGAGACAGGCGTGACATAGGTCCAAGAGGATCCTGCAACGGGGCACCATTCCCAAGTTTGCCAGCGCCCGTCGTCATTGAGGTCTAGGTTTGCCGGAGGTGCATTGTTCGGACCAGTTGGCATCGCAGAACAGTCTTCTGGATTCGGCTCATTCAGGTAGTTCATCCCAACCATTACTCCGACCACATGCCCAACGCCATCAAGCACAGCTCCGCCGCTTGCACCGCCGGCGCCTGCCAGCGTTGTTATGAACTGGTCCCGGGGTGTAGTGGTGTATTGAACTGCTGCAACTACACCCGAGCCCCAAATAGCAGTGTATTCATCAGACTGACGCCCATCGTTCTCAACGCTTGCGCGTGCAGGAAAACCAAAGGCATACACCTGGTCGCCCATCTGAACCGCATCGGAATCCGCAATCTCAAGCGGGAGCGGCATCACCTTTCCTGAGAATGAGTCCACACAATCTGGAAGATTGTCGATTTGCAAGACTGCAATATCGTGATCAAAAGCCGATGTGGCGGGTTTCAGCCAGCAGCCGTAACTGCTCAGCCTCTGATCAGGCTCGGAGGCAAAGAATGCGCGGTAGACGAGCTCATATCCGAGCTCTGGGTATTCGCAATTGGGTCCAGCCTCAGGTTCGGCGACGTGCTTTGCGGTAAGGATCAGGTCAGTGTCAATCAGCACGCCTGATCCGCTGCCGGTGCAGCCAATACCCCGCGCTTCTTCTTTCGCAGTCAAGCCTTGGGGGAGATCGATCGTCAAATAGACCGTCGACCGCACGAGGTCCGAAGGTCGCCACGGCTCATTTGGCGGACGGTAATAGGCCGCGAAGAGCGCCCCGCCGACTGCAGTGGTCAAGGCTAGAGCCACAAGCACCTTTTTCCACATTTTCTGGTTGCCCCCTTAGCCGTATCAGGTTTTACGGTTCCGAATCGTCCTCAGGTCGGCTATGGTACCCCAATGCATTTCTTGCGGCGCAACCGTTTCCCACGGCTAGTTGTGGCTATAGCCACCCTTGCCCTGGTGATCAGTGCCTGTGGGGCAGGAACCGGCGAATCAGTACCTGTAGCTCCAGAGGACCCTACGAAAGTGAATGTGGTGGTGTTGTTTGACCGATCCGGTTCGACAGAAAAGAACGGAAGTCGGCTCGGAATTGAACGTGCCATCTGGCCCGCAACGTTCTTCCCCAACCTAGGGCGCTCGTACTCGCTGAACGTAATGCCTATTGGATTTTCAACCGATGCGGAAAAGTGGTGTGACTGGGCCGACAACAGTGACGCGGAGCGCGTGTTGAGTCAAAGCCTCACATGTAAGTCCAAGATTGAGAATCTCATCGATAAACCCGTTGTCGGAAACACGTATTTTGACAGGGCACTAAGTGCGGCTGCAGAGCAACTCGCTACAGTCCGCGGGAGGAAATACGCCCTATTGGTAACCGACGGGGAGTACGCTCAAGGCGATGGCCGAATCAATTGTGCTACTGAACCTCAAAGCGAAGCGTGTCGGACGCTAGGCAATTCGCTAGATCAACTAAACGCTGGAGGCGTAACTGTTTGCAGCATCTTTGTCAGCACTCCAAGTTCGGAGGAGAGATCATCGCAAACACTTGGCTGGTTAAGGGATCGGCAAAATCAGAATGACTCCAAAAGTGAAGGCTGGAAGCAAAGTGAGTGCCCTGCGAGCACTGAGATTGACTTGCAGGGTGAGCCATGGAAACTGGCCGAAGACATTATTGTGTGGTACTCAGAAGAGCTCGTAGGTCTCCAGGTGCGTAGCACCGTATCTGACGCTCTAGGTAAGCCGAAAGCTCCAATTGTGGTCCCCGCCGGCGCCGCGCAAATTGCGATGCTAGGACTGAAGAGCTCATCAAATGCTTCAGTCACTTTTAACGGCAGCGATGGGTGTGCGCTTGGCGAACCAGTTGACTTTGATTCCTTCTATTTTCAACCTGTCAACAAGACTCTCGTAGATGGTGAACGTTGCCCTGGGGCCAGACTTAGTGGACGGGGTTTGGCCCCAAACCAAAACGCGCTGCTGGCTCTGTTCGTTCCAGAACGGCAAGAGCTGGCTGAATGCATTGCGAATCCAGCTGGTGGTGGTGAGCTTGTACTCCGTCCAGGGTTCGCGCCGCTCTTGGATTTCAAACCGCGAGTAGTCTGGGTTGGGCCAGACGGTGAAGTACAGGATCCAAATCTGCGGCCTGAGCAGTATCAGAGTGCGAGTATCGTCCTTGATGAGGGTCAGGCATCTGATCTTCAAGGTCGTGAAGGGTGGGGCATCGCCCTAAGCTATGAAAGTTCAATCAACCCTCCCGGTAAGGGAGAGCCTTACTCGCTCTTGTATGAGTCAACACTTTTGAGGTCAGATGCCGCGACAGAGTTTGCAGCGAATCAACCCATTAGTCCAACTCTCAACGGGGTGCCATGCGCGAAGCTGTTTGAGCGAAACCCATGGCAGAAGTATTGGTTGCTCTTCCTGACGGCTGCGGCACTTGCGGCTCTGTTTGCTGCTCGAGCAATCTACAAGGGTCAGACCGTCGACCTTTCCGGCGAACTGCAGATCCTAGATGGCGCAGGGTCCAAGGTTATCTCTCGCCTCAACATCAGCGGCGGAAGTCCAAGCTGGTTCAATGTGGGGGAGAAGTTGAGGATGGAGCCAGGAAAGGCGAAAGAGGGCAGTAACTGGCGTTTGGTATGGAAGAAGGGTGCCTCGCTAGTGCTTGAGCGAGAAGCAGGCAGCACCGAGGAATGGTCAATCGGAACACCGAAGAAAGAGCGCGGTCAAGGCATTGTCGAATTCCGCCGTGTTCCGCTGAGTGGTAGTGCTGAGGTGCACACGGTCAGATACATCCCTGAAGGCGGAAAAGTTGAAGAAGCAATTGAAAAGGTTCTAGAGGAGGGCTCATGAGCTACAAGCACCGCTTCATGTACATCGGTCTAGGGGGAACGGGGCTAAAGGTAGGCACGGAACTCGAGCAACTCCTCCGGCGCCAAATCTGCGGTGCAGACGGGAATCAGCTCAGGGGTAAGGGAAAATTCTCCACCTACAAGCGAGATCAGCTCCCTACGTTCTTCCAGTCGGTCTACGTTGACTATTCGCAACAGGAAATGGCTGGACTAAGGGACTTCTTGAGGGAGCTTGATCCAACAGCGATCGACCGCACAACATCCTTTGTGGCGACACTTTCTTCGGCCGCCGCCTATCAGCACATCGCGGCCAAGTTGCGTGCGGAACATCCAACTCTGGTCTCGGAATGGCTTCCTGGAAGCGATGGAGAGCCCACTCATGCACCGATGAGCACAGGCGCCGCCCAATTCCCAACTGTGGGGCGGGCAGCCCTCTTTGACCGCCTATCTGATGTCGGAATTGAAGGGGTCTTCAAGCCGATGCAGGAGGCCTTTGCAAGACTCGCCAATTCACAGGGTGATCTTGATTCATACACAGACGTAGTAGGCGCTGGCAAGAAATCTGGACACTCTTGGGTCGTAGTCTTTGTCGCAACATCACTATCAGGCGGAACCGGATCTGGTCTGTTCCTCGACGTCGTAAAGATCGCGACTGCCATGGCTCAGCAAGCGTTCCCTGGCACTGAAGTGTTTGTGATCCCTCTAATTGCCGCCCCAAGTGCGTTCAAGGACTCTGCGAGCGGGGAGCAGATGCACATGCTCAATTTGAACTTCGCGCGTGGGATTCTTGACTTGAGTGAGCTGGTAGACCACTCAAACAGTAGCGACACAACACGCGAGCGCTGGTTCCGGCAGCGTTATCCGGGAGCAAGTAGGGTCGAATATGACATCACCGCGGGAGGTGCGGCAGCACCACTCGCCACCACGTTCTTGTTTTCGCGTCCTGCTGCATATCAAGATTCAAAGGACCTCTGGCGGAGCATGGCTGTCTACGCAACCACCCTTGTCAGTGAAGCGGACAGTGCAATCAAGGAAGACGCGACTGGCGATATGACCGGCGCAGCGGCTCCCGAGAGCGTTGACCGCTTTGCATTCTTCCAAGACATCATCAACCTTCGCTCAAAGAATGACACGGAGTCACTGCGCACACTCCACCCAACAGGGATTGGTCGACTCAGTCTCGTCGAAGCTGCCACTGCGTCACTTTCGGTTCCCGTGAAGCGACTTTCGTTTTTTCTTGCACAACTGCTTGCGCTTCGGGCAGCAGAGAGTCTCCATGAGTCTCTCCGCAAGCACGAAAACTCATACAGTGAGTTTGTTAGCAAAGACATTGCCCCGCCTGATAAAGAAAAGGCCTTGTACGATGTGGTTGCAAAACTACCTAAAGCCGAGCCTGTACAAACCCTAATCAACGTCTTGGATGGAGACAGACATGCCGAAATGGAGTGGGCAGATGGGATGGACACGCTCCGTGATCACTACCGTTCGCTTGAAAGGAAGTCGGATCCCGCGAAGCGTGGTGAAGGGAAGTGGAGGCAGCTGTTCTCATCCGCAGTACAGCGTGTTTCCGACACCGGAGTAGAGAAGGAGCTTGATGACTGGGCAGAGCGACTAATCCAGGAAGCCATGTCATCTCTCACAGATGGCTGGATCGAAGGCATAAAGCGATATCAAGAAGAGCCTGGTGAATCAAGTTTGGGGGTCATTGAGACGGTTACGGTACTGAGATTAATGGTTGATCAAAAAATCCTTGCACGCTTTGAAAAGCCTGAAGAGTCACATCCGTACCAGGCCACGCCGATCGCTTCGGCACCTGGTAGGCGCGAGACGCTGCTTCGCCAGGACGTTTCAAAGGAGAAGGCAGTCAGCAACCTGAAGAAGCTCAGAGCCTATTACATGGATCAGTATCGGAGGGCGCTCATTCGCGCCTGGGGACGTGCTCGACTCCGCCAGGAAGAGCTTCGCGCAGTTCTGGACTCGATGCGCCGTTGGCATGATGAAGCCGTCGCCGGCATTCACGCACTCCGCGATCGAAAAGCGCAAATTGAGTCAGGGTGGAACACCCTCACTGCTGGTGCGAACAATGCAGGATTCCGCGATTGGGTGCCGTCAAGACTCACTTCGCGGGGCAGCGGAAACAAGCTTGAGAAGGCGGAAACGCTGCTTCGTGATGTGTTCGCGGTTGCGGTGAACAGCAATGCATTCAGCCTTGACTCTGGCGGTGCGTGGCGCGCGTATTCCAAGGCGCTACAAAGCGACTTCTCGCGAGTATGGGAGAGGGGTGCCTATAAGCCAGATTCAATTGTTCACCTTTCCGTCGATGCCTTCCAGCGAATGTTTGATGATGCCCTGGAGTCTTCAGCAGAAGGCAGGCCCGCCCTCCTGACCACGGTTGAAGACGTCCTCCGTGTTGCTGCTGGAGTGGTTGCAACCCGAACAATGGAAGGCGCGGAAGAAGATGTGCGCGAGTTGGGGAAGGCGCTCTCGGAGCTGATCCCTGATGGCCTAATCCCAGACGCTAAGGATTGCAAGAAGGCGTTCATTGTCGTCACTTATCCCGGCCGTCAAATCAAGGACGTTGAAAAATACTTAGAAGATCGACTACACGGCAATGCAAGCCTCTCAATTCTGCTTGCTCGGTCGGAAATCAAATTCCATGCCTCAAGCACGACAGACGCCATCACGATCAGCGTCGCTCTGGCGCTCAGAGGAGTGATGGATATTGCAGAGGCTCGGAACGCGATTCGAATGTGGGACACGGCATACCATGTCGGGGGCCAGATGTTGAAGTGGCGACAGCGCACGAGCGTGGCTGAATTGGCACGCTTGTCGGCAGTCCGTGATCAACTTCCAGTTCTGCAAAGTCTCTTGCACATGATCTGGGACGACCATGTCAGCTACTACGTTCTTGAGAAGGGTGAAATGACTCGTGCTGACGCGAATAGTGTCAGGCTTCAGGACATCGCAGGTGTCGGGATTCCGATTCCAACGATGATGGGTCCACAAGGTTCCACAAATGAACTTCGCGTGAAGTTAGACCGTGTAGGGAAACTGAGTGGAATCTCCACGTTTATGGAGAACTACCTGCGCGTAATACTTGATCTTTATTGCGATAGCCAGTCAGTGGACGCAGAGATCGTTGCAACCAAGGTGAGTAGCTATCTCGCCCGCGGATTTGCGGACGCCGATAGCGCATCCAGGCCATCAAACGTGTTCCGTCAACTAGTTGACGAGATTGGAAAGTCCGATGGCATGGTTGCCGCAGCGATTGCCGATGCTGAGCGCATTGACATGCCGGGGCCAATCGGCCAGTCCCGGCACGCACGTCAGTTCTACGCAGATGAGGTGGTGAGAGCCTTTGAGCAGAAGCATCCGCGTACTCCTGATAGTGCCCGCCGGAAGAATCTGACGCAGTTCTGGGAGCAGGCTGAGTCCGGGAAGCGGTAGTGGTGGCCGTGCACCAGTCGCCGATTTCGGACGTCGAGGTCGTAGATCTCCGCAGTTTTGATGGGGCGGGGGACGCCGATAGCCTGATCGGGGCAGGTTCCCTCCGCCGTTGGATGGCTGCCAGGAAGACGACCTTTTCAGGAGAGAGGGCGCTTGGCCTCGTTGTTGTACTAGAAGACCGTGCAGAAAAGCGAGTACATGAGGCCCTTAGGCTTGCGGTCGAAAGCGCCTTGCTGCCGCGAGTTTTAGTTGTACTTGACGCAGTATCCGCTCGATCTCCACTCAAGTTAAAGATCCCCGTCGTACTCCGAGGCAGAGATCCTCAGGTTGGGGTTCTCGTTATTCGTGATGCGCTTGGGTCCCCATATGGAGCCGGAGTAGGCGGGACCGCCTTAGGTGTACCCCGTCTTTCTGAATCAAGAAGCGAGGAAGAGCTGCGCGATGAATCAATTCGAGCCGTGGTTGACGCGTTGCGCGAACCGAGAGTCTTCCAAGCTACTTGGAACTCCATCAGCAATGAATCATGGCGTGCCGTAAGCAGCGTCGGACTGTTCCGCGGCGTGCTTGGGGGATTCACGCGCCAAGCGACGGCAGATCAGGTTGGACGCGTCGCCGAACTCCTTGAAGGACAACAACTTGAGACCAACGCAGGAAGCACGCTATACCCGGAACTTGTGCCTGCACTCGCTGGGACAGAAGTACCCGAAGCCGGATACGACAGCGTGATACCTCCACGACAAAGCGAAGCACGTCAGGTCTACGAGCAATCTCACTCAGCCGCGTCTACCGCAATCGCCGCCCTTGACGGACTCCTTGGAGAAAAGCCAAGGAGTCGCTTTCCGTTTATGTGGAGCAAATGGGTTGGATCCCTGTTGCGACCATGGCAATCACGGATGGAGCAAGCGGTTAGCGCAGCACGACAGTTCCGTCAGGCGCGCGCACTGCAAGATGAGATTTTGAACAAAGCGGACTTCAGCCGAGGCGTAGAGGTTAGCCAGGTAGAAGCAGCGCGTAGGGTCGGCGTCGAGGTCATGACGCAACTCCCGGAAAAGTACGATGTTGTATCAAGCCTTCGGCAAGAGGTGCTCAATGCGTTTTCTGAGATTCGACAGCTGCGTGCCCCACTTCTCGCGGCCTTAGATTTTCGCAAGAAGGCCCGCGCCACGCGGCCGCGAACTCCTAGGGAGGCTCAGGAGCACTTGTCAAACCAACTTGGCGCGTTAGGAATCGAGCGCGGCCTTGAAACTCTCGAACGCGCGCCAGAAAGATATACTCCAGGTTCTGGATCATCTGCGACACTCGGCCTACTGAATTCCAATCTGGGAGACAGTTTACTTGCGCGTTTAGTTGAAACCTTCTTACTGACGGGTTCGCGCAACGGAATACTCGGCAAAGTTAAGTTCCTGGTAGGACTTGCCCTTGTTGGGTCAATGGCGCTCGTTGCGTTGCAGATACTTGCCCGAGTCCTAGAGGTGGGCTGGCCAGCTTTACAAGTTAACTGGCTGAACGAGCGTCTTGACCCGCTCGCTTCGCTACTACTTACTTGGCTCTACATTGACTTGGTCCCATACCTGCCACTCGCACTAGGAGTTACGGGCGTGTTCTGGATCATTCGCACTGTCTTGACCGGATCGACTGGTTGGATTGGAAGCGGCATTGGGCAGCTGTACCGCCGAACGCTCGAGGTACTTGTCGCTTTTGGGGTAGTGAAGGTCATAGGCTTGGTGGCAACTGAATTGCTGGGGCGAACCTTTTGGGCAACGAGAGTCCCCCCGCTCGATCGTTGTCCCGACCTGGCCCTGCGCGGAGTACCAGGCGAACTTTGCCGCGTTGGTAGTGAAGCGCTAGATAGGATTCTTTGGTTCTCCCCGCAAGGTCAGCAACTTGGGCACTACGCCCTGCAAGGACTCGGAGTGGCATCTGTGCTCATCCTGTTGAGCCTTTTCACTCTCTCGCGCGGTCGGCGCCGGTGGGGGGAAGTCTTGCAGCGAGACGGGATCGCGTCGCTCGCTACCCTTCCGACCGAGGAAGCCAGATTGGGTGGCAATCCCCTGTGGGCGAGCTGGGCGAACATCATCTACAACGATTGGCATCACGCTTCGTTCCGCTCACACGCATCAGAAATCTTCGCGATTTCAGCCCAAACCGTTGCGAATTGGGCACGAGTTTCAGCTGCAAATCTTCGCGACGTACAGGGGTGGCTCTCCAAAGAAGGGACATCTTCTTCCGCCCTTGAGCAATATCACCGTCCAGCGTTTGAATCCGTACTTGACCATGTGGGGCGAGGCGGAGAGTACGCAGGCTTTATCAGCGGACTCAACTTGCTCGCCGCGGATGTAGGACTAATTGGGAGCCGCTCAATGGATCTGCATTGGGAACGCATGCGTGGACCAGCAAGAATTCAGTTGCCTGAAGAGGTGGCTCGCCATGCTGACGAGTCGCTCCGCAGCTATCTGGCATCACTCGCTTCAACTGACCTCCTACATCGCGACGTACGGGAATCAGCACCTGCTTCCGAGGAGGACGATGAGCACTCCCGGGCAGTGATGCAGCTGAGGCAGGATCTACGCGACGCTTGGGGGTCTGAGTCAGTAGTGGCCACACTCAGGAGCCAAGTCTTCGGACAAGGTGAAAGACACGGGAGTGATCGCGTAATTCAGTTCATTGCGCCTGAAGAATTTCACCTACTCGATACAAGAGACACCGAGCCGCCAACAATCCGATTCGCGCCGCACGGAGCCGCAGAAGAGCTCAGAATCGAGAACCTAATTGCTACAGACTCGTTTACGTCTGCAGGCTCTTTGCGGATTGTGCCGCTCATTGAATCTTCGTGGGATTACTCTGATGAAATTGATCCATCAAAACGTGATGAGCGAGAGTCCGCACGACAGCTGCAGCGGTGGGTGCCACGCGCTGGAATCATGGCGGAAGTGTTGGCTGTCTTCGGAAGTGCAATCCGTAATCCTCGAGCTCACTACCCGGTACCTTCCGATGACTATGACATTGTCGGGCAGCCAGAAGTTCCTTCAGTGCCTATAGAGGAAGAAGCGACAACTAATCGCAGCGAGGAAGGCGCGTTGGAAGATTCCGATACAGATGTACCAATTTCCATGGAAACCTCAACAGTGCAATCCGATGAAAACCTGTCCGGTGAACAGATTCAGCCTGAAGCCTCTGCAATTGAGGGCGAAGTTCAGTTTGAGCCGGGCAATGATGTTTCATCGGCAACAATTGAACCAGAGGAAACCTCAAGGAGCTCAGGCTCCCCATCTCTGCTGCGCCGGATTTATGGCTTCTTGTTTGGACGGGTCAGTGCTGATGGGGGGTCGGCACCGGAATCCAGTGCAGACGAATCTGTCGTGCAAGTTAAACCAAAGAAGAAACGAGCAGGAAAGAAGACACGCAAAAAGCGTGAAGCGGCGGAAACCAGCGAGGCAGAAGCGTCCGAGCCTGAGCTAGACACTGTCCCCCCGCGACGTAAGCGGCGTACGCGCAAGGAAGACAACCCTTCCTGAGCCAAATCAAGCTAGCGGGGCAGGTGTGGCACGATGCACCAATGATTGAGACGGGCTACTTCGCAACGGGGTGCTTCTGGGGGGCTGAGCGACGCTTCTGGCAGGCGCCGGGGGTGGTGGAGACCGCCGTGGGCTACATGGGCGGCACCAAGGCGTCGCCTACCTATGAGGATGTCTGCACGGGGAGCACCGGGCATGCGGAGATCGTGCGAGTGCGATTCGATACGGCTGCTACGTCGTATCGGAAGCTGCTCGAGCTCTTCTGGGAGATGCACGATCCCACCACGCTGAATCGGCAGGGGAACGACGTGGGGACGCAGTACCGCAGCGCCATCTACTACGTGGGGGATTCGCAGCGCGAAGCGGCGGAGTCCACCGCGGCACTCTATGGAGCGGCGATTGCGGCGGAAGGGCATGGACCGATCACGACGCAGATCACGTCTGCCGAGGGCCACGAGTTCTGGCTCGCCGAGGAGTATCACCAGCGCTACCTGGAGAAGAACCCGAAGGGCTATGACTGCCACGCCAACACGGGGGTGCGCTTCCCTTCGGAGCTTGCACCTGAGATCGTGGTAAGTGGGCAGTATCCGGTTGCCATTAATGAGGACGAACTTCGTTCGCGCGTGGATGAGCTTTCGTTCGAAGTGCTTCGCCGCGCCGCAACCGAGCAGCCGTTCGTTGGCGTGTACACGGACACGGAGACCGTTGGCG
>SXGQ01037627.1_pt1 | contig 13233 bp, 22 predicted proteins | sample 3178371 | NCBI WGS metagenome assembly SXGQ01 (sample SAMN11356859, study PRJNA531348) | freshwater metagenome | isolation source: freshwater sample F1-20 | place: China: Fuxian Lake, Yuxi | collected 2017-12-25
AGAAGCCGAAGGCTAAGAAGTGAGTGCAGCTTGGCAGAGGAAAGAGGGCAAGTCACCGACTGGTGGCTTGAATGCTAAAGGTCGTGCCTCTGCGAAAGCCGAAGGCATGAACCTAAAGCCCCCTGTCAAGTCAGGCGACAACCCAAGGCGCGCCAGCTTTCTCGCTCGCATGGGCAATATGGCAGGTCCTGAGTACAAGGACGGTGAAAAGACCCGTCTTCTGTTGAGTCTTAACGCATGGGGCGCAAGCTCGAAGGCAGACGCCAAGGCTAAAGCCAAAGCCATATCCGCAAGGAATAAGGCGAAGAAGTGATCCCCATCTGCATATCGACGGTTAACGGCAAGGGTTTGCCAGTCCTTTTGGAGTCGATTAAGCAATACGCACCAGAGGCGTTTGTTTACTTGCGTGGCACAGAGAGAGTCGTCTCTGGCTACAAGAATGCAAGGCTAATCTTTGGTGAACCCCGTAACTTTGGTGATGACTACAACGAAGTGATAGACGACGCTCTGCGTTACGCACAGGCTTGTATTGTGTGCAACGACGATGTGGTGCTGACACCGAACAGCTACCAGCGACTGCTCGAAGATGTGCAAGTTATCCGCGAGTTAGAACCCAATGTTGGCTGGGTTGGCGCTCGAAGCGATTGTGTGAGACCAAGCCAAAACATCAGATACAACCCTGACGGTGACCCGCTTTACATGAATCGCTTTAAGTCCGAGCAATTTATTCGTCCGACTGAGAACATTTCCCCTATCTTTGCGTACATAAGCAGAGACGCATGGCATCACGGCAGGTTTGGACCGTTGAACTGGTACTCAGACGATGTGAGCTGTGCAGACCTCACAGCTCAAGGCTATCGGCACTTTGTCTCTAGCGCCTATGTCCATCATGTCGGCAGCCAAACGATTGGCGAGAACGCACAGAAACTTGTTGCCGAGGCTTTGCCTTGGATAAAAGAGAACCGTCCACAGTATGTCCAACACTTCTTTGGTACTTAATTTAGGTTCTGGCAAAGACTTTCGAGAAGACTGCATCAATGCCGATGTGCAGTTAAGGACTAAGCCAGACTGGTTACTAGACATCTGCAATGTGCCTTGGGGCGACGCTATTTCCACACGACTCGGAGACTTTGATGTCGAACCAAAGATGTTTGACGCAATACTGGCAAACGATGTGCTCGAACATTTACCCGATCTGGTGGGTGCAATGACGAGCTGCAAGAAGTTATTGAAGGTTGGTGGCGAGATGCGCATCCATGTGCCTTATGACCTGAGCTATGGCGCATGGCAAGACCCGACTCACCTGAGAGCATTTAACGAAAAGTCGTGGCTTTACTACTGCGACTGGCATTGGTATCTTGGGTGGGAAGACAGGTTTTACATGACGCACTTGGAATTTCGTCTCAATCCATTCGCACAAGACCTAAAATTGACACAGGAAGAATTACTGAGGACTCCGCGAGCTGTGGACTCCATGTATGTCGTATTGACTAAGGGTACAAAATGAATATCACCAACGAGCTGGGATTGAGCACAGACATCGCGTCGCAGGTTGACCCGACACTCACCCCCATGACAGACACCGACTTAGAGGCGATCATGGGTCAAGAGATCACAGACGCTGTGAGCTACATCGACTCTGACCTCTCACCTATCCGCGCTCGCGGTACTGAGTATTACAGGGGCGATCCATTCGGTAACGAGGAAGATGGACGCTCACAAGTCGTGGCGATGGAGGTGCGCGACACCGTGTCTGCCATGCTGCCGTCCTTGATGCGTGTGTTTTTCTCCACAGAGAACACGGTGGAGTTTGTCCCCCGTGGTCCAGAGGATGTAGAAAACGCACAGCAAGCCACAGACTACTGCAACTATGTTTTTAACAACGACAACAACGGTTTTATGGTGGCATACGCCACATTTAAAGACGCTCTTGTCAGGAAATGTGGCATTGTCAAGGCGTGGGTTGAGGACACCGAGTCTGTCCGAATTGAGGAATATTCGGGTCTAGATGACCAGACATTGCAGATCGTCATGCAAGAGGGTGACGCAGATGTGAAGATCGTTGCGAGTTACCCAGACGAGACCATGCAAGGCGCGATGCAGATCGATCCTATGACGGGTCAACCTATGCCCCCAGCGATGATCCATGATGTGCAGATCAAGCGCAAGGTAACCGACAAGCGTATTCATGTGGCGTGTTTACCGCCAGAAGAATTACTGCTTTCTCGCCAAGCAATGTCCTTCAAAGACGCACCTTTTATCGGTCACCGCAAGATGGCGACTGTGGCTGAGTTGATCTCTATGGGGTACGACGAAGACGAGGTGATGGACTATGTTGGCTCGTCCGACTTGAACGACAACGAAGAGGCTCTGGCTCGCGCACCGTTGGCAAATAACCAGTATTTGACAGAGAGCGCAAACCCGATGATGCAAAGAGTCCTCTATGTTGAGGGCTACGCTAAGGTTGACTTTGATGGCGACGGTATCCCTGAGCTGAGGAAGATGTGCTTCATGGGGTCTGGCTACAAGATGGTGCGTAACCTGCCAGCGTCATACATCCCGTTTATTGAATTCCCTTGCGATCCAGAACCCCACACATCACCACTTGAGGCGATGTCGATCTTTGACATTACGAGAGACTTACAAGAGATCAAGTCCGAAGTCATGCGCAATACCTTGGATTCGCTGGCGCAGTCAATCCATCCCCGCACCGTGATCGTTGAGGGTCAGGTCAACATTGACGATGCACTCAACAACGAGACAGGCGCAATCATTCGTGCGCGTGCTCCGAACATGGTGCAAGCCTTAACGACTCCATTCGTCGGACAGGCTGCCTTCCCTGTTTTGGATTACCTAGACCAGATCAAGGAAGGTCGCACAGGAATGTCCAAGGCATCTATGGGTCTAAACCCAGATGCGTTGCAGTCGAGCACAAAGGCTGCTGTGGCTGCCACAGTAAGCGCCAGCCAAGGACGCATCGAGCTGACTGCGCGCTTGATGGCTGAGGGCATGAGGGAATTGTTTAAGACAATTCTTTTCTTGGTCACCACTCACCAAGACAAGCCACGCATGATCCGCTTGCGTAACCGTTGGGTGCAGATTGACCCACGCGCTTGGGACAACACGATGGATGTCAACATCAATATCGGTCTTGGCAATGGCGACACCAATGAGCGCGTCGCAACCCTGATGCAGATACTCGCCAAGCAAGAATCCATCATCAACCAGTACGGTCTTGAAAATCCCGTGGTGTCCCCGCAGATGTATGTGCGCACCTTGAAGAAGGTCGTCGAACTCTCAGGATTCAAGGACGCATCGAGCTACTTTGCGGATATTCCAGACGGCTGGAAAGCACCGCCAGCTCCACAAAAGCCAAGCCCAGAGGAGGTTTTGGCTCAGGTTCAAGCCGAGTCTATTCGTGCAGACATCCAGAAAAAGGCTGCCGATCTAGAGTTACAGAGGCAACAGATGATCCGCGACGACGACTTCAGACGCGATCAAATGAACCAAGATAGACTACTTAAACAAATGGAACTTGAGTTAAAGTACAACACACAACTGAATACCGCACAAATTGTTGCGGAGCAGAATGTCAACCGCGAGGTTATTCGAGAGCAAGGCGCGTTGGTACAACAGGCGATGGCGCAAGCCCAGCCAGCACCAATGCAACCCATCAACCCACAAGGAATGGTCTAAGTGAGCAAACAAGAAGAAGATGTAAGAAAAGGCAAGAAGGCTGAGTCGCTAATCGCTGACGAGGCTTTCTCAACTGCTTTGTTGAAGATGGAGAACGATGCCGTCTGGCTTTGGAAGGATACGAAGCCAGAGGACACCGTGAAAAGAGAACACGCTTGGCACATGTTGCGTGCGATTGACAACTTCCGAACCGAGATCAGCAAGATCATGGACAACGGGAAAGTCGCACAGCGCCAGATTGAGCGTGAACAAAAGTCGTTGGTGTAAAGGACTAGGAAATGGAAAACCAAACCCCTATGTCTGTGGCTGATGCAGCCAGTGCTCTTGATCAGATGATGTTGCCACTTGATGGAGAACAGCAGAAAACTGACAAGGCGCGTTTGACCGAAGAGGAAACTCAAGAGGTCGCGGTCTCTGTCGATGAAGAATTGGATGTGCAAGACGACGAATCCAATGAAGAAACGACAGAGGAACAATCAGAGTTAGATGAAGAAACCGAAGAAGAAGAAAAGCCAGCCGAGGTCTACACCGTCAAAGTTGACGGTAAAGAGGTCGAGGTCACGCTAGACGAACTTCAAAAAGGATATTCTCGAACTCAGGATTACACACGAAAGACACAACAGATCGCTGAGACCCGCAAGGCTGTCGAGGCTGAGGCTGCTGCTATTCGTGCCGAGCGTGAACAGTACGCCCAGTTATTGGGAGCGTTAAAACAGCAACTTGAGTCAACTGAAGCACCTGTCGATATGGATCGTCTTTATAACGAAGACCCCATTGAGTGGGTGAGACAGTCAGAAGTGATGCGCCAGAAGCAAGACAAACTCGCAGCTATTCAGTCTGAGCAGCAGCGACTGTCCCAGCTCACAGCGCAACAAAGAGCACAGGAGATGCAAGCTCACCTTGCTACCCAGCAAGAAGCCCTGATCCAAGCCGTACCTGAGTGGAAAGATTCCAAGAAGGCACAGGCTGAAAAAGCTTTACTCGTCGAATTCGGCAAGAAGATCGGATTCAGCGACGAAGAACTCAAGAATGTTTATGACCACAGAGCGGTTATTGCGTTGCGTAAAGCAGCGCTCTATGACCAGATGATGTCCAAGCGTGGGCAGATCAAGCCTGTGATCAATAACGGTCCTCGCCCTGCCAAGCCTAGTGCAGCAGGTCGCGTCTCCACAACAACTGAAGCTACTCGCGCAAAACAGCGTCTTGCAAAGTCAGGTCGCGTCAATGACGCTGCCTCCGCAATAGAACTTCTTTTGAAATAGGACACTCAAATGGCAATCGTAACCAACACATTTACCACATTTGATGCGAAGGGTATCCGCGAGGACTTATCCAACATCATCACTAACATCGCTCCCGAAGAGACTCCTTACATGAGCAACATCGGTCGTGAGTCAATCAGCAACTCATTGTTTGAGTGGCAAACCGACACATTGGCTTCTGCTGCTGCTAACAAGCAGTTAGAGGGCGACGATGTAACTTCTTTCGATAGCGTTACTGCTACTGTGCGTTTGCAAAACTATGCACAGATCAGCCGTAAAACAATCGTCTTGTCTGCAACTGAAGAGACCGTCAACAAGGCTGGTCGTCGCTCTGAATTGGCATACCAAATTGCCAAGCGTAGCGCTGAGTTGAAGCGTGACCAAGAGTTCTCTATGTTGAACGGTGCTGTCGCTGCTGCTGGCAACACTACAACTGCTCGCGGTACTGCTTCATTGCAAGCCTTCATCAAGACTAACTACGACATGCAGACTAACGGTGCTAACCCATCGTATACGACTGTACCTACCAGCGCTCGTACCGACGGTAATGTGCGTACCTTTACAGAGACCATCTTGAAGAATGTTATTCAACAAGTTTGGACTGCTGGTGGCACACCAAAAATCTTGATGACTGGTCCAGTCAACAAGCAACGCGTGTCTGGTTTTTCTGGTATCGCATCTTCACGCTTCAACATTGATGGCGGTGCTCGTCCTGCAACCATCATTGGCGCAGCAGACATCTATGTGTCTGACTTCGGCAATGTGCAAGTCGTGCCTAACCGCTTCCAGCGTGAGCGTGACGCTTTCGTGATCGATCCAGATTACGCAAAAGTCACAACCCTGCGTCCTTACCAACAAGTTGAGTTGGCAAAGACTGGCGACGCTGAGAAGCGTATGCTTATCGTTGAGTGGGGTCACAAAGTATTGGCAGAGAATGCCCACGGCATTGCTGCTGACTTGATCACATCTTGATCTAACTAACGAGAGGGTCTGGGGTAACTCAGACCCTTTTTTTACATGAGCGAAAAAAGACTATTTAGTACAGACGAAGAACAGGGGATAACCCGTTACTTCCACTTTGACGACGAGACAGGACAAGCAACGATACAGACACAACAAGATGTGACTGCGATCATTGAAGAGAATAAACAAGAGTACGCACAGGTTGATGAGCGTGCTCGTTGGGGCGAGTGGAGCAGAGTCGCTAGTATCCCGATGTCTATCTACTTCCAGTTAAAAGCTGAAGGGAAACTAGACGATCAGGAGTACATGAAGAAGTGGTTAAACGACGCTGACAACAAATATTTCAGAACAAGATCAGGAAAAGTATGACACCAAATTACATTGCAGTCTGCACACCAGCGCGTGACATGGTTCACGCAAACTATGCTTTTTGCATGACAAACATGGTTGCGTATCACACCATCAATACGATGGATGCCGTGTCCTTAAAGATCATGCAAGGAACTCTGATTCAGAATCAGCGTGCTGACCTGTGCCTAGACGCAATGCGTGAGGGTTGTACCCATGTCTTGTTTGTTGACTCAGACATGACTTTCCCACAAGACATGATTGAGAGACTAATGAAGCACGATCTAGACATCGTTGCAACGAACTGTGCAAGACGCAGACTTCCAACAGGACCGACTGCTCAGAATGAGGTTAATGGTGAAAGACAACTCGTCTACACGATGCCAGAGTCAACAGGATTAGAGGAAGTTCACTCTATTGGCATGGGCGTGATGCTTATTAAGCGCAGAGTGTTTGAGCGTTTGAGTGAACCTTGGTTTGAGACTCCTTGGCGCACCGACAAGCGTGGCTATATTGGTGAGGACATTTTCTTCTGTCGTAAAGCACAGGCTGCTGGCTTTAAAATCTACATAGACCACGATGTGTCGAAGGAAATCGGACACATTGGGACTTTTGAATTCAAGCACGATCACACTTGGGTGATGCGTGATCTTGAGAAAGCAGAAAAGGCTGAAGATGGCGCTAACAACCTATGCTGAGTTAAAGACATCTGTCGGGGACTGGCTTAATCGCTCAGACCTTACTACTGCTATTCCAGACTTTATTAGTTTGGCAGAGGCTCAAATTGAGCGTAATCTGCGCACCAGACAGATGATCGTGCGTGCTACCGCGTCGATCACTACCGAATACTCCGCAGTCCCAGATAACTTCTTAGAAGTTAAGTCTTTCAAGCTCGACACCAATCCAGTCACTCCATTGCAGTTTGAGACTATCGACTCAATGGACAACTTATCTGTTGTGTACAACTCGTCAGGCAAGCCAGCGTATTTCAGCGTGGTGGGTGGACAGTTTCGCTTTGTGCCAATACCAGACACTTCGTACACGGGCGAGTTAACTTACTACGCAAAGTTGAGTAAGTTATCAACTAGCAACACAACAAACTGGTTATTGACTGCTGCGCCTGATGTTTATCTATATGGTGCGCTAATGCAAGCAGCTCCTTACTTGCAAGATGATGCGAGAATTGCTACATGGGCATCGCTCTACAAGACGGGTCTTGAAGAGGTCAAACAAGCCGATGACCGTGGCGCTACATCTGGTGGCACTCTAATCACTCGCGCAAGGACTTTGGGATAACAGATGCTAGTGAACACAACAAAAGGCGAGATGGATGTCTCCTTGCTAGAGAAGCGAGAAGGATCAATCGACACCGATAACGAGACGACAAACTGGGTGGAATATTGGCTAGAAGGCGAGCTTGTGCATCGCTCAGTCGATATGACCTTAAAGCGTATGACCGTGACTGGTGAACCAGTCGCTCAATCTTTCTAAGGAAATATCTATGGCTAATACACAAGCAATGTGCACCTCATTTAAGGGTGAACTATTAGTAGGACATCACAACTTCGGAACAGGCGTTGTACGCGCTTCTACGGCTGCTGACACATTCAAGGCTGCGCTGTACTTGGCTTCTGCCACAGTCAATGCGTCTACTACTGCCTATTCTTCTACTGGAGAGGTGACAGGAACGAACTACACGGCTGGTGGTGCTACGGTGACAAATGCCACAGCGCCAGCAACCAACGGCACAACTGCTTACTGGACACCATCGGCATCCATTAGCTTCTCTAATGTGACCCTATCAACTGCCTTTGATGCCGTCTTGATCTACAACTCAAGCCAGTCTAACAAAGCAGTCAGCGTCCACACCTTCGGTTCTCAGACCGTAACGGCTGGAACATTTACATTAACCATGCCGACAAATGATTCAAGCACAGGCTTGATCAGACTCGCTTAATAAAGAGGCAGCAAGATGGCTGCTTACGGCTCTGGCAGATATGGCTACGGTAATTGGGGCATCGGAGAGCTTAGTGCTGCAATTACAGGCAACTCGTCAACCCTTGGCATTGGCACGCTTGGCGTAAACATATCCGAGCAAGAAGATGGCAATATCGCCACGGGTAATGTCGGAACAGTCGGTATCTCAAGAACTGTTGCGATAACAGGTAATGAGTCAACCTTATCTGTTAACTCAGTCTTAGTATCTCCAATTCTTACAGGTAGCTCGTCAACTGGTGCTGTCGGCACGATGTTGGCAGAGACCATCTCCTTTGTTGATATTACTGGCGTTGGCGGTACTGGCTCAGTAGGTAGCGTTACAAATGCAGTATCTATTGCGATAATTGGGGTTGAGGCATCTGGCTCTGTTGGAACAATCATTGGCTACGGCTGGAGCGTAGTAGCAGACACGGCAGAGAGCTGGAGTCCAGTCTCAGACACATCAGAAAATTGGACGGAAATATCGGACAATTCAGAAACATGGACGCAAGTCCCAGCATGAGGTGAAATATGGCAGATTCAACAACATCCAACCTTTTACTTACCAAACCAGAGGTAGGTGCATCCACAGATACATGGGGCACGAAGATCAATACCGATTTGGACTCGATAGATGCGATCTTTGCAGCAGCAGGTACTGGCACATCGGTAGGTCTTAATGTTGGTAGCGGTAAGACTTTAACGCTTGCTGGAACAGTCAAGTTTACTGGATCAACATCAGGAACTACGACAGTCGTAGCAACTGCTGTTGCTGGTACTACTACTTTGACGCTACCTGCGCTCACAGGTACTGTTTTAACAACCGCAACTGCTGGTACGGTGTTGCAAGTGGTCAGCGTACCATTACTAACTGCATCTACCGCATCAGTAACAACACCAAATTATGTTGATTTTGGATTGTCGGCAACAATTACTCCTTCAAGTTCTTCTAGCAAAATATTAGTATTTGGAAATGTTGAAATAGGCTGGTCAACTGCGGCTGGTGGTTGGATTCAAATTGTTAGAGGGTCAACTGCTGTTGGAACTGGAACTGGTGGTTCTTATGCTAACTTTCAATCAGGAGTTCAAGTTTCTGCGGGTACAGCGGCAAATAACTTTTGGGTATTTCCATTTAGTTTTTTAGATAGCCCCGCCACAACATCAGCAACCACTTACAAAATTCAAGCAAGCCTAGATGCTAATGGAACTTTGGCTATAAATAGAAGACAAGCAGATACCGCATTTGGTGGTTCAAGCGTAATTACTTTGATGGAGATTTCAGCATGAATTTTGAAGATGCAATTTATAAGTTATATCCACAAACAGTTCGTACTGTTGAAAAAGATGCTTTTGATGCCCAAGGTAATTCAGTTAACTATGACAAAACAGCAGTCCAAGCATTAGTTAATGCCAATTCCTACATAGCCAAGCGCCAAGCGGAATATCCTCCAATGACTGAATATTTGGATGGCATAGCCAAAGGTGACCAAGCACAGATTAACAAATACATTGCCGATTGTCAGGCGGTGAAAGCGAAGTATCCGAAATGACAGCAGAGCACACAACTGAAGGCGCTGCTGCAATCGTTGCCAAGGTAGCACCTCCAGTTACTGTATCCCTTGCGACTGTCTCTGGCTATCAGGTCAGCGAGATATTGATATGGGCGACTCTGATCTACACCGTCTTGATGATCTGCCACAAGTGCTACCAGATTTATAAAGAGGTGAAGCATTGACCCTTTCAGCCTCCTCTTATTGGCACAAGGCGCTGTCAGCGCTATCAAGCAGGGGTGCGACTTTCTACACCAAGGTCGTATTCAGCTTGAGTCTGCTAAGAAGACTGCCGAGGGAGTCTTGGACGATGTTAAGGCAATCAAGGGTATTTTTAGTTGGTTCATCGGACTATTCGCACCTAAAGAAAAGACTGTCAACGATACGGCAAAGCCTGTGGCGAAAGCGCCAGCCAAGCCAGCAGCCAAAGCAGCAGCAGCCACACAATCCTACGAACAACTAGAACTAAATCTAATCAAGGACATTGGTGAAAATCTTGGATTACTCTTTGACACACAACAGCAGATCAACAACTACTACATAGAACTGGAAGAGACAAGCAAGACTAACTATGACCCAACACAGAACACCAGTAAGAAAGCAATCGAGAGGGTGCTAGTTGAGTTGCAGATGGAGAAGTTGCTAGAACAAGTCAGAGAGGCAATGGTCTACGCGCCAGCAGAGTTAAAAGATTTGTATGGCAGATTTTTGGTGATGTACGGCAAGATTGAACAGGAGCAATCTTGGGCTAGGTCAGAGATGATAAGAAAGGCTCGAATTGCTAGATGGAAACAAGAAAAAGAGGAGATTCGCCAGATTGAAAAGATAAGTAGCTTTGTCGCTGTTGGGTTTATTTCATTGATCTTTGGATGGCTAATGTGGCAACTGTCAAACTTATCTGGTGGGTTCTAATTGCCGTGATGCTGTGTATTGTTGTGGGTACAACCTCAATGGCGTATGTGGAAACTTTGTACATGAAGGCGCAGTTAAAACAGGAAATCAAGGAGTTGCGTAAACTCAAACGAGAACTCAGGGAAAGCAAATGAATGAACTACTCGGTCTTCTCAAGGGTGTCGCACCCACGCTGGCAATGGCTGTCGCTGGTCCTATGGGTGGCGCTGCTGTTACCGCTTTGGCTAGTAAGTTTGGCGTGTCTGATAGCGTTGATGCCGTTGCGAAGGCTATTGCTGGCGATCCAGCGGCTGCTGCGAAGTTGGCAGAAGTAGAGGCAGACTTTGCCAAGGCTGAACTAGAAGCCGTTACAAAGCGTTGGGAAGCAGACATGAAGTCTGACTCCTACCTATCTAAAAACATTCGTCCATTGACCCTTATAGCGATCCTGAGCGCGTACTTCTTATTCGCCATGATGTCTGCTTTCAGTATTAATGTGAACGAGACCTATGTGAAGTTATTGGGTGAGTGGGGTCAACTGATCATGTTGGCTTACTTTGGTGGCAGAACTGTTGAGAAGGTAATGGAGAAACGCAAATGATTGAATTCTTAAAGCAAATGATGTTGGCTAAGGCTAATCGTCCACAACTGACGGTGGAAGAGGTCGAAGTCCAAGTCTGGGCATTCGTCGTCAAGTCGATCACCATCATGGTTCTTGGCATTGCGTTTGGTGTCTTGTACCTGATCGGGTTTGAGAAGCAAGACCCAGAACTCGCACCGATTGACGGTGTATTCCTTGAAATCTTGAAAGCCATTGCGTTTATGGGTGTCGGCACTATGGGCGGTATCTCAGGACGCAAGGCATCAACAGCCATTGCAAAAGCCATTGTGGGAGAAGATGATGCAACTAAGTGAACACTTTAGTCTTGAAGAGGCAACGCACTCTGATACCGCAACCCGTTTGGGTATCAATAACCAGCCTTCGCCACAGCAACTAGAGAACATGAAGAAAGCTGCTGCTGGCATGGAAGAGGTCAGGAAGTTACTTGGCAAGCCAATCAATGTAAATTCTTGGTTGCGTTTGCCAGAGGTCAATGTCGCTGTGGGTGGATCGAAGGTCTCTAGTCACATGGACGGCTGGGCTATCGACTTCACATCTAAGGGCTTTGGTAGTCCACTAGAGGTCTGCAAGGCTATTGAGGCAGCAGGTATCAAGTTTGACCAGATGATCCACGAGTATGCGTCTTGGACTCATATCTCCTTTGCACCTGAGATGCGTGGACAGAAACTCACCATCTTTAGACCGCAAAACAAATATGCAGTCGGTTTGTTGAGTCAAGAGGAATACGCTAAGGCTCTATGACGAACTTCTATCAGCAGCTCCAGACTCCAGCCGTACCAGACCTGCCTAATCCGCAGGATCGGTATGACCGTCTGACTGTTGCGCAGACGAATGGTGCTTTGCGCACCTTCTTCTTGAAGTTGACTAATGCCTTGCAGTCTATTGCGTCTCCTCGCGGTGGGCGGTTTATAAATAATCCTTACGGGGCATTCCAAGACGGCACAGACCAGACGGCAGCCAATACGACGACTGCCTACGCCATAACCTTCGACACAACTGACTTCAGCAATGGCGTAACCTTGTCTAACTCGTCAAGGCTTAATGTGTCTCAGTCTGGAATTTATAACATCCAGTTCAGCATACAGTTTAAAAACACCACTAACGACACACAAGATGTAGATGTGTGGTTTAAAAAGAACGGCACAAACATCGACAAGTCAAACTCAAGATTTGGTCTTGGTCCAAGAAAATCATCAGGTGATCCAACTCACATGATCTCTGCCATGAACTTCTTTGTAAGCATGGAAACAAACGACTATGTTGAGATTATGTGGAGACCTTCAGATGTAGGTATCAGTATTGAACACTACGCTACCAGCTCCACGCCAACAAGACCAGCAATACCGTCGGTCATTGCAACAATGACATTTGTCTCCAATCTTTCAGCATAATTAGACCCTATGGCACTCGTACCAATCAAAATCCCTGCTGGCGTTTACCGCAACGGTACAGAGTACCAGTCTGCGGGGCGCTGGTATGACTCAAACCTTGTGCGCTGGTTTGAGAACACATTGAGACCTTGGGGTGGGTGGCGTAAGCGATCAACCTCACAAATGACTGGTGTCAGTCGTGGAATGCTCACTTGGCGTACTAACTCAGATGAACGCTACATTGCTGCTGGCACGCCTACAAAGCTCTACGCCATGAGCGAGAGTGGTGTCTTGAAGGACATTACGCCTACGACATTTACATCTGGCATCACAGACGCAACGCTAAAGACTGGTTACGGCTACGGCACTTACGGCTCTTATTCTTATGGTGTGGCGCGTCCAGACTTGGGAGGAATAATTCCCGCTACTACTTGGTCAATGGACTCATGGGGCGAGTATCTTGTGGCGTGTTCAAGTGCCGATGGACAGCTCCTTGAGTGGCAGCTAGGCTTTACCACGCCAACAAAGGCTGTTGCCATCACTAACGCGCCAAC
>SXGQ01111351.1_pt1 | contig 13231 bp, 16 predicted proteins | sample 3178371 | NCBI WGS metagenome assembly SXGQ01 (sample SAMN11356859, study PRJNA531348) | freshwater metagenome | isolation source: freshwater sample F1-20 | place: China: Fuxian Lake, Yuxi | collected 2017-12-25
ACAAAGTGGCCTTATCTATGGGGAGTACTTAACTTTAGTACTAGACGTTAACTTAGCCTACATGCCTACAGTAGCGATGTAGGCACAAAATAAGTACCCCCAAAGGGGGTACTTAACTTCCGCACATCGCGGTACCGCTAAAAGAGGGTCTACATACATTATATAGAATGGAACGCACTGATGTTGTGATTCTTGTGAATTCCACACCGGCCTATTATTACATTCTGCCGCTGTTTTTTACCATGCTTCGTAGATACGCCCCGGAACTAAAATGGCCTGTTTATCTCGCAACGGAGGAAATGGAACACGAGGTATGTAAAGAGGTCAAAGATGTACACGGGGTGAAATTACTCACTCTGGACAGGACGGAGTCCGGCTTTTTTGAGAGTCGTTTGGCTGCGCTTAGGGTTCTGAAAGAGCGCTACACGTATGTGTTTCCACTACAAGACGATTTCCTCTTAGAAATGCCAATGAACGGGGCCGCCTTCAAGGCCGTCTTGGAAGCAATGGACCAGTCCCCTGTCATCGTTTCAGCGCGCTGTATGCCTTGTCCGGGGCCAAAAATACCTGGGACGTGTTTCAAAGAACTTCCTGGATGGAAGCCGCTCGTACAAAAAATGGATACGTTGGGTTTCGTATTTCAGGCGACCCTTTGGAGGACGGCAGCGTGTTGCGAATGGTACGAGCGTATCTCTACTGTTTTAGAGCGGGTTTGTCCGAAGAAGACTAGCACAGCTGCGGAAAGGAAGCATGTGGAAATTTCAGCGAATATTGCGGAAAATACCATAGGCCAGACGGAATTCTGGAATTGGTCAGCGGAGAAAAAATACGGACATATTGCTTGGGACCGTCTTGGGTCTTGGAAGAATGCCGTATACTTGTCACCGTTTCCTTATAGGCCGACTGCAATTGTGCGGGGGGAACTAGAGCCTTGGGCGAAAGAATTGATGGAGCGGGAACTCTAACGGCAGATGCCTATATCACTACTGTAGGCATGTGGCCTTATGATATAGGAGTCACTTAATCTTTTCGTTCTAGCCATCAGAGCCAAGTACTTAATTTAAGTACTTGGTGGTAATAACATCACTTAAGGCTCCGCATCCGAGTCGGGAAACGTGGTATCAATATGACCCTCTTTGCGATTCCAGCGGCCGAGATAGGCGTATGAGAGGTCATAGACCTTATCCTTGGTCTCGGCCACGTAGACGGAACGACCGGCGATTTCCTCTTTTTTCACCTGGATTTTCATTACGGGGATGTCGTCCGCGGCTGCTTCAATAATTCCGATAACAGCAGTTTTCGGTTTGAAGACTTTTTTGACGGGTCGTTTGGGCTTTGCTGCTGCATTGACTTCATCCATAGGTATTGGGACAATTTCGGTGATTTCTGGGGAAGTTGCTACATTCTTTTTGGTTCTCTTAGGTTTCGCTTCTGTGCGTTTCGCTTCCTCTCTCCCTATAAATCCGCTCGTTGTATCTAGAATCGTTACCTGTAACTCTGATGGTGGTGCGGCCACTTTTCCAACCTTCTTCGGCTCTCTCTTTTTTGTTGTAGCAATAGGCTCTGGCTTGGGGGTTTCTGTGCTTTCTTCAGAAACCTTCTTGCGTCGTATACACTTTTTGATAACTGGAGTCACAGTATCCGACATTTCTCTAGGACTTGTTTCCATCTCCTTATATGCGTTTGAAACCGTGTAGCCCGCCGCGAGTTGGGCCTGGAACCACTCGCCGCCTTCCAGCCGACTCCATTTTGGTATGGGCTCGTACATACGCCCGTGAAACATTGTTTCCTGATTTGGAATATATTTACCGGCGCGTTTTTCCAGCTGGTAGGCAGTTGCTTTTTGTCGGTCTAGACAGGCTGCGCACAAGTCATCGGCTTTGTTTGTACACTGGACAATTCCGAGATAGGACAGAGGTTTTGACCTGTGAAGGCGAGGCCCTGTCTCAAAGAACAGGGGGGCCGACTTCGGTGTTGTTTTCCGACCTTCGCATTGGCTCTGCATATTTGGTATTGTTCATAATTCTCCGGCGGAAGTCAATTTTATTCTTTGCTAGAAGTATAAATCTCTTCCGTTAAGACCCAGAGCCGCTATGATGCATCTCGTCACATCAACTATATTTCTACGGCTTCGTTCAACTCTGCTTTTTTCGCCTACACGTTTACCGCGATGTGCGGAAGTTAAGTACCCCCTTTGGGGGTACTTATTTTGTGCCTACATCGCTACTGTAGGCATGTAGGCTAAGTTAGGTACACCCTTTGGGTGTACCTAACTTTGGCACATGCCGTTACTGATCCCTCTCCTGCAAATAACTTTACAGGTGGATTTATTTCAAACGGAGGACAGCTTGTAGAGATATCAAGAACCGCTGTAACTACGGTAATACCGAATGCTACATGGTAAACATATAACAACCCACGACCCCGAAAAAAAATTGAGCGCTTGGCGACCCCGACTAGTAGTCCGAATCGCCAAATGTTGCCTGATACCACGTTCAAGACGCTCACTCTCGCGATCGCGACCTACGTCGTGTTCTTTGCCTACAGTGTGTCAAAGAATCCTGTCCTGGAGTGTTTGATCACCATTCTTCTCATGGTCAACCTGTCCGTTCTTACGTATGCGACCAGCCAAAACGACTTCAAGGACGCCTATTTCCACCAACCGGTTTACGACGATGCGCCCATGAACACTAACAACAGGAACGACGAGAATGACGAGAACGACGAGAATGACGAGAACGACGAGAACGACGAGAATGACAACGGTCATTGCGACTGTACATGCGAGATGAATAGTCCTATGAACTTCAGTAGCCCTACTGCAAATCTGAATACGAACACTCTAAGTCCAGAGGAACTCGCAAAACTTCGTTATGAAATGAGCATTAACAATGAGCCTCCTCCGTTCTCTGTACGAGCTCTTGTGCGAGCCTTCGATAATAAGTCACCCGTACCCGACATCTCAGGCACACCTTTAGTACCCCCCTGTTCTCATAGCGTGGATACTCATGCTGACCTCTCAGGCTCCCATACTTTGACGACTAACTAAGCACCTCCAACAACTTCCCCAGAGTCCGAGCCGACGGGTCCTTCGTATCTGACCAACGTGGCATCCAAAACGCCGGCACACTCACTGTTTCCATACCGCTCCCCCCATAAAACTCTTCAAAAATCTCCCTGTAATAATACATCTCCGCCGTTGTCGGTGTATTCACAGGATATTTTTTTGCCGCCCCAGACAAATCCTCCTCCGAAACAAGCCCCGCAACCATCCTCTGAATAATCTGAAACCACGACTCCTCTGTAGGACTCACCCCATCACTAAACGCCTCCTTCTGTCTCCAAAGAACCGCCCGAGGCAACGTAATACCATCATCAAACGCCCGACGAAGTAACCACTTCTCAGGCAGCCGCCCTATAACCGGCCGACGCAACTCGAGAGGCACTGACAAGACCGTCTGCACGAACGCCTTGTCCAAAAACGGCGTCCTCGGCTCGAGTCCATGCGACGAAATACATCGGTCGCTCCGAAGAACATCGTAGGTGTGAATCTCATCTAGAAGGCGCACGACCTCGTTTCCATACTCTCTCTCGGAAGGCGCCAAGAACATATACAAATAGGACCCCCACACCTCGTCTGACCCATCCCCATTAAACACCACCTTACAATCACATCCATTACGAACCGCCCGAGACACCAGCCAATTCCCCACAGACGCACGCACAGTCGTCGTATCATATGACCCGATATCCCAAATCACATGGCGAATAGCCCCAAACATCTCCTCTGCTGTCACGACGACTTCCGTATGGTCCGAGCCAATCCACTCTGCCACTGCTCTAGCATAGCGCAAGTCTGAACTCCCCTTCATTCCAATACTGAAGGTCTTCAGAGGGGCCAGCCCAGCCTCACGCAGATTCCGCGCGACGAGAGACGCGACGAGACTACTATCTAGTCCCCCGCTCAATAGGGCAGCAACAGGCCGCTCCATCATCATCCGCTTTTTCACAGCGACCTCCAAGGCGGTCCGGACAACTCCCGATGCGACCTCAACATCTTTCAGGCCAGGAAGAGTGAGTGTGGACACCGTATGGTATTTTGCCGATATGAGAAGTTCCTGTGTATTCAGGTCGTATACTTGGAAAGAGCCGGGTTCAAAGGCCGATACGACCGAGCAAGTCGTAAGAAGACTCTTGAGTTCACTGCCAAAATATACGAGGTCCTGAGTCCGACCCACATACAGAGGCCGAACGCCATAGGGGTCTCGGGCGACAATAATTCGGCCCCGAGCCACATCTACGAGAACACAGGCGAAAACACCGTCAAAAAGGCGAAATAACTCACCGACCTCCACATGGTCCGCATCCGAAAAGAGTTTTTCGTACAGAGGACCAATCACCTCGCAATCACTTCCAGACTCACACGCAAGACCATAGGTCGTCATAAGTTCCTTCCAATTATAGATTTCTCCGTTGGCCATCCAGACGTTCGCATTATTCATCATTGGCTGCATACCGGCCTCATTCAAGCCGTTAATGGCTAGGCGCGTAAATCCCATGAAGCCTTTGGATCCGATAGGGTGTATACGCGTCGCTTCCGGACCACGTCCTTTCAAGGCCTCCAAGTATTTCACGTATTTCGCAGCGTTGTTTTCTACGGCCCCGAATACGGCCCAGATTCCGCACATTCTTTATGTTTCTTATTGGACACCCTATAAGTCCCAACTTAACTATGCTGGAAGTTATCACTTCGCTGAACGTTTCTTTTTTCTTGTGACATGTGTGGAACATTCCCTAAATATTTTTGCATCTTTTTGTGCCATTGCGAGGCCGCCCCATTTAAACTGTTTTCTATCTTTCCAACCCATATCCCAACCTAGACTATAGTATTTGTCAGAGGAACGTTTTACTTTTAATGTTCTACACTTTTCCAATTTACCATAGTATCTTTAAGGAGAACCCACCTTTAGTTCTCTGGCGGATATATCTTTAGGATTTTCTATTTTAGATTCTGTATTTCCCATCTTGTATATATACTTATAATATTTCTTTTCCTACCGACCAGTAGAATGGATCCTAGTGATATACTTCGTCGTACCCAGACGCGCACGATTTGGAATGACTATCGTGCGCAGAAACTCCAGACACAAACGACTACGTTTGTTGCGGCGGCGATGGGCAGCGGGACCACGCTAGACGTGACGTCTGTGATCTCAGGAACACTCTCGGTAGGGTTCGAATTCGTGGTAAGCGAGACCACCCACACCGTAACGGCTTTCGTGACGGGCAACGGCCTAACAGGTACCTACACGATTACGCCCTCTCTCACACTCACTTCTGCGACGACACTCACAGGTAGTTCCTGCCCTCCTGCGAACTGCGTTGCGCTCAATACAGGCTGCGGAGTTATCAATTATCCCAGTTATGAACAACGCCAAGCCGTCGCAGAAGGGCGTATGAATTGTAAAACATGTTCCAATAATACTGGTCCGCCGTGCCAATAGTTTGTGCTATTTATTGGTACATACCAGTAGAGCAATTCGCAATAAAGGGCGACAAATAAAATAATTTTATTTTATCATATTAGAGTGCAAATGTCAAGAAAACAAAATACGGAAAATACGGAAAATACGGAAAATACGGAAAATTATGTGTGGGTGAGTCCCGATAACTTAGAATATAAGGTGAAGATAACAGAACATTCTGGCAAATATGGTGATGTGCTATACGGAAACTTCTATAAAATGAAGCCACCCATAAAGTATTTTCATTATCCTTATTTTAGATTCGGCAAACATGTTGACAAACATGATATGACATTGGATCTTTTTAAAAATGTATATATCACGGGAAAAGAAAAATATAAGGGCGGCATTTTTAAAGAGCTCAGAACGACGAGCGCAGCATCCATAGGAGGTAGACGGCGCGGCTCAACTCGCGGAAGATCTAGATACCAAAAAGCAACAAAGAGGGTTCATAAAACTCGCAGTAAACGTGATTAAAGATTTCCAATATCTACATCTTCTTCCTTTTTTTCTTCCTCTTTCTCTTCTTGTTTCTCTTCTTCACCGAGATCCCAATCAAAGCCCTCGTCATCTTCCGGCCTCGCATTATCAAAAAACCCTTTTGGCGCCGTCTTAAAATGAGCAGCAATAGTGGTCACGTGCGCGCGACTAAGAATGCCAATAATCGTACTGAGATACTCCTCCTTTTGTAAAATAACAAAGGTCGTTCCCGCAAAAGCCGCAATCGTATTGTCCTCACTGCGGGCGGCACCCTTTTTACAGCGCAAAGCACCCTTCAAAGACGCTGTGACCGCCTCACCGTCTACTGTTAATAATTGCATCTGTCCCGAACCACAAAGACGCTCTACTCGAGCCACTGTGAGGGGCTCTACACTCTCGCCGCACACAACATCATCCACGAAATTCTGACAAAATAACTTATTTTTCTTTTCATTTTTGTTCTCTCCCTTAGCAGCCCGTCGCATTCCCTTTCCGCCAGGATTCTTTTTCGCAGGCATTCTATAAATAGATGCTACTATTTCTTTATATCAATTAGTTTTGATGAAATTTCACACACTGTATTTTTTAATTCTCAAAGTGTCCTTTATTGTACAGTTTTTTCTTATTATTCTGGGGAAAATGTCAGAAGATAACGTGATATATTTAACCAATGACTTTATGTTCAAAGTATCTATTGGGCTTTTTTTAATACTCTATTTTTGGTTTAATAATGTTCCCAACCTGTACGGTTATGATAAAATCGTTATTTCTTTCGGAGGTACGCTACTTGTATATGATGCATTTTACAATGTTCTTCCAAAAATACTATTTGAATATGGTATCGGATTCAATCCGTTCTCGTTTAGATCTATGTTTTATAGGATCAACACCTGATAATAGAGTCGTTATGGTCGGCGGAATACCATATGGGCTTCCAAAGGTGGTGCGCATCTAAATAGTGCCATATATTCACTTCCCATGTCAGTATCTCGTGAGTTTTGACGATGTTTTTAAATTCTCGGCGGTATATATTATACATTTCTTGTATGGACGCCCTATCACCGATAAAAAAACCTCCACAGAATCTCCAATGTATAGTTCTGAAAAAGTCAGAAACTCCGTAGTTTTTCTCCCAACATCCAGGGATACGAAGACCAGGTAGAAGCCGTATTTTTGTAGAAAGATAATCCATACATTCTGGAATATTCAAAAATATCTGACATATATTGAAATCAATCCAAGCATAGTGTGTGGTGTTTCCAATACGCCTCACGCGTTCCACGAGCTCTATTTTCGCGTTCTGGACTATATGATAGGCCGCAGTATCTTTCTCCGGATTACTCGAGTTCGGAATAGTGTAAGACAGGCCGGAAATTTCCTGAAATGTTTCTAAATCTTCAAGTCGGATGATTTCTATGCACACATTCTCTTTCACTCCTACAATCACAGTGTATTCTTTTAAAAAACTCTGACTCAAAAAAAGGTGAATAGAAATACCAGAATCGGCCAAATGTTTAAACAGACGAATACGGTGCTCGGTAGATTTCACAGTAGAGCCAATCTCTACAAAGGCCGATACGAATGTTACAGAGGTCGTTGTCATAAATTATCCGTCTATAAAAATTGATAAAAGTATGCGCGCCAAACGGTACATTATGAACATATTCTTTCTACATCCAAATCAAGGACGTTGTGCGCGATGGCATTGTGACAAACACGTTGTAAAAATGATTCTGGAAACCACACAACTTCTCTATACGGCGCATTGGATGCTCTGTATAGAGGCGGGTACTCTCCCAAATTTCTCAACAGCTCCGCCAACAAAGAGTGAGCCACGTATGCGTGGCTATTTGCCCATAAAAAATGATAAACACCCCTGCGCTCTTTGGACTCGTGCATCGGTCGCACACTATCATTGGCTCGTTCTGCTTGGTATGGCACTCTGTAACGAATTTCGTGTGCGTTTTAAAGGGAAGGTGCACTCCTGCGAAGCTCATTTGCGCTGGCTGTATTTCAACAGGCCAAAAGGGTTTTCAATGACGAGTTGGACAGAGCCCCCTCTTGCAATGGCTGAGCAATACAAATGCTCTAAATCTGCTATTGTTTCCTATAGGAACTACTATAAAAAAGGGAAGATACACTTGCTTCAATATACGGGACGACATAGGCCGCACTGGCTCTAAACCTGGCTCTCTACTTCTTGCTGTGTATTCGTATCATATATTACGTCTAAAAGAGATAGTGTCCAGATTATAGCCGTTAAAATAAAGAAATACAGATATATATTTTCTCCATTGTAAATGAATATGGAGAAATTTGTCATGGAAAATATGAGGATATATGTTGGAATTCTTTCTGAAGTTGTATTTACCACGGTGTTCGAAATTTTACCGTGCTCTTCCACCTCTATTTCAACTATAGGTGCGCGGATGCGTAAAGAGTCGGCTTGCTGCATACGATTTTTTTGCCACGTGTGAGTTCAAATTTATTACGGCCAAGAACTTAAATTAAGTAATTTGCACATACCGGTACTTGACTTCAGCACATAATAATACATCGCGCTACACAACATCGTCACAAAAATTTCCTAACCCATATCAAATATTCCGTATTCTCCGTCTTGAATTCGTTCTTATAAAGTACTGCATTCCCAATCTGCGACATAATATTTCGCTTGTACCGAATCTCCTCTACAGACACTGCATCAAGTCCAAATCTTTCCTTCAGAGAATCGCAGAGCACCTTTATTGGAAGAATACTCTCATTATTATAGGAAATCAATACGTGCCGCACAGGTAACGACTCACATATAGCCAAGAATGAATGAAGGGCGGTTCGTTTACTATTCCAAGAACTTACCATTGCCTCATCAAATTCCTCTGCTCCACTGACCCGATCTATCCGACGATTCGTCTTCAAAGACACCGCCGGTTTATCCCAGCGAGTAATACTATCCCAAATGTGATAATACGTTGAATACGAGTGTGCAGAATATGGGGGATCAATATAGGCGAAATCTGCCTCTTCATAGGCAATTTCTAGGCAATTTCCCACATAATGGGTCGCAACCGGTCCCTCTTTAAAAGGAAGGTCAAACAACGTAAGAGCATCTGTTGTTCTTGTTGCCCAATTTTTCAAATACGCCTGTTGAACTCCGACACTATTGTCCACCTTGTCCAACGCGAATATAAGACACGCCACCAGAATCATCGCCTCGTGTCTATTTATATAGCCACTCGTCTCCCACTCCGAAATCTTATCACGAAGCCCGTCGGCCTTTCTTCCATTTTCAGGCCGCCACATACGTACGGTCCCCCCCTCAACACCAGAAACGTCACAGTAATTTGTTGTAATCCATCCAGGCGACTCAGAGACGCCACGTAGTTCCGCCAAGAGACCCTCCACACGTCTACCAGACTCGACTGTTCTTATAAGGAACGCATGTGCATATGCCTCCGTGGCCCATGAAAGGTCACTGCTCTGAACAAGCCACCCTCGACTACGAAACGCCTGTGCCACACGTGTAGTGCCACTACAGACATCTATCATACGGCCTGCTACAGAACCAAGTCGTGCGTCTACAGATGCCGTAATATGTTCCAAAAGTGATAATTTACTCCCTATGTATTTGACACCACACGTTTGCATAGGGAGAAGCACCTATCCAGACCGGAGATGCTTCTTTAAATTTATATCCGAGACCACGAACAGATGGACGATTGCGCAACAAAACAGGACCTCACGGCGCTCTGCGTATTGCTTGTTCCCTTCCTCGCATTTTCTATTGCTGCGTGCTTTATAAATGTTCGCTCACATTCAGACCTTACTTATAAAATAGACACTCTTATACAAGGACGGGCTTCGAACCAGCGGCTTTCCGTGTAACGTCTACTAGTAAAATTAAGTACTCCCCATAGAGGGCCACAAAGTGGCCTTATGATATTAGAGTGACTTAATCTTTTCGTTATAGCCATCAGAGCTAAGTACTTAATTTAAGTATTTGGCGGTAGGAAATGTATTTCCACAGAGTAAAATATCCCCCGTTTTCAATATCTTCGGCATATATATTTGATGACGCACATGTTCATGACACCTCGCCGTATATTGCGCAATACTATTTTTAAAGTTTATGGGTGAACCATGTGGGTTATAAATATACGTAAATAGGGAGCCGTCTAGTGTATCTAAGTCGAATGTATAGTATGGATTAGACATGAAATGGCACTGAAACACATTTTTTTTTACAGATAAAACAAGTACCGGAACGATAGTGTATTGCATATTATTTGGATAGTATAGTGTTATATCCGATTTTTTAGAACGAATACTATGTTGTATTAAACTGAAAGCAGAACGTGTGATACTGTTCTCCGAAAAGTATCGCATGTTCTTTATTAGAAAATATCAAAAATTCTTTAAATCCCTGCGCATTTTTCTAGTTTTTCGTCGCGGGTGCTGTATTTCTCGAGACTTACGTCGCCGGTGACCTCCATGTAAAGTAAAACCTCCACCGACATAAATGCAATTATCAGGGATTGGAAAAAACACGGCGAGCCATGCCCTTTCAAAATAGTGCCCCACTTCCGGATTTGGATGCCCTTCGAGTTGTTTTATGAAATCGATGTAATATTTTTTTGGATGCTGTTTTATATGCTCTTTTGAAATGGCCATTACAGCTGCGAATGATACATCCAAGATATTTATGTTTGGGAAATTTTGTTTATACCAATTCCCAAAGGGACGAGGTTGGGATGGTTTTAGTTTTCCACTGAAAATATTAATTGCAGTTTTATCAGTATTTCTGTTACTTAAATGAGATGCAGTATAATAATCCATCTTAAAATTTTGTAGTTCTACATGGACATATGTTGATAATCTTTGAACACTGAAAACAGAACGTTTTGTTTCAAAAACTTTTTTGGTAATGAAATTTAATTTCGCACGCTCTCTCTGAAGGTCTGAAGAACCTTTTGTAAATATAGTCACATCAGCAAGAGTGTCATAATGGTGAATAATATGATAGAGATATGTGTGGTCGCAGCGCCCTTCATTTAAAAGGTTAATCTTTACACACTCTTTACCTTTCATGGAGCAATGTAGTTCTTGACTAGTTTTATTATTCGCTTCGTGATTTTTATTGTATAGGAAAATATTACGAAAATTATACTCCATTTTCTCGTAATTCCTGAGCCATGTCAAGGGTTCCTTATACATGGCTATAACCATGTCACAGGAAAATTCAGGTTTACCTCCATCCATCTTACAGGTTTGTTAGATATTATTTATCACCAAGTATTTAATTTAAGTACTTGGTGATACCCCTAAATGGTTACTTAACTTCAGCATATCACGGTAGCCTAGATACTGGTAGGTCTAAAATAGGTTGTACAAAGATTATAGAGATGAGTAATCCAAATATGTGTAGATTATTTGAGCAATTGGATAGACTTCGGGTCTTGAAAGCAAAAATGGATGAATTACGGCGAAACAGCGAAATTTGCTCCGCTTCTACGGAGCCCTCTACCGCTATCATTGTAGAACCAAGGAAGCATCGGGCTCTAGGTTTTGTTGTGAAAAATGCTCTGGAGAATTTGCCGGCGAATTGGAATATCCGAATTTACCATGGAACAAAGAACCGGGATTTTGTGGAGAAACTTCTGGAAACGGAACTCTGCAGCTCTGACAGCCGAATTACCCTCCAAGATTTGGGGGTGGATAATTTGAATTCCGCCGCGTACCAGAAATTACTGACAAATCGTAAATTTACAGAAGAAATTCCCACGGAGACGTTCATAGTCTTTCAAACGGACTCTATGATTAATCCACTGCAACGAAATTTACTTGGACAATTCTTGGAATATGACTATGTTGGCGCACCGTGGATGAATGGCCAAGTAGGAAATGGTGGATTCTCACTCAGAAAGCGTTCCAAAATGCTCGAGGTCATAACGGCGTCGCCGCCTCTAGAAACAGGTCATGAAGACGTCTTTCTATCTATGAGTCCAAAAGTACGCCTTCATAAACCAGATTTTGTAAAAGCAACGCAGTTTTCTATTGAAACAGTCCCGTCCCCTATTTTTTTCGGAGTTCACCGAGTTTGGGGGTATAATTCGGAATTTCTGGTGGATCTGTGTATGCGTTGTCCAGGTTTAAATGATCTCATTTCTCTACAGGATGTGGTAGATGACGGGGACATGTGTACAGCCATTATTGTAGAGCCGAGGAAGCATCGGGCTCTGGCCTTCGTTGTCCAAAACGTTCTGGAGAATTTGCCGGCGAATTGGAACGTGCGAATTTATCACGGAACGAAGAACCGTGAATTCGTGGAGAAACTTCTGGAAACGGAATTACGCCACGACGCCAGCCGAATTACTCTCCAAGACTTGGGTGTAGAAAATTTGGAGACGCAGGTAGCCTACTCCGGAATTTTATCCAGCCGTGAATTCACGGAGAAAATTCCGACGGAGACGTTCATCGTCTTCCAAACGGACTCCATGATTAATCCGAATCATAAGGACCTTCTGGAAAAGTTCTTACAATACGATTACGTGGGTGCGCCTTGGCCGTGGGATCACTTGAAGGTCGGAAACGGGGGTTTCTCTCTAAGAAAACGATCCAAGATGCTCCATATTATCAATACGACCGAGCGCTACAGGGGTGCCTACGAGGACCAGTATTTTTCCGTGGGTTCCAAGCTCGCAAGACCCTATAAGCCGTCGCACACAGAGGCCATGGAGTTTTCGATTGAGCAAGTGTATTCCCCCAAGTCGTTTGCAATTCATAATGCGTGGAAGTACTTGCCTGACCATGTAGAGCAGATGTGCAAGGACTGTCCGGGCCTAGATGTGCTGATGAGCCTACAATCATGCGAGCCCCTCTAAATAAAATATAATGGAGTATAATAGGTATGGCGCGGGCGAATAAATACCGCAATATAATCATATTGATTATTCTTCTGTTTTTCCTATACGTTCTATATAAGTATGTAAACCGTTCAGAAGGATTCAATGGAGAGGCGCAACAACGGGTACATTTAGTCCTGTATTCAGACGGCGAACCCTTTGACACAACAAAGAGACTGACAATTAATTCGGTGAACGAATTTACAAATAGAGAGGTTATCATACACGACTACAATTTAGAAAAAATAAAACAGAAGGAGTGGTTTACACTTATAAAGGACCTCCCGTCAATTCATAAACCAGGTAGAAGGGATGGGTACTACT
>SXGQ01213132.1_pt1 | contig 13228 bp, 9 predicted proteins | sample 3178371 | NCBI WGS metagenome assembly SXGQ01 (sample SAMN11356859, study PRJNA531348) | freshwater metagenome | isolation source: freshwater sample F1-20 | place: China: Fuxian Lake, Yuxi | collected 2017-12-25
CGGGCGAGCCGGCGGCGCGGGCAGCTCCTCGTCGAGACCCACCGCGTTCATCCCGGCGGCGGCAGTGCGCCCGCGCGCTCGGAGCCGCGCGATCGCGCCGAAGAAGGTCTTGAGGGCGTCGCTTTGGCGAGCCGTCGTCGTGGTGGCTCGGGCCTGTTCCTCGCGGGCCAAGCGGACCCGCTCGGCCACGGCCGCAGCGCGAACCTTGCTCCGCTCGCTCATGCCGCGACCCACGTGGGCAAGGGCCTGCGGCACGATCACCAGCCAGCGGTCGAAGGCCACAGTCAATCCGACGACCCCCAGAAGAAGGATCCACAGCGAGGCGCCAAGGCGCCCGAACCGGATCTCAAGAGCGTCGGCGGCCCAGATGGCCAGGATGCCGCCACCCCCTTCGGGCATGCGGCTGAGGTCGCGGAACAGCAGCGCGTGGAAGCCCGACCAGGTGAGGGCGACCATCAGAATCCCCAGCGCTCGCAGGGGTACCTGCGACACCGGGCCTCTGAAGGCGATCAACCCGAGATAGAGCCCGACGGCGCCCAGGAGGAGCCAAATGCCCGATCCCACCGTGCCGACCAGGATCCCGGCGATGGCCGAGCCGACTGGCCCGATCCAGTTGTTGACCGACGGCAAAGCTGAGGCGGCCCCGTGGTTCGGGAAATCCGCCGGGCTGAAGCTCAGCACGCTGGCGGCCACGAGGGCCCACAGGACGGCGGCCACCAGCCAGACCAGCCGCAAGACTGGCGAGGGGTTGGGGCTGCGACTGGGTCTCACTTGATTGGGCGCGCGGCGGGGGCCGGCTCGGCGATTGGTGCGGTCTGCCATAGGTCTGGATATCGGCTGTGGGATCGATCGCGACGGAGGTTTTCGGGCCGGGCCCCGGCGCGAGGTCGTGCCGCGGGCGTGGCTGGCGTGAGCCCACCGAAATCAGCCTGTTATTGGGATTGCCGTGGGAAGACCGGGGGCTAGACTGCCGATGGACGTTGTCTGTTCGCGGAGATCCACATGGCAAAGCGTGCGTTGAGCGCCTCTGGGGGCGATGGCATGGGTATGGCTGTCCGAGCGCTGACGGGCGTGGTGCTGATGGCCGGTACGGCCTTGGCGACCAACCCGATCCCGCTTCCAACCACAGTGAACGATTTTTACTCGCCGGGCACCCAGCCGAACATGCTGCTGGACGGCCTGGTCTCGTACGAGGACCTCTGCAAGTTCTGCCACGCCGGGTACGACCCGGCGATCCAGCAGGAGCCCGGGCGTTGGCGCGGCTCGATGCACGCCCACGCGGCCAAGGACCCAGTGTTCCTCGCGGCTGTGGCGATCGCCAACCAGGATGCCCCCGGCGCGGGTGACTCGTGCTTCCGCTGCCACACCCCGATGGGCTGGGTCTCAGGGCGAGTGCAGGGTGCGCCCGACGGCTCGCTGCTCGAGGAACAGGACTACCGCGAGGGTGTGAACTGCCACGTCTGCCACCGCATGGTCGACTGGTCGGTGCAGCCGGGCAACCCGCCGCTGACCCAGGACCAGGACGACTTCGTGCTCGCGGAGCTCGGGGCCCACGTGCCGTTCAGCGCGGGCAACGGCCAGTACGTGCTCGACCTGTTTGACTACCGCCGCGGCCCCTTCGATCTGGGCGAGAACTTCTTCTACCACGCGTGGCTGCAGTCGCCGTTCCATCAGCGGAGCGAGCTGTGCGGCAGCTGCCACAACGTCAGCAACCCCGTGTTCAAGCGCGTGCCCGGCCCGGGCAACGGCACCTTCGTCCTGGATGAAGGAACGCCCGGTGACCCGATGAGCGTGTTCGGAACGGCGCATTCCACCGGCGACACGAACGACATGTTCCCCGAGCAGCGGACCTTCAGCGAGTGGAAGCACTCGGCGTTCGCCGCCGGCGGCGTGGACATGGGCGGTCGGTTCGGCGGCAACCTGCAGGTTGTGAGCCAGTGCCAGGACTGCCACATGCCCGACATCACCGGCGGGGCCTGCATCCCCGGGCTGGAGCCGGTGATCCGCAACGACCTGCCGTACCACAGCTTCGCCGGCGCTAATCGCTGGATCCTCGACGTGATCGAGTACGTGTATACCGGCACGCCGCTGCTCGACCAGGACGCGATCGACGCGATCCAGGTGGCCAAGGGCGACACCGAGTACATGCTGCTCAACGCGACCGACACCGAGCTGACCCAGGTCGGCGCCGATCTGAACGTGCGAGTGATCAACCAGTGCGGCCACAAGCTGCTCACCGGCATGCCCGAAGGGCGCCGGATCTGGGTCAACGTCCAGTTCTACGACGCCAAGGACAACCTGATCAGCGAGCGCGGCGCGTACGATTTCAATACTGCCGACCTCTCGACCAGCGACACCAAGGTGTACGAGTGCAAGTTCGGCGTCGACGAGCTGGTGTCGGCGCTCACGGGCCTGCCCGTCGGCGAGAGCTTCCACCTGGTGCTCAACAACACCTTCCTGAAGGACAACCGCATCCCACCCCGCGGCTTCACGAACGCGGCGTTCGCCTCCGAGGGCGCAGCCGTGATCAACTACGCCTACCCCGACGGTCAGTACTGGGACGACACCGGGTACTTCATTCCGGCGGGCGCTGTCCGCGCGGACGTGAAGCTCTACTACCAGACCGCTTCAAAGGAATACATCGAGTTCCTCCGCGACAAGAACCTCTCGCCGGTTCCCAACGAGGGCACCGTGCTGTACGACGCGTGGGTCGCGACGGGCAAGAGCCCGCCGTTCGCGATGGATGATCTGTCGATCAAGATCGAGCCCTACCTGCCCGGCGACTTCAATGGCGACGGCATGGTGAACGGCGCCGACCTCAGCGTGCTCCTGGCCAACTTCGGCAGCTCCAACGCCCGCCCCAGTTCGGGTGACGCCAACGGCGACGGCCTCGTCAACGGCGCCGATCTGTCAGTGCTGCTCTCGACCTTCGGAACGATGCTCTGATCTCGAGCCCGATACCCCAAGGATCAATCAAGGCCCCGGCTCTGTCCGGGGCTTTTTCTTCGGCGCATCAGCGCTGCAGTGGTACAGTGAACGCATGAAGACCACGCGGAGCATTTTCGTTGCGGCACTGCTCGGCTGGTCCGGCGCGCCGGCGTTCGGGCAGTCGCTGCCTCTGCCGACGACGCCCAACGATTTTCTGGCGCCGGGGACGCAGCCGAGCACGATCACGCAACCGCTCCTGCCGTTCAACGACTCGTGCATCCAGTGCCATTACGGATACGACGCCTCGGCGCTGAGCGAGCCCGCGCGGTGGGCCGGATCGATGCACGCCCACGCGGCCCGGGACCCGCTGTTCCTGGCGGCCGTTGATATCGCCAATCAGGATGCACCCGGCGCGGGCGACACCTGCTTCCGCTGCCATGCACCGACGGGCTGGCTCTCGGGCCGCGTGCAGGGAGCGCCCGACGGCTCACACCTTGACTACTTCGATACCGCCGAGGGCGTCAGTTGCCACGTCTGCCATCGCATGGTCGACCCGGTGTACGAGGCGGGCGTGAGCCCGTCGGTTGACCTGACGATCCTCAACGCCCTCTCGACGGCGGGCCAGCTCCCATCGTCGCCCGGCAACGCGCAGTACGTGATCGACCCGCAGGACCGGCGTCGCGGCCCGTTCAACCTCCAGAGCAACCCCCACCCGTGGTTGAAGTCGCCCTTTCACCAGCAGTCGGACCTGTGCGCGACGTGCCACGATGTGAGCAATCCGCTCTACGACCGCCAGCCCGGACCCGACAACGGTGTGTTCACACTCAACGCCCACGGCGCGGCCCACCCCACCGGCAACACCAGCGACATGTTCCCCGAGCAGCGGACGTACAGCGAGTGGACCTCAAGCGCCTTCGCCGCCGGGGGCGTGGACATGGGCGGGCGGTTTGGCGGCAACCTGCAGGTGGTGAGCCAGTGCCAGGATTGCCATATGCCCGACCGCACCGGGCGTGCCTGCATCTCAGGCGGCGTGCTCCGCAACGACCTGCCCTACCACGGCTTCTCGGGCTCCAACCTCTGGATGCTCGACGTGATCGAGCACCTGTACGCCGATGAACTGACGCTGCCGGCGCTCGTCGCCATGGCGATCGCTCGCGACGACACGCGTTACATGCTGCTCAACGCGACCGACTTGGTGCTCCAGCAGACCGGAGCCGATCTCAACGTCCGCATCGTGAACCAGTGCGGCCACAAGCTCTTCACCGGCTACCCCGAGGGTCGCCGCGGCTGGATCAACGTCAGGTTCTACGATGCGCAGGATCAGCTCATTGTTGAGCGCGGGGGCTACGACGACGACACCGCCACTCTCGACGAGTCCGGGACCAAGGTCTACGAGGCCAAGCACGGGATCGATGAGGCAATGGCGCTCGTCACGGGCCTCGCGCCCGGCCCGAGCTTCCACCTGATCCTCAACAACACCATCATCAAGGACAACCGCATCCCGCCGCGGGGCCACACCAACGCCTCGCTGGCGGCCTCAGGGTCGCTGCCCGTCGGCGTGCAGTATCCCGACGGCCAGCACTGGGACGACACGGGCTACTTCGTCCCCGCCGGCGCCGCCCGGGCCGAGGTCCGCCTCTGGCATCAGATCGCCTCGCGCGAGTACATGGAGTTCCTCCGCGATACCAACCAGAACCCTGCGCCCAACGCCGGCACGCGCGCCTACAACGCGTGGCTCGCCACGGGCAAGAGCCCGCCCTTTGAGATGGACGTCCTGAACATCGCCATCGAGCCCTACCTGCCCGGCGACTTCAACGGCGACGGCATCGTGAACGGCGCCGACCTGAGCGTGCTGCTGGGTCAGTTCGGAATGACCGGCGTTCGCCCGCGCGACGGCGACGCCAACGGCGACGGCGTGGTCGACGGAGCGGACCTGAGCGTGGTGCTGGGCAACTTCGGGTCGATGTTATAGCGGCCGTCGGCCGTCGGCCGTCGGCCGTCGGCCCTCGGCATTCGGCCTTCGTTGTTCGATGCGCAGATGCCGTCGCATCGGTTGAGCCCGGCGATGTCTATGGAACTGAGCGACGAAACCCGAGGGCCGAGCGCCGAGGGCCGAAAGCCGCCTACCGGTTCGCCCAGCGGACCTGCATCTTCCACTCCACGGCCCGGCTGTCGATCGCGTTGGCGGCGATGCGCTTCTGGTCCCGCGCCTCGATCACTACCTCGCGCCAGCCCATTGCCGGACGGAGCTCCATGCCGTCGTTGTCGTACCACACGAAGCGGTAGTCAAGCACGTACCGCTCGTTGCCGAGGTTGCGCGTGGGCACCGAGACGGTGAGGAGGTCGTCCCGGCGCAGAACGATCGGCTGGTCGAACCCCAGGCTCTGCATCAGGTCCGAGCTGCTGGTGACGATCCGGGGATTGTTGGCGGGCGAGGCCACAGGGTCCTGCTGGCCGACAAACGGGTTGCTATCCCGCTGCTGGTTGCAGCCCGAGACGGCGAACGCGGCGAGCACGAGCAAAGCGATGGAGCGTGTCATGAGTGATCCTTTCCTGTCGAAGCACGAGCGTCGATCGTGAGCCGCGGGCGGTTCCGCGGACTGGCGCCGGCGCTGTGTGGTCTGTGCCTCTGTTGGTTGATGCTTACTGGTTGAGACCGATGCGGGATGCAAGTTCGGCGACACGAGGTGACTTGGGGGCGTACGGCGCGTGGCCCGAGTACATCAGACGCTTGTAGCCGATCGTGCCGTACGCGGGCGTGAACAGGGCGTTGCCGCCCTCCAGGATGTGGCGGAAGTCGTCCTGCAGGCGGCGGCCGGGCTCCGGTGGTCCGGCGCCAAAGTGGATGCCCTCCTGGCGGTAGAGGTCGGACAGCTCGTCCAGGCTCATGTTCAGCAGGTATCCGCCGGACTGATACATCTCGAGCACCTGCCGCGACGGCGTCGCGACGCAGCGGCCGCCGAGGATCCATGGGTAGTCGCCCGGCTGGGGCGTTTCGTGGTCGTTGGTGTGGCGCAGGACTGTGGTCGACTGGGCCGCCGCGGCCGGTGGCCCCGCCCGCCCGCTCGAGGGGCCCGCGAGGCGCAGGTAGATGTACAACGGAGGCTCGCCGTCGCGCGGCGCACGGAAGTTCGGCAGCGCGACCACCCCGGCATCGCCCAGCGCGGGCAGCTCAAGACGCACGTCCGAGCCCGGCGGCAGGTCGGCGACGGTGAAATAGCTGGCCGCGGGCAGGAGCGGGTTGTGACGGATGTCCGCCGCCGCGGTTGAACGCGTGAGCAGGCCGGCCAGCGCGATGCCCAGGCCGATGAGCTGCGTGTCGCTGTTGCTGGAGGATGCGGCCACGACCGTGCCGCCGAGCAGCATCGCGTTGCCCAGAAGGCTCTTGGCGTTGCGCGCATCCTGCAGGGTGTTCCAGCGGTGATCCTGGGCCATGGCGCTGATGTCGGTCACCGCCGCGGCGTACGGCACCGGAACGGGCGCCTGGTCGGCGGTGATCCGCAGGTCGGCGAAGGATGAGCCGTCGACGGGGATCCATCGGGTGAAGACGCCGTCCTGGCCGTAGCGGATCTTCTCTGGGCCGCGACCCGCGTCGATGTGGATGATGGTGTTGTAGCGCCCGGCGACAATCGTGTCGGTGAGCGGCTGGAGCGCGGGGTTGATCGCCAGCGCCATGCGTGCGGCAGTGTCGGCCTCAGAAGAGTCGTTGAGTTGCCGGGCGGCGACGGCCTGCAGCAGGTACCCCATGGTGTAGGTCGTGTCGACGAACCGCGCCTCGTCGCGGAAGTAGTCGTAGTCGGCATCGGCGCGGCCCTGCTCGGCGCGGGCGGCGATGCGGGCGATGTCGCTGCTGTCGCCGCGGGCGTCGGCGTACTCGCGCAGCCGACGGGTGGTGGCACGCGCGGCGATGCGGGCGTTCTGCCAGTCGCCCTCGGTGGCGTAGGCGGCGGCCAGGGCGGTCAGCGTCAGGGCCTGCTCGAAGGGCTCGCCCTTGTAGACCGTGACGCCATCCGACAGGACGGTGGCGGCAAAGACGCGGGCATCGTCGTTGACGTTGCCGGATTCGAGGATCTCGTAGGCGGTCCGCAGGACGGTGCGGGCCTCGGTCGTGTCGCCGTCGGCGAGCGCGGCCATGCCGAGCTGCGAGGCGGTGAGGACCGTGGTCTCGTTGAGAGTCGCGGCGCGTGCGGCCGGGCGGAGCGCCGCGCGCGTGGCGACCAGATCCCCCCGGTAGAAGGGCCCCGAGGCGCTCGGGGTATTCGAAGCACAGCCGGAACTCACCGCAGAGACGCAGAGAGCGCAGAGAGTGCGGATTGTGTGGTGGGTGATGCTCACAAGAAGCTGTTCGCAGGCGGACGAATGGGTCTTGTATCAACGACGAATCAGACTCTATCCTGACTCTGCGCTCTCTGCGTCTCTGCGGTGAACTAGTCCAGTCGGTTGCGGGTGATGATGTAGCGGACCTCGTAGGCGTCCTCCCAGACCAGGGCGTTGTCGCGGAGATCGACGAGCTGGAAGGCGCACAGGTAGTGGTCGCTGCGCCCGGCGAGGGAGCTGGTGGTGTCCGAGAGGAACGTGGCTCGAAGGGCGTGCGTGGGGGTGAGGGGTCGCTGGTCGTCGGCGGCGGTGGGGCCGTCGCCGCCCCGGGCGTAGCGGGCCCACTCGTTGGCGGGCAGGACAAAGACGATGTGACGCTCTGTGCGCAGGCGGGACTGGCTGAGCAGGGCGCGGAAGCGGGCCATGGTCGCCCAGCGCTCGTTCTCCTCCATCAGGTGCTCGGTGCGGTTGTCAACCTGGTCGAGCGTCACCACCCAGCGCGGGCTCTCGGGGCCGCGATCGGCAACCGCGGGGGCCGCGGCAAGGTCGGCGGCCATCTGGTCGGTCATCTTCACGATGTCCTCAGAGCGGAGCATCGTGGTATTGATCCGCGGCGCCGAGCAGCCGGAGGAGAAGTTCACCGCAGAGACGCAGAGGACGCAGAGCAGGACTGCCCAGTGGGTCGCGCGGTCGATCCAGCGTCGTCGCGGATCCTCTGCACCGTGTCGAACTTCGACGATGGCCAGGGCGTTACTGCACACACGTGCTCCATCTCTGCGATCTCTGCGTCTCTGCGGTGAATGCGGCTCAGACGAACTTCACCTCGTACGACCCCTCCCAGACGATCTGGTTGTCGTGCAGGTCCACGATCTGGAAGGTCATGAGATGGAAGTTGGTGCCGCGGTCGGGCGCGTCGTAGAAGACGCCGCGGAGGACGTAGTCGGCCTTCGTGCGCGAAACGGGGGTGAGGCCCTCGCTGTTCTGGAGCCCGGCGAGCTCGTCGTTCTTCAGGACGAACCCCAGGTTGTGGCGCGCGCCCGACTGGTTGAGGTTGGCGCGGATGCGTGCCAGATAGATATCGAAGTTCCGCGCGGGCATGGTGGTTCGATTGACCACCTGGTCCATCACGATCTGGATGCGATACGGGCTGTTGCGGAACTCGGGCATGGCCGCGATCTGCTGCACCATGTCATCGGTAGCGGTGATCAGGTCCTTGGACGCTGGGCCGTCCTCACGCCCCGCGCGCTTGGAGGGATCGGCGGTGGTCGTCGTGCCGCGATTGGGGGCCGGAATCGTCTGGCAGCCGGAGACAACGGCGCCGACGAGGATGGAGGTCGCGGCAAATGCGAGACGGGAACGGTTCATGGAGGTTCTCCGGGCGTGATCGGGCGATCGGCGCGCAAGTTTGTGAATCCAAACTGTACATGGAACGGTTGGGGTGCGGCCGCGTATTCCCGGTGTTTGGTGGGGTGCGTGATCGGCTTTCGTTGGTGCGAGCGGGGTGTGCGGCACGCGAGGGGGTGGTGGGAACCTCGGGGATTTGGGGTGGGCGCGGGCGGAGTCTCGGGGTAGTCTGGTCTGACAATACTCAGGGGCCGGGTCCGGCCTTTCGGCCGGGCCATGTGTGCCGCTCGATTGGAGGACCGTGAGATGAGCAAACTCGGATACGTTGGCCTCGGCGCCCTGGTGGCGTCGGCGGGTCTGGTGGTTTCGGTGCAGGCCGGGACGCCCGGACCGATTCAGGCGATCTACACCAAGAACCCCCTCAGCCCGACCTCGGTGGTCCCGGGGGCGGTGGATCTGGCCGGCGATCCGGTCGTGACCAACTTCCGTGCGATGGAGTCCCTGACGCTCTCGCCCGACGGGAGCCTCTGGTTCATCCGCGCCCGCAACCAGCTCGGCGGCGACCTCGAGACGACGACGCTCATGGGCAGCGGGTTGACCGGCACGACCTTCGTGCAGGAAGGCCAGCCCGTGCCCGACGGCGAAGCCGGCGAGCTCGTTGAGTTCTTCGGCTCGGGCTACACCGGCCAGTTCAACGACGACAACCACTTCGCCTTCGCGCTGCGTGCCCGCGGCGGTGTGGCGAGCGTCTTCCAGAAGGTGATCGAGTGGGACGGCACCACGTTCACCAAGCGCTTCCAGATGGGCGATCTGTACACCGGCCTTCAGGATGCCGCGCCCAATCCCAGCGGCGATGAGACGGTGGGCAACTCCATCGGCTCGATCCACATCCTCAACAGCGGTGTGATCGGCTCGCAGGACAGCTCGGTGCTCAACATCTCGACGACCCGTCGCCCCGTGGCGGCTTACAACCTCAACGGCTTTGCCCAGAACAACGTGACGACCGTCACCAACTTCGCCGGTGACGGCATCGACATCGTGACCAACATCGCGGCCGGCATGTTCTACACGACCACCGACGGCAGCAGCTACGGCTACGGCGGTGATGTGTCGGGCGCTCCGACCAACGCGGTCATCATCAACGACAAGGTGGCGCTGCGTCAGGGCCAGGCGATCCCCGGCTCGACCGCGCTCTTCAACGACGGCAACGCGCTCCGGGCCCACGGCACGAGCATCTACGTCCGCGGGTCGACGACGCTGCCCACCGGCGGCTTCCTCTGGCGCGACGACACCCTGCTCGTCGGCCCAGAGACGGCGATCACCAACGAAGTCACCAGCGGCCCGGCCGAGACCTGGGTCGGCGGGTTCAGCGGCTTTGCGGCCAACCGCAAGGGCGACTGGGTGCTGGCCGGCAAGAGCAACCGTGATGCCGCCGAAGACGACGTCATGGTGCTCAACGGCACCACCGTGATCGTCCGCGAGGGCGACCCCGTGGACGTCGACGGCAACGGCATGTTCGACGACGACGCCTTCATCGGACGCGGCGTGAACACCAACTCCGCATGGGTGACGGACTCCATCGGCCTCTCCGACGACGGCTGGGTCTACTTCCTGGCCAACATCCGCAACGGCGCCGGACAGGACATTCAGTCCAACCCCTCCTTCGGCACCCCCAACGCCCTGCTTCGCGTCCGCGCCTTCACGCCCCCGCCGGTCGACTGCCCCGGCGATGCCAACGGCGACAACATGATCGACGCCGCGGATCTGTCGGTGCTGCTGTCGAACTTCGGCGGCCCGGCCGCCGGCCCCGAGTTCGGCGACTTCAACGGCGACGGCCAGTGCGACGGCGCCGACCTGAGCGTGCTGCTCAGCCAGTTCGGCACCACCTGCAAGTGATCGCGGCCTGATCCTGAGATGAATCCATGCGGGCGGGACGCACGAGCGTCCCGCCCGCTTTGCTTTTTGAAACGCCGACCGCCGCCTCACGCCGATGCCGACGCGACCTTCACCAGACGCGGCTTTCGCACCGGTGGGCGGTCGATGCGCTGGCGGGGCGAAGCGGGCGCATCCCGCGGGATGCCGTCGATCGTCACGATGCGGTTCTGGTCCATCGAGCGACGCAGCGCCTGGATGATCCGCACATCGGCCAACCCTTCCACGCCCGAGGGCTCGGGCCAGCGATCCGCCATGATGCACTGCGAGAAGTAGAGCAGCTCTGGCGCGAACTGGTCGCGTTTGCCAAAGCGCTTGGTGGTGGAGCGGCCCTTGATGGTGACGCGGTGCGCCAGCCCCTTGGCGTACTCGTACGCGGGCTCCATGTGCAGCGTGCCTTTGGTTCCCACGAGGTCATACGACGAGTTGTCGGCCGCGCCGAATGACGCCGTGAACGTCGCCAGTCGGTCCTCGGGATATCGCATGATGACCGAGACCATCTCGGCGACCTCGTCGAAGCGGGGATCCGTGCCGCGGACCGCCCGCGCGACAACCTCGTGCGGCTCGGCGTTGAACAGCATCCGTGCGGCGTTGATGCAGTAGATCCCGATGTCGTACAGCGGGCCGCCGCCCATGTCGGCACGCACCCGGATGTTGTCGGCATCCTTGATCTGCATCGTGAACAGCGAGCTGAACAGGCGGAGCTCGCCCAGCTTCCCGGACCGCGCGATCTTCACCGCGCTGAGGTTCCCGGCTTCGAAGTGGAGCCGGTAGGCGGTCATGAGCTTCACCCCCTCGTGATGGCAGGTGTCGATCATCGCGGCACAGTCCGCCTCGGTGACGCCCAGCGGCTTCTCGCACAGCACGTGGACGCCGCAGCGCGCCGCCCGTTCGGTGTACTCCCGGTGCATCGAGTTGGGCAGGCCGATGTAGACGGCGTCGATCTCAGCGGCCTTGAGACACTCCTCAAAGCGGTCATAGGAATAGAGGTGGGTGACGCCGTACCGCTTGCCCAGCGTGCGGAGCTTCGTCGGATCACTCGACACCAGCGCTGCCAGCTCGCTGTTCCGCTTCGCGTTCGCGAACGCCGGCAGCACCGCCGCCTGCACGATGTGGCCAAGCCCCACCACGGCGTAACGGATCGTGCGGCCCGCCCCCTTGCCGCGGGGACGATCGGTGGTTGAACGGCGGGTGGTCATGGCGGTGCTCCTGCGGGTGAGTGGGGGGGTGGTGGTGTTCCGGGACGTGAACCGCGGCCCGGGACGCCACAGGGGCGGCATCCCGGGCCTGCGGATTGGCTGCATCAGGTCGAATCGTCGTCACGAACTGCACGTCTAGTGATCCGATCGCGGATGACCCAGCCGCGAGCCGGCGGGCGCGTGGCTGTGTCGGGCGCAGTGCTCACAGCAGAACACCGCCTGCTCGGCCTCCACACCGTGGCCGATGACCCGGCAGCCGCAGTGGGAGCAGATGGGGGCGAGCTTGTGGATCGCGCACTCAAAGCTGTCAAAGAAGTGGTGCTCGCCGTTCATGACGACCTCGAACGCCTTTGGGTAGTCGTTTCCGCACGTCTCGCAGCGGGGCATGTGGGATCCTTTCATTTGGGCGACCCCCCGGGGTTAGGGGGCGCCGGAGGGCTGGTCGCGGTTTTGAAACCCTGTTGCCCGCACTGCTGCGGGCAAGAGGTGTTGAGAGAACGAGGGAAGCTCTGGTTGGTCCCGCCATCGTGCCCGGCAGCAGGGTGATGCTGCCGGGCACGCCGCGTGCGGCCGGTCGGACGACATGCATCCTGGCCACGCGAGTAGATTCGCGTGGGCCCCTAAGCCGGAGATGAACTGAGCGATGAGAAGGGGCTCATTGTGGGGGTGCCCACCTGCCCCAGCGGCCCGGGATCAGCGATCCAGCCGTTTGCGACGCCCCGGGGCTACCGCAAAGGCCGGATAACTGCCCTGTGAAGGAATTCCGGGTCTCCCCCGGCGGCGATCGGACCGATGGGGTATACTGTCCTCGATATAGCCGGTGGCCTCAGTCTCTCTCTTGCCTTGTCCGCGTATCAGCGGTCGGGGCCGGATCGTTCTGGGAATCTGCTGGCAGCGTCCCCATTGCAAAGTTGCGGGGACGCCGCACCCAGTACGGCCATTCACTCTCCAACACAATTGGTGCAGGAATTGCCCGAATCAACCCCGATCTCGCGGTGTCATGCCGCGCGGTCAGCAGGAGTGTTTCTGTCTTGACATCGTTCTCTTCTCTTGGTCTTTCCCCTTCCCTTCTCCGAGCCCTGACCGACGAGGGCTACACCACCCCAACCCCAATCCAGGCCAAGGCGATCCCGTCGGCGCTGGAAGGCCGTGACCTTCTGGGCTGCGCCCAGACGGGCACCGGCAAGACGGCCGCGTTCGCGCTGCCGATCCTCCACAGCCTGATGGCCCTGCCAGCCGACAAGTCGCGTCGCGGCCCCGTGCCCATCCGGGCGCTGGTGCTGTCGCCGACGCGCGAGCTGGCGACCCCGATCGCCGAGAGCTTCTCGACCTACGGGCGTCACACCGGCCTGACGCTGGCGACGGTGTTCGGCGGCGTGAGCCAGTTCCACCAGGTGCGGGCGCTGCAGCGCGGCATCGACATCCTGGTCGCCACCCCCGGCCGCCTCATGGACCTCATGCAGCAGGGCCACGTGAAGCTCGGTCAGGTCGGCGTGTTCGTCCTTGAC
>SXGQ01848198.1_pt1 | contig 13227 bp, 13 predicted proteins | sample 3178371 | NCBI WGS metagenome assembly SXGQ01 (sample SAMN11356859, study PRJNA531348) | freshwater metagenome | isolation source: freshwater sample F1-20 | place: China: Fuxian Lake, Yuxi | collected 2017-12-25
AAAAGAAAAACATTATTTCAGTTAAAACAAGTGATAGTAGTGAATATGTAGCGAATCGAATGTATAAATATGATTTGGTTTCTATTCCTGTTGTTGATTTACAAAATAAATTAGTAGGACGAATCACTTTTGATGATATAGTTGATATTATAAAAGAAGAGGCTGATAAAGATTTTCAAATGGCTTCTGGTATCTCTGACAGAATTGAATCAAGTTCAACTGTTTGGCATATTTCAAGAGCACGTTTGCCTTGGCTTTTAATTGGTATGATTGGTGGAATTTTCGCTGCCAATGTAATTGCCGGTTTTACAAGTGAAATTAGTCATATTCCAACTTTAGCTTTATTTATACCGTTGATTACTGCGATGGGAGGAAATGTCGGAGTTCAATCTTCAGCCATTGTAGTTCAAGCACTTGCGAAAGGGAATGACCAATTTGACCATATAAAAACGAAAATAGTTAAAGAAACATTAGTAGGTTTATTAAACGGAATATTTTTAGCGTCAATCATTTTTCTTATCGCCAAATTTTTCGGTAATTCTACTCTCGGTTTTGTGGTGAGTATTTCACTTTTTGTCGTAATCGTATTTGCCGGACTTTTCGGGACAATTATACCATTGATACTAAACAAATATAAAATTGATCCAGCCCTCGCTACCGGTCCATTCGTTACAACATTGAACGACGTATTGGGATTATTCATCTATTTTACAGTCGGAGCACTGCTTTATAATATTTAAACTTTCTTACCATGACGATTCTATTTTTAGATGAAGTGCACGAAATTTTAGCAAACCGTTTAACGGAAGCTGGCCACAGTTGTATTCACGCAGAAGAAAAGTCGTTAGAAGAGTGCTTGCAATTAGTTCAAAATGTGGACGGAATCGTTATTCGTTCTCGTTTTCCAATGAATGAGACTTTTTTAGAACATGCTACACAGCTGAAATTCATCGCTCGTTCAGGAGCAGGTATGGAAAATGTTGATGTTCCCTATTGTACAGAAAGAGGGATTACACTTTATAATTCACCCGAAGGAAATAGGAATGCCGTTGCCGAACACGCATTGGGAATGTTATTGTCTTTAATGAATAAGCTAAACAGTGCAGATCAAGAAGTTCGCTCAGGTAAATGGGATAGAGAAGGAAACCGAGGAATAGAATTAGACGGAAAAACTGTTGGAATTATTGGTTATGGCAACAATGGTAAAGCTTTTGCTAAAAAATTAAGAGGTTTTGAGGTAAATGTATTAGCATATGATAAATACAAACAAAGTTATGGAAGTGATTTCGTAAAGGAATGTACCCTTGATGCTATTTTAGATCAAGCCGACGTAATTAGTTTTCACATTCCACAAAACCAAGAAACGATGTTTTTTGCAAACGATGCCTTTTTCTCAAAAATTGTAAAACCGATTTTCTTACTAAACCTTTCAAGAGGCAAAATTGTAGAAACAGAAGCATTAGTTAAAGCAATTGAAAATGGAAAAGTCTTAGGTGCTGGTTTAGACGTACTTGAATACGAAAAAACAAGTTTTGAATCCTTTTTCGAACAAGAATTACCGATTCCCTTCCAGTATTTGCTGAACTCACCAAAAGTAATTTTAACCCCCCACGTTGGAGGTTGGACAAATGAAAGTTATTTTAAATTGAGTAATGTATTAGCAGACAAGATATTGGGGGATAATTAATAGGTTAATTTGTCACAAAGAGGATGCAATTTTCTGATTTTATTGTAACAAAGCGAACCCAATACTCCTATTTATGAAACAATTTCTTCAATAAATCTTACTCTTTCAGGAACTCTCTATTAGGAGTTTTGTAAACCGATTATTACATTTGTAGTACTAAAAGAAATAGAATATGACAACAAAACATACCTTAAAAAGAAGTGAATCAGAGTCATTATTTCAAACTTCAAAAACGTATTTTCCTGGCGGAGTAAATTCACCGGTTAGAGCATTCAAATCAGTTGATGGCGCTCCTTTGTTTATGAAAAAAGGCGATGGTTGTCATCTTTGGGATGAGGATGGTAATAAATTCATCGATTTTTGTTGCAGTTGGGGACCACTAATTTTAGGACATAATCACCCGAAAGTATTTGAAAAAGTAGTAGAAACATTGAAAAATGGATCAAGTTTCGGCGCTCCTACACGTTTAGAAAATGAATTAGCTGAATTAATTCTTTCTAGAAATCCTTTCATTGAAAAAATTCGTTTTGTAAGTTCTGGAACTGAAGCTGTTATGTCAGCTATTCGTTTAGCAAGAGGATATACAAAGAAAAATAAAGTATTAAAATTTGAAGGGTGTTACCACGGCCACGTTGATTCTATGCTTGTAAAAGCAGGAAGTGGATTGGTTACATTCGGAACTTCATCAACAAGTGAAGGTATTCCAGAAAGTTACATCAATGAAACATTGGTGGTTGAACTAAATGATATTGACGCTTTACGCAAATGCATCGAACAATACAAAGATGAAATTGCGTGTGCTATAATTGAACCGATTCCAGCAAATAATGGTTTATTATTACAAGAATTAACGTTCTTGAAAGAATTAAGAAAATTATGTACTGAAAATAATATCTTATTGTTTTTTGATGAAGTAATATCTGGTTTCAGAGTTGCTTTTTCAGGTGCTGCTGAATTATACGATATTACGCCAGACATTGTAACCTATGGAAAAATCATCGGTGGTGGTTTACCTGTAGGGGCTTACGGAGCAAAATCTCATATTATGGCAAGCATTTCTCCGGATGGGCCTGTTTATCAAGCTGGTACATTATCTGGAAACCCAGTAGCAATGGCTGCAGGAATTGCCTCTTTAACAGAATTAGCAAAACCAGGATTTTACGAAGACCAAAAAGAAAGAACAGAATATTTTGTGAATTTGGTCAATACACATGCGAAATCAAAAGGGTATAATTTTGAGTTAGTGACGATTGGTTCTATTTTCTGGTTATCATTTGACGGAAAAAAACACATTCGTAAAGCAGGTGAAATCAATCCAGATATGACGGGTTTCAGAAAAATATTTATGGCTTTATTAGAAAGAGGAATTTACTTAGGTCCAAGCGGTTACGAAGTTGGATTTATTTCTCAAGCGCACACTAAAGAAATTTTAACTGAAGCTGCACACGCATTTTGCGAGGCGTTGGATGAAACGATTATAAAAAAGACGTGATGAATCACGTCTTTACTGACATTCTGATTTCAATTCTAACATTGTTTTACCATCCATCGTCAGATAATTTTCACATGCAGATTTTTTTGTTGCTATTAACTTTTGCATTTCTTTTTGCAATTTAGGCGTCACATTTTTATTGAACAACTTCGAAGAGAAAGCGTTTAACTTATCTCCTGCTTTCAAACATTTACAAAATTGCTCATCTTTTTGAGAGCAAGAAGCCATTAACAAAATGGACGAAAAGAGAAATATATATTTCATAATGTATTATTCTTAAAAAATCTTGATTCAAAAGTAGAATTTAATTTCTTATTCAAATCTTAATTCTTAAATAAAACAGAAACACCTGATGTAATAGCAAAATAGACTCATTTTCACTAAGCTAAAAAATACTATATTTGACTATCAAAATTCATAAAATGTCTAAACTTCCAAATGTAGGTACAACCATATTTACTGTTATGTCTCAATTAGCAGCAAAACATGGAGCTATTAATCTTTCTCAAGGATTTCCAAATTTTCCAGTTGATACAGTCTTGACAGATATCGTAAGAGAAATTGCTGCAGATTCTATTCATCAATATTTACCGATGGCTGGATATCCTCCTTTATTAGAGAAAATAGGTCGAACAATTGAGAAATCGTATGCTAGAAATTTAGATCCTCAAACAGAAATATTAGTCACTGCAGGAGCGACTCAAGGAATTTATACTACAATTCAGGCATTTATAAATCCAGGACAAGAAGTTATCATTTTAGATCCAAGTTATGATTGCTACGAACCTGCTGTAATTTTAGCAGGTGGTAAACCTATTCGAATTCCGTTAAATAAAGACTTTTCTCCCAATTGGGATTTAATTGAAGATTCATTTTCAGATAAAACGGCGATGATAATTGTGAATAATCCACACAATCCATCTGGGAGAATTTTAAATGCTTCCGATTTAGACCAATTAGAAACCATACTTGATAAATTTCCAAAAGCACTTTTACTTTCAGATGAAGTGTATGAATACATCACTTTTGAAGAAAAACATATTTCCGCAAATACACGGAAAAATCTATTCGATAAAACGATTGTCATTTCTTCTTTTGGAAAAACATTCCATATAACAGGCTGGAAAATAGGTTATTTAGTTGCGCCAGAAAACTTGATGATTGAAATTAAAAAAGTACACCAATTTTTAGTTTTCAGTGTAAATAGTGTTGCCCAAGTTGCGCTGTCACATTATTTAGATAAAGTTGACGTTCAAGCATTAGGCGCATTTTACAAAGACAAAAGAGATCTTTTCAGAAATTTAATCAAAGACAGTAAATTTGAATTATTACCGAGTGAAGGATCTTATTTTCAAGTAGCTTCTTATGCTGCCATTTCAAATGAAAACGATATTGATTTTACAAAAAGATTAGTTCTTGAACATGGAGTAGCAACCATACCAATGTCTGTTTTTAATGCGGATGGAAGAGATGATAAATTAATTCGATTCTGTTATGCAAAAGACACTGAAACACTTACGCAAGCAGCTATACAATTATGCAAGATTTAAAAGTAAGTTTAGTTCAAGCGAACCAAATTTGGGAAGATAAACAAGCGAATTTAGAGAACTATTCAAGGCTCATTGAAGAAATTAATGAAAATGATCTCATCATTTTACCTGAAATGTTTCATACCGCCTTTTCAATGAATGCAGAAGCTTTTGCTGAAAAAATGGATGATTCTCTCGGAATTAACTGGTTAAAAGAAAAAGCGAATGAAAAAAAGGCGGCTATTTATACTTCGCTAATTATTGAAGAAAATAACCATTATTTCAACAGAGGAGTATTTGTCTATCCAACAGGTGAAATAAAAACGTATGATAAACGAAAATCTTTTGGTTTAGCAGGAGAAGATCGTGTTTTTACTGCCGGGGATTCTAAAACCATCGTAGAATTTAGAAATTGGAAAATTCAACTTCAAATTTGTTACGATTTACGTTTTCCTGAGATTACTAGAAATACAATAGATGAAAACGGAAATCCACTCTATGATATTTTAATTTACGTCGCCAACTGGCCAGAAAAAAGAAAAGTACATTGGGAAACATTATTAGCTGCAAGAGCAATTGAAAACCAAAGCTACACGATTGGATTAAATAGAATTGGTGTAGATGGAAAAGGACTTGTTTATTCTGGGGATAGTTTAATTTGCGATGCTCTTGGAAATATTCAAAAATTAACTCCTCATAATGAAGAAGTTATAACAATTCAATTATCACAAAAAGAGTTGAAAAAAATTAGAAAAGACCTTCCATTTCTAAAAGATTGATTACAGATTAATCAATTTATGTAACACTTTAAATAATTAAATGATAATTTATTCATATTAACTTTATATATTTGTTAAACACATTAACTATAAATTATAATTTATGAAAAAAATTTACTTATTAATTTCAAGTATCACATTGGGATCACTTGCTTTTGGTCAAGCAAGTAAACTTTCAACTGATGGATTGAAATCTACTAATTTAAGTAGACAAACTTTATCAACTGAAAAAAACATTGTGACGCCTGCTAAAGCGAAAGAAAAAGCTGCTGGAACAGTTTTGTATTCTACAGATTTCTCTAGTAAGCTTGATGCTGTTGCTCCTTTCGGAGCTTGGACTACTTCTGGAACTAATGGAAATGTATGGAAATATAGTTCATTAGGCCCAAATGGTATGTATTCTGATCGTACGGACATCATTACTTCTACTACTGCAAGTAATGGATTTGTAATTTTTGATGCTGACTCTGCACAAGGAAGTGCTACGCCAGTAGATATTACTGGAAAATTACATTCTCCAATTATCGATTTATCTCTTGCACCAGGTGCATTTTTATCGTTTGAACAAACGTATAGACACTGTTGTAGTAATGATTTTGAGCCTGCAATTGAAGTAACAACTGATAACTTCGTTACAGTTAAAAGATATAATGCAACTGCTCTTAATGTATCAGTTAATGATATAGCTGCTACTGGAGTATTCAATGTGAACTTATCTTCTTTTTTAGCAACTGCTACAAACAAAAGTAATTTCCAATTCAGATTTTCTTGGGATGCTAACAGTGATTATTACTGGATTATTGATGATGTTAAATTAATTGAAACAGCTCCAAATGATCTTGAATTAACTTCAGTTATTTTAAATAAATTTGCAGGTACAGGTGATACTTACTATCCTGGAAACAGAGAAGCTACTTCAATCCCTAAAGAATTTGCTTCTACTTTAACTGTTCAAGGAAGAATGAAAAACCTAGGTCACAATCCAGTTTCTGCAAATACTACATTAAAAGTTACTGTTAAAGATGCTTTAAATGCTACAGTTACTTCAGAAACAGGTGGTACTTTATTTCAAACAGCTGGTTATGAATACGATGGTGATACAATTACGTTTGAATCTGCAATCGATTTAAGTGTATTAGCTTTTGGAACTTATACTATTGTAAGTGAATTAGTTAATCCAGGTGATGCTAATACTGCTAATGATGCAGTTACAAGAACTATTAAAATTACAGATGGTTTATTAGGTCAAGAAAATTACGATAATCCATTAAGCAGAACTTTTAGTGGTGGTTATAATACACCTCCTGCAGCACATGATTACCAAACTGTTGGTAATATTATTACTACTCCTTCTGATCCAAATGTAACAACATATGATTTACAAGGTTTTGAGGTAACTTTAAGACAAAGTTCTTCATACCCTATTACTGCCGGTACTGAAGTTGAAGTTCACGTTTACAAAGTGGACCCAAGTTTAGGTTCAAATGCTGGAAGATATACAGATATAGGTGAAACTAGAATTTTCAAAATTAATGCTGCTGATATTCCTGCTGTAAGTACAACTTCTTCTGGAGTAGGTTCTAATAATAAACCATTAATGTTAAACTTAAACAGAGCAGGTGGTCCAATTCAATTAGAGCCAAGTACTATTTACATGGTAGGTATTTTCCATAATGGTGGTTCGGTATTGAATGTTAACCAAAAATTCGCATTCGCTACTCAAACTGGTGATGATGATTATTCTTCATGTTTATACACTAAAGCTGGAACTTCGCCATTTGCTGATACATGGTACTGGTTAGGAAGACAGTTTTTAGGAAGATTATCTTTCGATAAATCGTTGGCTTTAGAAGAAAATGATTCTGAAATCTCTAATTCTAACTTATTCCCTAACCCAACAACTGGTAAATCTACAGTTAGCTATTCTTTAGGAACTGCTTCTAAAGTTTCTGTTAAAGTTATTGACGTTACAGGTAAAGTTGTTTATACTTCTACTGAAGAGTCTAAAGAAGCTGGTAACCACACTTCAACTATTGATGCTACTGCATTCAATACTGGTGTTTACTATGTAACAGTTTCTACAAACGATTCTCAATTAACTCAAAAATTGATCAAAAAATAATTTTTGATTCACTACTTTTGAAGGGTCTTGATTTATCAAGGCCCTTTTTTTATGGAGTATATTTCTATTGGATTTACTGGATTATTCATTGTTACGTTTCTTTCGGCAACAATTTTACCTTTCTCTTCTGAACTGTTTTTATTGCTAATGCTTTCAAAAGGGTATGATCCAGTTTTTTGCCTTTTAATAGCTACGATAGGAAATAGCCTTGGTGGAATTACGAATTATGGATTGGGTCGCTTGGGCGACTTAAAATGGTTAAAAAAAGTAGGTGTTACAGAGCAGAAACTAAACCAATCAACAGCCAAAATTCAACGCTATGGAAGTTGGTTAGCCTTTTTTTCTTGGGTCCCTATAATTGGAGACCCAGTAGTCGTGGCACTTGGTTATTTCAAAACACCCTTTAGTAAAGTTTTACCTTTACTTATTTTAGGAAAGTTTTTGAGGTATTTATTGATTGTCTGGTTTTATTTATAAATAGATTACGAATAATGGACTTCATCTTCATGAACCAAAGCATCCCCTTTCATTTTTAAAAAAACTTGAATCAACGCAACAACATCCTTTTCACAATAGATTTTGATTCTTTCTAAGTCGTTTTCTTCGTAATATACTCTTGCTACATCAGCGCCAGATATATCATCTTTTGGAGTAGGAATATTAAAAATATTACATAACAAGGGCAAAGATGTAAATGATTTATAATCACCAAATTTCCATAATTCCATTGTATCTAAATGGGATACTTCCCACGGTTTTTTTCCTGCAATATCTAAAATTGTTGGAAGCTTTAATCCGTTGACCAACATTCTTCTACAGATATATGGGAAGTCAAATTCTTTTGCGTTATGTCCACATAAAATATGATAAGGTGTGTTGTATCGATCTTCTAATAATTTTGAAAACTGTTTTAACAATGTTTCTTCATCGTCGTGATAAAAAGATTTTAAACGTATTTGCTTTTCACCAATTGAAGTTTGGTGAACAAACCCTACAGATATACATATGATTTTACCGAATTCTGCATAAATACTGGCTCTCTCGCCATAAATTGTTTCATACGATTTTTCTTCATTGTGCATGAAACGTGTTTTAGATTCAAATAAATGTCGTTTACTTTCATCTAAATCATCGAATTTATAGGTTTGTGGCGCTGTTTCTATATCTAAAAACAATACTTTGTCAAGGTTAACTTTTTCTAACATAATTTTAATTTGGTTTATTGAAGATACATAAAAAATTGAAATCAATTAAAAAATATGATTGATAAATTCAGATTAAAAAACCAACTTTACTTAAAATTAAAAAATGGCAGAAGATTTAACAATTTCAGGAGATACGAAAGAAGAAATTTATTTAAGTTTAATCCCTCAAATTCAAGCATTAATTGGCATTGAAACTGACCTAGTAGCGAATTTGGCAAATGTTACTGCTGCTTTAAAAGAGGGATTTCACTTTTTTTGGGTAGGATTTTATTTAGTGAAAAACGATGAATTGGTTCTTGGCCCTTTCCAAGGCCCGGTTGCATGTACGCGAATTCAACTTGGAAGAGGTGTTTGTGGTACATCTTGGAAAGATAAAGAAACGATTATGGTACCTGATGTCGATGCTTTTCCGGGACATATTGCGTGTAGTTCATTGTCGAAAAGCGAAATTGTTGTTCCTTTGTTAAAAAATAACGAAGTAGTTGCCGTTTTAGATGTGGATAGTCAAAAACTAAACGACTTTGATGAAATAGATAAATTGTATTTAAATCAATTGTGTAAATGGCTTTCAGAACACTTTTAGTAATTGGAATTCTCTTTTTAATTCACTCCTGTGCTCAAGTTTCTTCTTTAACTGGTGGACCAAAAGACACGATTGCTCCAAAGCCAAACCACGATAAAATGGTACCTGAAAATGGTTCTACTCAATTTATTGGTAATGAAATTAAAATTCCATTTAATGAATTTATAAAACTTGAAAAACCAACTGAAACGGTTATTTTAGTCCCACCTCACGCAAAACCAATTGCTCGAATCGATAAAAAAACAGTTTACATCAACTGGACAGATACGTTAAAATCAAATACGACTTATTCACTTTACTTGAATAGAACGGTGAAGGACATTACAGAAGGGAATGATTCACTAATGCAAATTGTCTTTTCTACTGGAAATTATATCGATTCATTAGCGTATCAAGTGAAGGTGATTGATGCTTTTTCGAATGAACCGATAAAAAATTGTTTAGTTGGATTGTATGAAGGCAAAACTGATTCTGTTCGACCTACTTATTTTGTGAATACAAGTGAGTTTGGCTTTGCTAAATTCAATTATCTAAAAGAAGGAAATTATACGATTCTTGCCTTTGAGGACAAGAACAAAGACATGCTTTTGCAAGCAGATGAACGAATGGCTTTTAGTCCCTCTAAAGTTGAATTATCTGCTTTAAAAATGGATACAAACAAAATATTTGCAGATTCTATTCCACTTCGATTATTTTCTCAAAAATTAAAGCCTCGAATTCGTACTTTCAAATACAAAGCACCTGGAATGTATTTAGTTGGAGCAACCACAAGTATAAAAGAAGCAGAATTTAAAGTCAATAATACACTATTAACTCCTAAAGACTATCAAATCATTTCTGAAGATTCGTTGGCTTTTTTCTATTCAATTGGCGATAGTTCAACGATAGATTTTATTGCATCCTCCCCTACTTTCATCGATACAGCATCCTTGCGATTAACAGCAAAGGAAAAAGAAGGAAAACTTAACTTTGTAACTAATTTGAAAGAGAATATTTTACCTCCTTTAGATTCCCTTTCATTTACTTTTACAGATGTCATTAAAGAAATTAATTTAATTGATTTTCAATTAATTAACACATTAGATTCTACTAAAATAACGATTAATAAAATTGATTTCAATAAAAATAAACTGACTGTTTTATTTGATAAGAAGGAAGTCAAAATGGCTGAGTTAACGATTCTTCCGTTGGCTATTAAAACAGTTAATTCAAGTGCAAAAGATTCGATTAAAGTAAAGTTGGAATTAAAAGACGATAAAGAATATGGAGCAATTAAATTGGATGCTTCTGAATATTCGGAGCCGATTGTTGTAGAAATATTATCTGCAGGAAAAATGATTCGAAGATTTACAATGTATGAAACGAAAAATAGTCTGATTGAACATCTTCTGCCAAATGAGTATACTTTTCGAGTAATCATCGATGCGAACAAAAACGGGAAATGGGATTCAGGCGATTATGAAAAAGGAATTTTACCAGAAAACATTTATACATTTTCTGAAGTTACCAAAGTAAGAGCGAATTGGGAAATTGATTTAAAATTGACGAATAAAAAATAAATGAACGATTTTCCAAATAACGAAAATGCTGTAATCAAAAAAGCTTTCAGTTGGTGGAAAATTTGGTTGGCCATATTTTTAGGTCTATCCATTGCCTCTTTTATGATGTATCGAAGTCTAGCGAATAAACCAATCACTGATATTTTAAATGGAATTCATTGGACATCTAAATCATGGTTATGGCTTCTAGCTGCGATTATTTGTATGGTTGGAAGGGATTTCTTTTATATGCTACGCATCCGTATTTTAACTAAAAACCAATTGACTTGGAAAAAGAGTTTCAACGTGATTATGTTGTGGGAATTTGCTTCTGCTTTAGCTCCTGGAGTAATGAGTGGCGCAACCGTTGCGATGTTTATTTTGAACAAAGAAAAAATTCCGATGGGGCGTTCAACTGCAATCATAATAATTACTGCTTTGATGGATAATCTGTTTTATGTTTTATTGATTCCTTTTGTCTTTTTATTCATTGATCAAGCGTATTTATTTCCGAAACACGCTCAAAGTTCAGCTGGTGTTCAATGGGTTTTTTGGATGGGATTTTCTATTAAAGTTGTCCTTTGTTTGTTCTTATTTTCGAGCATTTTTTTAATTCCTAAATTAACTTCTCGCTTTTTATCTGGTTTATTCAAACTTCCTTTTCTTAAAAAATGGCATCCAAAAGCAGTTAAAACAAGTGAAGAAATTGAAATCTCGTCCAAAGAATTAAAAACAGAACCAATGTTCTTTTGGATAAAAGCTTTCTTTGCAACCTTTGCCAGTTGGACTTGTCGTTATTTGGTTATCAATTGCATCTTAAACGCATTTTTAAATCTAAATTTTCTAAATAACATTCAAATACTTGGGAAACAATTGGTGCTTTGGCTATTGATGATGGTCAGTCCAACACCAGGTGGTAGCGGCGTAGCAGAATATGCATTTGGTGAATTATTAGCCTCTTTTTCATCTTCAGCTATCCTTATTGTGGGACTTGCCATTTTATGGCGTCTAATTTCTTATTTCCCGTATCTGTTTATCGGAGCTTTTATTTTACCGAGATGGCTAAAGAATGATAAGTGAAATTATTTATTTTGATTCGAAATACATCAAATACAAAATTAATCCCAAAAGTAATAGGTATAGAAACAATTTAGGATCTTTGTATATCGGTTTTTTAGGACGTTTTACAATTCGTTCATAGTCATGAGAAAGACGTGAAAAATCCTTGTAACGATTGATTTGCTCTCTCGTAGGTTCTTTCTTTTTGGCCTCTTTATTTAAAGTAAACTTTCTCATCGTTATACGTTCCAGTTTTTATTCATTTTCTCTAAAATACGATAGATACGCATTTTAGCATTTGCTTCTGTGATACTATAAATATCGGCAATTTCCTTGAAACTTAGTTCTTGAAAAAAGCGCAATTCAATCAAATCAATACTTTCTTGGGGCAAACCATTCAATTGAAGCATTAATTTTTCTTGATCCGATTCGGACATGTAATTTCCTAAATTAGCCTCCTCTAATAAACTATTTAACTGTCTCTCTTCTATTTGTATAGAAACCTCTTTGTTCAAGTCCCTAAAGAAAAGATTTACCTCGTTTTGAGCTATTCGATACAACCAGCTAGTAAAAGGAAATCCTCGGTCTTCGTATTTTTCTATACTCGACATTGCTTTTAAGAACGTTTGTTGAGTCAAATCACCCGAATTTGCTTCATCTCCTCCTAAACGCTTAAAAATGAATCGGAAAATTGTTTCAAAATAGCGTTCATATAAAACTCCAAAATGCACATGATTTACTTTCGCTAGTATTACTAGTTCAGCATCAGACAATTGAGCTCTATTTTTCTTTTTAAACAATTTGTGTTTTTAGGTGAAATACTATTCGTTTGAAAAGTAACACGGTTTGGTGAATTTTTTAAATATTCATATTGTATAATTTCATAATTGTAGGTATAGGACATGCATGCCCTATACCTACAATTATGAAATTAAAAATCAAATGTCAATCATTAATACTGTAAACGATTTTCTGAAAATCAGCTTTAAATTTTGCTTTATTTGCTTCAGTAGACCAAGAAAGCACTTTGTAATATGCATCTTTTGTTTCTACAATTCCGACTAAATAACAGATAGTAGTTTCGGCATCTTTATCATAATACTGGACATCAACCTCTAAAAAATTAATTTCTCCTTTCGTTGTAAGGATCGTTTTTGAAACTTTTCTTTTAGGTTCATCAATAACGAAATCCTTGATAAATTCATCATAAAATTCTGAAATAGAAGAATAGGA
>SXGQ01124670.1_pt1 | contig 13226 bp, 22 predicted proteins | sample 3178371 | NCBI WGS metagenome assembly SXGQ01 (sample SAMN11356859, study PRJNA531348) | freshwater metagenome | isolation source: freshwater sample F1-20 | place: China: Fuxian Lake, Yuxi | collected 2017-12-25
AGAAACTGGGTTGTCATCACAATAGAAATCCCTTCCGACCTCCCGTGGTGCTCCCTCCAGTGAGGTGAGCTGGTTGTTTCTACAATAGAAATTCCCTCCGACCTCCCGTGGTGCTCCCTCCAGAGTGGTGAGCTGGTTGTTCTCACACCAGAAATCCCCTCCGACCTCCCGTGGTGCTCCCTCCAGTGAGGTGAGCCCGTTGTCATCACAATAGAAATCCCTTCCGACCTCCCGTGGTGCTCCCTCCAGAGTGGTGAGCTGGTTGTTCTCACAAGAGAAATGCCCTCTAACCTCCCGTGGTGCTCCCTTCAGAGAGGTGAGCTGGTTGTCTTCACAAGAGAAATCCTTTCCGACCTCCCGTGGTGCTCCCTTCAGAGAGGTGAGCTGGTTGTCGCTACAATTGAAACCCCCTCTAACCTCCCGTGGTGCTCCCTCCAGTGTGGTGAGTTGGTTGTAGCTACAAAAGAAATCTCTTCCGACCTTGCCAAAACGAACCCCCTTAAAGTCACTCAGTCTCTGATCCTGGCAATCGAAATCACCATTCACATCAACAAGTCCAGTTCGTGGGTTCAACTGCCAGGTTCCTCTGGTGCACTTGTCAAGCCATTCAACTTGCTCAGGTGTGAGAGCCACCGAGCTCTCGAACATTCTATATGTCTTTAGGTTCTTCATCATATCATACCCTTAAATCCCTGGTAAGCTTTTAAGGCTTCCAGTTTTCTTCTCTCGTACCCAACAACCCAATCGAACTCTGGTCGATACAACAGAGTCTGATCCTCTACAGAAATCTTAGTCCAGAGGGATTCGACAGCCTTCAGGTAGCTCTCGCCCTTCTTCATAAGTCTAAATATGCTCTCGAGTGTCTCTTCAGAAACAGTGTTGTTCCTACAATAGAAACTCCCCCCGACTTTCTGTGGTGCTCCCTCCAGAGTGGCGAGCTGGTTGTAGTTACAAACGAAATGCCTTCCGACCTTCTGTGGTGCTCCCTCCAGTGTGGTGAGCTGGTTGTAGCTACAATAGAAATGCCCTCCGACCTTCTGTGGTGCTCCCTCCAGTGAGGTGAGCTGGTTTTTGTCACAAGAGAAATCCCCTCCGACCTTCTGTGGTGCTCCCACCAGAGTGGTGAGCTGGTTGTTGTCACAAACGAAATCCCCTCTGACCACTCCAAATCGAACTCCCTTAAAGTCACTCAGTTCCTGCCCACCGCAATCGAAATCTCCATTCACATCAACAAGTCCCGTTCGAGGATTCAACTGCCAGGTTCCCTTGGTGCACTTGTCAAGCCATTCAACTTGCTCAGGTGTAAGCTCTACCGAGCTCTCGAACATTCTATATGTCTTTAGGTTCTTCATTCTACTATTTATATCATACCCTTAATTCCCTGGTAAGCTCTCAAGGCATCCAGTTTTCTCCTTTCGTCTTCAACAACCCAATTGAACTCTGGTCGGTACAACAGGATCTGATCTTCTACAGGAATCTCGGTCCAAATAGACTCGACAGCCTTCAGATAGCTCCCGCCCTTCTTCATAATTCCAAATATGCTATCGAGTGTCTCCTCAGAAACTGGGTTGTCGATACAATAGAAATCCCCTCCGACCTTCTGTGGTGCTCCCTCCAGAGAGGTGAGCTGGTTGTTCTGACAATAGAAATTCCCTCTAACCTCCCGTGGTGCTCCCTCCAGAGAGGTGAGCTGGTTGTCGTAACAAGAGAAACTCCCTCCGACCTTCTGTGGTGCTCCCACCAGTGTGGTGAGCTGATTGTTGTTACAATTGAAATGCCCTCTAACCTCCCGTGGTGCTCCCTCCAGTGTGGTGAGTTGGTTGTTTAGACAATAGAAATCTCTTCCGACCTTCTGTGGTGCTCCCTCCAATGTGGTGAGCTGGTTGTGCCCACAAGAGAAATCCCCTCCGACCTTCTGTGGTGCTCCCTCCAGTGTGGTGAGTTGGTTGTAGCTACAATCGAAACTCCCACCGACCTTCTGTGGTGCTCCCTCCAGTGAGGTGAGCTGGTTGCTGTCACACCAGAAATCCCCTCTGACCTCCCGTGGTGCTCCCTCCAGTGAGGAGAGCTGGTTGTTCCTACACCAGAAATCCCCTCCGACCTCACCAAATAGAACCCCCTTGAAGTCACTCAGTCCCTGTTCGATGCAATCGAAATCACCATCCACATCAACAAGTCCGGTTCGTGGGTTCAGCTGCCAGGTTCCCTCGGTGCACTCGTCAAGCCATTCAACTTGCTCAGGTGTGAGAGCCACCGAGCTCTCGAACATTCTATATGTCTTTAGGTTTTTCATTCTACTATTTATTTTATATCATACCCTTAAATCCCTGGTAAGCTCTCAAGGCATCCAGTTTTCTCCTTTCATCAGTTCCAACCCACTCGAACTCTGGTCTGTACAACAGAGTCTGATCTTCTACAGGAATCTCGGTCCAAAGGGATCCAACAGCCTTCAGATAGCTCTCACCCTTCTCCATGCGGGAGAATATGTTCTTGAGTGTCTTGCGAGAGACGGGGTTATTGCCACAATAGAAACCCCCTCCGACCTCCCGTGGTGCTCTCTCCAGTGTGGTGAGCTGGTTGTTCTCACAAGAGAAATCCCCTCCGACCTTCTGAGGTGCTCCCTCCAGAGAGGTGAGCTGATTTTTGTCGCAATTGAAATCCCCTCCGACCTCCCGTGGTGCTCCCTCCAGTGTGGTGAGCTGGTTGTTCCTACAATCGAAACTCCCACCGACCTTCTGTGGTGCTCCCTCCAGTGAGGTGAGCTGGTTGCTGTCACACCAGAAATCCCCTCTGACCTCCCGTGGTGCTCCCTCCAGTGTGGTGAGCTGATTGCTGTCACACCAGAAATACCCACCAACCTTTTGTGGTGCTCCCTCCAGCGTGGTGAGCTGGTTGTCAAGACACCGGAAATACCCACCAACCTTTTGTGGTGCTCCTTCTGGAGTGGTAAGGTTGTTGCTCGAGCAATCGAAATTCCCACCAACCTCTCGTGGAGCTCCTTCCAGCGTGGTGAGCTGGTTGTCCTGACAATAGAAATTCCCACTCACCTTGCCAAACTTAATTCCCTTAAGAGTCTGTGCCTTTTGACGACGATCCCAGACACGGAAACTAAAATCGCCATCCACATCCACAAGTCCCGTAGCAGGGCTATAAGTCCAAGTGCCGGAAGTATGCCTCTTCAAGAATGCCTTTTGTTCCTTGGTCAGACCAGAAGTCTTGGCAGCTTCAAACATCCGATATGTCTTTAGGTTCTTCATTCTACTATTTATATCATACCCTTAATTCCCTGGTAAGCTCTAATAGCATCCAGCTTTCTCGCTTCGTCAGGTCCAACCCACTCGAACTCTGGTCGGTACAACAAAGCCTGATCTTCTACAGGAATCTCTGGCCAAAGGTATTCAACAGACTCCAAATAACCCTTTCCAGTTCCCATAATTCCAAATATGCTCTTGAGTGTCTTCTCAGAAACAGGGTTGTTCCCACAAAAGAAATACCCTCCGAGCTTCTGAGGTGCTCCCTCCAGTGAGGTTAGCCCATTGTCCTGACAATAGAAACCCCTCCCAACCTTCTGCGGTGCTCCCTCCAGAGTGGTGAGCTGGTTGTTATTACAAGAGAAATACCCTCCGACCTCCCGTGGTGCTCCCTCCAGTGTGGTGAGCTGGTTGCTTCTACACTCGAAATCCCTTTTAATCACTCCAAATCTAACCCCCTTGAAGTCACCCAGTCCTTGTTCTCTGCAATCGAAACTCCCCTTCACATCAACAAGTCCTGTCTGAGGATTCAACTGCCAGGTGACACTGGTGCACTCGTCAAGCCATTCAACTTGCTTAGGTGTCAGAGCCATCGAGCTCTCGAACATTCTATATGTCTTTAGGTTCTTCATCATATTATATCATACCCTTAAATCCCTGGTAAGCTCTCAAGGCTTCCAGTTTTCTCCTTTCGTCTCCAACAATCCACTCGAACTCCGGCCGGTACAACAGAGCCTGATCTTCTACAGGGATCTCGGTCCAGAGGGATTCAACAGACTCCAGGTAGCTCTCACCCTCCTTCATAAGTCTAAATATGCTCTTGAGTGTCCTCACAGAAACCGGGTTGCTTTGACAATAGAAATCCTTTCCTACCACCTGTGGTGCTCCCTCCAGTGAGGTGAGCTGGTTGTCGCTACAAAAGAAATTCCCTCTGACCTCCTGTGGTGCTCCCTCCAGAGAGGTTAGCCCATTGTTCTGACAAGAGAAATCCCCCCTGACCTCCTGTGGTGCTCCCTCCAGAGAGGTGAGCTGGTTGTCGTCACAATAGAAATTCCTCCTAACCTCCTGTGGTGCTCCCTCCAGGCTTGTGAGCTGGTTGTTCTGACAATTGAAACCCCCGCCAACCTTCTGTGGTGCTCCCTCTAAAGAGGTGAGCTGGTTGTTGCTACAAGAGAAATACCCTCCGACCTCCTCCGGTAATCCCTCCAGTGTGGTGAGCTGGTTGTAGCCACAATCGAAATACCATTTGACCACTCCAAATCGAACTCCCTTGAAGTCACCCAGACCCTGTTCGCTGCAATCGAAACTTCCTCCCACATCAACAAGTCCTGTCCCCGGATTGAGCTGCCAGGTTCCCCTGGTGCACTCGTCAAGCCACTCGATCTGCTCTGGGGTGAGCTCCACCGAGCTCTCGAACATTCTATATGTTTTTAGGTGCTTCATCTTCTCTCTGCTATATATCCCGCCATTCATCCCTGTCCTTCGCGTGCGTAGAACGCGGTTTGGGTCCCCTATGATTTGGCCCTGCATCCCCCGGGGTCAAAACTGGGGGTCTCCAGAAAGGCCGGGGGCCAAAAACTGGGGGTTGCCAGCTGGGACCGGCCCACCAGGGTGATAGTCATAGAGTCTAAAAGTGAGTAGCAAATCGGTCTAAAAGTGCTAAGTGAATCCTTCCTAATATGCCAAGTGACTTAGTAGAAGAGAAAGCCATAGATAGCTAGGCTCACACAGATACCAAAGATAACACACATGAGAGCAATAGCTATGTGCCACTCGTAGTCTGGGTTATAGAGAAGATCGTGTAGTATGCGTTTAATTCTTTCCATATAGATAGGTAATCAAAGGATCCACTCCTGATCGTGGATAGCCTTAGAGAGAGGGGATTTTCTTATATCATAAGGTCCCAGATTCCATGTGGTCCAGACCTTATTCTCGGGATAGTAGACCTTGGCCATCAGAAAGCCGAGCTCACTCACATAGAGTGCCTGAAGCTCACCGTCCCCATGTGGGGTACTGACCGGGACCGAAGTGTTCTGAATGGATCTCGGTGTCTGCATGGCTTACTTGGTCTGCTGAGGTTTCACTGGCTCTGAGTGATAGGCATCGTGCTGCTGCTTCAACTCGCCATAGGCATCACAGTGTGTCTTAGACGTCTTACATGAACCCAGAAGGATCAGGATGGAAATGAATAGGATTGTCTTTTGCATGATCTTGGTTTTACTTTATTTATCTTAGCCACCTCAGAGACGGAACATCATCTCTCTTCCTCCCTACTAATGATCCACTCGTACACCCAGCGTGCCCAGCCTCCTATCTGCCAGCACCCAATGACAACCAAAATGGCATCGGGCAAGACCGATATGAGGCAGAGTGAGAATACCAGGATAATCCAGAAGTGCAACATCCGGGTCATCTTGGGCAGTCTCGGTCTCTCGTCGTCTTGTCTTGGGTCGAATGTGCTCATACCTGTTATACTCGGAAGTGAGCGGAAAGTTTCCCAGTGGCTCTCCTGGCCAAGCTTTGACTTACAGTAGACTGTTGGCTGTAGACCTTTCACATTAAAACCTTGACCTTCTTACTAAAAACCCCCTGCCCTTAGCGTTTGGCTACCACAGCTTCCCCCTGTATACGAGGCCCCCTCAAATAGACCCCTCCTAGGGACCCCTAATAGCAAACACCGTGGGGACCCTTAATTAGGGGACCCTTCCCCTTAGCCTTTCCCAGCCCTATAAATACCCTCTATACGAGGGGGCCAAGTACCCTATAGGAGAGGACCCCAATTTTACCCCCCTCCATCTTATAGGAAGGGGGGCTATTTTTTAGAAGTAGCAGCATAAAGAATTCCATGCAAACTTATGGGTAACACCGAGGGCACACCATGGGCTTCAGTAAACCATGAAAAAAACAAAATGAAAAATTTATAGAAACTATGGGGTAACACCTCGGGCAGAGTGCCAACGGTGATTGTCCTGATCCCTATGGACCTCATCTGGTCTTCCTCCTGGTCCTTCTGGGTACATCTGGTTCTCCTCCTGGATCCTGCTGGAGGACTCTGGAGATTCACCTCGGCCAACGGTGTAACACTTTAATTGATTCTAAAAGAAACAGGGGAAACAAAAAACCCGGGCACAACCCGGGTCTGAAGAGATTTGCAAGAAGTGTGGGATTTAGTTATCCTCTCTGAGTTGCCCAAGAATCATTATCCCATTCTTGAACTTGCTCTTTAGCTTTAGATTTTGCTTTTCCTTTTGACATATTATTATGTGTTAATTGGTTATAAGTAAATATAAGTATTCATGCTTAGGAAAAAAAATTAAGGGCGGGTTTTTCTTATACGAGGCCCTCCGGGGTGTTTTCAGCTGTAACCAGATGTATCCAGATGCTGTTCAGATGTAACTAGATGCTGCACGGATGTAGATGGAGGTTACACCTCGGACACAAAAAAAGCTTCGTTTAAGAAGCTTTCGTGTGATCGTAAGGTCTTTACTTGTTTGTGATCTTAAAGTTCAGCAGCGCTAAAGAAAACCGGCGGTTTGACCAATCTGTATCCAGTTCGAAGACAACCACAGGTCCTAGTCTTAGGTAGCAATTAATCTTGTCCCATTGCAATCTCTTGCCCCAGGAGTTCTTGAATCTAAATCCTTTCATAATCTTTCTTTTTCTTCTATATATGCTGCAACAGGTAACAGCTGGGTAACACCGACGCCAACGGTGAAATGAGAAGGAGAAGCGAGAAGATGTGAAAGTTTACTCCACAAAAAAATCCAGATGTGAATCTGGATTTCTCTGAAAAAAATGAGACTAACTTATCTCAACAACTTTTATATCCGTGATTGTACCGCATCTGGATTCACCGTCGACCTCATCGAATTCATAATCAACCAGGGTTGTTTCATAGGCATTATAGAAGAGATCAGAGTCCCTGTCTATTGTTCCTGCCTCTAAAGATGAGATTACCTCATCCACACCCTCGGTCCATAATTTCTCATTAACCTTAGTCTCCGCTTCATCGAAATCGTGTATTCCATCCTCAAGCTCATCTCCATCCATGAATCTGTAAAATGAAGCAAGAGCAAACACCGCCGCTTCCCTTTTTGTTTCTCCAGTTCCCTCCACGGTAAACAGAGTGTGAGCATCAGGGTTTTGTGTGTCCACCCTCATTATAAATCTTTCCTGTTTTTTCATTAATTAAATGTTTAGATGTTTCATGTAGTATATTACAAATTTGATGTAATATAACGGGGCTTAAAAAAATCCTAACGAATTTTAACGAATTGACTACCCGAGGTGAAATGCGAGAGCTTACGTGGAAAGATGTGAAAGTTTAGTCCACAAAAAAATCCAGATGTGAATCTGGATTTCCTGTTGATTGAGGGATTTCTTTATGATTCCCTGAATGTGATGTTGGCTACACCGATGGACATTATTGTTATAATGCCTGTCAGAAGCATTATGAAAAGTGAACTCATCTGAATCACCGCGGCAAAGAAAATGATTGCTGAGGTTAGTACTAGAAGACAAACGATGATGCGGTTTAGTGTTGATGCTAGAGTTTTCATTTTGTTTTGTTTTAATTGGTTATGAAGTAAATATAATTCAATTAGCCCGGGAAAAAAAATTAACCGGGATAATTTTTAGATTAACCTCATCGGCCGAGGTATATAAGGTATGATCTTAAGCTACTCAGAATTCCTAGAAGAAAAAGCCAATCCATGTTGGAAAGGGTATAAGCAGATTGGGACTAAAAAGAAGAATGGTCGCATAGTTCCTAACTGCGTAAGAGAGAGTGAAAACACCGAGGGCTTCGATAGAACAGATTATTACCTGGATTATTATCGCAATCTTTCTCCTTCAGAATTTGGAGTTGACCGATTTGGTGATGCAATCATCATCAGAGTTCCTGATAGAACACTTGTCTAAGCATTACTGCAGCTCATGCTGAACACCGCCGGCGACGGTGAATAACGAGAGCTGCTAAGCAGATGTGTGAGCCCACAAAAAAAGCCTGGGGTGACCAGGCTCTCAAATGTTTTTCAAGATGTTTTAGTTTTGGTCTAGAATTCTCTAGATGCAGTACCGTGGTAGTTTCCTGTTACCAGTTGCACAACTGCAAATACAAGAGCTGCGGTAAACATTAGCATTAAACATGCTGACCAAACCTGAAGTACTAATAAGCCGATGTCCCTTTTCATTTTGTTTTTTTTTTAATTGGTTATAAGATAAAAGTAACTAAACTAACCCAGGATAAAAAATTATCCTGGGGTTAATTTGAATTTTTTTTAATCAATCCAAATCTCTTTGGAAAATGAAACTGACCTCCAGGCATTTTTCTCCATGTCAAAGAATGTGGTCACCGAGGGCGGAGCCTGACCTCCTTTAGGTTGACCAGCGGTCGGGATTCTGGTTAAATCCTTGGTTCCTAAAGCTAATCTTAATTCCCCTCCAACCTTATGGAAGTAGAATCTTACCACACCGTTGCGGAGTCTGTCTGCGAGTTGCTCGTGAGAGATCTTTTTAAGAGATGACATAATAAATTGTTTTAATTGGTTATGAGATAAAAGTAACCAATCTAACCCAGGATAAAAAATTAAACGGGGATAATTTCGATAGATTTTATTTTGTTAGCCGGGATCGCTTTAGGGCTGAGCAAGCTCTTGCCAACACCGAAGATTATTTCCATGAGAGGTGAGTGGTCCGTGCCTTCGATCAGGCTGCGTGGATTCACCTCGGCCTCTATGATGGCTACCTCATTCTCCCCCATGGCCTTTACCCTGAAGCCAATCCAACGGAGAGCCGATTCTTTTGAATCGGTAAGATAAACTCCCTCCCACATAGCCAACAGACCTTTCTCCTTGATTGATGCTACGTTCTTTGCTGATGTTGCGTGATAAACTTTCATTGGTTGTTTGATTGGTTATAGCTAATGTAATCATTAGAGTTAGGGTAAAAAAATTAAACCCGAATATTCTTCGCGTGAGTGGTATGTTACGACCATACTATGTTTCCGAGGTGTTTCCCCTGAGTTACCTTTGTTCTGCTACGAATACTTACCCCACAAAAAAATCCGAACCGAAGTCCGGATTTCTCATAACCAAAAAAACATTTTTAAAACAACATCAGAATTGATGTGTAAACATCGCTCCTGAAATGAACCAGAAATATATCCACCAATATAATGATGGAGACAATTGCATCCGCTTTCAAGGATAGCATCTTAAGAACACCGTCGGGTTTACCAATAGCAAGTAATGCTTTATTAACCAGAGCTGAGATTAGACCAAGCACTAGAAGTATAGAGAAAGATAACCATTGAGAACTAAGGGCAACACCGAGGATACTCCATATAAAATAGAACATAGCGAAAGAGAGATATAAACATCCGATTGCCTTGTCTCCAGAGTCACCGTTGTCGAATGCCTCCTTGGTAGCAACACTCTTACGAAATGAGTAAGACTTCTTGGTGTTGAATAGGGTGTTTACCTCAAAGAGAAGAAAGGGTACAATAAGTAAGAAGAATAGAGTTGTCATTCTGTTTGAGTTTGTTTTATAAATATACATAACCATTACGGGAGAAACCAGATTGTAAACCAGATTGTAAACCAGATTAATCCAGTCACCGCCGGCGACGGTGTTTCCACGAAGATTCGTGAGAAACCTATGGACACAAAAAACCCTGGCCGAAGCCAGGGTTGTTTATGATTGGGAATAGAAAATTCTATTTAATTAATTGAAATTATCTAAATTATTATCTTCTTTTCTACTATAGCATGATCTTCGTCCCCGAAAGCTTCATTCCCTTCCACCTCCATATCGTGCTCATCCGCTAACTCTTTAAGAGCTTGGATCGCATCCTCCTCTTTTGAATAAACATCAACATTTACGTAATCTGGATTAGAGTGAACTAAGACAAAAACATTTTTTGATTCCATGATATTAATTTTAATTGGTTACTTAGCTAATATAGAAAATTCTACAAAGGAAAAAAATGATTCCCTGGAATTTTAGATAATTTTAAAGTACTGTCTTCTCCCATGCGTATCATTATTTTTAAACCCAGAAGGGAATAAAAAAGTTTTATCTCCCACGTAATGGATTGAATAAAGCTCGCTAAGAAATTTAACTTCTATAGTCTCGCCTTCGTTCTTGATTCCTAAGATCTCAAATTCTAATGTTTGTCCCTCCAAAAACATTTCTTCACACCCTTCCCTATAACGCTTGTCTGACTTTGGGTATACAACTAGTAATGTGTCTTTGGTAAATGTCACCTTAATTCTATCTCCCTTTTTCATTCTCTGTTTTTTTAATTGGTTACATAGCTAATATAAAGAACCACTTAGAGGATAAAAAACTTCCTAACGTTTTCTTGAGATTTGAAATCTCTCGAATCCATCCACCGCCGGCGACGGTGTTCTGATTCGGATACATTGGAAACCTTCGCACACAAAAAACCCTGGCCGAAGCCAGGGTTGTTTATGGTTTGAGATAGATGATTCTACGAAGAAAAAATTGTTGGCAATTTATTAATACTTTTCAAAAGAGCTTTTTTTCTTTCCGGAGTAATAACATATTTTTTAGCAATCTTGCTTATGAGATCATCCGCATCAAAAGGCTCAGAATTAATTTTTCTTTTTTTCCTTAATTTTTCTATACTCATATAGGTTTCGTCATAAATACAATCATTGTCGTTATCAGCTACGTATTCATCATTTCTTAAAATTGTTGATATAAGATCATCACCGTACCTTTCCCTCGCCTCATACTCTGACATCTCTATAATATCATCATAATCAACAAGGCATTCGTGATTACTTTCTCTAAATTTTTCTGCATATTCTTCTAAAGATTCTTCATTATCCGATATTAATACACCGTATATTTTCCATTTTTGTTTATCTATGTAAGGATCGTTTCTAAGAACGTATGGCATTACGTATATTTCTTCAATTACCTCTTCTTGTGATTTATTCATTATTCTAATTTTTAATTGGTTACATAGCTAATATAAAGAACCACTTAGAGGATAAAAAACTTCTTAACGTTTTCTTGAGATTTAAAATCTCTCGAATCCAGTCACCGTTGGCGACGGTGTTCCGATTCGGATACATGGGAAACCTATGGACACAAAAAACCCCGACCGAAGTCAGGGTTTTATCTATTGAATCTTGAGTTACCATTTTGGTGGATTATCTCTCACAAACTCCTCGGTATAGAGGTGGGAGTTTTCGTTGTAGAGAATCACATCTTCCCACCATCTAATGCCCATCTGAAGTCTAGGAATTGCAAACTTATGGACATCTTCATCGTGGACGAAGAAGAAGAGATCGTTACGTCCTCCTGTCTCCGGAACTGGTTTGCCTGATGAATCCAGATCAGGCAGAGTGGTCACCTCGGTATGAAACTTAACTCTTACTCCCATTTCATTTTGGAAGAACTCTATTAACTCATTAACTGATGAACCCTCTAGGGTAATGCCTGGCCACACACAAAGTTGATTAAACATAATGGTTTGTTTTAATTGGTTATGAAGCTAAAGTAACCATTTAGGCTAGGATAAAAAAATTAACCCACAAAAAATTCAGCCCAATTTCGGTAGGGCTGAAGGGCTCTGGATTACACCGTTGTTATAGGAGTTTGCGGATCTGAGAGAAGTATGCTTCACAATCACGAGCAAACTTTATAGCTCTTTCTCGTGTTTCAGTGTAAGCAAAGAATTGACAGAACTCACTATCGAACTCAATACCTCGGCAATCAATCTTAGCTTTAATAAACTCCTCAAAGTCGTAAGCTGATTCAAACTCTTTCACAGTGAAAGACTTTCTCATGTTGCCAGTGATAGTCCATTGTGAACCTGCCCAGTCTCCCTTGTAAACGATGAGGCCTGATTCAAATCTAGTTTCCCTGTTCATTTTGTTTAATGTTTTTAGTAGAATGTTAAACATAGCAAATATACGACAATTTTGTTGGATAAAAAAATTATTAGCATTTGAATGTTAATTAGGCTCGCGTGCGAGAGTATGTTACGACCATACTATGTTCCGAGGTGTTTGTCGTAGATTTGCTGCACAAAAAAAGACTCCGAAGAGTCTTTTCCTTTTTATGGTTTTAATTGATATTTACTTATCAACTTATTTTCCTTTTCCCGGTTGATCTGGCTTATCTCCTGATACTCCTCATGGTTTTGGACCTCCTGGCTTAGTTCCTTTTGCATTTGCATCAACTTTAGCTTTTATTGCCTTAAGATAGTCAGCATATCCAACTTCTTTTCTGGTTGCTATGTTAATCATGTTACAAGAAATCTTATTCTGATTTAGAAATCTAGAATAATAGTTTCTTAGAATTAAAGCAGCTTGTACTGGATCTTTTATGGTTTTAAGCATAGTTGAGGTGACTTTACCAAACATCTCCTTAGGAGGCATAGCTTTTGGTTTAGGGTTTGCCTTAGTTGGAACAAGAGCTGCTTTACCGAGTTCTTGATTAACCTTATCAGCAACTGGACCTGGACCTGCTACTAAAGCAGCAACATCTGTTGGAGGTGTTCCTGGTGCTCCTGATTCTTCTTCCTCGTATAGGAATTCTTCTAATAACGAAGCTTCGTCTAATATATCAAAAGCTTCAGCGATAGTTAGTCCTTCGTGATTCTCGCTTGAGTATTCAGAAGGAGAAAAACTATCAAAATCAATAATGTTTCTTGTCATGGTGTTTTGTTTTTTTTTGTTGTAAATAGTGGTATTATATATCTTTTTGCAAATGTGAATTCACGAATTGGATACACATCCAAAACACCGTTGGCGACGGTGTTACCCAGCAGCCGCTAGGAATCGCTTAGCGGATACCCCACAAAAAAGGCCTCGTACACACGAGGCCCCTTCTGCATTTATAACCAACCAACCTAATTTTAATCCCCCTCCATCTCTATGTTAACCTCGATGTCCAGGTTGTTCTTATCTTAGCTTCAATTTCTTCTCTGTTTTTAAT
>SXGQ01562231.1_pt1 | contig 13225 bp, 11 predicted proteins | sample 3178371 | NCBI WGS metagenome assembly SXGQ01 (sample SAMN11356859, study PRJNA531348) | freshwater metagenome | isolation source: freshwater sample F1-20 | place: China: Fuxian Lake, Yuxi | collected 2017-12-25
ATCCGGCCTATGCGGGTGCTGCTGAAACCTTTACGGGTTCCAAAGATTACTGGCCCGTTCCTGAATTGGTATTTGAGGCGCTTCCATTCCTACATGGAGTACATGCTCCGCTAATATTTGTGGGGATCATGACCTTTATCTTGATTGCTAGTTCTGTAACCATGGTATTAGCTGTAGAAGCAGGTCACCGAAATGACCGAAATGATGTGGTAAAATGGATGCTGTGGACACTCCTTGGAGGAATTACCTTCTTAAGTTGCCAAGCCTGGGAGTGGTCTCACTTTATTCACGGTACTGATGGAGGTTCATTGCTCACTTATGTAAATGGCTTGGGACAGAATGTTACAGAGACTGTTTTTGGTGCAAACTTGATGGTCAACGAATATGGTCCTGCATCTTTTGCACAGCTATTTTTCTTTATTACTGGATTCCATGGTTTTCACGTAACTATTGGAGTTTTCTTGTTGTTCCTTTGCTTTTATCAAGCTGCAGTAGGAATTTATGACAAGAGAGGTCATTACGAGATGGTAGAGAAAATTGGACTCTACTGGCACTTCGTAGATTTGGTTTGGGTATTTGTATTTACCTTGTTTTATTTAATCTAAGCAATTCAATTCGCTCAATATGGAAGTTCAAGACACTAAATCGACGCTTCAGGTAACTCCTCGAAACGAGGAAAAAATAAAAAAAATCTGGAAAACAGCAGGTATTCTCTTGGCGATTACCTTGGCGGAATTCGTGATGGCTTTTACAATGGATAGAGGTATTTTGTTGTATGCTCTATTTATTATCCTGACCATTTGGAAGGCTAAATACATCATGATGACCTTTATGCACTTAGGTGACGAAGCAAAGCCTCTATTTTATGCCATCATTGTTCCGCTGATTTTTTTGGTCTGGCTGGTAATCACCTTGATTAAGGAAGGATCAGACATCTTTATGATGCGCTGGTAGAAAATAAATTCTTTAAAAAAAAATAGGTTGGAGTAAATCACTTCAACCTTCTTTTTTGTTATACACTTACTATGCGAAGTTTACGAATTCTTCAGGGCTTTGTTTTGGTCTGCATTTTGTTGATTCCTGTATTGATCTTCTTGTTTTTGAAGGGCTTTGGAAAAAACGAATACGAGCTACCTGTATTCTTTCAAACCGGGGTGGATAATCCATTTCAGGAATGTCCTGTTTCTGATAGTGCGCAGCATTACATTCCTGAGTTTTCCTTTATCAATCAGGATGGAAAGCCAATGGGAAGGGCACAAATGCGGGAAAAAATCACCATAGTAGATTTCTTTTTCACTTCTTGCCCAAGTATTTGTCCAGTAATGTCCAAGGAGATGGAGCGCGTGAATGACCATTTCCGAGACGAATCACAGGTGCAGATTATGTCGATTAGTCTTGATCCAACATTCGATACTCCCCAAATCCTCAAGGACTATGCGGAGGAGCATCATGCTATTCCTGGAAAGTGGAATTTTCTTACAGGGTCAAAGGAGGAAACCTTCCAATTGGCGCGCTGTGGATTTGTGCTGCCTGCTTTAGATGGCAATGGGGTGCCAGACGATTTTGTGCATAGTGATAAATTTATATTAATTGACGAAGAAGGCCGAATCCGAGGCTATTACAGTGGTACTACACGAGAAGAAGTGGATTTGTTGATGTTAGAAACGAAAATTTTACTTTATGGGAAAGACTAATACACCGAATTTGGCTCCACAGGAAGCCAAAGTTAAAAATTGGATTATCGGCATTTCTATTGCCATTCCTCTGGCAGTGGCTGTTCTTTTATTTATGCCTACCAAGCTCACCTCTCTGGGTGGTTGGGTTTATTTTCTACCTCATCTGAATGCAATTATCAACTCTGCTGCTTCTGTGGCCTTGATTTTGGCATTGGTGTTTGTCAAACAGAAGAAGTACAATTTGCATGGGGCGACCATGACTGTTGCTTTTGTTTTGGGAGCCATATTTTTGGTTTCCTACGTGATCTATCATGGTGCTGCAGAGAGCACTCCATTTGGCGGTGAAGGGGCGATTCGCATCGTTTACTATTTCTTGCTGATTACCCATATCTTATTTGCAGCTGTCGCACTATTTCCCATTTTATTTGCCTATTACTATGGATATACCAATCAGCGAGACAAACACCGCAAAGTGGTCAAGTATGCTTATCCCATTTGGTTGTATGTATCTATTACAGGAGTGATAGTTTACTTTATGATTGCTCCCTATTATACCCAGACTTTCTAGAATCTGAAGTACCTTTTCAAATACAGGAGAATACATGAAATTCAAGATCTTAGTTTTATTCGTAGCGAGTTTCTTTAGTGCCCTTGCGGCGTCTGCACAATGTTCCATGTGTAGAGCTTCCGTTGAAAATAATGTGAGCAATGGGGATGCTTCGATTGGTGCCGGACTCAACAATGGGATTTTATATCTGGTGGTGATGCCGTATTTAATGGCAGGAATCATTGGATACCTCTGGTACAGATCTTCCAAAAAGAAGAAAGCGAAACTCCAACCACGCTAATACTATGCAGCAAAGTTTGATACCAGACTTTGCTTTTTTATTTTTAGTCTTCATGAAGCTTTCTATCCGCAGTATTCTTCTTTTGGGAAGCGTACTTCTTCTTCCTGTAGTCCTTATCTTGAATTTTTTTGTTTATCAAAAAAGTCAAGAGGAGACCTACATCCAGGCTATTGAAAAGAAAATTCATGAGGTAGAAGAAGCCTTCAATTTAGATGTAGCGCTTTTTCATCGACAAGGGACTGATCAGAACACGGTGAGTTTTGACCGCGTAAGTAGCGAAGTCTATAGTCACCCTTTTTTTATTGTTAATCCTCAAAAAGAGCTTCAGTATTGGTCTACCAATGATTTCAACTTGGATTTTCCTGCTTTAGATTTAGCACGAGAATTTCAAGTTCATGATTCTCCATCAGGCACTTTTTTAATTAAGCTTCAAAAAATATCTCCAAAAGAAGGGAGTGGTTTTTTTGTTCAAGCCTTTCGCTTGGTATGGTCTGGGGACATTAAAAATGAGTATGTGTGGATGGGGCCTAACCCTGAGGTATTTGGCAATTCCTTGTTTACGCTATATCCCAATGCAACCGAAGGAGCGTACCAGGTCAAATCCTCTGGTGGCCAACCTTTATTTGGTATTGACTTTCAACTAGGATTTATTTCTGTAGGTAAAACATGGACGACTCCTTTATTAATTTTTAGTTTTTCTATTTTTTTGCTGAATGCATTTCTCAGTTTTATTTTTTTGAGAAAAAAATGGAGAAAAGGGCAGGTATGGCAGGCCATAGGCTATGGTTTTTTTATTCTTTTGGTGATTCGAGCGGGCATGTTAATGTTCAGATTTCCGCAGGACTACTTAGATCTTTTACTTTTTGATTCGAGGGCGTACACCTCATCTTGGTTGGTGCCTAGTCTAGGAGATCTATTGCTGCATACGGGCTGTGGTGTGCTGATTTTAGGTTTATTGGTCTACGAGCTTTCCTCAAAATCTTTCTTGGAAAAATTTGACAATTGGCGCATGAGGGTTCGAGAAGAGGGATTACTTCTTTTAGCCTTTGCGATTTCCACTTTATTTTTTTGTGGACTATGGGCAATTGTCCGGGATTTAGTGCTACGCGCATCTTGGAATTTGGACATCTCTTCGATTTCAAGCTTTGATCAACTGGTGGGGAGTAGCTTTTTGATTGTTTTCCTCTGGGCAGCAGCTTATGTATTTTTGAGTTTTACCTTAATCAATGTATTTATCCGTGGGGGCACAAGTAAGCAGTTGATGTACCGAATCTTACTTGTTGTGGCAGGGGTTTGCACGCTAATTTTCTTTTTTTTAAACCTTTGGTTTGGGGTAGCAGGTTTGGCCCACTTCCTGTTCCTATTTTCTATAATTAGGTTTGACTTAGTTGCTAATGTGTACCGTTTAGGTTTAGAAACCTTCCTGACACTTTTTTATTCTAGCCTGATTGCTGCGTGCATAGTGGCGGCAAGTAGCTACCAATCTTCTGCTGAGCGGCTAGTACAATCCAAAGTTGCTTTTGCCAACCAGCAACTGTTGGCCACGGAGAAACGAACAGCCTTGATATTAGATGATATTTTTTCCAGGCTCAAAAACGATCTTTTTATTCAGAATCGATTGGCAGATCCTTTACTCTCCAAGGATCCGGTAGTGAGTAAAATTCGAAAAATTTACTTAGACAATTATTTCGATCAATTTGAAGTGGTGATCCGTATTTTTTCACCTTCTGCAAAGCAAATCGGGGGGCGTTTGGAGGGAAATTCTTTTCAGGAATTGCAGCAAGAGTTTGTGAAGAGTGATTACGCTACTCAGGTGCCAAATTTATATTATGTACAAGACTCAGCGAGTGGAAGGGAAAGTAAATTTGTAGCCTTTGTTCCGATGAACAAGGCTGGTATTGGCTTAGGAACACTCTATTTAGAGTTTGATCAATTACGCATTCAATCTGGTAACGCCTATCCAAGTTTGCTTTTGAATGAGCAGTATGCTGAAAAATTGAAGACGAATCCCTTTGATTATGGGGTATTTAAGGAGGGAGAACTTATCCGAAGTTCGGGCAGCTTTAATTATCAGCAGGAGGATATCGCACTGATGTTGCAAAATCCCGCCTTGCATGATATGGGAGTGGAGTCTTTGGGCTACCAGCATCTTGGGATAAAAAATGGGGAGGAGTTATGGGTTTTGTCTTCCCCGGCCATTTCAGTGAAACAGTTCTTTGGGACCTTTTCGTTGTTTTTTGTGGTCTTTGTTTTTCTTACTTTTCTTTCCATTCTGGGAAGTGTGCTGATGCAGGGATACCGAAAGTTTGAATTCAACTACTCCACAAAGCTTCAACTCTACCTGAATTTTGCCTTTTTCTTTCCAATTCTAATCATTTCAATCCTTACCACCGGCTTGCTTTCTCAAAGTTACAAGGAGGACCTGAATGGGCAGTACCTTCAAAAAGCCAGCTTAATAAAGGGAAATTTAGTTCGTTTTTTTGGAGGACAATCCTTAGAGGAAGTAGATGGTGATGCGCTTAGTGAGGAAATAAATACACTTGCAACTACTGTGGGCACAGATATTCACTTGTATGGAAAGGATGGGTTCTTAGTGACGTCAAGTAGAATTACTATTTTCGAAAAGAAACTTTTATCTAATCGCATGCATCCTGGAGCCATGGCAGCATTGGTGGAAGGCAAGGGTGTGGAGGCCCTTTTAGAAGAACAGGTTGGAAAGCTCAGGTACCAAACTGTGTATTTGGCAATTCCATCCCAGTCCAATGCCTCCATCAATGCAGTGCTAGCGATTCCCTTTTTTGAGTCTGAAGAAGAACTCAATTCCCTGACCTCTGATGTTTTGGGAAATGTTTTTAATGCCTTTGTGGTGATCTTTATTCTGTTTTTGATCATTTCCTTTTTGGTTACCAAAAACTTGACGCTACCCTTTCGCTTGCTTACTCAGAAACTCAAGGTGACTAACCTTGAAAATAACGAGCCAATGTACTGGTCCTCAAAAGATGAAATTGGCTTATTGGTGAATGAGTACAACCAGATGCTCTCCAAATTGGAGGCAAGTAAAAAGGTGCTGGCCTCAACTGAAAAGGAATCAGCTTGGAGGGAGATGGCCAAGCAAGTGGCCCATGAGATCAAGAATCCACTTACTCCCATGAAGCTTACCTTGCAACATTTACTTCGTTTGGAGCGGGAAGGAAAATTGGAAGATGCTGACAAACTGAAAAAGTCGCTCGAAACCTTGATTCATCAGGTGGATGCCTTGAGTGGAATTGCCTCTTCATTTTCCACTTTTGCAAAGATGCCTTTGCCTAATAATGAATTGATAAACTTCAAGGAGGTGTTGTCCAAGGTGCTGGAGCTATTTAAAACCGATAAACGGATGGAACTGGAATTCCAAGACGATTCCTTTACTGATCAAATCTCTATTTTGGGTGATGACAAACTTTTTGGTCGAGTAATCTCCAATTTGATCATCAATGGAATGCAGGCAGTAGAGCCTAATAAAAAGCCGCATATTCGGATTTGGCTGTGGCTAACAGATCGTGCTGTCTTTTTGGAGATTTCGGATAATGGGAAGGGGATTCCCCTAGAACTTCGGGACAAAATCTTTGTCCCCAACTTTAGTACCAAGAGTCAAGGCTCTGGACTTGGTCTTGCCATTGCAAAGAGTGGAGTGGAAACCGCTGGGGGTAAAATCTGGTATGAAACTGAAGTGGGCAAGGGAACTACTTTTTTCCTGACCTTTCCTTTACCCAAAGCTAATTCTGAATAGGAAGTAGCGGAGCGTATGGGTATAGCCAAAGAAATAATCATTTACAAGTCATTCATTCAATCCTTTCAAATCAATTCATAAAAAAATGTAACTTTGTCAACTGTAGATAGTTGTTACACTAACTATTAAGAGACGAAACAAATGAAGAAAAGTATCCTAGTCAGTGGGGGGACAAAAGGAATCGGAAGGGCAATTGTCGAACGATTTGCTCAGGAAGGTTTCGATATTTTTACCTGTTCTCGAAATGGACAGGATTTAGAAGCGTTGCGCCAGTGCTTGGAGCAAGCCTACCCTGAAATTACTTTAAGCACCCATGTAGCAGATCTTTCCAAGAAAGTGGATGTTTTTGCCTTTGCAGAAGCTGTAAAAGTCAAAGGCATTCCGGATGTAATCGTTCACAATACTGGAATTTTCTTGCCGGGATCCCTTCATGAGGAGCCAGATGGAAACTTAGAGTTTCTGATGGATACCAACCTTTATTCCGCGTATTACCTTACTCGAGCGTTTGCCAAAGAACTAATTCAGCGTAGATCTGGGCATATTTTTAGTATTGGATCTATTGCTGGCATTACAGCTTATGCCAATGGAGGGAGTTACTCCGTATCCAAATGGGCGATGCTGGGGATGACGAAGTGTTTCCGTGAAGAATTCAAACCGCATCAAATTAAAGTAACCTCCATTTTGCCTGGTGCTACCCTTACTGATGCTTGGGCAGGAGTGGATTTGCCAGTAGAGCGATTTGTAAGTTCACAGGATGTGGCGGATTCAGTTTGGGGAGCCTATAACCTTTCTCCAAGTGCCGTTGTTGAAGAACTAATTATCCGTCCCCAATTAGGAGATATTTAACCTATGAAACCTCAAATCATGCCCCTTGATGGCGATTATTGCAACAGTTTGACCCAGTATTCTCGAAGAGTGACGATTCCGGTACGGGTAGGTGATGTGATCATTGGTGGGGATAATCCCATCGTGGTGCAGTCCATGACTACGGTCGACACGATGGATACGCAAGGCTCTGTGGAGCAGTGTATCCGGATGATTGATTCAGGAAGTCAACTGATTCGAATCACCGCGCCCTCGCTTAAAGAGGCGGAAAACTTGCGGAATATCAAGGAGCAATTGCGGAAGCGAGGATACAACACGCCTTTGGTAGCTGACATTCACTTCACACCGAATGCAGCAGAATTGGCAGCTAAAATAGTGGAGAAAGTCCGCATTAATCCAGGCAATTATGCCGATAAAAAGAAATTTGAAGTCATCGACTATACCGACGCTTCCTACGCTGAAGAATTGGAGCGGATTCGCGAGAGGTTTTTGCCTCTAATAAAAATATGTAAGGAAAATGGTACCGCCATGCGCATTGGAACCAATCACGGTTCCCTTTCCGATCGAATCATGAGCCGCTATGGGGATACTCCGCTTGGGATGGTGGAATCTGCCTTAGAATTTTTGAGAATTTGTGAAGACGAAAAGTACCACGAGATCGTCATTTCCATGAAGTCCTCCAACACGCAAGTGATGGTACAAGCTTACCGCTTGCTGGTTCAAAAACTAAACGAAGGAGGATTTAAACCCTATCCCTTGCACCTGGGTGTGACCGAAGCAGGTGAGGCTGAAGATGGCAGAATCAAATCGGCTGTGGGCATTGGCACCTTATTGGAAGATGGTCTAGGAGATACCGTTCGCGTTTCCCTGACCGAAGATCCAGAGTTTGAAGCACCCGTAGCCCGTGCCTTGATTGACCGCTATACCTCAAGAACTATACATGCCCCGATAGCCCCCCTAGCATCTTATCCCATACATCCCTTCGAGTATACCAAGCGACAAGTTAGCGAAGTGTATAATTTCGGAGGGCAAAATGTACCTCGGGTAATTGCAGATATTTCTGCGCTATCCCAAGTTACCGATCGGGAAATGAAGGCTGTAGGACACTTTTACCTACCCGAATTGGACAAGTGGAAAATGAATGATCTAGGTTGCGACTTTATTTATTCGGGTGCCAATCCCATTCCCTTTATGCTTCCCAATGGGATGAAGGAAATCCAGAACTATTCCGTTTGGAAAGCTATGGGTGATCAATTGAATAAATTTCCCCTTTTTCAAATTCCTGAATACCAGGAAGCGTCGGGAGTTCACCAAGAACTTAATTTCCTAGCTGTAAGTACGGAGCATATCCATCAAGCCATTTCTTTGGTAGGCGCTAGAAAAGATACAGTCCTGCTATTGTCCAGCAGCAATGCCCATGGCATGCCTGACTTGCGAAGGGCATTTGTGGCTTTGCTAGAAGCAAACTGTACTGTTCCAGTAGTGGTACAAGTGAGTTATCCGGCCCATACGGCAGATCAAATCATGCTCTATGCTGCTACAGATGTTGGAGGCTTGTTGGTAGATGGGCTTGGGGATGGGATTTTGATTTCCTTAAATCCAGAGGTATCTCAAGATCGGAAGCAGGTCTTAGAGCAGATCAAACTTCACAATTCGATCAGTTTTGGCCTGCTACAAGCGGCACGTACCCGCATGTCCAAGACGGAATACATTTCTTGTCCTTCTTGCGGAAGAACCCTTTTTGATCTGCAAGAAACTACTGCCATGATTCGCAAACGTACGGATCACTTAAAAGGGGTGAAAATTGGCATCATGGGTTGCATTGTCAATGGCCCAGGTGAAATGGCCGATGCAGATTACGGCTATGTAGGTTCGGGCAAAGGAAAAATCACCTTGTACAAGGGTAAAGAAGTAGTGAAGCGCTCTGTAGCCTCCGAAAAAGCGGTAGACGAATTGATTAACATCATTCGTGAAGACGGCAAGTGGCTAGAGCCAGAAACTATCTAAGATCCATGCATTGCTTCTTTCGGAAGGAGAACTAAACTTAATTCTGTTGGCGGTGGTTACCTTATAAAATGAATTTCTCATGTCAGAAAAAAATCAAGTAAAGGAGTTTTTTAAGTTGGGTGAGGTAGGGAATTATTTTCTCCGTGTATTCCGAAAGCCTGATCCCAATGCTCCGAGCAACATCAACCTACGGATGATGCACGGCATCAACAAGATTTCCATTCTTATTTTCTTGTTTGCCTTGGTCTTTTGGATTATCAAAAGATTTATCTAAAAATCTCCACTTCTGAAAATTCTCCATCTACTCGGAAATTTCTAGAATAGGATGCCTACCTGAAAGCTCAAGCTATGGTACTGTGTTCTAATCTTATTTAAAGAGTTAAATCCTTCGGGTAGCGTGGCTCTAGTCCAGAAGGGATGAATTTTTGGTCGAGTTTCTGATTGACTGTGGTTTCCTTCAAAGAAACTGCTAGGTTGCCATTTGTATCCTATACTTGAAGTAAGTGCCCAGTTTCCTTTTTTTGAGGGCATGTTCACACCCAAGAATGGGTGGAAGTAAACCCCTCCTTCATGCCAAGTGCTGGACCAGTCTGTACGCACTCGTTTTTCCAGAAAGGTGGTTCCGAAACCTGCATTGAGTCCTCCCATCCACTTTGAGCCAACCTCGTCACCAATAAAACCTCTCCATCCCAATCCTATGGGTAGTAGCCGTACGACTGGGAAGTTGTCATAGCCCAGATGGATTCCTAAGTAGTGATTGGGTTTGATTTCCTTCCCATGGAAGGCAGAAAAGGTAAAATTGAATCGGTTTTCAATCTCCTCGGACCACAAGATTTTCGATTTTCCTCCCAGTAAACCCAATTCCAATTGAGTGATTCTACCTTTCTCTTGAGCAGCTGCGAGTTGCACGCAAAGCCAAGAGGTAAGAAATACTAAAATCAACTTGCTGTAACGCATCTTAGCTTACTTCAATTGGATTGCTTACTTGGATGCAGCTTAGCTTTTTCAGTTTGCCAGGGTTGCTGAAGTCGTATTGACAGACCCCATCTGGGCCGATGACGATTAACGATTTAGGTCCTGGGATCAGGTCTACGGACTTCATAGATTGGATAAACTCCAACTGATTTTTGTCGAGGCTGAGGACATCGGAAGCGTTAAAGCTTTTGAGTCCATGTTTGCCTTCTGCTACATAGAGGTAGTTTTCTGCCAATCCTAATCCATGGGGGTTGAGCATGGGGTAGGCTTTTAGGAGCTTGGGCCGGTAAGGGTCCTTGATATCGAGCACATGCAATTCATTTACTCCATTGACACAAAAATTCCCACTGCGCAGCGTCACAAATGCATAGTCTTCGTTGACTACCACCGGATCACAGGAGAGAACATGTTCGTAAACAGCCATGCGGGTAGGGGCTGAGGGATTGGAAGCATCGTAGATGTGTAAGCCTCGGTTGGAACCGATAAATAGTTTTTGATCAAAGGGAAAGATGGTTTCGATGCCCCATCCCAGATCTATGGGCTTGAGGAACCTAGGTTCGGCCGGGCTTTCGACATCAAATACGCGTAGGGTGTTTTGATCAACGGCAAATAGGTGTCCATCCATCAAGGTAAACCGGGCCATGGATCCTCCTGTACCGTAGCTTTGGGAAGCTTTGGCCATATTGGAGAGAAGGCTCATACCAGGTCGTACGGTCCACATGTCATTGTATTCCCAGCGTGGTGAATCACTGCTAAGCACGGTGTCCTTGAAGGTGATGATTTTCCCGGTGCTGTGCTGGTACAAGTGGGTAAACACGTCTTCCACCCGCTTGATAAGGCGGATATTTTGAATGTTACTTAGATCAAAGGCAAGCAAATCCACGTAATTGTCTGCGTAGAGTATGTCGCTATTGATTGCCAAGTCCACATTTCCTTCGATCGGGATAAAACTTAGGTTAATCGGGTTGGCTGGATTTTTATTGTTGTAAATGTGAATCCCCTTGCTAGGTTCATTGATAAGTAAAAAATCCTTGTAAATGTAAATCTTTCCAGTACTCTCTATTTCCTGGGCAGGAATTGGAGCAAGAGACTTAGCTCGAACATCCTTCATTTCTAAATAAACGGGCATCATCGTTCGAAACGTGTAGGTTGCGTTTACTTGATCGGTACATGAAAAAAGTAAGGTGCTTACCAAGAGGACTAGTGCGAGTTTAATATGGAAAAGCTTCATAGGATAGTTGATTTAGGTAAAACAAAGTTAATTATTTTTTAAAACGTACCTCATCGAGGATTCGCTACAGGTACTAGTTGCATTTCTTAAAAATTTTTACTGACCTTTTGTTATATTTTTTTTCTGATTATCCGCTTTGTCACCAGTAAACAAAGAAAAATAAGGTTTGAAGTTTATTTTAATGAGCTGTGGTCTGCGGACAGTCGACAATTATCCGAAGTAATTCAAACAGATTTTAAGCTACTGGTGAGATTGCGGATAATTAAATTATTTTTTCTAGATTCCTAAACGAAATTCAAAATTTGGATACCCCTTTTTTGGATGGGGGGCGCTTCATTCAAAATCACTACATTGATCTAGCTTTTAGTAACATGCATTCAAGAAGAAAATTTATACAAAACACGAGCATTTTAGGTTTGGCCATGACTGTACAACCCAATTTATCCCTGCTTGCCTCCCAGAAAAAAGTCTTGGGACATGGCGATTTCAAATACACCATAGACCCGAACTGGGGGAATCTAGATCCTGCAAAAGTTCCGGTAATCAACTGCCATGAAATGGTGATGGATCGAAAGGGGCGAATGATTTTACTTACCGACGAGCCCAAAAATAATGTCATTATTTACAGTCAATCAGGCAAGTTGCTTGATACCTGGACTTTGGGACTCACTGCTGCACATGGCTTGAGCTTAGTGGATGAGGGGGATGCCGAATACCTTTGGGTGGTGGACAATGGCGGAAGGGTGCTCAAAACAAGCTTGGAAGGCAAAGTTGTCGCCGAAATTTCTTCACCGGTAACGGAAGGAATTTATACCGACAAAATGCGCTGGGTACCTACTGAAACTGTAGTAGCCCCCAATGGGGACTTGTATGTGGCGGATGGTTATGGTTCCCAATATTTTTTGCAATACGATAGTCGAGGAAATTTTATCCGAAAATTTGGCGGTGCTGGAAAGGAGGACGGGCAGTTTAGTACTGCGCATGGAATTGCTGTGGATCAGCGAGCGGGTGCTGAACCCACCTTGATTTGTACTTCTAGAGGGCATAATTCATTCAAGCGATTTACAATGGATGGGAACTACCTAGAAACGATTTTTTTACCCGGGGCCTTTGTGTGTCGGCCTGTGCTCCATGGAGAAAATCTGTATGCAGGGGTGTGTTGGTCTAGACTTCGCTATTTGGAGCAAACGGATAATTCGGGTTTTGTGACCATTTTGAATAAGGATAATAAGGTGGTCTCCAATCCAGGGGGCTCGGAGCCTCATTACCATAATGGGGTTTTACAGGTCATGCTTCAGGACGAACCTGTTTTTCAGCATTGTCACGATGTCTGCATCGATCAAGATGAAAATATCTACGTCTGCCAATGGAATGCGGGGAGGTCGTATCCGATCAAGTTGACACGGGTTTGAGATTTCTGTAAACATGAGGGAGCATTCGAAAGAATTGCTCCCTTTTTTTTATTAATGTCTTTTTAAGATGCGCTAGAAATAAGGTGCTTGAATTGATTTGGATATCAAGGTTTGGCAAGTTTGAATCAGTATCAAGACAGAACTGCGCTGGGAAAGCAGTAGTGGCAAGAACTAAGCTTTCCTTGCAGGCATCTTAGGTGGATAATTACCCAAAAATAGGTGGATAACCTGTTTGTTAACAGGTAATTTCATGGTAAAAATTGTGGAGAAATTTTTGAATAAAATATTGGATTTATTTTTTTTAAAGGTCAATTTTAATCTATCAAGTAAGAGAAAAAAGACCGAAAGTAAGATTTCGGTTCGTTGATTGAAAGTTTGAGATCGGGCATAAAGGGGAGCTAACCTTAGGGTAAGTTTCTGAGACGGGAAACCGCAGAAATGCCAAAAACGATAGGCTTGAGTTTGAGGAATTCTTCGGAAGG
>SXGQ01815502.1_pt1 | contig 13225 bp, 10 predicted proteins | sample 3178371 | NCBI WGS metagenome assembly SXGQ01 (sample SAMN11356859, study PRJNA531348) | freshwater metagenome | isolation source: freshwater sample F1-20 | place: China: Fuxian Lake, Yuxi | collected 2017-12-25
GCGGCGAGGCCGAGCCGGTCGAACCCGCCGACACCGCCGGTTCCCCGGTCCTCACCGCGCTCCCGCGGGTGGCGGAAGCCGAAGACCTCGATCCCGACCCCGCCGTGGTGCACGTCTCGCTCGTGGCTGCCGCCCACCGCACGGAGGTGAACGGCGCGGTGGTGGAGGGATTCGCCTACAACGGGCAGGTGCCCGGCCCGCTCATCCGGGCTCGCGTGGGCGACACCGTGGTGGTCGACTTCGTGAACCAGCTCGAAGCGCCAACCACCGTGCACTGGCACGGCCTGCCCGTCCCCTTCGAGATGGACGGGGTCACCTGGGTGCACGACGCGATCCTACCGGGGCTCGGCTTCCAGTTCCGCTTCCAGGTCACCGAGTCGGGCACCTTCTGGTACCACCCCCACCTCGACGCCGACCACCAAGTAGACCTCGGCCTCTACGGCGTCCTCGTGGTGGACGACCCTGCCGAGCCCCTGCTCGAGCACGACATCGTGGTCGTGTGGGACAGCTGGAACGAGGACCCCGAGGTCGACGTGCACACCACGCCGGACCCCGCCCAGGTGGTGTGGACGGCCAACGGGGTGGTGCAACCGCAGCTCGAGCTCGCCGCCGGGGACCGGGTCCGGATGCGGATGATCAACGTCTCCAACCTCTCCTACCTCAACCTCGGCTGGCCCGGGCTCCGGCAGATCGGCGGGGACCAGGGCCTGATCGGCGCGCTTGCCGAACCGGAGCGCCTGCTCCTCGCCCCGGGGGACCGCGCCGAGTTCGAGCTCTTGCCCACCTCCGACTTCATCGTGGAGAGCGGTCTCCACACCGCCTCGGGCGGGGCTGCCTCCGGCGACCCCCTCGGCCTGCTCCGCGTGAGCCTGCCCGCCGCGCAGGCGGCCCCCGCCCCGGCGGCCTGGCCCTTCCCCGGCGGCGCCAGTTCCGCCGACCCCGGCACCACCGACATCGTGTACGTCTTCGCCGGCGGCGGCACCGAGCAGTGGCTCATCAACGGCGAGGTCTTCCCCGACGTCACGGTGGAGACCCTGGCCCTCGGGTCGGACGGCGTGGTGGAGCTGCGAAACCTCTCGGCCACCGAGCACCCCTTCCACCTGCACGGGCAGGTCTTCGAGGTGCTGTCCCGCAACGGCGTCGTCCCCGCCGTGGTCGAGCAGGCCGACACGGTGAACGTGGGCATCCGAGAGACGGTGCGCCTGCTGGTGCACGCCGACAACCCGGGCGACTGGATGGCCCACTGCCACCTCCTCCCCCACGCGGAGGGGGGCATGATGACGGTCTTGCGGGTGGAGTGACGGCGGCGCCGCGAGCCGGGGCCTCGGCGCGGCTATGGTGCGGAGATGCTGCTCGTCGTCCTCCTCGCCTGTGAATCGGCGCCGACTTTGCGCCTCGTTGCTCCCGTCGAGGGAGACCGCTTCGCGTTGGGGGAGGCCGTGGCCTTCACCGTGGGGGTGACCCCGGCGGACGAGGTGGGCGAGGTGGAGCTCCGCTTCGAGGTCGACGGGGTCGAGATCGCCGGCGTGGCGACGCGGGACGGTGCCCTCGGCGAGGCCACCCTCACGGCCGAGGGCATCGCGGTCGGGGAACACGAGCTCGTGGTCATCGGGGAGACGGAGGCGGGCTCCGATCGGGTGGCGGGCAGCTTCTCGGTGTTCGAGAACCAGCCGCCGCTGGTGACCTTCCTGAACCCCGTCGAGGGCGGCGTGGTGCTGCAGAACGCTCCCTTCGAGGTGGAGGTGCTGATCGACGATCCGGATGCGGTGCCGGGTCGGGCGGGGATCAGCCTGAGCTGGTCGGGGGCGGCCGAGGGGGTGGTGTCGGCCCCGGCCTCCATGGCGGGGTCGGGCACCGTGCGTTTCGTGGCGGGTCCGCTGGCGCCCGGGGACTGGACGATCGGGCTCTCGGCCATCGATGCCCACGGGGCCGCCGGGGTGGGGAGCGCCGCCTTCTCCACCACCACCGGGGATGCCGATGGCGACGGGTTCGCCGACGCGGCCATCGGGGGCGACGATTGTGACGACGCCGACGCGGCCGTGAACCCGGGGGCGGACGAACGCTGCAACGGGGTGGACGACGACTGCTCCGGCGGGGTGGACGACGAGGCCGTGGACGCCGCCCTCTGGTACACGGATGCCGACGGCGATGGCTACGGCCCCGATGCCAGCGGCGTGGTCGGCTGCGACGACGGCACGCGGGTGGCCCACGGCGGGGACTGCGATGACGCCGACCCCGCGCGCAACCCCGGCGCGGTGGAGGAGTGCTCCACCGGGGTGGACGAGGACTGCGACGGCATCGTCGACACCGACGCCGCCGCGAGTTTCCCGCTCTACACCGACGCCGATGGGGACGGCTACGGCGCCGCCTCCGCCGGGTCGGACTGCCAGGTGCCCGACGGCAAGAGCGCCATTCCGGGTGACTGCAACGACGGCTCGGCGGCAATCTCCCCGGGGGCGCGGGAGGCCTGCGACGCCGCGAACGTGGACGAGGACTGCGATGGCCTCGCCGACGACAAGGACAGCGGGCCCACCGGCACCACCACCTTCTACGCCGACACCGACGGTGATGGCTACGGCGACGCCACCTCCACCAAGGCCCGCTGCGATGCCGCCTCGGGCTGGGTTGCGAACACCGACGACTGCGACGACGGCGAACCATCCGCCTGGTCGGGGGCCTCGGAGGTCTGCGAGGACGGCGTGGACAACGACTGCACCGATGGGGACGGGCTCTGCGCGCTCTCGGGCAGCATCTCGCTCGCCGCCGCCGAGGTGAAGCTCACCGGGTCGGCCGCCGCCACCGCGGGTTCGGCGCTTCGCTCGGCCGGCGACCGCGACGGGGACGGGGTGAGCGACCTCATCGTGGCCGCCCCGCTCCTCGGCACGGGCGGCACGGTGTACCTCGTGGATGGCGGTTCCCTGGCCAGCGGGGCGCTCAGCGGCACTGCCAGCATCACCGCGGAGGCCTCCGGCGATGGCCTCGGTACCGCCGTGGCGGGCTGTGGCGATGCGACGGGGGATGGGCGCTCCGACCTCGTGGTTGGCGCCTATGGCGGGGCCAGCGGGGCGGGGGCGGTCTACCTGTGGTCGGGCAGCAAGGGCTCGGGCGCGGCCTCGGCGGCAAACGACGAGGTCAACGGCGCCGCTGGCGACCAGCTCGGCTGGGCGCTCGACTGTGGCGCCGACGTGAACGACGACGGCAAGATCGACGTGCTCGCCGGTTCGCCCGGCGGCGGGCTCGCCACGCTGTACGACGCCGCCACCCTCACGCGCTTCTCGAAGCTGGTGGGCAGCGCCGGCTCGGCGTCGAGCGTGGCCTTCGTCGACGACCACGACGGCGATGGCATCGACGACGTACTCGTGGGCGACGAAGCCGGCGAGCGGGCCTACCTCGTCGTCGGCCGCACCGGCTTTGGCAACCTCACTCTCTCCTCCGGCGCCGACGCCACCTTCACCACCGAAGCCGCCGGCGACGAGGCGGGCGCCGCGGTGGCGGGCGTGGGCGACCTCAACGGCGATGGCTACGCCGACCTCGCGGTGGGCTCCCCCGAGAACGACAACGCGGGCGGCTCGGCGGGCAGCGCCTACGTGATCTTCGGGCAAGCCGCCCCCGCCTCCATGGGGCTCGGCTCGGCCGACGCGGTGCTGCGCGGTGGCGACGCCTCGGACTACGCTGGCAGTGCGCTCGCCGGCGCGGGAGACGCCGACGGCGACGGTTTCGCCGACCTGCTGGTCGGCGCCTACTACGACGAAACCGCCGGCGCGGGGGCCGGTACCTCCTACCTGCTCTACGGGGCCAGCGGCTTCGCCGACCGCTCGCTCACCGCGGCCGACGCCATCCTCCTCGGGGAGGGCGCGCGCGACAGCTCGAGCGAGGCGCTCGCGTTCGTGGAAGACCTCGACGGCGACGGCACCGACGAGGTGCTCATCGGGGCGCCGAGTGAAGGTACCGGCGGAGGCGGCGCGGGCGCGGCGTACCTGCTGTTCGGCGGCAGCTACTGAAACGGAAGAGGGGGAGAACGCTCGTCGCGTCCTCCCCCTCCGAAGCGGGCAACCGGGAGGACCGGCCCCCCGGGCGCTACTTCACCTGGTAGGCGGCCTTGTAGAAGTAGTAGCTGTCGGTGCCGCACTCGACCGGGCCGCCGTGCCACTCGCCGTCCTTGAACGAGCTGTCGTCGCCCAGGGTGCAGGTCTTGCCGCTGATGTTGCTGCGGTCGGAGTAGTAGGCGTCTTCGCTGTGGACGTCCACGATCTTCACCACGCTGCCCTTGGGCACCGACTGCGTGGCGCGCACGCCGGTGGAAACCACGGGGGCCCCGAGGTCGGACGGGATGTCGATGCCCTGACCTTCGAGCAGCTCGTCCGGGTGAATGTCCACGATGGTGACGGTGTTGCCGCCGAGCAGCTTGTCGCCGAGGTCCTCCGCCACCGCGCTGGCTTTGCCGGTGGCCACGCTGTCTTCCGCGGGTACGAGGGCCGCCTTGGAGAAGTAGTAGGAGCCGCCGTCGTCGCAGGTGACCGCTCGGCGGCGGTGAGCCAGGCGAGGGCCTCGGTCACTTGCGGTACGGGTTCGACCAGCATCGTGTCATCGACGGTGACGGTGGCCTCGCCGTAGGTGGCCACGAACTTCTCGACGACTGCCCGGGTGGCGCTGCCGCCTCCGTCGAGGATCGCGGAGACCGCCTCCCAGTCCTTGCTCGCCTTGGTGAGCAGGGCGGAGCGGGCGGCGTCGATGCGCTTCTTGCGCTCGGAGTCGAGCGTCTTCTTCATGCTGTCGGCCCGCTCGGCGGCGGCCTTGGCTTCGGCGTCGGCGCGCGCGGCCTGCGCCGCAACGTCGCTGCCCCCCTCGTGGGTGACCACCGCGGTGCCGCCCCGGACGGGCGGGGGGGCCGTGGCGTGGCCGCGCAGGTCGGGCGCAGGCTCCTTGGCGCCCTTCACGAGCTTCCAGGAGTCCGCCGAGTCGGCGGAGAGCTGGGGCGTCTGGGTGGTGATGCCCATGGCCCCGAGGGACTGACCGATGAGCTCGTGCGACTCCTCCGCGGTGATGACGCCGTCCTTCTTGCCATCGATCTGCCCGTCGGCCCAGCCGCGTCCGGCTCCGACCCAGAAATTAGGTGAAGGCGCCGTGGCCCGTGCCCGGCAGGGGGCGCGCGAGCTGGTCTGGACCCGCAGCGTTCCACTCGGCCACGCCCTTGACCTGTGCGATGGCGGCGCTGGGCACGACGAAGCGGGTACCGCCCTCGAGCACGGAGCCGCCCTGCCGGGTGCCGCCGTTGTAGCAGGCGTCCAGCACCATCATCAGCTGACCCTTCACCGACCTGCCCATCTTCTTGATCTCGGAGACCGTGACCGAGCGGGCGCGGAGGGCCTCGGGGGAGGTGGGGACGTCGTCGCCGAGGAGCAGCCGCTCGCCATCCGGCTACGCGCCGCCGCGGCCGGAAACGGCCACGCAGAGGGCGAGGAAACTGGAGAGCATGAGCGAGTGTGCTCCGAGGCCTACTTCCGGTCCACCCGGACCTTGTAGAAATAGTAGTACTTCTTCTTGCAGGTGAGTCCGCCCCCGAACCAATCCCCGTCACCCTGCGGATGGAGATCGCCGGTCACCCGGCACTCCTTCCCGATGAAGTCCGCCCGGTCGTTGTAGAAGGCGTCCTCCTCGGAGATGCCGCGGATGACCACCGGCGTGCCGTCCGCGAGGGTGCCGGCCGGAAGGGAGAGGCCGTCGTCCGCCGCGAAGGGTGACACGGGCGCCGCGTAGCCCTCCGAGCCCGTGGGCAGGTCGACGCCCGAGTGGGTCGGATCGACCGCGAGCGCCACCATGAAGAAGTAGTAGTTCTCGCCGTCCCAGCAGCGCATCGGCCCGCCGTGCCAGCCCTCGGCGTTCTGGCTCATGTGGTCGGTGGGGTAGCAGGTCTTGCCGATCACCGAGCCGCGGTCCGGGTAGTAGGCGTCCTGGGAGGACAAGCCCAAGATGCGCACCGCCTCGCCCGCGCTGATGGGGCGTCGGATGGCCTCGGAAGGCGCGGGCTCCGGGGAGCGGGCGGGGTAGAGGCGGGGGTCGGACTCGGGAGCCTCGGCCGTGGCCGCCGCGGGAGGCGCGCCGGCGGGGCCTGCGCTCGGGACACGGATGGACGTGCCCAGTTGCTGCGCAATCGTGGATGCCGAAACCGATCGCGGTTGGGCCGTGGTGCCGGGCACTGCCACCGCGATGGCGGACGGCGTGTAGGCGTTGCCGTTGCCGCAGTTGAGCGTGCCCTTCCACCAGCCGTCGCCGCTCGAGCTCAGGGGCGTGGCACCCACGGCGCAGACCTCGCCGAGGAGGGTGGCGCGATCGCGGGCGAGGGCATCCCCGGCGGCGATGTCGGTGACCACCACGACAGTGCCGGTGCCCAGCACGAGGCTGCCCGCGTGGGCGAGAGTGGCGGCGAGCAGCGGAAACAGCATCATGGAACTCCCGGAGCAGGGTGTACGCGGCTCACCTCGCCGAACGGGGGGGTGATGACGATTTCGTCGATGGTACACCCACCATCGAGCCCGAAGGTCAGCGCAGTGTCATGCTGCATGCCCCAGAGCCCGAAGCCCCCCGACACCGCGAGCGTCTGGATCATTCCCGAAGCGCTCAGGTCCACCCGGGTGCCGACGGGGAGGCCCTCCAGCCGCAGCGAAGAGCCGCCGAGGCCGTTCTCGTAGAAGTGGAGGGTGGGCTCGGACCAGGGCGAACCCTCGCGGGCGTTCGAGCTCGCGGTGAGCACGTCGAGATCGCCGTCGCGGTCGAAGTCCGCCACCGTGAGGCCACGGGGCCAGGGCTGGTCGAGTCCGCTTGCATCACTCGCTTCGCGCCAGGTGCCGTCCCCTTCGTTGTGCCAGAAGCGCAGGCGGGTGCCCGGGTAGTCCGAGTCCATGAGGAGAAGGTCCTTCCATCCGTCGAGGTCGAGGTCGACGAGCGCCGCCTGCATGTCCGCTTCATCCCAGTCAATATCGGTGGGCCGGGGGCGGGCGAGACCGATGCCGGCGTTGTCCTGGCGGGTGAAGACCCCCTTGCCGTCGTTGAGCAGGAGCTGGGAGGAGTCGGCGGCTTCCCCGGCCCAGTCGTGCCGGATCTCGCCGTGAAACAGGTCGAGGTCGCCGTCGTTGTCCGCGTCGGCGCACACCGTGGTGAAGGTGTTTCCCCCGAGGCGTCCGGGCTGGTCGCTGAAGCCGGGCACCCAGTACGTGGCCGGCATTCGGCCGTCGCAAGCCAAGGTGGGCGCGGGGTCGCAGGCCTTGCCCTCGCAGTAGCAGGCATACTGCATGTCCGACCGGAAATCCTCGTTGTCGTCCGCGTCGATGCCGGCGGCCTGGCCCGATTCGACCCACTCTCCGGTGGACCGTGAGAACATCAGGTTCCAGGTGCGCGCGTAGCTGGACTGGATGAGCTCGGGGCGCCCGTCGGCGTCCACGTCGCAGGCGGTGGCGCCGTAGCCCGGTCGACGGTGGCGCCGGTCCAGCCACTCCTCGCGGGTCCGGGTCGGGGCGAGGTCCATCGCCGTGCCCGGAGTCACATCTTCGAAGGTGCCGTCGCCCTTGCCCCGGTACAGGTGGGGCCCGCTCGCGTCGAGCTCCCCGTACTGCCGATACCATCCCACCACCCAGAGGTCGGGAATCCCGTCTCCATCCACCTCGGTGAACGCGGCGGCCGCGGTGCTCGTGGGCCGGGGCTCCTCCACCCCGCTGCGGTCCACGCGCGTGAAGTGCCCGCGCCCGTCGTTGAGGTAGATGGCGCTGCGCTCGCCGGTGGGGTCGGGCTTGCCCTCATCGTGGTAGCGCCCGGCGAAGAGGTCGATGTCCCCATCCCCGTCCACATCCGCGCCCACGTACAGGCTGTGGCCGGTGCCGAGCTGGCCGTCCCGTCCCACGATGAGACCGCTTTCGACGGTCTCGTCGACGAATCGGCGGCGCCCGCCCACCTCCCGGTTCATCAGGACGGCATGGTGCCAGATGCCCGCTGCGGGCTCGTCGCGCGTGTCGTGGGGGCTGCCGGTGGCGATGAGATCGGTCCAGCCGTCCCCATCGAGGTCCAGGGCCACCATGTTGTTGGCGGTGAGCCCGTCGAGGCCCCAGGCGTCGGTGGCCTCGTTGGAGGCGGGCCGGCCCTCGTGCCAGGTGGCACCGTGTCCGCCGCAGCTCACCATGGCCCGCGCCCCCTCGGGGAGCCCGGGAAGCGGGAGGGAGCCGGCGAGGAGTTCGCTTGCGAGCAGCGCGGGCCACATCCGTGGCAGGGTATGATCATCGACATGTGGCTGTCTTGGATGCTGGCGTGCACCGGGGAGGTGGCCCACCACCCCGATCCCGACACGGATTCCGCCGTTGCGGAATTCGCGATTTCTGCGTTGGACCCTGACTCGGGCCCGGAGGCGGGCGGAACCTTCGTTCGAATCTCTGGAAACGGGTTCACCACCGCCACGGAAGTCACCGTGGGAGAGGCGCCTTGTCTGGAGACGACCTTCCTCTCTTCGGTTGAAATTTTCTGCACCACCCCGCCCGGTTCGGCCGGCGAAGTGGCGCTGAGCGTGAGCGAAGGGGCGGAGTCTGCCGCACTTCCCTTCACCTACCTCGCGGATGACCTCGACACGGCCGATACCGGCGAGCCGCCGGTCGAGGTCACCGGCTGCGTGCTCGAGGAGCCGCTGTCCATCACCGATGAGGAGTTCAGCTACCCCTCCGGCGTCACGGGCTCGGTCACCGTCCCCGGTCGCACCGGCTTCGAGGGCTTCCCGTTGGGGGTGGAGGCCGAAGCGGGTTGGGGCATGGCCGCGGACGACCCCGCCTTGTGGACCTGGCAGGAGATGAGCCATGGCGGCCCGGTGGGCGCCTCCTCGCAGTTCACCGGCTCGCTCGCGCTTCGGGACCGGGGGAACTTCGCCTTTTCCGTGCGTTTCCGCGTGGATCACGGCGAGTGGTCGGTCTGTCGTTCGGCCACCGGCGAGCTGGGCTCCTTGACGGTGATTCCCGACAAGGTGGAGGAGCCCGTCGACTACTGCCACATCCAGTGGCCCTGCGCGGTGAGCGCTCCCGTCGGCACGACCTCGCCGGACGTCTACGCGTGGATCTACCAGGGCGGCGTCACCACGGCGCCGGGCGCCGGCCTGGGCGTTCTCTTCGAACTCGGCGTCGGCGAGGCCGACACGGACCCGGACACCCACGGGAGCTGGACGTGGTCGCCGATGGAGTACTACGCCGACAAGGACGGCCTCATCGAGGGTGACTACGCGAACGACGAGTACGTCGGCAACTTCGCGGTCCCGGGCGCTGCGGGAACCTATGACTACACCGCCCGCGCCAGCGCCGACGATGGTCTCACCTGGACCCTCTGCGACCTCGGCGGGGACAGCTGCAACCTCGGCGGCTCCAGCGATGGGTACGACGATCCCGGCGAGTGCGTCGCCGAGTAGTCTCCCGGCGGGCGGCGGCCGGGCGTGATAGACGCCGACCCCATGTCGAAGCTCGGACGTCTCGCGAAGCTCGGCTCCCTCACCACGAGGGTCACCGGCAGCTACCTCGGTCAGCAGCTGGCCGGCTTCGTGCAGAACGAAGAGCAGCGCCGTGAAGCGGTGGAGCGGCTCCATGTGCAGAACGCCGGCCGCATCGTCCAGAACCTCGGCGCGCTGAAGGGCGCGGCCATGAAGGTGGGCCAGGCTGTGGCGCAGGTGGTCGACACGCTCGACATGCCGGCAGAGGCCAAGGCGGTTCTCGGCAAGCTGCACGACAAGGCCGAGCCGGTGCCGTGGGAGGTGGTGAAGGCGCGGATCGAGGCCGAGCTGGGCGGGCCGGTCGAGAGCCTGTTCGCCGAGATCGACCCGAGCCCGCTGGGCACCGCTTCGCTCGGACAGGTTCATGCCGGCCGACTGCCCGATGGCAGCGACGTCGTGGTCAAGGTGCTCCACGCGGGGGTGGAGGAGGCGGTCCACAGCGACCTCTCCGCGCTCAAGAACATGCTGGTGGGCGGGCGGTTCCTCCGTCGGAGCAAGGCCGAGATCGACAGCTGGTTCGAGGAGATCGACGCCCGCCTCTCCGAGGAGATCGACTACACCAACGAAGCCTCGAACCTGCAGGCCTTTCGCCGCGTGCTCCTCAAGGACCCCGACGTGACGGTGCCGCGCGTGCACGAGGGGTGGAGCACCGCCAAGGTACTCACCATGGAGCGCCTCCACGGCAAGCCGCTGGCCGCCTTCGTGGCTACGGGCACGCCGGAAGCCAAACAGCGCGCCGGCACCGCCCTCGGCCGCTCCTTCTTCGAGCTCTTCTACGGCCACCGGATGATCCACGCGGATCCGCATCCGGGCAACTTCCTGTTCCAGCCCGACGGCCGCCTCGGCCTGCTCGACTTCGGCTGTGTCCGTACCTTCGATCTGGAATGGGTGGCCGACTACGGCGCCTGCGCCATCTACACCCGCCGCAACCAGCGTGAGCACATGATGCGACACGCCGTGGCCCTCGGCGCCCTCTCCGAGCGAAACGCCGACTCCGAAGAGACGCTGTGGACGCTCGGGCGGGCCATCGGCATCCCCTTCCGCGGCGGCCCCTTCACCACCGGCGGCCCCGAAGACGATGCCCACGAGCACATCGCCCGCATCATGCCGAAGGTGATGATCGACGCGCGGCTTCGCGCGCCGAAGGAGCTGGTCTTCTTGCACCGTGCGCTGGGCGGCATCTACTCCATCAACAAGCAGCTCCAGCCGCGCACGGACTGGGGGCTGGTCATCGAAGCGGCCTACGCACGAACCCTGAAGGACGCGGGACGCACGCTCGAGGGTTGAGTCTGAGGTATACGGCGCTCACCATGCCCCTGGCCCTCGCCCTCCTCCTCCCGGCCGCCTTCGCCGCTGCGCCCGCACCGGCGGAACCCGAGCCGGCGGTAGCCCCGCCGTCGCTGCCCCAGCCCTACCACGACGGTGTGGCCGCCCTGAAGCGCAAGGACCCGGTAGCGGCCGCCGCATCGCTCTCACTTTGCGCCTCCACGGTGCCGGAGTGCGCCTGGGAGCTCGGCTGGGCTCGTTGGATCGGCCGCGACTGGTCAGGCGTGGTGGCGGCCTGGGCTGTGCTGCCCGCAGACTGGCCTGGACTGAAGGCGAACCTCGCGATCGCGGAGGGCCAGCTCGCGGCACGGCGCCTCGCGGAAGAGCTGCGGCGCACAGCCCCTGCCACCTTCGTCAGCACCGCCCCGCCGGGCGCCTCCGTTCGGCTGCGTGCCACCGGCGACCTCATGATCGGGACCGCCTTCCCCACCGGCTACCTCCCGCCGGACGCCGGAGCCTCCACCTTTGCCGGGGTCGCCGCCGCCCTGGCCGACGCCGACTTCACCTTCGGCAACCTCGAGGGCCCGCTCTGCGATGAGGACATCGAGAGCACCAAGTGCAACCCCGAGGGCAAGGCCGGCAGCTGCTACGCGTTCCGCACCCCCACGAGCTACGCGCCCTTGTTCAAGGCCGCCGGCTTCGACGTGATGAGCACGGCGAACAACCACGCCGCCGACTTCGGCGAGGTCTGTCGCGATCAGACCACCACCGCGCTCGATGCCCAGGGCATCCTCCACACCGGCCGGCCGGGAACGGTGGCCACCTTCGTGGAGAACGGGCTGCGTGTGGCGGTGATCGGCTTCCACACCAACCCATCCTGTCACGACCTCAACGACACCGAGGGGGCGGTGGCCCTGGTGTCGGGCCTCGCCGCACAGCACGATCTGGTCATCGTGAGCTTCCACGGCGGCGCCGAAGGGAGCAAGGCGCAGCGGGTCCCGGAGGGCCGAGAGACGTTCTACGGGGAGGACCGGGGCGAACTGCGGGCCTTCGCGCGGGCGGTGGTCGGTGCCGGGGCGGACCTCGTGCTCGGGCACGGCCCCCATGTGCTCCGGGGGATGGAGGTGGTGGACGGGCGGCTCGTGGTCTACTCCATGGGCAACTTCGCCACCTACGGCCGGTTCAACCTCACCGGCCCGCAAGCGGTGGGGATGATCGTGGACGTGACGCTGGCGGCGGACGGGCGGTTCGCGGGCGGGCGCATCCTCGGCACCACGCAGGTGGGGGAGGGGATTCCCACCCTGGACCCCGCAAACGAGGCGGCGGACACGGTGCGTGTGCTCACCGGCCAGGACTTCCCGCTCACCGGCGTACTGGTCGCGCAGGACGGGACGTTGGGCCTCGCCCCCTGAGGGGTGGCGGGCAGCGTCCGGCCGGCTAAGGGCGGCGGCACCAGCAGGGGGCGGGGATGAGCGAGCAGGCGGGTCGGCATGTGGTGGTCACCGGCGCGGGCACCGGAATCGGCCGCGCGATTGCCCTTCGTCTCGCGGGGGAGGGGGCGCGGGTCAGCCTGTTGGGCCGCCGGCTGGCGCCGCTCCAGGAGACCGCGGCAGCCTGCCCGGTTGGCACGACCTTCGTCGTTTCCTGCGACGTGGCGGACGCGGACGGCGTGGCCACCGCCTTCGCGGCGGCCGCGCAGGCGCACGGTCCGGTCCACGCGCTGGTGGCCGCAGCGGGCGTCGGTGGGGCGAACCAGCCCGGGGAGGGGGACCGCTTCGATCTGCTCGTCGACACCAACCTGCGCGGCACCTACCACTGCCTCCGCGCCGCACAGCGCCACCTCGCGGATGGCCCTGCCCCGCGGCAGCTGGTGGTCATCTCCAGCATCCTCGCCCGCTTCGGCGTACCCGGGTACACCGGCTATTGCGCCTCGAAGGCGGCGCTACTCGGTCTCACCCGCGCGCTGGCCCTCGAAGTCGCGGCGCAGGGGATCACGGTGAACGCGATCTGTCCCGGTTGGGTGGACACCGCCATGGCCTGGGAGGGCATCGAGGGCATGGCCGCGGGCATGGGCATCACCCGCGACGAGGCCTTCCGAATGGCGATGGGGGCGGTGCCGCAGGGCCGCATGGGCCGTCCCGAGGAGGTGGCCGGGCTGGTGTCCTGGCTGCTCAGCCCGGGCGCGGCGAACATGACGGGGCAGGGGATCGACATGAACGGTGGCGCGTGGATGGGATGAGCTCCCCGGCGGAGCTTCGATGAACCCCCTGTACCGTGGGGCGGCGCACGCGCTGGTGCAGCTGCTCCAGTCGCCCGATCCGGTGCTGCGGCGCATCGCCCGCTTCCCGGAGGTGGTGGAGGGGCAGAGCCTCGATCTGCACACCCGCGCCTTCCTCACCCTCCTGCGTTTCGACCGGGTTTCCCATCACGAGCTGAGCGTGGCCGACCACC
>SXGQ01477205.1_pt1 | contig 13224 bp, 9 predicted proteins | sample 3178371 | NCBI WGS metagenome assembly SXGQ01 (sample SAMN11356859, study PRJNA531348) | freshwater metagenome | isolation source: freshwater sample F1-20 | place: China: Fuxian Lake, Yuxi | collected 2017-12-25
AACGCAACATGCGTACAGGCTACCGCTCGCCAAGAGCCCACCTTGGTCTATTTATGCTTCAGGACAACGAGCGTCTGTGCAACTCGTCAAGTGCTGCATTTCTCATCACCCCAACATCTGGCAATTTGCCGAACCAAGCCAACTGTTGCAGTGCAGCCTGCTGAGCCAGCATTTCGAGCCCATCTACCGCGGTGGCACCCACCTGACGAGTCTCGCGCAGGAAAGTTGTTTCCAACGGAAAGTAGACCACGTCGAGAACCGTGAGTCTTGCATGCAAATGGTTTGGGGTAACCGGACTCTCTTGATTCCCCATTCCAACAGAGGTCGCATTTATCAAGATCGATGAAGAGGCAATGTCGTTAGTAGTTCCAACACGTGCTTGTTCGACGAGAGTTGCTGCGCTCTTTGCGTTTTCAGGCGAACGATTGACTACGGCAATATCGGCGGCGCCATTTCGAGCGAGGGAAAGCACAATGCTCCGAGCCGTAGCGCCGGCACCTAAAACAACGCAACGCGCACCCTGCAACACCGCCCCAGCATCTTTCAACGCTGCGCATGCGCCATCGCCGTCTGTATTCGTGCCGAACATCTGCCCATTATCTTCAAACACGACGGTATTCACAGATTGGGACTCAAGCGCACGTGTGTCGCATCTATCCATCGAAGCAAATGCAAGCTCTTTGTGTGGCATCGTCACAGAAAGGCCGCGCAATCCAGCAGTTCGAGCATCATTGAGCATTTCAGCAAAGTTCTCGACGGTTACATCGACAGCAATATACAATGATCGCGAATTTTGATGTTGAAATACCGCATTATGCATTGCGGGAGAAAGACTCTGTGCGGTTGGATTTCCAACCACAGCGGCTTTGATATTCACATCGTTACCAAACATGTTCACGGTAACAATCCTGCTGCCTTTGCAGTAGCAACATTTGCTTCGTGCTGTGCAAGTGTTGCGGCAAACGCATGCCCGCCGTCAGCATCGGACAACACGTAGTAAAGGTAGCGACATGGTGTCGGAGCACCAGCGCAGATTGGGTCGCCACTAGATGGATTAGGCGCCGGATTCAGCGCAGCATCAATTGATGCTCGGCCAGGGCTGGCGATAGGTGTTGGAGGCAGACCCTTGTAAAGGTAGGTGTTAAAGGGCGTGTCCAAAGCTTTCAGATCAGTAAATGACGCATCTGCCGGCGCGTTGTAATACAGGGTTGCATCGATTTGCAGCTTCATTCCGATTTCGAGTCGGTTGTAAATCACCCGAGCAATCTTTGCCCTGTCGTCTCCTACCTTTGCCTCACGTTCAATCATCGATGCGACGATGAGTGCACGATAAGGGCTGACTCCTACAAGTTTTTGGGAATCATCTAGCCCTACTTGTCTTGCTACTCGTTCAAGTAACGCAACCATTCGCTGAACAACTTGAGCCTCGTTTTCGTCGCCGGACACTTGGTAGGTGTCGGGGAAGAGCAGACCCTCTAACGTGCTCACCGCTGGTGGTCGATATCGAGACACAATGCTGGGGTCGTTTGCCGAAGCGATGAATTGTTCCGCACTAAGCCGCTTGGTCTTATCGGCTAGTCGCTCAGCCATCTGTGTGATAACGAAACCTTCAGGAAATGTGACCTTAGTGAAGGTTGCAGAGGGCGGAATCTTGAGGCGCGCCATGATGTCGCCCATATGCGACTTTGGTGTGATTTGGTAATAACCAGGCACAAGATCTACCCCACCCTTTCGAGCGACGTACCAGCGAAATACCGATGCATTAGAAATGAAGCCCTCATCACGCAAGCGCCCACTAATTGATCCGATGTTGTCACCCTCATTCACCGTAAACGTTGATTCAATCCCCGAACCACCAGACGGATTCACTTCGTACAAGTACCACAGACCTATCGCGCCGAAGAGCAAAGAAACGGCTACCACGATGAAAACTGCCGTACCAAGCGGCTTTGAGAGGTGCCGTAGTTCGGGCCTAATAACTTCGGTCTCGACATCTTTCGTCATTGCGAGAGCCGAAGGCCGATCCCACGGATCATCGCTCCAGGATTCCGCGATTTCGGTGGGCTCCTTCTTTTTTCTCAAGAGCGGATCAATCATTGTGTCTGGCCTTGCGCCAATTGTTCTTTACGGCGATCTAACCATCCTTGAAGAATTACCGCAGCAGCAACTTTGTCAATTATTTTTCGGCGATCCTGTGCATTCATTTCATTTTGCATCAGAAGTTCATCGGCCGTGACGGTGGACTTACGTTCGTCAAACGTAACGACTGGTACACCAACAACCTGTGCAATCTGCTCCACTTCGGAGAGAACCAGTTGCGCGGCTTGCAACATTTGGCCATTCATGCTGACGGGAAGACCAACCACCACAATTTCGGCTTCGTACTCTTCAACTACTGCATTGATTGCTTGGTGATCTGTCAAACGAGCGCCACCCCGCTGAATCACCGAATGCGGAGATGCGAGAGTGCCGCTGGCGTCGCTGGTTGATATTCCAATTCGTTTGCTTCCCAAGTCGACGCCAACTGCTCGCATGCTAAGTAGAAAGCACCTTTGCAACAGCAGAGCGGGCGATCTCGAGCGCAGCATCGATGGCCGAGGGATCCTTGCCACCAGCAGTCGCAATATCGCCCTTACCACCACCACCGCCGCCCACAGCCTTAGCGGCATCACGAATGAGATCGCCGGCCGCCACAGACACGGCAGATGAAACCGTTGCGACAAGGGCAACCCCTCCCGTATCGGTAACACCGCCCAATACAACAATTCTGATCGTTGGGTTTTGCCGTATTGCTAAAGCAAGCTCTCTCAAGTCATTTGGCGTCACGCCATCAACTCGAGAGATAACAGCACCGCCTTGTGCCAATGCGGCCAATTCTGATGCCCTCGAGGTTGCTTGTGCAGAACGCAAAGACTTCAGTTCTTCGCCGAGAGATTTGTTCTCGTCAATTTTTCTTTGGATTGCGATAACCAGTTCGGACGACTGTGCCCCGAGCAGAGAGGCGGCAGCCGAAATCGTGCGGTGCTGAGAAAGTACGTGTTCGACAGCATTTGTACCCGTCACGGCTTCGATTCGTCGGAGATTAGAACCGATGGAAGACTCAGCAATCACCTTGACCATGCCGATGTCGCCCAAAGCTCCAACATGGGTGCCGCCACAAAGCTCCACCGAAACGCCCGCTTCCAAGACGCGAACGATGTCGCCGTACTTGTCACCAAAAAAAGCGATCGCCCCCGCCGCCGTTGCCTCGTCCTTTGAGGTTTCGTACGCGCGTACAGGACTGTTAGCAATCAATTGTTCGTTCGTCAATCGCTCTATCTCTTCTATCTCGCTGGCGCTGACGGGTGCATAATGACTGAAGTCAAACCGCAGCCGCTCCGGTGATACGTGCGAGCCAGCCTGTTTGACATGATCTCCTAAGACTTGACGTAGCGCCCAATGCAACATGTGTGTAGCGGTGTGATTGCGACGAGTCGCATCCCGCGAAACCACATTGATTGATGCCTTTGCACTCTGCCCAATCTCAACTGAACCGTTCACAACCGAACATGTATGACGACGCAGGCCCGGCAATGCAAACGTCGTGTCGAGAACCTGGAGTTCACCACTCTCAGTACGAATAGTTCCTGTATCGCCAACCTGTCCACCGCTCTCGGCATAGAACGGGGACACATCAAGAAAAATCTCGACAATTTCTGGACCGGCTTCAACATTTTGTAACACGGACAAAATGGTTGCCTCACATTGATTACTTCCGTAACCCACAAAGGTTGTGGTGCCAAACTGTTCCATTACTTCGCGATAAGAATCCACCGTTGCAGCACTTACCGACGAGCCCTTGCGTGCACTCTTTGCACGATCGCGTTGCTCTTGCATTTCTCTGCCAAAACCCTCGACATCAACCTGGACGTTTCTCTCACCGGCAATCTCCTCGGTCAATTCGATTGGGAAACCATAAGTGTCGTGCAAGGTGAAAGCCGTGGAGCCACTCATCGTTTTGGCACCCGTTGAGAGCTCGCCTTCCAAGATGGTGAGCCCGGTCTTCAGCGTTTGTCGAAAACGCTCCTCTTCGCGCGAGAGGACGTTGACAATGAAGTCCTTATTTGCCAGAAGGTCAGGATATGCGCCTGACATAACAGAGATGGCGGTTTCGGCGAGCGTTGGCATAACCAATTTTTCGGTGCCCAATAGATAAGCATGTCGAACTGCACGCCTAATAATTCGACGGAGTACATAACCACGATTTTCGTTGGAGGGAAAGACGCCGTCATTCACCAACATCATTGACGAACGAGCATGTTCGGCAAGAACGCGAAGACTAAAACTATCGCGATCGTCGTAATCACCGATCTTGTATTTCTTTGATGTGAGCGACTGCGCACTTTCAATCATCGGATAGAGCACGTCTGTTTCCCATACGGAGTCTGTTCCTTGCATCAGCGCAAGTATTCGCTCTAAACCAGCCCCAGTGTCGATCGACGGCTTTGGCAGCGGGGTGCGACTCCCGTCCTTCGATTGGTTGTATTGCATGAACACCAAGTTCCAGAACTCCATATATCGATCACCGTGCGGATCGTGCAGTGGTCCGCCCTCTGGACCAAAAGCTGGACCACGATCAATATGAATTTCGGAACACGGTCCACACGGGCCAGCTTCTCCCATTTGCCAAAAATTGTCTTCGTCTCCGAGCCGCTGAATTCGATTCATTGGGACGCCTACGACTTCGTGCCAAATCTGTTCGGCTTCGTCGTCACTCTCGTGAACCGTTATCCACAGTCGATCGCCATCGAAACCAAAGACTTCGGTTACTAACTCCCAAGCCCATGGAATGGCGTCACTTTTGAAATAATCGCCAAAGCTGAAATTTCCCATCATCTCGAAGAAAACCAGATGACGTTTTGTGCGTCCTACCTCGTCGAGGTCGTTATGTTTGCCTCCAGCACGTGTACATTTTTGAACCGTGACCGCGCGCTTAAACGGTGCTGCCTCATCACCTACGAAATACGGCTTGAAAGGGACCATGCCCGCAACCGTGAACAACACCGTTGGGTCATGAGGGATAAGACTTGCTGACGGAACAACCGTGTGCGCCTTAGACGCAAAAAAGCCCTCGAAGGCCTTACGCAGATCATTTGCGCTCGATATAACGGGGCGAATCCCAGACATTGGTTTCAGTCTAGTTATTCAGAATTGAGCGAGCCCGCCTTATTTATCGGGAGTTTGGATCCTGGTTGAAGATCACGTCTGACTCGGACGTTGATGTCTCGACAGTATCGGCACGCAAATTGCGAACAATCTCGATTCCTTGATTGACCAACTTGACTGCACCGTCAAAGATGTCGGATGCAATCTGCGTCGGTGTCAATTGATCCGCAGCGTCACGTGCCTTTTCTTTGACATATCGAAGACCAAAAATGCCCGCAGCAGCACCAAGAACAAACCAAAACAGTCTTTTCAGCATGACTCAATTCCCTCTTTCATCTCGACAGCGTGGGGTTAGCCCCGGTAATAGGGCGAGCGCCTTACTGCGCGTCCTTCAGTTTGCGCAGGAAGGTAGTCCCGTTCCACCTTTTTCGCTTCCGCATGGTCATTATGCGGCGACTGATAACCAACCCCATGCCCCAATTCGCTTGCTCCCGAATAATGCGAGTCTCGAAGATGGGGCGGAACTTCAACATCGGCCCCATTTCGCACATCTTCACGGGCGGTCCAAATGGCCTGAGCAACATGATTGGCCTTGGGCGCGCTAGCGAGGTACACAGCCCCCTGCGCCAAGTTGAGCTGGGCCTCAGGCAGCCCCACTGCATGGAGAGCCTGGGATACGGCGACTGCGACAACAAGAGCCTGAGGGTCGGCCATACCGATGTCCTCACTCGCAAAAATGATCATCCTTCGTGCAATAAATGAAGGATCATCCCCAGACTCGAGCAAACGAGCCAACCAGAAAACCGAAGCATCCACGTTGCTGGCGCGCATACTTTTAATGAACGCGGAGATCACGTCATAGTGATCGTCGCGTCCATATTTCAAAGCGCTCGTGCCCAAAGCCGCTTCAACATGTTCGATGGACACGATGTTCGGTCGCGCCAAAGCACAAGCAACTTCCAACGCCGTGAGGCTTTGCCGACCGTCGCCGCCAGATCGCTGCGCCAACAATGCAAGCGCGTCATCGTCAATTGAAACACCCTCTGCCTCGACCCCACGCTGCAACAATTGAGAGATATCGTCGACCGTCAATGGTTCGAGCCTGAAAAGAGTTGAACGACTGCGCAGCGGTGCGTTCACTTCGAAGTAGGGATTCTCTGTTGTTGCCCCTATGAGGGTGATCACTCCGCTTTCGACCGAGGGAAGAAGCGCATCTTGCTGCGAAGTGGAGAAGCGATGAATCTCGTCAACGAACACAATCGTTGAGCGTCCGTGCTGCCCCAACCGTTCGGTTGCTCGCTCAATTGCTTCACGCACATCTTTAACTCCTGAGGTAACGGCAGACAAGCGCTCGAATGCACGATGCGTTGTAGACGCCACCACTTCTGCCAAAGTTGTCTTGCCGGTCCCTGGTGGGCCCCACAAAATGACTGACGACAATCGATCGGCCTCGATCAACGCTCGCAAAGGTGCACCAGTAGCAACGAGGTGTTGTTGTCCGACAATGTCATCCAATGTCCGTGGGCGCAGACGAGCAGCAAGCGGCGACTGCGAGCGCAAACGCTCTGCTACCGCTGAGGAGAATAAATCATCGGCGTGATTCACACCGTCTACCCGAATTAGCTCTTGGCCGGAGGAGGCAAGAGACGAATACCCAGTTCGTTTAGTTGTGCTGGATTAACAGGCGTGGGAGCGTTGGTCATTGGGTCACTCCCCGACTGCGTCTTCGGAAATGCAATCACTTCCCGAATATTTTCTTCGCCAGCCAGAATGGCAACCAGTCGATCGGTGCCGAACGCGAAACCTCCATGTGGTGGAGCACCATATTTAAACGGCTGCAAAAAGAAACCGAACCGCTTGTCGGCATCCTCGTCAGAAATTCCGAGCTGCCTGAATACTCGTCGTTGCATTTCCGGATCGTGAATTCGAATTGATCCCGAACCTAGTTCCCAACCATTGAGCACGAGGTCGTACGCAAGCGCACGAACGCTCATTGGATCGGATTCGAGTCGCTCGATGTCGTCTGGATGCGGCTGGCAAAATGGATGATGTCCTGGCTGGGGTTTACCCGTGGTGGCATTGATTCCTACGAATAGTGGGAAATCAATAACCCAGACGTATTTATATGGTCCCTCGTGTACCGGAGGTCGTGCAAGATCGTTGCGCAGGGTTCCAAGCACCTCACAGGTTGTTGCCCACTCGTCGGCTACCAGTAACAGCAAGTCACCGTCTTGCGCACCCATTGCAGAAACCAGCGATGCTCGTTCGACATCGGACAAGAACTTTGCAACCGGAGAATCGAGCGTAAGTCCCTGGCCCACCTTCATCCAGACGAGCCCTTTTGCTCCAATTTGCTTTGCGCGATCAGTCAGCGCATCAAGCTTGTTTCGTCCATATGCAGCCTGCTCGGCGTATAGCGAGGCATCAACCCGGATTCCTTTGATACAGGTCGCCGAGGAGAACGCTTTGAACTCGGTAGCCGAAAAGACCGCCGTAAGTTCGACAAGTTCCATGCCAAATCGCATGTCGGGTTTATCAACCCCAAACCTATTCATTGCGTCGCGCCACGTAATTTGTTCGATGGCTGGTGGAGTTTCGCCAAGTACTGCTTCGGCCGCAGCGACTACGGCTTTACTGATAGCCGCAAGAACATCGTCTTTGGTTACAAAACTCATTTCAGCATCGAGCTGCATGAATTCGTATTGCCTATCGGCTCGCAAGTCTTCATCACGCAAGCATCGGGCGATTTGGTAATACCGATCAATACCAGCAACCATCAACAATTGCTTCCACAACTGCGGTGACTGCGGAAGCGCGTAGAACGAGCCAGGCTCTTTCCGTGAAGGCACAAGAAACTCGCGGGCACCCTCGGGTGTGCTGGGCATGAGGAAAGGTGTCTCGACCTCCACAAACTGCTGTGCTTCCATTGCCCCACGGATGGCCGAGTTGACTTTTGATCTAATGCGGAGATTACGTTGCATCCGCTCGCGGCGAATATCTAGGTAGCGATACTTCAAACGGACATTTTCATCCACGTCATCTGCGCGAGCATCAATTGGGAAAGGCGGTGGTTCCGCGGCATTAAGCACGGTAATCGTGCAATCTGAAAGTTCAATTTCCCCCGTTGCCAAATTCTTGTTGACGGTGCCGTCTGGTCGGGGTTGAACTTTGCCAGTGATTTGGACTACCCATTCGCTGCGCACATCGACAGCATTGTCAACCACGCACTGCACTATTCCCGAATAGTCACGGACATCAAGGAAGGCAAGATGCTCGCCATGCTCACGACGACGGCCGACCCAGCCGCACACCGTCACCGTCGAGCCAACATCTGTTGAACGCAAATTGGCGCATAGATGGGTTCGTAACGATGTGGATTCAGTACTGCGGTTCTGATGAGTAGGCATGAACCTAAGAGCCTAGTTTCTGAAGTTCCAATCGAATTGTTTCCAATACGTCTGACTTGGGGCAACTGAACTGCAGTCCATCGCCCATCGGACGAATGACGACCGTTCCCTGTTCAACCTCGTCGGAACCGATAATCACCGCGATTGCAGCACCGCTTCGATCAGCCGCCTTCATCTGGGCCTTCATGCTGCGATTATCAAAGGCGCGATCGACAGACACCCCGTTAGATCGGAGCAAGAGACACAACTCTGCGGCGTGAATACCTCCTGTTGTGTCAACGACAAATACCGAAACAGCTGTGTTCGGTGCGGAGAAGACGTTCTCGGCGTCACAGGCGAGCAACGTCCGATCAAGACCTATCGCGAAGCCGATGCCAGCAGTCGCTGGGCCACCCAACTGCTCAACCAAACCGTCGTAGCGTCCGCCACCGCCGATAGCCGTGTGCGCGGCAGTGAGTGCGGTGCTGACGAATTCGAATGTTGTACGCCGGTAATAGTCGAGGCCACGCACCAAACGATCTGACAATGTGTACTTAATATTCATCGCATCAAGTGCTGCGAGAACAGACTTGAAATGCTCGGCCGCACCATCACTGAGATAATCGCGGATTGTTGGAGCCCCACTGATAACCGCTTGATCCTCTGGACGCTTCGAGTCCAATACTCGCAGTGGGTTTTTCTCAAGAGTTGCTAGAGATTCTGCGCTGAGCAACGTTGACTTCTCGGTGAAATATAAACGAAGGGCATCTGTGTACCTATCGCGATCACCTTCATCTCCAAGCGTGTTGATAAAAAGTTGAACGTGTTGGAGCCCAAGTTTTTGGTAAAAGTGACTTGCAAGCGAGATGACTTCCGCGTCGAGCATTGGGTCATCAACTCCTAATGCCTCGATACCCACCTGATCGAACTGCCTATACCGACCTTGTTGCGGTTTCTCGTAACGAAAGTTGGGGCCCGCGTACCAGACCTTCCACGGGGTGGTTGGCCTGTGTTCTACAAAAGCTCGACAGACGCTTGCAGTCTGTTCCGGGCGCAAGGCAATACGACGACCGCCCTTATCCTCGAAGTCGTACATTTCCTTAGTGACGACTTCGGTGGTGTCTCCAAGACGTAAAAACACACCCAGCTCTTCGAACATCGGCGGAATGATGTATTGATACCCTGCGCGCTCGACAACTTCGGCAAACGAGGATTGAAACTGGCGCCAACGCGATGAATCCGGAGAGAGGATGTCTCTCGTACCTGGGCTCGACGCAAAAGAATTCACACAGGAAGATTAGACGCTGGATGCTCGCCCGACATCACACGATATGCGTCATATACCGAATCAATACGTTTGATTGTTCGCAATACCGACTGCAAATGGCTTGGGTCGGAGAATTCGAACTCGAAGCGCATCTTGGCGACTCGATCTTGTCCTGTTTGGGTCGTGCAGGCAACGATGTTGACGTGTTCCTCGCTGAGGGCATTAGCCACATCCCTCAGCAGGCGCGAACGGTCTAGTGCCACCACCTCTACTGCCGCAACGAAGGTGGCACCCCTTAGGTTGCCACTCCACTCCACATCAACAACCCGTCCGACATTATTGGAGATGGCCATAATCGCTGTTGAACAATCGGAACGATGAATATCAACACTGCGATCCGCAACAAGTAGACCGATAATCTCGTCACCTGGCACGGGAGTACAACACTTAGCCAGACGAACGATGCTCTGGTCGAGCCCCTCAACGTGAATTCCTGCCTGCTGATTGCTACCCAAACCAGCCGAGTCGAAGCGCATTCCGACAGAGAGCTGTTCACCAAATTCACCGTCACCGAAGGCTCGCGACAGGCGATTGGCAAACGAATCTGCCGCGACGTGACCTTCACCAATCGCCAAAAACAAAGCAGCAGCATCAGAATAATTCATCGCCGACATTTCGAGATTGAAGGCTTCGGATTCCAAAACCTGCTGTACAGGCATACCCAAATGGCGAATCTGCTCTACGAGGTCGTCACGCCCCGTTTCAACCAAATCCTCTAACCGTTCACGTGAGAACCATTGTTTAATCTTGCTCTTCGCTTTGGGTGAAACGACCGAATTGATCCATTCTTCCATCGGGCCAGGCTCGTCGGCTGTTGATGTAAGCACTTCACAGGTGTCGCCCGAGTTGAGTATTGAATCAAGCGGGACTAAGCGACCGTTAACTCGGGCGCCGATACACGAGTGACCTATTTCGGTGTGCACGGCATATGCAAAATCAACCGGTGTTGCGTTGACGGGAAGCGAAACCACTCTCCCCTTCGGTGTAAACACGAACAATTCGTCCTGATCAAGATCGGTCTTGAGGCTCTCCAAAAATTGTCTTGGATCAGACACTTCGTCCTGCCAATCGATGATTCGGTTGAGCCAGTCAATGTCTGTACTAGCGATACCGTCTTTATAGGACCAATGAGAAGCAACACCCCACTCCGCACGTTGGTGCATATCACGGGATCGAATTTGCACTTCGATTGGCTTGCCACCTGGGCCAATCACTGTTGTGTGCAGCGATTGATAGAGATTGAACTTAGGCATTGCGATGTAATCCTTAAACCTGCCTACTACAGGTTTCCAATGCCCGTGGATGCAACCTAATGCCGAATAACAATCTTTGACCGAATCCACAATGATGCGCACCGCCATCAGGTCAAAAATTTCATCAAAATCTCGACCTTTTTGCACCATTTTTTCGTACAAACTCCAGAGGTGCTTCCCGCGCGCCGTCAATTCTGCCTTGATGTTTACTTCATTCAGCCAACCGTCAACCTGACCTAGTGCTTTTGCCAAATACACGTCGCGCTCCGGCGCGCGAGTAGAGACCAAATAGTCCAGCTCTGCATATCGCTTTGGATACAGCGCTGCAAACGAAAGATCCTCGAGTTGTTGCTTCATTTCTTGCATTCCCAACCGATGCGCGAGTGGAGCGTAGATATCTAAAGTCTCTTGCGCGACTCTCCGTTGTTTTTCGATCGGCGCAGAGGCGATGGTGCGCATATTGTGCAAACGATCGGCAAGTTTGATGATGAGAACTCTTAGGTCGCGGGCCATCGCAACGAGCATTTTCCGCATGGTCGCTGCCTGTTGAGCTTCGCGCGAATCAAACTGTAAACGTTCAAGTTTTGTTAGACCATCAACGATTCCAGCGATCTCCGCGCCAAAATTGCTCTCGACATCAGCAAGTGTGATCTCAGTGTCTTCGACAGCGTCGTGTAAAAGTGCTGCAATTAAGGAAACCTCGTCTAGTCCGATTTCTGCAACGATTCTGGCAACAGCCAGAGGGTGGCTGACATACAACTCTCCACTCATTCGCGATTGATGTTTGTGAGCAGAGCTAGCCATCTCGTATGCGACATTGACCTGCGCGATTGATGCCTTCGGGTGGTTCTGTTTAAATGCGCTAAGAAGCGGCAACAACTCCTGATTGACGGCGGATTGATTACGCCGCCATGGCAAAACCCTTGAAGTTGTGCTCATGTAGAGCCTCCCATAGTAAAAAGTCTACGGGAACAGGAGTTGGCTAACGACGACGCTTTTTCCGAGGCCGTGGTGGATGAGTCAGGGCTGAACTTGCAAGAACAACCTCACGCTCAGACTCTTCAGCGGTGGCAGCGACGACACGCTGAACTGTTTTCTTACCGGAACCTGCAATGCGCGCCATTTCAGCCCCTATATGAACTTCATCGGCCATGGAGGCATACTTGGATTCGCGAGTCTTAAACACTGCCAACAGCGGTGTAGCAACGAATATTGAAGAATAAGCACCAAGCAAAAGCCCCACAAGCAATGCAATTGCAAACTCCTCTAGGGTTACCGCGCCCAACCCCCAGGAACCTAGTACAAGCAAAGAAAGTACGGGAAGAACAGCGGCGAGCGAAGTGTTAATTGATCGCATCAACACCTGGTTCATAGAGATGTTGGTGATGTCTGCATACGAGACACGAGAGGCTGAGTACTTCGCAGTGTTGTCGTGAACCTTGTCAAACACAACGATTGTGTCGTACAACGAAAAGCCGAGGATGGTCAAAAACGCGATAACTGTGGCAGGAGTAACCGCAAAACCGGTGAGAGAATACACGCCAACGCTAATCAGCACGTCGTGCGCCATCGCCAAAATTGCGGAAAGTGCCATCTTCCACTCGAAACGCCACGCGATGAATATTGAAACCAGAACGAAGAATATAAGAAGCGCTCGCACCGCTTTTTCCGTGATGCTACGACCCCAAGACGAACTAACTGAAGACACGCTCACATCTTGCACATCAACCTTCGCCTCTGCAGCGAGCTCACCCTGAACAGCCGACTTGGTGGCTTCACTTTGCTCGGCAACCTGTACACGAATGCGCGGCCCATCCGAACCGTTCAGAGACTGAATCTTTGCATCTGCTGTATCGACCTTGTTCGATTCAAGAATTGCGGTTACGTCTTCGATAGTGATTGATGCAGCAGAAACCTCCCAGGCGACTCCACCCTCAAAGTCGATTCCAAGGTTGAGTCCTCTAGTGAATAACGACAACGTAGTTATAACAATGAAAAACAACGACAAACCGAAACCCCACCAGCGGCGACCAACGAAGTTAAATGTGGTCTCGCCACGATACAAGCGCGATAAAACGCCATTCATTGTGTAGCCCCTTCTGGCAACCGAACC
>SXGQ01767896.1_pt1 | contig 13223 bp, 17 predicted proteins | sample 3178371 | NCBI WGS metagenome assembly SXGQ01 (sample SAMN11356859, study PRJNA531348) | freshwater metagenome | isolation source: freshwater sample F1-20 | place: China: Fuxian Lake, Yuxi | collected 2017-12-25
CGATGAAGCCGGCCGCTGCAGACAGGATCGCGCCGATCAGGAAGCCGACCGCGACGCGCCAGCCGCCGAGGTCGGGGATCACGAGGAGCACGATCGCCAGAACCACGGCGACGATCGCAACGGTTCGGTACTGACGGCTCAGGTAGGCGGATGCGCCCTCCTGGATGGCGGCGGCGATCTCGCGCATCTTGTCATCGCCCTGGGGCTTCGACAGCACCCAGCGGGTCAGGATCAGCCCGTACAGCACGGTGATCGCGCCGCAGATGAGCGCGATCAGCACGGCATGCTCGGAGAAGAAGGTGGACATCTGGCTCGCTCGGCTCCTTGAGATCGGGTCGCCGCCGGCGGGGGACGGCTGCCGAACGGTAGCAATCCGCCCCATGCGCGCCCGCCGCTAGACGGTCGCGGGACTGGCGTGGACGTCAACCCCGCCGCGAGCGGCTGAGGTACGACGCCCGGCCGAACAACTCGTCGAGCGAGACGGGCTCGAGCCCGCGCGCCCGCAGGCCGCGCACCATCCCCGGGACCGCGGCGGCGGTGTTGGCCTCGACGTGCAGCACGATGATGGAGCCCGGGCGCGCCTTCGACACGACGCGATCGACGAGAACGCCGACCGGGGGCTTGAGGTAATCGGACGGATCGACATCCCACATGACGGTCCAGGCCATGCCCTCCGCGCCCGCCGCGTTGCGAACGCCCTGGTCGACGTCACCGTAGGGCGGCCGGAAGAACGGCGCCGGGGACGCCCTGGCGACGCTCCACCAGATCTCGCGGTCCCCGCGGATCTGGCTGCGCTGCTCGGCCGCACCCGTCTTCGTCATCCACGGGTGCGCCCAGGTGTGGGAGCCGATCGTGTGGCCCTCGGCCACCGTTCGCCGCGCCGCCGTGGGGTTCGAGCGCACGTTGACGCCGTTGCAGAAGAAGGTGCCCTTGACCCCGGCGCGCCGCAGGGCGGTCAGAAGCCGCAGCCAGGGGCCGGTATCGAGGCAGTCGTCGAAGGTCAGCGCCACCTTCGCACCGGCAGCGGGCATGCGGTGGACCTGCGTACTCGGAACGTCCCGCTGGACACGCAGGAGCTGCGCCTCCCCGAGGCCGCTGCGGCCCACGGCGTCGGCGGCGGCGACGCGCAGTCGATAGGCCCCGGGCAGAAGCAGGCGGCCCCCGATCCGGAGGTCCCAGGCCAGCTCGGTGGCGCCGGCGACCGGGACGGGCAGCGGGACCCGGCCGATCTCGACGCCCAGCTGGCTCTCGACCACGAGGCGCATCGCCGAAACGCCCGACAGGTCCGTGGCCGTGGCGCGGACGCGCACCGGCCCGCGCCCGGTGGTGGCGGGAAGGGGCGCCCGACTCTGCACGACGGGATCGGAGCCGTCTCGGGTCACCGGGGTCAGGGCCTCCGACGCGACTCCCGCCGGATCGACGAGCCGGGCGCGCACCGCGTAGTGGCCGTCGGGCACCCCGACACCGTCCCATTCCAGCGTCTGCCCCTGCCCCGCCGCCACCGACGTCGGCGCCAGAAGTGCAGCGACCAGGATCCCGCCCGCCGTCACCACGTCGACCTGCAGGGTTCCGGGGGTCTGCGCGCTGACCGTGACGGTGGCGCGGTTGGCGCGCGGGGTGGCGTCGGGGTCGAACGCCGCCGGGGCCACCTGGGCGCGCACCGAGGCGCTGGTCACGGGCACGATCGGGACGGGCGCCGCAGGGGCGGCGAACAGGGTCAATCCGACGGCGACGGCGGCGAGCACAGCAGCAGTTTCCGCCCCTACAGACGAGCTCCTGCCAGGGCGCTGCGGCACGGATCGTCAGCCGGACGCTCCGGGAGGATCCCGATCGTGCGCACGAGCAGCTCGCTGAGGACGTCGAGGTTGGCGCGGAACGCGCGCACGACCTCGTCGGCCGTCACCGCCTCCCCGGCGTCCCGCTCGACCCCCGTGTCGTAATCGGTGATCAGGGCGATCGAGGCGTAGCAGAGCTCCAGCTCGCGGGCGAGCGCGGCCTCCGGGTAGCCGGTCATGTTGATCACCTGCCAGCCCATCTGCCGGTACCAGCGCGACTCGGCGCGCGTCGAGAAGCGCGGCCCCTCGACGACGACCATCGTCCCTCCGTCCCGTACGTCCGCGCCGATCTCCCGGCCGGCGGCGAGCACCGCCTGGCGCAGGTGCGGGCAGTAGGGATCCGCCGTGGAGATGTGGGTGGCCCCCGGTCCGTCGTGGAACGTGTGGACGCGCCCGGACGTGCGGTCGACGAACTGGTCCACCACGCAGAAGGCCCCGGGCGGCAGGCCCGGATCAAGCGAGCCGGCGGCGCAGGGCGCGAGGATCCGCTCCACGCCGAGTTCGCGCATCGCCCACAGGTTGGCCCGGTAGGGGATCCGGTGGGGGGGCAGGTCGTGCCCGCGTCCGTGCCGCGGCAGAAACGCGACCGGGACACCCCCGATCTCCGCGATGCGGATCCGGTCAGACGGATCCCCGTGGGGCGTCTCAACCCTGACTTCGTCGGCCCCCTCTAGGAACTGGCCGAATCCCGAACCGCCGAACACGCCGATCGCGGCGCGTCCGCTCACACCTCGCCGCCCGGCGTCCAGATCTTCGGCCGCGGCACGTCGGCGCGCGGCGGCGCGGTCGGGGGCGGCGGGGACGCGGGCCCTGTCCCGGCGTCCGGAGCGGCGGGCGGCGGGCCACCCTCGGCGTCCGCCGCCTCATCCGAGAGGCGGACCGCCTCCGCGAAGGCCAGCTTCAGATCGGCGAGGGCGCGGCGCAACTCCTCCACCTGGGGCGGCAGCGCAGCGCCCTCCGGGAAGGCCGCGGCGAGAGTCTCGATCAGAGCGTCGGCGCCGGAGATCGCGAGGCTCGCCTGCACGTCGTCGCCGCCGTTGACCATGCCCGGGATCATCCCGAGCTGGCCGGCGCCGATCGACATCAGTTCGCTCGCCACCTGCAGGATCAGGCCCTCGACGCGGATCTGCTCGAGATCGAGCTCCTGCGGCATCTCACCACCGCCGGCCGCGGGGGCCGGTTCGGACTGCGGCTCATCGGCCATCGAGCACCTCCTTCAGGCGCCGTGCCGACGCCATCGTGATCTGGACCTGCTCGGCGTGGATCGCCGCCATGTCCTCCCCGCCCTCGACCCTGGCCTTCCAGCGTGAGGCGTGGTCACCATTGTGCAGCAGATCCTCGAGTGGTTCGAGCCATGGCGCCAGGCCGAGCGCCTCGACCTCCGGGGCGCAGGCGTCGAGCAGCGCCCGTGCGTGATCGCTCGCCGATACGACGAGCCGCCGCTCGAGATCGATCTGACCGCGCTCCGTGCCCCAGCGCAGCGCGCGCCAGAGGTTCTCCTCGATGTCGCTCGGGCGGTCAGGCGCCGGCAGCTCCCCGCTGTCGAAGAGCCGGGCCGCGCGCGCCGCGAGCGCCGTCTGCAGCGCGGCCAGGGCGATCGACTGCCCGATGTCGGGCAGGGCGTCGCAGGCCCTGATCTCGACCGTCCCGAACGACTGGTGCGGCCGCACCGTCCACCAGATCTCCGTGTGCTCGCGGATCGACTCGGTCGCGAGCAGGAAGCGCACGTAGCGGTCGTAGTCCGCCCAGTCGGCGAAGACGTCGGGTACCCCGCAGCGGGGGAACATCCGCGTGAAGATCTGCGTGCGCGTCGAGCGCAGGTGCGTGATCCGGCCCTCGAGCCACGGCGAGCTGCACGACAGCGCGAGCAGGATCGGCACGTGGCTGCGCATGTGGTTCGCGACGGCCATGGCGCGATCGGCCCCGCGGATGCCGACGTGGACGTGCATCCCGAAGGTGTTGTTGCGCCACGCGATGTAGCGCAGCGTGCCCTCGACGATCCGGTAGTGCGGGGTGTCGATGATGCGCTGCTCGGTCCACGGCGAGGTCGGATGGGTGCCCGTCGCAGCGACGGCGACCCCGAGCCGATCGGCCTCCTCCGCCAGGGCGACGCGGCGGTCGACGATCATCCGCGCCGCAGCGTCGAACGTCGCGCCGCGACCGGTCTTGACCTCGATCTCCGAGGCGATCAGCTCGCCCGCCACGTTCCCCGCCAACGCGCCGGCCTCGCAGGCGTCGCGCAGCTCCTCGAAGCGGTTCGTCATGGCCAGCGAGTCCCGATCCAGGATCTGGAACTCCTCCTCGATGCCGACCGTGTAGTCGGTCGCCTCCGCGAAGTGCACGCGTGCGGCGTCGAGCGCCGCGTAGGAATCCTCGACCGATGCGCCCATGGTCGCGCAAGGGTACCAGCGGCCGCGCGGCGCCCTCACCGCATGGGCGCTACCCTTTCGCGCGTGGACAACCAGGACGAGACCGCCATCCATCCGGCCGAGGTGACGCTCCTCGACTACGTCGTCGGCGAACTTGAGTACGAGCGCTCCTCCGAGATCCGGCGGCACGTGGCCGGCTGCTCGGAATGCCGCGAGCGCATCGTCCAACTGTCCCTCGCCATGGACGAGCTGGATCGGCTGCCGAGCGCCGGCATCCCGCATGACGCGCTCGCCGCCCCGCGGCAACCCGCACGGCGCAGCGGTCGCCTCGTCCCCCTGGCCCTGCTCATCGCCGCCGGTCTCGGCGTCGTCGCGCTGTTCCAGGTCGGCGGCCCCGAGGGCTCGGAGTCGGCGCCCACGGGCAGCCAGGTCGTCCTCGAGACCGCGAGCGACCGGCCCGAGCTCGTCGTCGCCGAGTTGCTCGGCGGCCTGCCGCACGACATCGTCGTGGACCGCGACGACGAGCGCCGCCTCGTGGTGCTGGTCCAGGCCGGCGACGTCGGCGTGGCGGCCGAGCGCCTCCGCGGCACGTCGTCGCCCGACGGACGCGCCTACGTCGTCGACGTCGCGGCGACGCCGATCACGCCGTAGCGGCGCGTCCGCCTCAGGCGAGGTGGAAGTAGAGCGCGTAGAGCAGCTCGACGGCCGGGCTCGTCGTGTGCACGGTGACGTCCGTCGGCACGTCGATCAGGGCGCCCGAGTAGTTGAAGACGATCCGCACGCCGGCGCGCACCAGCTGGTCGGCCACGTCCTGGGCGGCCTCCGCCGGCACCGCGACGACGCCGACGATGACCTGCTCCTCGTCCACGATCCGCGGGAGCTCGTCGGGAGCGCGCACGAGCAGGGGCCCGCAGGGGGCGCCCACCTTCGCCGGATCCGCGTCGACGACCGCGGTGATCGAGAAGCCGTGGTCGGCGAACACGTCGGCCTCGGCGATCGCCTGCCCGAGGCGACCCGCGCCAACCAGCACGATGTTGTGCTGCCCGGCGGTGCGCAGGATCTGGCTGATCTCGCCGATCAGCGGATCGACGCCGTAGCCGACGCCGCGCTTGCCGAACGTGCCGAAGCCGGACAGGTCGCGGCGAATCTGCGTGGCGTTGACGTGCGTGTACTCGCTGATCTCGTGGGAGGTGATATGGCTGCGGCCGGCCTTCTTGGCCTGGGTCAGCACCTGAAGGTAGTGCGCGAGCCGGGCGGCGACACCGCCCCCGAGTCGCTCCGTCACTGGGGTTGAGACGATGCGGTCCATTGTCACAAGCATCGTACAAACACTTGGTGTCCGCGGAGGCGCACGCCTCAGACGTCGAGGCGTGCGCGCAGCTCGCCGACGGTGATGGCGTAGCGCGCGACCTCCACGCCGTCGACCAGCACCACGGGGATCGCCGATCGGTAGCGGAACTCGAGCTGGAGGTCCCCGTCGATCTCGATCACCTGCAGGTCGACGTCGTCCCGGCCCTGCAGCGCGGTCCGCACCGCCTCAAGCGCGGCCGGGCAGAGGGTGCAGCCCGTCGCCACGATCACCTCGACCCGCCTCATCCGAGGGGGCTCCGTGCGTGCGCGTCGAGGGCGAGCAGCGCCGGGTGACCGAGCGGCGGGAGATCCACGGCGGCGCGGGCGATCATCGCGGCGTTGTCGCCGCACAGCGCCATGGGAGCCGCCACGACGCGAACCGGCAGGTCGAGCAGCGCCGCACGCAGCCGTTCGTTCGCGGCGACGCCCCCGACCAGGCCGAGCGTGGCGCGGCCGCTGGCGGCGAGCCCGAGGGCCGCGCGCTCGACCAGGTGGCGCACGATCGCCTCCTGGTAGGCGGCGGCGAGGTCCGCGGGAGCGGCGGCGTCCGCGGCGACGGACATGGCCAGCGCGGTCTTGAGCCCGGAGAACGAGAAGGCGAGGTCATCGCGCCCGCGCAGCGGTGTCGTGAAGGAGTGCGCAGCGGCATCGCCCTGCGTGGCGAGCGCCGCCAGCGCCGGACCGCCCGGATAGCCGAGCCCGAGCAGCCGAGCACCCTTGTCGAAGGCCTCCCCGGCCGCGTCATCCATGCTCCGCGCCAGGGTGCGGAGATGGGCGCCGTCGACATCGACGAGCAGCGTGTGGCCGCCGGAAGCGAGCAGCACGAGGTGCGGATCGCGCGGCGGATCCGCCGCGAGTTGGAGCGACGCGACGTGACCATGCAGGTGGTCGACCGCGACGAGCGGCAGGTTCCGCCCCCAGGCCAGGCCCTTGGCGTAGCCGACGCCGACGAGAAGCGCCCCGATCAGCCCCGGACCGGCGGTGACCGCGATGCGGGTCAGGTCGTCGAGGTCCGCACCGGCCTCCGCCAAAGCAGCGCGCACCGTCGGTTCGAGCAGCTCGAGGTGACGGCGCGAGGCGATCTCGGGCACGACGCCGCCGAAGGCGCCGTGGTCGGCTGACTGGGAGGCGACGACGGAGGAGCGCAGCTCTCCCGCAGACGTCATAACCGCGGCGCAGGTCTCGTCGCAGGAGGTCTCGATCGCGAGGATCATCGGACCAGCGGAGCGTCGTCGGGACCCTCGCCCCGCCACATCACGAGGGCGTCCTCGCGGTCATCGGTGTAGTAGCCCCGGCGCATCCCCGACGGTCGGAACCCGAGCTCCTCGTAGAGCCGGATCGCTCCATGGTTGGAGACCCGCACCTCGAGCGTGTGCCCACGCGTGCCGTCCCGATCGGTCTCCCGCAGCAGCGCCTCCAGCATCAGACGCGCGACGCCGCGACGGCGGTAGGGCTCATCGACGGCGACGTTCATGATGTGCCAGGCGTCCGTGTAGCGCGAGACGATCAGGTAGCCGATCAGGATCTTCCCCTCCAGTGCGCCGTAGCAGCGGCTGCCGGGGCGGACGATCTCGCCCTGGAACATGGTCCGCGACCACGGGGTCTTGTAGGAGCGCCGCTCCACGGCCTCGACCGCGGGCAGATCGCCGAGCCCGAGACGGCGCAGCGTGATCTCCGGCTGCGTGACGGCATCGGCGCTCATCGGGCCTCCGTCGGGACGGCATCGGGCTCGCGCAGGTAGCGCGGCAGCGGCGGCAGGGGGGTGCGCTCGGCCAGTGAGAGCAGGACGCTGGGCTGCGGGCCGTGGCGGGGATCATCGGCGGGCGGCACCTGTGCCCCGGCGGCCTCGAGGAGCGAGCGGAAGCGCAGCGCACCATCACCGAGGGCGATAACGCCCGGGGAAAGCCGCATGGCCAGCGCCTCCGGCGCGAGCACCTGCTCGACGAGATCCGGTCCCTCGGCGAACACCTCGCCGCGCCGCGCATCCACGACCGCGACCGCACCGTCCGCACCTGCTCCCAGGCGCAGGGCCGCGAGCGTGGAGACGCCGATCAGCTCGGCACCCGTGGCGGCCGCGAGACCGTGCGCGGTCGCGACGCCGATCCGCAGCGCCGTGAAGGAGCCCGGGCCGCAGCCGACCGCGATCCGGGAGATCATCGTCGGATCCGCCCCGACCGCGCGCAGCGCCTCCTCGGCGAGCACGAGCGCGGACTGCGCGGCCAGGGCGTCATCGAACCCGCGCAGAGCCCAGCGGCCATCGGCGAGCGCGCCGACCCGCGCACGGGTGGTGGCGGTGTCGAGGGCGAGCGCGACCCCGCCGGGATCCTAGAGGGCCGGGGGCGCGGGGTCGCCGCCGACCTCGACCCGGCGGGTGCCGGCCTCGTCGAGCCCGATCACGACGCGCCGGGCCGGCGGGGGCAGCCAGGCGTCACCGACCTCTGGCCACTCGACGAAGGCGATGGCCGTGTCGTCCATCGCGCCGAGCAGGTCCACGGGGTCGCGCAGCGGTTGATCGTGCAGGCGGTAGAGGTCGAGATGGACGATCGGGATCGCACCCGCGTAGCGGTGCGCAAGTGCGAACGTCGGACTCGTGACCGGCTCGGCGATGCCGAGCTCGCGGCAGCAGGCCTGAACGAGGGCGGTCTTGCCCGCACCGAGCGGCCCCGTCAGGTGCACGGCGTCTCCCGCAGCGAGCCCGGCGAGGACGATCCGGGCGACGGGGGCGAGATCGCCGTCGAGCGGGACCGCGATCGACGTCACGCCGTCAGTGGCCGCAGCCGCAGCCGCCGCCGCAGCAGCCGCCACTGCGCGCGGGGGCGCCGGCGAGGGCCGGCGCGGTGCCGCCACCGCCCGCCCGGACGCGCTGGAAGCTCGACAGCTGCCGCTCGACGCGGCTGGATCCGCACGCGGGGCAGCGCACGGCGTCAGCGGAGCTGAACGAGACGAGCTCCTCGAAGTCCCCCGAGCAGGCCCGGCACGCGTACTCGTACATCGGCATCGCCATACGGTAGCGGGTCGGCACGCAGGCGGTCCGGTACGATTTCCGAACGGACTCCATCCACCGCGAGGGGTACCAGTGAGGATCATCGTGATCGGTCCCGGACGAGCCGGGACGGCCATCGACGAGGCGGCCCGTGCCGCGGGCCACGCAGTTCGGCTCACGCGCGACGTCGCGGAGGCCGCGGGGGCGGACGTGGTCCTGCTCGCGGTCCCCGATGACGCCATCGGCGCCGTAGCGGCGGCCACTCCCGCGGGGCCGGCCCTCGGCATGCTGTCGGGCAGCGCTCCGCTCGGCGCGCTCGGCGATCGAGACCGCACCTTCTGCCTGCATCCCATGCAGACGATCCAGCCCGGCGGCGGCCCGCAGCTCGTCGGCTGCGCGGCGGGGATCACCGCCGTCGATCCCGCCACGGCCGAACTCGCGCGCCAGTTGGCCCGTGACCTCGGCATGGTGCCCGTCGACATTCCCGAGGCCTCCCGCCCCCTCCCCCATATCGCGTGCGTGTTCGCCTCCAACCTCCTCCTGCCCGCGCTCGCCGCCGCGCTGCGCACGCTGGAGCTGGCCGGCCTCGGCGATCGCCATAGCGACCTCCTCGGACCACTCGCCCACCGCGCGCTCGAGAACGCCCTCGCCGACGGCACGGCCGTCCGCGCCACGGGTCCGCTCGCCCGCGGAGATGCGCGCACAGTGGCGGCGCACCGCGCGACGCTCGCCGCGGTGGATCCCGCCCTCGAGCGGGTCTACGTGCAGCTGTCGACGGCGCTCCTGCCGCTGGTCGACGACCGAGCCGCCCACCTTGCCGCGCCCGCTTTGGGGACCCCGTCATGATCATCGCCCGGAGCGCCGCCGAGGTCCGCGCGGCCACCCACGGGGAGGTCGCCTTCGTGCCCACCATGGGCGCCCTGCACGCGGGCCACGCCTCGCTGATTAGGATCGCCGCCGGCTACCGCGGGCCCGTCGTCGTGTCGGACTTCGTCAACCCGACGCAGTTCGGACCCGCCGAGGACTTCGAGCGCTACCCACGCGACCTGGAGGGCGACGCCGCTGTTGCAGCGGCCGCCGGCGCGGACGTCCTGTACGCACCCGAGCTGGACGAGGTCTATCCCGAGGGCTTCGTCACCAGCGTCCACCCGGGCCCCCTCGCTCGGGACCTGTGCGGGAGGAGCCGACCGGGGCACTTCACGGGCGTCGCCACCGTCGTGGTCCGCCTCTACGGCCTCGTCCGTCCAACGCGCGCGGTCTTCGGACAGAAGGACTACCAGCAGCTCGTGCTGATGCAGCAGATCGCCCGCGACCTCGCCCTGGGTGTCGACGTGATTGCGGCGCCCACCGTCCGCGAAGCGGACGGTCTGGCCCTCAGCTCGCGCAACCGCTTCCTCGACTCCGCCGATCGCGAGCTCGCCGCCCAGGTTCCGGCCGCATTACGCACGGTCGCCGCCGCCTACGCGGAAGGCGAGCGGGACGCATCCGCGCTGCTCGCCCCTGCCGACCTCGCGGGCGTCGACCTCGAGTACCTCGAGCTGCGCGCCGACGACCTCGGACCGCACGATCCCGCCCGGGCCGCCGTAGCGCTGATCGCCTGCCACGTCGGCGCCACCCGCCTGATCGACAACGTCCTGCTCGACCCTGCCCATCCCGATCGCGCCGCGCACGAACTGGCGGCGAAGGAGCCAACATGAGCACGCGACCTCGCCGCCCCGCGCCCGCCACGCCCGCCCCGGGCAAGGTGGCCCTGCCCGAACTCGCCGGCCAGAAGGCCGCGGGGATCCCGATCGCCATGGTGACGGCCTACGACGCTCCGAGCGGCCAGACGGCAGCCGAGGCCGGCGTGGACATCATCCTGGTCGGCGACAGCGCCGCGATGACCGTGCTCGGCCACGAGTCGACGATGCCGATCACGCTCGACGAGATGATCGTCCTGACCGCCGCCACCACGCGCGGCGCGAGCCGTGCGCAGCGCGCGCCGCTCGTGATCGCCGATATGCCCTTCCTCAGCTTCCAGCCGTCGGATCGCGACGCGATCGTGGCGGCTGGCCGGTTCGTCAAGGAGGCCGGCGCCGACGCCGTCAAGGTCGAGGGAGCCGGGCCGACGCTGAAGCGAATCCGCGCCATCACCGGTGCCGGGATCCCGGTGATGGGGCACCTCGGCCTGACGCCGCAGAGCGCGACCCAGCTCGGCGGCTTCAAGGCACAGGGCCGCACCGCGGACGCGGCGCTGCAGCTCGTCGACGACGCCCTGCAGGTGCAGGAGGCGGGCGCCTTCGCACTGGTCATCGAGTGCGTGCCCGCGGAGATCGCGGCCGCGGTCACCGAGCGCGTGCGGATCCCGACCATCGGCATCGGCGCGGGCAACCGCACCGATGGCCAGGTGCTGGTCTGGCACGACCTGCTCGGCCTCGGCGCCGGCTCCAGCCCCCGCTTCGTCGAGCGCTACGCCGACCTCCACCGCGCGAGCGTCGACGCCCTCGGGCGCTACGTCACCGACGTGCGCAGCCGGGCGTTCCCCCAGGAGCGTCACACCTACGCCATCGCCGACGATGAGCTCGCCGCCTTCCAGGCGGGGCTCGCCGTGGCGGCCCTCTGAACGTCTAGAGTAACCACGTGCGGTACGCCCACGTCTGCTATCGCGTCTTCGACCTCGATCGTTCCGTCGGTTTCTACTGCGGCGCCCTCGGCTTCCAGGAACTCAAGCGAGCCCCGATCCGCGACGAGGCGATCAACGTCTTCGTGGCGCCGGCCGGGTCTGAGGACACCCCCCTCGAGCTCACCTACAACTTCGACCGCTCGGAGCCGTACGAGATCGGCACGGGCTACGGACACATCGCGCTCACGGTCGAGGACCTCGACGGCACACTCGAGCGGCTCGCCGGGATCGGCGTCACGCCGGAGCGGCCGCCGTACCAGGTGCGCGAGGGCGGCTCGCGGCTCTGCTTCGTCCGGGACCCCGACGGGTACCGGATCGAGCTGATCGAGAAGCCCGCCGCCTGACGTGGCCACCCGCGCGCCCGGCGTCGTCCTCGTCCTTTTCGAGCAGTGGACGCTCGTCGACGGTCGCGACATGGAGGCGCTCGTCCAGATGGCCGTTGACGCGGAGGCCGCCGGCGTCGAGACGGTGATGCTGTCCGAGCACGTGCTGTTGACGCCCAGGGCGGGAGCGGCCGGGCGGATGGCCAACCCGCGCGACTACGCGGCTCCCGGCAACCAGGACCCGTTCACGCCCTGGCCCGACTCCGTCGTGCTGGCCGCCGCGATCGCCGCACGCACGAGCCGCATCCGCATCGCGCTGAGCGCGCTGATCCTGCCGCTCCGCCACCCCCTGCTTGCGGCCACCCAGCTGGCGACGCTCGACCTCCTGTCCGGCGGACGGCTGATCGTGCAGCCCACCGTCTCCTGGCTCGACGAGGAGTACGCCGCGATGGGCGTGCCGTTCAACCGCCGCGGCCGCATCCTCGACGAGCAGCTCGCGATCCTGAAACGCGTCTGGGCCGCGAGCCCCGCCTCCTTCGCCGGCGAGTTCCACTCCTTCGAGGACGTCTACGTCGAGCCGAAGTGCACGCGTCCCGAGGGCCCGTGGATGTGGTTCGGCGGCCAGCACGTGCACGGCCCGATCCTGCGCCGCCTGGTCGAGCACGGCCACGGCTTCCACCCGTTCGGCACGCCCACGGCCGATGACCTGGCGGAGATCCGAGCGGCCATGGAGGCCGCCGACCGCGACCCGGACTCGATCGAGATGGTCGGCGGCATCCGCCCGCGCTTCCCGTCCGATGACCACCCCGGCGACCTCGACGAGGCGATGGCCACGATCCCGGGCAAGCTCGCGGAGGGCTACACCTCGATCTGCTTCAAGCCCTCGCAGTACACAGACGACCTCGCCGCGGTGCCCGACCTCTGCCGCCGCATGGTCGCGGCCGTCGACGCCGCCGGTCGCGCCTAGCTCGACGGGCCGCCGCGCAGATCCTCGCGGAACCCGTGCACGGGACGGCCGAGCGCCCGCCACTGGAAGATCGAGATCGCCGGCAGCGTGTCCTCGTAGGCGACGATCCGCGCGTTGCGGCCGATCGTCTGGCACTGGGCCGCGATCTCGAGCAGGTCGTCGCGGGTCGGGGCGACGAGCACGAGGTGCGCGCCCGTCACGTAGGAGAACACCGCCCCGCAGGCCGGGCAGGGCCAGGGGTCGGTCCGGATCGCGTACCAGTCGCCGTCCGAGGTGTCGATGCCCTCGAAGGACTCGATCTCCTCCTCCGTCCAGACGGCCTGGTCGGTGTCGATCGTCGTCGGAACGCTGGTCTGCAGCCGCGGGCGCATGGCGGAAGCGTATCGCCTAAGCGGGCTGGGCGGCGGCTGCGAGCAGGGGCTCCAGGAAGCGGCCCGTGTGGGAAGCGGCGACCGTCGCGACGTCCTCTGGGGTGCCGACGGCGATCACCTCACCGCCCGCGTCGCCGCCCTCGGGTCCGAGGTCGACCAGCCAGTCGGACTGCTTGATCCCGTCGAGGTTGTGCTCGATCACGAGCACGGTGTTGCCCGAGTCGACGAGGCGCTGCAGGACGTCGAGGCGCTTCTCGACGTCCGCCATGTGCAGCCCGGTCGTGGGCTCGTCGAGCACGTAGAGGGTGCGCCCCGTTGCGACCTTCGAGAGCTCGCTGGCGAGCTTGACGCGCTGGGCCTCTC
>SXGQ01782786.1_pt1 | contig 13223 bp, 10 predicted proteins | sample 3178371 | NCBI WGS metagenome assembly SXGQ01 (sample SAMN11356859, study PRJNA531348) | freshwater metagenome | isolation source: freshwater sample F1-20 | place: China: Fuxian Lake, Yuxi | collected 2017-12-25
ACCAAGGCCACCAGCACGCTTGAGACGCCCAGAAGCAAAGCAAGCAGGAAGGCGGTGAGAGCCGTCCGACCCAGCTTCAGCAAACTTCCCGCCGAGGCACTCGCCAAAGGTAGCGCCGTCAATAAAACAGGAATCACCAGCAAAAAGAGCAACCGTAAAAAAAGTTCCCCCCATGGCTCGATCCATGCCTGCAGAAAGGGGGCCGCCCCAGGTTGCCACGCCCGCAACCCCAAGCCGGTAACCACCCCCGCCACCAAACCCGCCAAAACCCACCAAGGAGATCGTTGCTTCATTTCTTCATCATAGGAAAACTTGGCTCTTTTGACACAAAGAACTAGCCAGATCAAACGACCAGCACCGTCCTTCCGAGAAACTACTCTTCGCGCAAAAGGGTTTCAGAAAAAGTTCAAATAGATTTAAAAGATTTCGATCAAGTCAGATCATCATCGGTCGTCGTGCATTTTCCACAACCTGAACCTTTGTTCCCGCCCTTACCGAATAATTTACAAAGCAGATAAATGGTGGCTCCCAAAATTAAGGCCACCGTCACCCAACCCTGCCAATTTTCGCTCATCTTAAGTATATCCCAAGGCTCGTCCTATGACCTGCACCAGCCAAGCGGCCCCATAGGCCAATCCGGTCATGTAGAGCATCATGAAGGCGGGCCAGCCCCAACCTCCCGTTTCCCTTTTGGCCACGGCTACCGTGCTCAAACATTGCAAAGCGTACACGTAAAAAACCAAGAGGGAGAGACACGTCAACGGAGTATAAATTGCCTCCCCATTGGGCCAGCGGGCCCCTTGCATCGCCGCGACTAAACCCGCCTCCTCACCACCCACCTGATAGACAATCGACATGGTACTGACAAAAACTTCCCGGGCCGCCAACGACCCCACCAAGCCAATCCCGATCCGCCAATCAAAACCAAGCGGGCGAATCACCGGTTCCAACCAGTGCCCCAACTGCCCAGCGTAACTTCCCGCCAACTTTTCCGTGGGGTCATCCGAACGATCCGGAAAACTAGAAACAAACCAGAGCAAGATCGACAGAGCCAAAATAACCGTGCCCGCGCGCTTCAGGAAAATAATGGCCCGCTCCCACATGCGCAGTGCAACCGACCGAATGGCCGGCCTCCGATAAGGAGGTAGCTCGAGAATCAGGGGTGGAGATCCACCTCCCAGCATCTTTTTTCTAAAGAACCACGCCAAAAGAAAAGCTGTGCCCGTTCCTAGAATATAGAGTCCCAAGAAAGCCGCTGCTTTTCCCCAAATGGGGACCAGAGTTGCAGGAATTGCTGCAGCAATCAGGGTCGTATACACGGGAATCCTCGCCGAACAGCTCATCAAAGGAGCAATCAGAATGGTCGTCAGCCTATCCTTAGGATCCTCCACCGTGCGGGTGGCCATAATTCCTGGGATCGCACAGGCGTACGAGCTTAGGAGTGGAATGAAGGATTTTCCGCTCAGGCCTACCCGATGCATCACTCGGTCTAAAAGAAAGGCCGCTCGTGCCAAATACCCCGAATCCTCCAGCAATCCCAAAAAGAAAAAGAGGACGAGAATTTGTGGCAAAAAGATCACCACGCCCCCCACTCCCGCCACCACCCCATTGACCAAAAGTTCACGCAAGACCCCCGCGGGCATCTGTTGCTCAAGAAAACCTCCCGTGGCGCTGAAGCCAGCATCGATCCACTCCATCGGATAGGAGGCGATGGAGAAGATGGAGATGAAAAGGGTCAGCATCACTCCTGCGAGGACGGCCCAGCCAGCCACCGGATGCAAGACAATCGCATCAATCCTATCGGTCCAAGTTGCAATCCGGGACCCACCCAACACCCCCGCAGCTCCCAAAACATTTCGCACATACTCATAACGGGCCTGAATGACTGCCGCAGGCCAATCATAGGCCTCTTTGCGAAACCGCTCCCGCCAACCCGCTGCCAATTTCCTTGCTCCCTCCGGACCAACGCCCGATCCAGCCAGAAGCTCCAAGGCTTTCCCCTCCGCAGTCACCTCTGCTGGAAGGGATTCCCGCCAGGCCGCCGCGATCTGCCCCACCGCCGCCGCTAGGGGCGGGGGCATGGTCCACTGTCTCGGTCCGGGTCGATGCAAACCTTGCCCCAGAGCTGCTCGCAATTCGACCAAGCCCTTCCCTCGATGGGCTTGGGTGGGAATAAAAGGTACACCCAGTTTTTGGCTGAGTTCGTTTGGACGCAGCGCAATTCCTTTGGCCTCGGCCATATCGACCATATTCAGCGCGACCAAAACAGGCAGTCCCAATTCCATGACCTGAGTTACCAAAAAAAGATTTCTTTCGAGGTTGCTCGCATCCACCACACACAGCACCGCATCGGGTCGAGGCACCCCCGGCGATTCCCCGTGCAAAACCTGCCAGGCGATTTTCTCATCGGGAGATCGTGGCGACAGACTGTACATTCCCGGCAGGTCGATTAATTCCAAGGCATCCCCGTGCAGAGTAAAGGCGGTCCCCGTTCTTTTTTCCACGGTGACCCCCGGATAGTTTCCCACCCGTTGGCGTAAGCCGGTCAAAGCATTGAAAAGCGTGCTCTTTCCCGCGTTGGGATTTCCGATGACGGCAACCCAGCGCTTGTCTCCGTCCTGATGCATCGTCAAAAAACGGGGTTGCCTCCCCGCCTCAAATTGTCCTACGACCTTCCGTCCACGTGCTCGACCAAAATCTGTTTGGCCAAGCGAGCGCTCAGAGCCACCCGTGTCCCACAGACCCAACAAACCAGATCTGCACCCCCCCGTATTTTCGTCACCAGTGCATTTTCACAAAATCCCATTTCCCGAAGGCGCTGGCATGTCGTGGGCGCACACTCCAAACGGCTCACTCTGACCTCCGCCCCGGCCCCGACATCACTCAAGTGTAAGGTCGGCCCACCCGACAGTTTCTTTGGCGACTTCACTCTGAGAATCTGCCCCTTTTGAGACTTAGTTGCAAGTAATCCCCTTTTTTAGGGTCAGACCCCGGACCAGGTGTGGGGCCAGGTCTATGACCCGGTCCAGGGTTGTTGGGCTAGGCGTACCAACGATAGAGCATGAGATAAACCAGCACGCCCGTGACCGAGACATACATCCAGATGGGCCAAACCCAAGGCGTCAGCCTCTTATGTTTGGCGAACTGCCCCGTGGCCGCAAAATAAACCGCGAGCAAAATAAAGGGGAGGTTGAGCACGGCGAGAATGGTGTGAGGAATTAAAATGAAAAAGTACAAGGTTCGAACCCAACCCTGCATCGGAAAAAGTTTTGGCCCAACGGTGAACTTATGCAGTAAGTAAGAGGCCAAGAAAACACTCGAAACACAAAACGCCGTTACCATGATTTTTTTGTGAGCCGCTTTATTTCCCCGCTTAATCTGAATCCAACCCGCCAAGAGCAAAATGGCGGTAGCCGTATTCAGACAAGCATTCACCAGCGGCAAATCGTGCAGGGTCATCTCTTTTTTTGCTCTTCGCGCAAAAGAGACCCTACATCGGGGAGGACTCGCGCCAAGAGGTCCTCATCAGTTCCATTATAGTAGGCGCGCACTTGTCCCCGCCCATCGATCAAGGCCACTTTGGTGCTATGAAGCATTTTTCCCGCTTGCGGAACGGCCGCGGGTGGATTTTCCTCCACCGCAACTTTGAACCCTTCCCGGGCAAGTCGGAAAATTTCGGGCAAAGTCCCCGTCAAAAACCACCAGTTACGACCCGCTCCATACTGGTTGGCATAACGCTGCAAACGCTCCGGCGTATCCGTCTCGGGATCGACTGTGATCGATACGATGCGAACTTTCCCCTTGGTTCGCTGGACGGCTTGCGCCAAGTCGGCCATCCGACTGGTCAAAACCGGACATGGTCCCGGGCAGGTACTAAAAAAGAAATCCGCTAACCACACCTCCCCCTTCAAATCCGCCAAAGTTTTCATCTCTCCGCTTCTTTCCACGAGTTGAAAGCCGGTAATTTGGCCTAAAACGGGCAACTCCACGTACTCTTGTCGGACAGCCGAACTCCAAATTTCACGCACTCCTGCCGCAATCACCCCGGCCAGGACCAAAATCAGGACCGCCCAAATCAAGGCGGAAAGATTACGGTTAGCCGGACGTGGGCCCGGCGAAACCGGCGCAGCTTGGGTCACGAACGCCGGCTGACCTGTAGCGCACACGCCATCACCAGCAACAAAGTCGTTGCACAAACGATGGAAAAATCGTGTGACAAATCCACGGGCAACGGCATGCCCGGTCGCGTCGCCAGCAACCCAGCCAAGGCATCATGGCCGTAGCTGAGGGGGTTAAACCTCATCAGGACTCGAATCCACTCCGCCGCACCTGCGGGCGGAAACAAGGCCCCGCTTAAAAACCAGAGTGGCACGAAGAAAAGATTAATTAAGGCATGAAAGCCTTGGGTCGAATCCATCGGCCAAGCAATCAGGAATCCCAAGGCGGTTAATCCCACGGCCAAAACAGAAATGATCGCGAGGAGATAAAAAAGAACCCGAGCATCGGGGTGATAATCCGAGTAGGGCGCAAGCAGGACGACGACAATCGCTTGGAACACGGCCAAGAGAGTCCCGCCGATTAACTTTCCAAAAAGAATGGCCGATCGACCATCCGGAGCGACGAGGACTCCCTGAAGAAATCCTTCCCGGCGATCTTCAATCACCGAAACAGTCGAAAAGATGGCCGTAAAGAGAATGATGAGTAGGACGATTCCGGGAAAAAAGTAGGTCAGATAATCCGTTCTTTCCCGAAATCCTGGCGCCACTAACGATCTTCCGACTCCCGAGCCCAGGAGGAACCAGAAGAGGACGGGGGTTGCCATGGCCCCGATGACGCGATTTTTTTGGCGAAGGAAACGAGTGACCTCACGAAGAGCCAAACTGTAGGAAGCTTGCATGAACATAATTTAAATCTCCCCAGGGGTGGAGGACCAGAGACGGCCCGTTTTCTGAAGGAAAAGATCCTCTAAGGTCGGACGACAAAGGGTGACAGAGGTGGCTTCGTGGCCGTACTCACGCCACAGACGAATGGCCAAGGGAGCCGCTTGCCCACGCGTCGGCACGATTTTGACCGAGGCGGGTTCCGCCACCACCTCGATCTCCCCTTCTTTACGGATTTTGGCGGCCAATCTTTTTGGACTGTAGGTACCAAGCCGAACGTATTCTTTGCCGAGGGAACTTCGCAGTTCCGACACCTTGCCCGAGGCGACGGAGTGCCCTTGATCTAAAAGCAGAATCTCATCCGCCGGCTCGGCTTCCTCCAAAAGATGGGTGGTGAAAAGAACGCTCAATTTGCGCGTATTCCGAATCCCTGAAATGATGCTCCAAAGCTCTGACCGAATGGCGGGATCTAAACCGGTGGTGGGTTCATCCATCAGAAGAATGCTGGGACGCGTCAGCAGGACTTTGGCAATTTCTACGCGTCGCCTTAATCCACCCGAAAGACTTTCCACCATCTCCCCGCCCCGATTCTCCACCCCGAGGGCCTCAAGATTTTTGTTAATTCGGGTCTCCAGGTCATGCGGGTCCAACCCGTAAAGGTTCCCGTGGTGCCGAAGGTTTTCTCGAACGGTTAATTTCATATCCACGGCCGGATTCTGGAAAAGAACTCCAATTTTTTTCCGTACCGGGGTGGGAAAATGGCGCAAGCTCCGTCCCCCCACCGAGATTTCCCCATCTTGGAGGGCAAAGATGGTGGAGATGATCTTGAAAAGGGTTGTTTTACCGCTCCCGTTTGGGCCAAGCACACAAAACATCCCGCCCTCTTCGAGTTTGAGATCGATATTATCCAAAACCCGCTTTCGCCCATAGGAGTAACCCACTCCCTCCACTTGCACGGCGTATGAAATTTCAGCCATAGGATTCAAATCTGAGTGGTAAAAAACCCTTGGTCAAGCCACCGCCGTCCGCGGTCTTGGGAAAATGAAGATAACTAACGCCAATCAGACCCGAACTGACCCGCTCACGGCAGGCTGCAAACGAGCTGGCACCCCATGGGTTTGCAAATAACTTTCGATTCTGGAGAGAGATTCGGCGGGGAGAGCCTTCGATCCCTGCGACCGAGACAAGGTCAAGACACACTGGTGAGCAATTTCTATCGGATCCATTCCCTTGGCTTTGGCGTGTTCGACCGAGAGGGTAAGCCTGCTTTTCCAGTAATTCATACGGTTATCTGCACAGCCTTGATTTGTCTCATCCATGACGGCCTGTGCAAAACCCCAAATCTCCCTCTGTAAATCCTCCGAGACACGTGTTGCATGCATACCGACATGATGATGATGGATCTTCGAGATCATGCTTAGAGGTTAAATAATGTTCGATTCAATCTAGTAAGACAATAAATAAGTTTCTATATATATTAATATTTCTAATTCGATAACTAACTACTAATGAACGAAATGTAAAAACAAAAAGCGTGGGTGATCAGACCCACGCTTCTTGCCAAACACTAGGAGATGTAAACGATCTGTTGTTATAGACAGGGGAAGGGGCAAAACGTTCAAACTATTTTTGGCCAGTTTATGGCTCTTGTCTCGGAGGGGACCCTTATCACTAGGGTGAAAAAGGGCCTTTGGCCTGATTTTGACGAGTCGGACCCTCGTTCGGCTTGGGAGGACCCTTCCTCATCTCGATTTCACCCCCTCCCCAGCGGATCCGTTTCCACTTATCCTTCAGCGCCACTGCCACGAACCCTCCCATCCCTAAAGCCACCATGGCCAGAATTCCATTCGGAGGCAGGATTCCTTTCCAGCCTAAGACTCCCGCCAATAGAAGGACTGCTCCGGCGACCGAGGCGGCGATTCTCAACGACCCGTTAGGGGACATGAAAGGTAAGTTTCCAGGGAAAAAGCGGAAAAACAAGCGCCCAAGATTAGGGTCGGCTGATCTGCAACCGCATGAAACGGCGGTTCGTGGAGGCAGCATCCACCGCATCTTGCACGGTCACGGCCTGAGACGAATTGGTGCCGCCACCATAGGCGTTGGAGGCGCTCGACCACAAAACGGTCGGGTTATTGCTGAATCCGAACAAGTCCCCGGCCGCTTGGACCTCGTAAATGACATCTGTCGCACTCTTTTGGCGGTTGAAGGTCAGGGCCAACCGGCTGTTCGTCATCTTCATTTCCGGTAACCCGTCCGTCGCCGGCACGGTGGGATTCATGCCCAAGGCATATTTCAGCAAATTGGGAATGCCGTCCCCGGCCGGAGCGCTAGTGTCCGCGGCCACCCCGCTGTTGTCAGCCGATCCAAAATGCTGCGTCCGCCAGCTGTCGGCCGGGGAGATCGTCGTCACGCTGATTGTATTGGTATTGTTCGTGGAGTAGCCATCCCCTCCCCCAGAAAGCGTAAAGGTGGGTTGCAGATTGGCGGGTGCGTTGCTGGCCACCGCCACATTCAGCGTGATCACTGGATGACTGCCGCCGACCGCCAAGGTGTCCGATCGTGTGCAAGTCAGCCCGCCGGCATTCGTGGTCCAGCCAGTTCCCGACATGCCGGTGGAAGTCAGCCCCGCCGGCAGGTTGGCCGTGACCGTCAAAGCCCCACTCGCTGAGGAGGCTCCGACATTCGTGATGACCAACATAATCTGCCCCGCCGCACCCCGAATCCACGGGAACCCGGCTACCGAACTGCTGACGGCCAAATCCGTTCCGGTAAAGAAAGAGGTATTTAACCCATAGCTTGTTCCTCCATCCAAATTCATCGCCGCTGCCCGGTAATGGTACACCGTATTGGCAGTCAGCCCGGAAAGGGAGTTGCTCACGATCACAGGGTTCGTGCCGGTGCCCATGGGGGTAGATCCCCGGAGCTCGAGACTGTCAAACATCATATCCTGAAAGCTCCCCGTGCTATTCCAGGCGGCAAAACCAATGTGGGTGACATTGGTGCCGGTCCCGCTCATCGTGCCAGAAATCTTTTTGAAGATGGCGTCATTCCGGAACTTGGCCCCCACCACATAGCGCCGGCTCTGCGCGTCGAAGTCGACCTGGAAGTCGATGATCGTATTGCGCACATCCGCCCCCAGGTCGAGCACCCGCTGGCCGCTGGCATCCGTCACCAAAATACCGTTGTTGCCTCCGGCTGGCGCGATTCCAAAGGAAACCAACTCTCCGGAACTGAATCCACCCGAGCCGCTGCCATTGGCGGATTTTAAATTAAAGCCGGTGAAGCCCTTGGTGTTGTCCACGTTGAAACGCGCCGAGACGGTCATGACGCCAAACTGGCGCGTCGTGTTGATGGCCCTGCGGAACGAGATGCCCGAACCCGAACCCGCATAAGCACCAAAGGATTTGGCTCCATCAATGGTTTGATTCGAAGAATTGTTGGCCAAAAATGTTCCGGCCCCGGTTCCGGCAGAATAGCGACTAAAATTTCCCAAGCCGAATCCCCCCGCATTGTTCGGACTGGTGAAACTAAAGTTGGCATAGGTCTCGGCGTTGTCCGACGCCAGCACGCGGGAAGTGGCGCCATAATTTGTGGAGGTGCCCCACTCAAACCAGGAGGAAGCATGGGAGTTGTTCGGGTTGACCGAGCCCCTTAACTGCGCGCTGCTCGTGGTCAGGCTACCCGGTGCCAAGGTCATGACCGCGGGAGGCGGATTTCCCGTGGAGAAGCTTTGATCGGTTCCGTAAGAAATCCCAAAACTGTTCGAGGCCACCGCACGGTAGTAATGGAGCTGCCCCGAGGTGAGCCCGGTGAGCGCGGCGGCAAGGGATACACTGTTGGTTCCGTTACCGGCCAACTGCACCTCGGTTGAGGATCCGTAGGATGGGGTGGATCCGTACTCAAAGTAGAAGCTAGTCGGACTTCCATTCGGATTCACCGCCCCCTGCACGGTGGCCGCGGTGGTCGTGGCATTCGTTACGCCCAGCGTCGTCACGGTGGGTTTTACCGGAAGGGTTTTGAAATTGAGCGTCGCACCGTACGTCCGGTTGGTGACACTGGTGCCCACGTTCACGGCCACCACCCGGAAAAAGTAGGTGGAATCCGGATTCAAGCCGTCGGCCCGGGCAAAATTCCCCACAATATTGGTGCCGCTACCAATGGCCTGCGGGGAATTGGAATAGCTCAGAATATCGGAACGGTCCCCCCACTCGAAATACACGGAAGTGTCCAGCCCGTTTGGGGTAACATCACCGTTGAGGTTGGCTCCGTAGGCCCCGACAAAGGTGGCGGGCATCGTGGCCACCGTCGGCAGGGGTGTGGTTGTGGTGAAGCTCAGGGTATTGCCGTAGGTGGTGCCCTGCGTATTCGTGGCCACCGAGCGGAAAAAGTAGGTGGTGTTGGCCTGCAAGCCGGTCAGGTTGGCACTCACCGATATCGGCGAGCTCCCGCTGCCGATGTTTTGGCTGGTGGTGGTGCTCCCAAAAGACGCACTGGTTCCGTATTCAAAAGAGGCGCTGGTCGATGCCCCGTTCGCGGTCACCGTGGTGCTCAGCGTGGCCGTGGTTTCCGCCACACTGGCGTAGGAGGAACTGTTGATGGAGGGCCGGGCCAGGCTCGAGGCGGCCCCGGTGGTGAAGCGTGATTCAAACGCGCCCACCATGGCCAGGTTGTTGCCGTCCACGGCGGTGGATTCGATCCGTACAGTGTAGACCGTGTTGCCGGCCATGTTGGAGGATGGCGTGTAGGTCATCACCGTGTTCCCGGAGGTCCAGGAAAAATTCCCGGAGGTGGCCGGGGTCGTCGCAAAGGCTGATTGGACGCTGTTGGTGTTCATGGCCTGGCTGAAGGTCAGCGAAAGGGTGGAAGCGACGGACACACCCGTGGAGTCATGGTTGGGCGTCACGGAGCCAACCACCGGCTGGAGATTCCGGAGCTGAGCTTGCGAGACAAAAGCCTTGAAGGAATTGGCCGGAATGGAGATCGAAGGAATCCCGTCCGTTCCGGCGACGACCGTCACTGTTTCCGCCGGGTTGAAGAGATTCACCAGAACCGTGCCGGCCGGATGAATCGTCGGTCGGGCCCCGATTGTTTGAGCCGTAGTGGCCGTGTTCATCACCACAAAAACCTCCTCATTGCTAAGACGGCGTGCGTACGCCAACAAACCCGGGGCCGACCAATTGACCCAGAGAAATTGTTGGGTCCCCGTGCGCAGCGCCGGATAAAGACGGCGTAAATTGTTCAGCTTGGCCACCAACTTGAAACGCGGATGAGTCATGTTGAAGTTGTCGCCAACCGATGGCCCCTGCTCAAAGCCCCCATCGAACATGTCCTCACGGTTGTTCGGGTCCGCCCCGCCGTTAAAATCCTGCTCCGTGCCGTAATAAAGGGAGGGAATGCCGCGGGTGGTGTACATAAACACCAGCGCCATCTCGAGCCTGGCCGTGGTGCTCCCGGTGGCGGCGAGGAAGCGCGGGTTATCATGGTTGTCCAAGTTGAGAACCAGCGAATCCAAAGAACTGGCATCGTAATTAGCCGTGGTGAGGTTGTTGTACCGCCCTTCGATGGCGCCGGTCGCGCCCGTGGCCGTCGCGAACACACTGCCGACCTGATAATAGAGCGGGTAATCAAGCACGCTTTCCATTTTATAAATCCCGCTGGTCTTGGTTCCGGTGTAGGAACCGACCTTGGCATCCGAGCCGTCGAAAATTTCGCCGAATTGAAAGAAGTTCGGTTTGTCCGCGGCTTGGGCCACGGTCCGCATCGCCGGCGACCAGTCGTCCCAAAAACCCATTTCCACATGCTTGACGGTGTCGAGCCGATAGGCGTCGAAGCCAACAGTGTTGATCCAGTAGGACCAAATCTCCTTCATTTTCTGCCGGACGTAGGTCGATTCTGTGCGGAAGTCGTCGAGCGAAAGCAACTCTCCCAACTCGACCTGGGTGGCGTCACTCCAGTTCTGCGTGGTCCCGTTGTTATGGAAAATATTATTGAGGTTGGTGCCCCCAAATTGGGCCTGCAACGTGGCATTATCAAAAGGGGCGGCGTACTGCTGCCCGGCGGAATTATAACGGAGGTTATAGCCGGTTAGGGAAAAGTTAGGCCAACCGGTGTCGCCGCTGTCCACCCAGGTGCTCCCGTGGTTCACGACCACGTCACAAATCACCAGAATTCCCCGCTTTTGCGCCTCACGGGTCAGGCTCTGCAACTCCGCTAAAGACCCCATCCGGGGATTCACCGCGTAAAAATCCGTGGCGGCATAGCCGTGATAGTCCCCATTGGCGTTTTTCAGGACCGGGGAAATCCAGATGGCCGTGGCGCCCAAGGCCTGGATGTAATCCAACTTCCGCTCAATGCCCTTGAAGTCCCCACCATGGGCCTGCCCCCCATTGGAAGCGTTGAAGTTGGGTAACCCCGCCACGTCGTTGGCGGTATCCCCATTGTAGAATCGATCCGTAATGATCTGGTAGATGTTTTGGTTCCGCCAGAAGTTGGCATCCGAAGCGGGAGAAAAATTCGGATTTCGCGTAAGGAGAATGCGGTCGATATCAAGCCAAGCATCGCGCATCCACAGATTTAGCGTGTAGGGACCGGCGGAGGGGATGTTGATGCTAACCGGGGTACCAGACCCGGTGGTCGTATTAGCCCAAGTCCAAGAGTTAAATTGTTGGATATCGATACGGGCATTCGCCGGGCTCGTGCCATTAAGACCAACATAAACTCCTGCCGAAGCACTATCCCCTGCATATCCCCTGATCCAGACGTAGTAGTTTCCTGGGCTCGAAAAAGTGACGGAGTAATTGACCTGCGGACTGGTGGTCTCCCAAGAAGTAGTAACCGTAGTAACTGAATTGGGGTCACTCGGCATCGCCTCAATATAACCGACACCCGAAAAGCCCGGCGTGGCAGCATAGGTCGACCAAGAGTAGTTGATGCCACTGATCGAGCGCGACGTACTGCTGGTGAAAGCCTCGGCCTCAATCCGCACCACCCCATTACTTTCGGAAATCTGGGCAAAAGCCACAACCTCCAAAGCAAAAAAGGCCGCTAAAAATAGGCGTAAATAATTTTGGGGTAACACCTTCCTAAAATGATAGCCGATGATTTTTTAAATTCCATCACTAGGCAGGTGAACAGTTCAAAATTTAATTATATTTTAAAGCATTGATCCAAAGGTACTAATGACTTGAAGGGGTTGCCCAGAATCAAGAGCTCATCACTTTCCGCATACAGAAACAAATCTGATACATAACTTATATCAGCGATTATGCGGTAATTTTTAAAATCCGATCAATCGGATGATGTTCATTCGATAGATTTCACTCCCTGTTCTTAATTAACTCAATCATTACGTCAGGCGCTCACAACAGTAAAATGAGCCGGCACAGTCACGCTCGCTTCCCAATCGTTTCCACGGAAGGGCACCTTGACACGTTCCGCATGCAAAAACATACCCTGTTGACCTGAGCTTTTGGCAAAGACCCTGTTTTTCTCAAAATCCCCGTATGTCCGATCCCCCACAATCGGCAAATTTCTTTGCGAGCACTGAATTCGCAGTTGATGTGTTCTCCCCGTCTTCGGTTCCAACTCTAATAAACTCATCGCTCCCGCCACTCCCTTTCCCCTGCCCCTCTCCTTCATCACCGCCTCAGCCCAAGAACCGTTCCCGGGACGCGCCCGAACTCTCCCTTTGTCCTTCACCACCTCAATTCGATCCTTCCACACCGCGTTCACCCTCTCAGGCCATCCGAAAACCACCGCCACATACCTCTTTCTCACCTGATGCTGCGCAAACGCATACTTCACCTCAGCTGCAGTCTGCTCCTCACTGGCCACCAAAATAACCCCAGATGTCCCTCCATCCAATCGATGCAAAAGCCAAACCTTACCCCCACCCTTGTCTGGAGGAATGTGATACGCCTCATCCCTTAACGAGTAGCTGCAGGTCAACAGCGCTTGGGCATCTTTCCCCCCCTCTTTGGGTTGCGACCGAACCCCGCTCGGTTTACTCAGCGCATAAAGCCCCGCCGGTCCCTCCTTCACCATCCGCACCCCAGGCCCCAAAGGCCACCGATCCCAAGGCCTATTTTCCTCCAACATCCTCAGCCACTCTCTGTTTTTTAAAAAAATCCCTTAGCAGATCCCGACACTCCTCCGCCTTCACCCCGCTTCGTATCTCACACTTGTGATTCAGCCCCTCAAACTGAAGCAAATTGAGCGCGCCACCAGCCGCACCCCCCTTGGGATCCGACACCCCATAAACAACTCTTTTTACCCTCGATAAGACAATTGCCCCCGCACACATCGGACACGGCTCCTTGGTCACATAAACCGTCGCCTCATTCA